>Ga0172372_10009896_pt1 | contig 12316 bp, 6 predicted proteins | sample LakKiv5m_2_FD_114544 | JGI IMG/M metagenome (GOLD analysis project Ga0172372, IMG submission 114544) | Freshwater microbial communities from Kabuno Bay, South-Kivu, Congo - kab_092012_9.5m | ecosystem: Environmental > Aquatic > Freshwater > Lake | place: Democratic Republic of the Congo...
GACACCTGCCCACCTGCTGTACCTACGTTCCCAACGAGGTAGGTACCGCGCCCGGGATGTGGTTTGAGCAGAAAGGATGCTACTGGATGTCCATGCCGGGTGTTCCTCACGAGATGAAAAAGTTGGTCAAGGACTTTGTGTTGCCCAAGCTTTCCCAGGTGTTTGACCTTCCAGTAATCTACCACAAACTCATCAAAACCGCAGGGATTGGAGAATCTTGGTTGGCCGACCTGATCAAAGACTGGGAGAATGCACTTCCTGCACACATTCGATTGGCCTATTTGCCCTCCCTTGGGCATGTCAAACTGCGCCTTACCGCATTTGGAACACACAAAGAACAGCTTCAGCAGGAAGTTGCCTTGCAGATTCAAGTCCTACTGCCACAGGTAGAAAAGTATGTCTATGGCTACGACGAAGAAACCTTGGAAACAGCCCTCGGCAAACTTTTGAAGAACGCAGGGAAAACGATAGCTTTAGCTGAAAGTTGCTCGGGAGGATACGTCTCCCACCTGATCACCACCGTGCCAGGTAGCTCTGCCTATTTCCAAGGGGGGGTAGTTCCCTACCACAATGCCTTCAAAGAACGTATCTTAGGGGTGAAGTCGGAGACCTTAAGCAGCCATGGGGCAGTGAGCGAAGCCACAGTGGCAGAGATGGCGGAAGGAGTGCGAGCTTTGTTCAAAGCTGACTACGGACTAGCCAGTAGCGGTATTGCAGGACCAGATGGAGGCACTCCAGATAAACCCGTTGGGACGGTCTGGATTGGCTGTGCCGGTCCTGAGGGAGTGGAGACGAGAAAGTTACAATTGACTCAAGACCGAATGCTCAACATTCAATTGACAGGAGTAGCGGTACTGAATTTATTTAGAACCTGCTTTCTCCCAACGCACAAATAAAATTTTACAAGAAGGATTTGGGAAGCAGTTCAATAAAATTTAATTTTAAAACTTGAAAATAAACCCAATTAAATTACAAAAATCAACATGGCAAGTGTAGAAATGCTCATGCCCAAGATGGGCGAAAGTATCATTGAAGGCACCATCCTTACTTGGCTCAAGAAGGAAGGAGATTCCATTGAAGCAGATGAGTCTGTGTTGGAAGTAGCCACCGACAAGGTGGATACCGAGGTTCCTGCTACGCATGGGGGCATTTTGAAAAAAATTTTAGCAAAGGAAGGAGATGTAGTAGCCGTGGGATCTGCCATTGCCATTATTGAAATCAATGCAGAGGCATCCAACGATACTCCTGCAGCCCATGCTACAGCCAAAGAAGTGCTAGTGCAAGCCGCACCCGCACTTACAGCAAGCTTAATCACAGCAGCTGAACCCGAAGCGCCAAGCCATTCCGATGGGAGATTCTATTCTCCCCTTGTCAGGAGCATTGCCAAAGAAGAAGGGATTTCTACGGACGAACTTTCACGCATCTCAGGTTCGGGTGCAGAAGGTCGCGTGACCAAACAAGATATGTTGGATTACCTTGCCGCTAGAAGCAATGGCCATTCCAAAAACACAGGAGTCACCAAAACTCCTCCGTCCATCTCTCAGCCAAAGGTGGCACCAAGCATCACCGGAGGCGACGAACTCATTGAGATGGATCGCATGCGAAAGATGATTGCCACGCGCATGGTGGAATCCAAGCGTATTTCTGCCCATGTAACCTCCTTTGTAGAAGCAGACATGACCAACATTGTGCTTTGGAGAGAGAAAAATAAAGAAGCCTACAAGGCGAAATATGGAGAAGGGATTACGTTTACCCCTTTCTTTATCGATGCGGTAGCCAAGGCCATTCGAGATTTCCCGATGATCAATATCTCCGTAGAGGGCGACCATATTTTAAAGAAAAAGGACATCAACATCGGCATGGCCGTGGCATTGCCTTCGGGCAACTTGATTGTTCCAGTCATTAAAAATGCCGACCAACTCAACATTGTCGGGATTTCCAAAAAAGTAAATGACCTAGCCAACCGTGCACGTAACAACAAGTTGACGGCGGACGATGTGACTGGCGGTACCTACACGGTATCGAATGTGGGTTCATTTGGAAACATCATGGGTACCCCCATCATCCCACAGCCTCAAGTCGCCATCTTGGCGATCGGAGCCATTGTCAAAAAACCAGCCGTAGTGGAAACACCTACGGGAGATGTGATTGCGATCCGACACAAAATGTTCCTCTCCCACTCCTATGACCACCGCGTGGTAGTTGGATCCTTGGGAGGCATGTTTGTTCGAAGAGTAGCGGATTACTTGGAAGAGTTTGATTTGGAGACGGCTTTGTAAATTTTGGTCAACGGACGACAGACCACGGTCCACTGCCGATTGAACTGAACCGCAACCTTATTTTCTTTGGTAGATATTGTAAAAGCGGATAATCAAAAACGAAAAATCCCTCAAGAAGTGGAATCACTCTTTGGTGGATTTTTTACTTTAGTATTCCAAAAGTTCACCTGTCAAAAACAAACCCAGAAGTTCAATGAAGCTTGCTGTGGACCGTGGACTGTTAGCGATTCCCAAAGGAATGAAGTTTCAACTTCCGGTAATACTGCTCCAATTTGCTTGCAAGCACCGCCAAGCGGAGGGGCTTGGTCAGGTAATCGTTCATCCCTACTTCTAAGGCCTTTTTTTGATCATCTTCAAAAGCATTGGCAGAAAGGCCTATCAGAATCAGTTGTTTTCCTTGGGGTAACTCTCGGATCTCCTCCGTGGCTTCCAATCCATTCATGACCGGCATTTGCACGTCCATAAACACGAGATCGAAGTCTTGGGCGATTACTTTTTCTACGGCTTCTTTCCCATTTTTTGCAACCTCAAACCCATAACCCAGTTGCTTAAACATCATTCCCATCAATTGCAAATTGAGGTCATTATCCTCCGCAATCAAAATTCGAAGTGGAAATGCCATGCCCAATTCCTCCGTCAAGGCTTGTGGTGGTTCCTCTTTGACCACTGCTGTCAGGGCTTCCTGCTTGACCTTGGCCAACACCGAAAACTGGAAGGTGGCTCCTTGACCTGGCTCGCTCTGTACTTCCAACTCTCCTCCGAGCAACTCGATCATTTTTTTGGCGATAGCCAAACCCAGCCCAGTACCCTGATAAGACCGTGTGGCAGAACTTTCGACTTGGAAAAATGGCTGCGTCAGGCGGAGTATATTTTCTTGGGTGATTCCAATGCCTGTGTCTTTGACAGTGTATTGAAGCATCATCAAGTCCTGACCAAGCAATTCCTGCTGGAGGGTGACGGTCACCTTCCCTCCTTCTGGGGTAAACTTAAGCGCATTACCAATTAAGTTGAGTAAAATCTGGTTGATCTTATCCCGATCCGCTTCCACCACAAGTGTGGAGCCGAGTTCTTCCTCTAGCTGGAGAGAAATCTCTTTCTTTTGCGCTATTCCACCCAAAATCTCCAGTTGAGCTTTGACTTCCTCCACCGGAGAAAAAGCGCTGACATGAATATCCACCTTCCCTGCCTCGATCTTGGAGTAGTCCAAAATATCGCGAATGATGGTCAATAGAGAACTTCCCGAATTCTTAACAATCTCCAAGTACTGGGTTTGAATTTGATCCAAGTCTGTACTTTCCAAAAGGTCCACCATGCCCAGGAGCCCATTGAGTGGGGTACGGATCTCATGACTCATGTTGGCCAGAAACTCCGACTTGGATTTATTCGCTAGATCGGCAGCATGCATGGCATCCAACAAGCCTTTTTCCCAGATTTTCTGACTGGTGATATCCTTGGAAATGGAGACCATCTGTTGGGTATCCAAGGGGAAAAAGCGAATTTCGAAGTAGCGTTTTTCACCCGAGTCTGCGTCCACCCTACTTACATTGGCAGTTTGAAGAGTTCCACTGCTTCTTGCCTTAGAAAATGCCGCCTCCAAGGCAAGTACTTGATCTGAAGGAACACTTTCCCCTAGGGTTTTACCTACCAACTTTTGATTAGCCCCATGAGAATCCTCGCTCGCTGGCACATGGAAATCTATAATTCTACCTGCGTTGTCGTATATAAAAATTTTATCAGGCAGGTTATTGATCAGCGATCGAAGTCTGTCCTCACTTTGGATAATTTTCAACTTGGCCGCATGCTGCGCAGAAATATCGGTGCAGATGCCCAAGCCTCCGGCAAATCGACCCAAAGCATCGTAGGTAATTTTTTCAAAGATGCGAAGCCGAATAGTTCGCCCATCTCCACGTTGGATATCAAATTCCATATCCACAAACTCTTTCCGCTCTAGGTAGGCATTTTTGATGGATTCTTTTACCATTACGACTAGAGGATGTGTAGATCCATCGTTGAATGCCACATTGAAATCCGATAGGGAATAACCCAGCACTTCTTCCACTTCATGGCTTGTACGCAGAATTTGCCCTCGGTAATCGTGAAAAAATACAAATCCTTTCAATTCCCGGAGCAGCATGTTCTGCTGATCGAAAAGCTCTGTTAACTCCTTGAGGCTCTCCTCTCTACTTTTTGAAAAATCAAGGTAATTCCGGACTGAAATCACAAAAATGGATAACAGGATGACCAAGATGATGATCATGCCCATAAAAAGTAGAAAATAGGTTCGATAAACGCCTGTTCGCAGGTCGTCTAGAGGCAAGACAATCACGAGACCCATGTGATGAACCAAGTCCCCAAAAGAGAAGGGGTACTGTGCCAATACGCCATTGACTGGGGAACCTTCTTGTTTCCAAGTAACTGAATACAAGCCCTTTATTCCTTGATACAGGTCCTTTTTAACCCCTTCAAATTCCTCAATATGCACTTCTTTGAGGTGAGGAAGGCTAGTAGAACCAATATCCGTTAGGTTTTCATTTATATACAAGAAACTCCCTCCCCCTGGCACCTGGTAAAAATTTTCTAAATACTCCCGAGCAAATCGCGAAATGGTAGTCGAAAAAAGGATCCGGTGACCCATTTTTCCTTCCAAAAGCAAGTGAGGCTTGACCGTATTCAATGGAAAGTCTGGGACTACTTGCTGAATAAAATCATTTCGCTCGGTATACACATAGCTCGTCACTACTCCCTGAGGATCCGACACCCACAAGCTATCAACCAAAAGAGGAAAGGTAGTGAGCATTTTCCGCGCCAGCTTCCCGATTTCATCCAACCGATTCTTGGCAGTATGCTCCTCCAACTCTCCTAAAAAAATGGTAGCCTCATCTTCAAAACGCTCAAATTCATTTTCCAACCCTCTACCCGCCAAATCCGTCTGCTGCTCCAAAAAATCTTTCCTGCGGTCTACTTGGGTAGAATAAATCGCCCAAAAAAAACTGACCCCGACCACCAGGACAAGGAGAATCAGAAATCCGCCTAGAATTAGGGAAATTTTAAAACCGCGATTGGAAAAATCTTTTTTCATCCTCAGTAAGGGAGCTTAATTTCCAAGAGGTACCAATCTACTTGAGAAAAAGAATATCCCAACACTCGTGCCATTCGCCTATCCTCCTCAAAATCAAAATAACTTTTTTTATCGACAAGGATGGATTTTGCCATTTGCCGAACCTCTCCATTTTTGCTTCGCGAAAGGTTAAAATCCGCTCCTCTAAAGTTGTCCATCTGTATCGTCTCCCGATACACATGGTTTTTAAGCAAGGGCATCCCCAACAATTCAATGGCCTCAGATTTACCTCCAATAATGTCTCCATTGCCATTCACCAACACAAAGTACCCCTCCACTGCATCCAAATAGCTGTCAATCGCATCGCCGATACTCAAGTCTATGCCTACCACGGAGGAAAGTTCCTCCCCATCATACACGGGGTGCACCAAGGAAAATATCCATCCCTTCCCTGCAGGATCCACATAGGGCTCGGGAATCCATACCGTCTCTTTAGTGGGATTGTGGGCCAGGTCAGCCTCGTAGAAAAAATTAAACTGGGTTACATCCAAATTAGGATCCACAATATTTTTGGCATCAAAGGCCGGATAAATGCGGCTTGCGCCCAAAGGTGAATTCGAGTAAATTTGAATAGCTTTCGGATTTTTTTGCATGAAGGTGGCAAACACGCTATCCATGGAATTGGTGAGCTGAATCAGTTGCTTCGCTCGCTTAAGATCTGAACTGGAATCAAGAATCACCACCGTACTCAAGGAAGAATCCTGACCTGGAAGGTTGGTGGAAAAGGTTCCTTCCATCGTGTATTTGAAGTCAGTAGAACTGGCTAGGATGGAATCTCGCTTTTGTAAAAGCAACTCGTTGTAATCTGTGATTTGCTCCATCTCCGTACGGAGCGCTTGCATTTGAGTTTCGATTTGGGTCACCAACCCTTCCAATTTGGAATAATCTTCCTTCTCCGGTGCACTGACCCCAGATTGACAGGAAAGCAGTAACAAAACAAAAAATAGACTGAACAAAGAGGATAAAAATTTCATAGGCAGAATTGTTTATAAAAATGAAGTATGAGATTATCCGCAATCATACCAGTGGGGTAATACTTGCTTAAATTACTGCGGATAATCGTCGACAGACGACTGTCCACAGTCCACCGCTCACCTAATTGAACTTCAAGCCTAATTTTCTCTCGTTACTGGTGAAAAAGCGGGTAATCAGAATGAATTAGTACTATCCTCCCTATATATGGAGTTAATCAATAATTTGGAATGAAGGCCTCGAGTCAACAGTCAACTATTACAACCATCCCTTATTTTCATCGCTCCTTAAAAAGAAAACAGGCACTATTTTTAAAATACTGTTAGAAAAATACTATTTATTTTATAAATAATATAGTACTAATTAAAAAAGAATTGAATTTAGCTTGTGGTTAATTTTTGTCAACGGACGACAGTCCACAGTCCACCGCCGATTGAAATGGGAATAAAGGAAGTGCTAAGTGAATCTACTTTAGACCTAACTAAGGAAAATAAGGCTTGAAGTTCGCTTCAATGGGCTGTGGTCCGTCGACTGTTGACTTTTTTTGTCCACGGTTCACAGTCCACCGCAGTCCACCGCCAATTGGTTATAGGAATAAAGGAGGTGTTAAGTAAATCTACTTTAGACCTAACTAAGAAAAATAAGGTTTGCAGTCCGATTAAATTAGCTGTGGACGGTCGACTGTAGACCGTTGACAGCCTATGTATTACCCAATTTTCCTAAGTAGCGACTCCCCCATTTCTTCAAACCGATGTTTGACTTCTTCCAAAAACTCTCCTTCCAAAAAGCGCTCCAATTCCGACTCTTCCAAGATATCTGTTTCACTCACCTTGAAAGTTTGCTCCATCGGCCCCAACTCGTATTTGAAGATATATTTGGAGTTCCAGGAAAAAATACTGATCCGTATTTCTCCCCGAGTCACTTCTTTGACCACTCTCATGCAGATCTGCGCACTTCAGAAGTGAAACTGATTTTGGAAGACAAGGAGGAAGCCACGGAGCAGTATTTCTCTACGGACAAGGCCACTACTTTTTCAAATTCCTCCGCAGTCGCATCCGGAGATACCAATACAAAATGAAGGGCAATCTCCGTGTAATAACCCGGCACCCCATCGTTTCGCAGGCCTTCCGCCTCCACAAAAAAATCGAGGAGCTCACGCTTTTTCTTTTTCATCATCAGCACCGCATCTACCGAAGCACAGCCTCCAAGTGCAGAGAGCAACAATTCCATCGGCGATTGCCCCTGCTTCAGCTCAGGATCGTTCATGTCAATGTGTACGGCATGGCCTTGTGGATTCTGTGCGGCATAGGTCAGATCCGAGGTCATGCGAACGGTTACGCTTCGGGTATTTGCCATGTGCTAATTGCTTTATAAATTATTAAATGATTACATATTTCGTCTGTACTGCCCACCTACTTCGTAAAGCGCTTGGGTAAGTTGACCCAAAGAACAGTATTTTGAAGCTTCCATCAAGCATTCAAACACATTTTCATTGGAAACTGCTGCTTTTTTCACCTTTTTAAGCTGTTCGCTGACCTGATCCCTAGCAGCCTGATGTAGTTGCAACAAGGTTTGAATCTGTCCTTCCTTCTCCTCCGATGTGGCACGAATGACCTCTCCTGGAATCAAGGTCGGAGAGCCTTCACTGGACAAAAAGGTATTGACCCCAATGATCGGAAACTCCCCCGTATGCTTGAGCATTTCGTAGTGCAAACTTTCCTCCTGGATCTTGCCGCGCTGGTACATGGTTTCCATCGCACCCAGGACGCCACCACGCTCGGTAATGGAGTCAAATTCCCGGTAAACGGCCTCTTCCACCAAGTCGGTCAGCTCCTCGATAATGAAGGAACCCTGAAGTGGGTTTTCGTTTTTGGCCAGTCCCAATTCTTTATTGATGATCAACTGTATGGCCATCGCTCGACGCACCGACCCTTCCGTAGGCGTGGTAATCGCCTCGTCATAGGCATTGGTATGCAGGGAGTTGCAGTTGTCATAGATCGCATACAAGGCCTGCAGTGTGGTACGAATATCGTTAAAGTCGATTTCCTGGGCGTGTAGGGAGCGTCCAGAGGTTTGGATATGGTACTTGAGCTGCTGCGCCCGATCATTGGCTCCATACTTCAACTTGAGCGCCTTGGCCCAGATTCTACGTGCCACCCGACCGATCACTGCATACTCCGGATCGATGCCGTTGGAGAAAAAGAAGGACAGATTGGGCGCAAAATCATTGATATCCATCCCTCTCGAGAGGTAGTACTCCAGGTAGGTAAATCCATTCGACAGCGTCAAGGCCAATTGCGTAATCGGGTTGGCCCCCGCTTCAGCAATGTGGTATCCTGAAATGGATACGGAGTAAAAATTACGCACCCGCTGATCGATGAAGTACTGCTGCATGTCTCCCATTAAGCGAAGGGAAAATTCGGTGGAAAAGATGCAGGTATTTTGTGCCTGGTCCTCCTTCAAAATATCCGCCTGCACCGTACCTCTTACTTTGGAAAGGGTATCCGCTTTGATCTGTGCATACACTTCTTTCGAGAGCACCTGATCACCTGTTACCCCAAGTAGCATCAGTCCCAACCCATTATTTCCTTCGGGGAGCGAACCGTTGTAACGAGGTCTAGGCAGTCCCTTTTTAGCATAGTTGGAGTCGATTTGGGTATTAATTTGCTTCTCCAAACCCTTTTCTTGGATGTATACCTCGCACTGCTGGTCAATGGCTGCATTCATAAAGAAAGCCGTCATCGCTGCAGCAGGGCCATTGATGGTCATGGATACAGAGGTCATCGGATCGATCAGGTTGAAGCCAGAATACAACTTCTTCGCATCATCCAAACAGCAAATATTTACCCCCGCATTGCCAATCTTGCCGTAGATATCGGGACGGTAGTCCGGATCTTCCCCATAGAGGGTCACCGAATCAAAGGCCGTGGATAGGCGCTTGGCAGGCATGCCTTTGGAAAGGTAGTGGAAGCGCTTGTTGGTGCGCTCGGGCCCTCCTTCTCCGGCAAACATGCGCGTAGGGTCCTCTCCTTCCCGTTTGAAGGGAAATACTCCAGCCGAGTAAGGGAATTTTCCAGGTAGATTTTCCCGTAAGCCCCATTTCAACAGTTCCCCCCAGGCTTGGAAAGGCGGCAGGGCCACCTTGGAAATGCGGGTATTGGACAGGGAGGTATGGTAGGTTTTCACTTTGATCTCCTTGTTACGAACTTTAAAGATGTGGTACTCCCCGGCATAGTTCGCGGCCTCTGCTGGCCAGTCCTCCAGCCATTTTTTATTTTTAGGATCCAAGTGCAAGGCTACTTGCGCATAGACCTCTTGCAATTCCTTGATCAGTCGATCTTTATCTTCCAACGAAGTGGTCCCAATTACCTCCATGGAGGTTTGGATGGAATAGAGTTGCTGCGCGATTTCCCGCTGCTCCTCCACCCAGGCATCGTACTTCCGGTTGACCTCCGTGATCTCACTCAGGTAGCGGGTACGGGCTGGTGGGATGATATACACCTTTTCAGAGGTACCCATCGCTCCTTGGAAATTGCTTTTCCAGTTTTCAAATTTTTCCCCAAGGGCCGCGACTACCAAGGCATAAAGTCGATTCATGCCAGGGTCGTTGAATTGGGAGGCCATGGTGCCCACCACGGGTAGGTCTTCCTCCTTGCTGTCCCAGAGGTTGTGGTTGCGGATGTACTGCTTGCGGACATCGCGCAAGGCATCCAGGGCTCCGCGTTTGTCAAACTTGTTGAGTGCAATGAGGTCGGCAAAGTCCAGCATGTCGATTTTCTCCAACTGGGAAGCCGCTCCGTACTCCGGAGTCATCACGTAGAGGGAAAGGTCAGAATGCTCAATGATTTCGGTGTCGGATTGCCCGATGCCGGAGGTTTCTAGGATGACCAAATCGTAGCCAGCCGCCTTCACCGTATCCACAGCATCCTGCACGTACTTGGAAAGGGCTAGATTGGACTGACGCGTAGCCAAGGAGCGCATGTAGACACGCGGATGATGAATGGCATTCATGCGAATACGATCGCCGAGTAAGGCTCCACCGGTCTTTCGCTTGGAAGGATCCACGGAAATGATGGCCACGCGTCGGTCTTCAAAATCTAGTAGGAATCGACGCACCAGTTCGTCTACGAGGGAAGATTTTCCAGCCCCTCCCGTACCGGTGATCCCTAGAACCGGCACGGTAGCCGCAGCACTGGCAGTTCTAATTTTTTCCAACAGGGTCGCAGAACGTTCCGGATAGTTTTCGAAGGCCGAGATCACCCGAGCCACCTGACCTGTTTCCTTGAGCGAAAGTTCCCAGTCAACATCCAAATCTCCTCCCAAAGGAAAATCACAGGCCGACACCAGGTCATTGATCATGCCCTGCAGTCCCAGGGCACGTCCATCGTCGGGGGAATAGATGCGGGTAATGCCATACTCTTGGAGAAGAGCAATCTCCTCGGGAAGAATGGTGCCTCCACCTCCACCAAAGATTTTGACATGTCCTGCACCCCGCTCTTGGAGCAGGTCGTATAGGTACTTGAAAAATTCCACGTGCCCACCCTGGTAAGAAGTGATCGCAATGGCCTGCACGTCCTCTTGAATGGCACAGTCTACAATTTCTTGAACAGAGCGATTGTGTCCCAGGTGAATCACCTCACAGCCTGTGGCTTGAATGATGCGCCGCATGATGTTGATTGCGGCATCGTGCCCATCAAAGAGCGAGGCCGCCGTGACGATGCGGATGTGGTGCTGGGGTTGGTACTTTTCAGATACTAAGGTCATATAGTTGGGTTCTATTCTTTATTCGAGCGCAGGAAAGAGCCTTTCTTGTACTCGAATTACAAATGCGAATATATGGAAAACTACCTCGAGGCTGACCTGTTTTTTTTAAGAGGTAAAATTTTATTTGGTATATAGTTTGACAGGATTCAGCTCAAATTTAGTAATGCGAGTCGTCCACTGACGACAGTCCATGGACTTTCCAATTGACACGGTTGCGGGTATTAAGCTTATTGCTTGTTCTAAACAAATTATTCCTATTCATTTGGCTAATTATTCGCTTTGTAACCAAAGAAAATAAGGTTTGAAGTTCAGTTAAATGAGCTGTGGACAGTGGACCGTCAGCAGTGGACAAAAGTTAACTCACTTATTTTTATAGAATACCTGGATAAATAGGTAGAAATCCATCCCTCTATTTTGAAATCTAGTCCTTCTCCTTAGTTTAGTAGATTCAATCACCCAGACCGCCTCATGTCTTCGAAAACCTATGCCTTTTGGATTTCCCTCACCGCTGCCCTAGGCGGCTTTTTGTTTGGCTTTGATACGGCCGTGATTTCCGGTGCCGAACGGGCCATTCAGGAGGTCTGGAAATTAAACGACTGGGTGCATGGATTGGCCATTGCCTCAGCCCTCTATGGCACGGTAATCGGCGCCCTGCTCGGGGGTATCCCTGCAGACCGCATGGGGCGCAAAAAGAGTTTACTTTGGATTGGCTTGTTTTACTTTATCTCTGCGGTAGGCTCTGGTATCGCCTGGGATGTAACTTCATTTACTTTCTTCCGCTTCTTGGGTGGCTTGGGTGTAGGTGCCTCCTCGGTAGTGGCCCCCATGTACATTTCCGAGATCGCTCCCGCCAAAAGTCGCGGACTACTCGTCGCATTGTACCAATTCAACATTGTCTTTGGCATCGTGATGGCCTACGTGTCCAACTATTGGATAGGGACGGCTGGCATCCCCGAGGACTGGAGATGGATGCTCGGCGTAGAAGCCATACCTGCCCTACTCTACACCCTATTGATTCTCCGCATTCCCGAAAGCCCACGTTGGTTGATCACAAAGTTCAATGACTTGACCCAAGCCCGAACTATCCTCACGCGAACTGATCCTGAAGGAGTGGAAGAAACCATCCAATTGGCCATCGCCGAAAGCAAATCCACCCAAGCCAAGCACGCTGCAGGCTTCGGTA
>Ga0172372_10009898_pt1 | contig 12315 bp, 10 predicted proteins | sample LakKiv5m_2_FD_114544 | JGI IMG/M metagenome (GOLD analysis project Ga0172372, IMG submission 114544) | Freshwater microbial communities from Kabuno Bay, South-Kivu, Congo - kab_092012_9.5m | ecosystem: Environmental > Aquatic > Freshwater > Lake | place: Democratic Republic of the Congo...
GGGCTGGATGCCGTTGCCGGGCCCGGCCGCAGGACCCGGCAACGTTACGGACTGTGAGCCATGGCCCGCTGGCGGGATGCCCACCGCGGCCGCACTTCTACGATCGCCACCGACGGATGATCGGACCTGCGTGGCTCTTCCCCTCCTCAAGTACGCCCCCACCACCCAGAACTCCCGGGTGACCCCCTTCCGGGTGGGCTCCGACGAGGATCCCCGGAGCGCATCCCTGGACAAGGTGATCGATCGCGAAGATCAGAATTTCGTGATCGAGAGCGCCTACCGCCAGATCTTCTTCCACGCCTTTAAGGTCGATCGGGATCGCACCCTGGAAAGCCAGCTGCGCGACGGCCAGATCACGGTGCGGGATTTCATCCGCTCCCTGTGCCTGTCGGATACCTTCACCCGCAGCTTCTACAACCTCAACAACAATTACAAGGTGGCTCGCCACCTGGTGGAGAAGCTGCTCGGCCGCAGCACCCACGGCAAATCGGAGGAGATTGCCTGGTCCGCCGTGCTGATGACCCGCGGCGTGCGCGGCATGGTCGATGACATTCTCGATTCCCAGGAATACCTCGACGCTTTCGGCTACGACACCGTTCCCTATCACCGCAACCGGGTGGTGGGCTCGCGCGAGATCGGTGAGACCCCGTTCAACATCACCTCGCCCCGCTACGACGCCTACCACCGCAACATTCTGGGCTTCCCCCAGATCATCTACACCGGTACGGCCAAGGCTTTCCCGCCCCGTGCCCAGCAGCGCCGTGGTGGTTTCCCCGAGGATTACCTCCCCTGGGTGCGCTCGCTGCCGGCCCTGCGTGGTGTCGCCAGTGCCCAGGGCAACGCCGGCATGGATTACCTGGCCAAGGTGCCCTACCGCAGCATCGGCCGCTGAGCGGCAGGTCCAGCCCCAGCCGCAGGTCGTGCCGGCAGCAGCAGCAATTGCAGCGGCAGCACACCTGCGGCAGATGGGAGGCAGTTCCGTCCGGGCAGGGAAGCACCCGCCAGCGCTCAGCGGCTGTGCCATTCCGGCCGCTGTTGCATCAGCGTCACTGCCTGCCGGCTGCCACGGAATTGCCGGCGACCACAAATTGTCGGCCGCCACGGTTTGCCGGCCGCTATAGATTGCCGGCCGCTCCTGAAAACACCGCACCTGGGTCACTGTCCGCGGCAGTGGCCCAGGTGAGTGCAGATCGCTCAGGGGTGAGCCCGAGGGCCGCCTGAAGATCCACCCAGCAGGATGGCTCTGCGACAGCGATTCCGATCTCGACAGCATCTGAACAATCCTGCGCGAGCGTATTGTTCAGCCGCCGTGGTGGACTGAGATATGGTCATCGGAGAACTGAGATCTCGACCTGGAGGCAGTGCGGGGAGGGAAAGCCCCCCGGTTTCAGAGACATCCGGCAGCGCCAGTGCCGCCCGCAGTAACTGGGTCGGCCGCGGCAATGGCTCGCCCGCGGCAATGAGCCGCCCGCAGCAGTCAGGCCGATCCGCGGCGGTCGGGGCGAATGCCCGGGGCGGGGGTGATCCGGCAGGTCGAGGCATCGGGCGGGGCATCGAGGGATTGGGGCATCGGGGCATCGCCGTTTTCTGGCGCTGAGCGCCGTCGCGGCAAGGCCGTCAGTGGATCCTGACGGCCCCATTCCCCCGCCCGGCGTCCGGTGGGAGAGTTGGCCAGACTGATCCCAAACGAAATCTTCACTGTGTCCCAGTCACCGCTTTCGTCCTTGGCGGCGCAGACCCTGCGTCAACTGCGCCAGATCGCCAGCGAGCTCGGTGTCACTCTGTACAGCCGCAAGACCAAGGATGAGCTGCTGGAGGCGATCAGCGCTCGCCAGCAGGAGCTCGGCCCCAGCCTGCAGACGCTGGAAACCGAACTGCCCCCGGCTCGCCGCCCCGCCAGCGCCACCCGCGTCGTGTTCCTGCCGCGCGATCCCCAGTGGGCCTACGTGTTCTGGGACATCGCCGAGATCGATCGTCAGCAGGCCTTCAGCGCCGGCGCCTCCCAGCTCTGCCTGCGGGTCGCCGACGTCACCGGCCTGGCGGGCGGCTCCGCCCATCCCCACACCCTGCAGGAGGTGGTCGTCGATGCCCAGGCCAGCGAGTGGTATCTACCCGTCCCCCTCTCCGACCGCGACTACCGCGTCGAGCTGGGCTACCGCAAGGCCGGCGGCGGCTGGATCTCCCTGGCCTTCTCGTCGGTGGCGCGGGTCCCGGCCCTGCAACCCTCCACCCAGATCCTCGATCAGTTCGTCCCCTTCTCGCTGGAGGCGGGCCCGGTGGCCGCACCCACCCCGCTGAGCGGCCCCGCCGCCGACACCGGGCTGCATGAGCGCCTGTACCAGAGCGCCACCAGCGGCTGGCGCCGGCTCGGCCGCGGCTCCGAGGCCTTCCATGAGTTCGAGGAGGCGGGCCTGTCCGGTGAGGGCTTCAGCGGCTCTGCCGCCGGCCTGTGGGCCTCCGGTCGCAACGAGTCGGGCGCGGGCCTCGGGGCGCGCCTGCGCTCCTTCTGGCTGGTGGCCGATGCCGAACTGATCGTCTATGGCGCCACCGATCCCTCGGCCCGGCTCACGATCGGCGGTGAGGATGTGCCCCTGTCCCCCGATGGCACCTTCCGCATCCAGGTGCCGTTCCGCGATGGGCAGCAGCTGTATCCGATCGAGGCGATCGCTGCGGATGGGGAACAGCGCCGTCACATCACCCTTGAGTTCCGCCGCACCACCCCGGAGGACAACAGCAACCCGGCCAGTCAGGCCCTTGCCGAATGGTTCTGATCGCCGTTCAACACCCCGTCTGAATCGCCCCGTCTGAATCTGCCGTAGATGCGCACCATCGTTGCCCTCACGCCCCTTGCGGGCTCGCTGTTGTTCCCCCTGGTGGTGGCCCTGCTGATGGTGCGGGTCGGCATCGGCAGTGGTGTGCTGGCCGCGGTCATCCTCGGCAGCCTCTGGTTTGCCGCCATGCTGCGCACATCCGAGATGCCCGGCCACGGCTGAATCCGCCGCCTGAGCTCTCGTCTGCCGCCGCCGCAGAGCTGAGCCACTGCAGAGTTGAGGCAGCTCTGGAAAACCGAATGCGCTCGCGGGCTGCCCCTTGCGGCGGCTGGGATCTCCGCGCTCTGACCGGCGCCCTTGAGGGGTTTCCCAGAGGTTTCTCAAGTCGCCGCAGGGCTGAGCGAGAGCGTTGCGGCCAGGCTTTGCTGGCTCGCAGGTGCAGGCCTCGACCACGGCTGCACCTGCGGCGTCCGGTCGGTTCCGGCGCGATGGCGGGCCGGAATCCGGATCTGCAGCCAGCCCTGGCCGCCGCCGGGAACCCTGCAACCAGCAGGATCTGACGCCCATGTTTTCCTTCCTCTCCGCGGCACGGCGATCGCTGCCCCTGGCGGGTTGCCTGGCGGTGCTGGTCCTGCTGGCCGGCTGCGATGCCGCTCCGGTGCAGCGCAGCGGTGGCCCCAGCGCCGATCTGCCCCTGCCGGCCGGCATCCGCGTCGCCTTCAATCAGCGCAGCGACCATCGCTATCGCAGCCCGATCAGCGGCCAGTGGCGGCAGGGGGATGACCTCGAGGCCCTGATCCTGGAAGCGATCGGCGAGGCCCGCAGCGAGGTGCTCGTGGCGGTGCAGGAGCTGTCGCTGCCCGGTGTGGCCGCGGCCCTGGTGGCGCGCCAGCGGCAGGGCGTGCGGGTGCAGGTGATCCTGGAAAACAGCTACAGCAGCCCCTGGGGCGCCCAGCACCCGGCCGATCTGCCGGCCCATCAGCGCCAGCGCCTGGCCCAGCTGCAGGCCCTCGGTCAGGGGGATGCGGTGACGATCCTGCAGCGGGGTGGGGTTCCGATCATCGATGACACCGCCGACGGCAGCGCCGGCAGCGGCCTGATGCATCACAAGTTCCTCGTGGTGGATCGCCGCATCGTGGTGACGGGATCGGCGAACTTCAGTCCCTCCTGCATCCATGGCGATGCGGATGACCCCCGCACCCGCGGCAATGTCAACCATCTGCTGCGCTTCGACAGTGCGCCGCTGGCGAATCTGTTCGCCGCGGAGTTCGCCCGCATGTGGGGCGACGGGCCCGGCGGCCTGCCCGACAGCCGTTTCGGGACAGCCAAGGGCGAGGCGGCGGCGCAGCGGCTGCAGATCGGATCCACCAGCGTCGAGGTGCTGTTCAGCCCGCACCGGCGCCGTGATCCCCACAACGGTCTCCTCTGGCTGGAGCAGCAACTGGCCGGGGTCAGGCAACGGCTCGACCTGAGCCTGTTCGTGTTCTCCGCCCAGAACCTGGCCGATGGCCTCGAGCGGCTGCAACGGCGCGGGGTGCGCCTGCGCCTGCTGGCGGATCCGGGCTTCGCCCACCGCGGCTACAGCGAAGTGCTGGATCTGCTGGGGGTGAGCCTGCCGGATCACCGCTGCCGCCTCGAAGCCGACAACCGGCCCTGGCGTCAGGCGATCGAGACGGTGGGCACACCGCGGCTGGCGCGTGGCGACAAGCTGCATCACAAGTTCGCCATCCTCGATGGCCGACGGGTGATCAGCGGCTCCTTCAACTGGAGTCCCAGTGCTGCCTTCCAGAACGACGAGACCCTGCTGCGCATCGACTCTCCCCTGCTGGCGGCCCATTTCGAGCGGGAGATGAACCGGCTCTGGCGCGGCGCCGACCTCGGCCTGCACGCACGCCTGCAGGGCCGTCGCCGCGATCGTTCCCAGCGTTGCGGCAGCGGCACGGTGAGCCAACGCAGCAGCGGCTCTGTGATCCAGGCGGCAGCGGCACGGTGATCCATGCCGATGCGCCGTCTACGATCCGGCCAGAGTCCCGGTCCGAGCGATCCTGATGGAGGCGGCGCCCACACCCCGCAGCAACAGCGCACAGCTCGACGCCATCGATCTGATGCTGCGCGACCTGTACACCCGCCACGATGAAATCCGCCACCGGGCTGCGTTCCGGGGCTGCACCCGCGAACTGCTCACGGTGCAGCAGGAGCTGGTGGATTACCTGCTCCACAAGAAGCACACGCTGCTGGGCATCAGGCCGCCGGCCGCCGGCCAGAGCCCCAACTACAACTCCTTCACCTGAACGCCATCGCCAGCACGGGCCGGGTGCTGATCGTCGGGGCCGGGCCCACGGGTCTGAGCCTGGCGCTGCTGCTCGCCCGGCAGGGCCTGTCGGTGCAGGTGCTGGAGGCGCGCCGGGCCGTGGGCGGTCTGCCGCGCGGCGAGGCGATCATGCCCAGCGGCATGGCGGCACTGGCGGCGATGGATCTGCTGCCGCTGCCCGCCTCGCTGCCGCAACGGCCCCTGTCCGGTTGGTGCTTCTGGCTGCAGGGCCAGCCGCTGTTCCGGGTCGCTGAGCCCGCGGCCAGCGCCCAGCCCTGCCGGTTGGTGGATCCCGACGGACTGCTACAGCTGCTGGTGGAGCATCTGCAACGGCAGCCCGGCGCCGAGTTGCGGCTGGGCTGCAGCGCCTGCGGCCTGGTCGAAACCGCAGGCCAGATCCAGGGGCTGCAGCTGGAGACGGGCGAAGCGCTGGCGGCGGATCTGGTGGTGGCCTGCGATGGGCGCGGCTCGCCATTGCGGCGCAGCGCCGGCCTGACGACCGGCCCGCCGCAACGCCCGCTCGATGTGCTGTGGTTCGAGCTGGCCGATGCGGGCGATGCAGCCCTGGCCGCGGCACTGGCGGGCGATTTCCACACGCTGGTGGGCGATGGTGGCTCCCTGGCCCTCTATGGCTCACCCCGTGGCGGCATACAGCTGGGCTGGCCGCAGCAGCCGGGCCAGCGGCAGCCCCGCACGGCCGGCGAATGGCGGGATCTGTGGTGCAGCCTGGCGCCACCGCCCCTGGCCCGGGCCCTGGCGGGCCTGGCGCCGGAGGCGATCCGCGGCCCGCAACGGCTGCCGGTGCAGGTGGGTCTGGCAGCGCGTTGGTGGCGTCCCGGCCTGCTGCTGCTGGGGGATGCCGCCCATCCGATGAGTCCGCTGCGGGCCCAGGGAACGGCGATGGGTCTGCGCGATGCCCTCACGGCGGCAGCCCTGCTCGGCCCTGCCCTGCAGGCGGCGCCGACGCAGCGACCGGCGGCGCTGGCGGCCGCCCTCAGCGAGCTGCAACGGCGACGCCAGGGCGAGATCAGCCTGATCCAGCGGCTGCAGCAGCGGGAATGGCAGCGCGCTGAGCGGCTGCTGCACAACCGCAGCCTGCGTCGACTGCTGGCGACCCTGGCCCCGGCGATTGCGCCGCTGCTGGCGGCCAGCTGGTGGCGCAGCCAGACGCAGCTGCGGCAGGGAGTGGCCGGATCGCTGCCCTGCGACTGGCCGTCGCCCGCCATGATGGGATGAGTTTCAATCTGTTCATGAACCGGGCCCTGGGGACTGCCACCGGAGCCGGACTGGCGACCATGCTGGCCATCGGGGCCATGGCGGGCGCCGGCTGGGCCGGGCCGGTCAGCTCCTCCAGCCCCTACCCGGCGGCCGCCCTGTTCCGCAGCCTGCAGCTGATCCTGTTCGGCTGCAGCCGCGACAACAGCAGCGCCAGTTGCGAACAGGCGCAGCGCCAGGCCGATGGGCTGCTGGATCACCCGCGCCTGTCCAGCTCCTGCAAGGACATTCTCTGGTCGATCCGCCAGACGGCGACCACCGCGGCGGCCAACGGCCTGGAGCGTCGGGATCGGCTCGATCGAACCGCGCGCGATCTGCCGATCTACTGCCGCCAGCCGGCCGCCCCGCTCTCCGGCCGCAGCGACAGCACCCCGGCCGCCGGCACGAACCGCTGAGGGCCAGGGCTGCCACCCGGGCCGGATTCGCTGTTGGCAGGAGCGGCTGGACAAGGCAGCTGAACAGAACGCCTGCAGACAGGGCGGCGGCAGACAGGACGCCTGCAGATCATGCTGCTGGCCGGGGTTCTGCCCCGGGATCAGGCGCTGCCGAGCCCTGCCTCTGCGAGCCCGATCCCCCTGCGAGGGCAGGGCCGCTTCAAAGTGCTGGTGTGCTGTCCCGCATGTTTGGGCCCAATTCAGGACCTGCTGATGGGGCTTGGAAGCCTTGCCCTATTGGATACCCAGAGGCCGGCATCGTCCCTCCGTTCCCCTGCGCAGTTGCAGGACGGCACACTGGTTGCGCCCGTCGTGCGCGATACGGGCACCACGGGTGGGCTTCAGCACCGCAGGCGTTGCAGGCAGCGGGTTGACCCCTGAGCTTCGGCCGCAGCCCTGGCGCTGAGTCTGAATCAGCCCTGCCTGCGAGGGCGACCCTGAGGCAGCCCGGCGCTGAGGGCAGAGCCGAGCACAGCCGGCAGGGAGGCGTTGGGGGCCGGCGATTAGCCTGGATGCCGCCTGTTGAGCCCAGCCCCGGGCGATGCCGATGACCACCAGTGCCAGCAGCCCGATCCGCCAGGTGGCGCTCGCCCAGCCCTTCCGCGATCAGAAACCCGGCACGTCGGGCCTGCGCAAGAGCAGCCGCCAGTTCCAGACGCCTCACTATCTCGAGAGCTTTGTGGAGGCAGCCCTGCGGGTGGTGCCGGGCGTTGTCGGCGGCACGATCGTGGTCGGTGGTGATGGACGCTACGGCAACCGCGCCGCGATCGAGGTGATCGCCCGCATGGCCGCTGCCCATGGCGTGGCCCGGATGATCACCACCCGCGGCGGCATCCTTTCCACCCCGGCCGCGTCGCTCCTGATCCGCAGCCACGGGGCCGTGTGTGGGGTGATCCTCTCGGCCAGCCACAATCCCGGCGGCCCGGAGGGCGACTTCGGGGTGAAGATCAATGGCGCCAATGGCGGACCGGCCCCGGAGTCGCTCACCGATGCCATCTATGCCACCACCCTGGAACTGGAGGGGTACCGCATCCTCGAAACGGGATCCCTGGCCCTGGATCAGCCCGGCAGCCAGACGCTGGCGACCCTGCAGGTGGAGGTGATCGATCCGGTCGATGATTACGCGGCATTGATGCAATCGCTGTTCGATTTCGATCGCATCGCCGCCCTGCTGCGCGGCGATTTTCGCCTGGCCTTCGATGCCATGCATGCCGTGACCGGTCCCTATGCCACCCGGATCTTCGAGCAGCTGCTGGGTGCCGCCGCCGGCACCGTGCGCCATGGTGTTCCCCTGGAGGATTTCGGCGGTGGCCATCCGGATCCCAACCTCACCTACGCCCACGATCTGGCCGAGTTGCTGCTGGAGGGTGATGGCTACGATTTCGGCGCCGCCTGTGATGGTGATGGCGACCGCAACATGATCCTGGGCCGCCGCTGCTTCGTCAATCCCAGCGACAGCCTGGCTGTCCTCACGGCTCAGGCGCGACTGATCCCGGGCTATGCCACCGGCCTGGCCGGGGTGGCCCGCTCGATGCCCACCAGCGCCGCGGTGGATGTGGTGGCGCGCGAGCTGGGTATCGCCTGCTTCGAAACGCCAACCGGCTGGAAGTTCTTCGGCAATCTGCTCGATGCCGGCCGCATCACCCTCTGCGGTGAGGAGAGCTTCGGCACCGGCAGCAACCACATCCGGGAGAAGGATGGCCTCTGGGCTGTGCTGTTCTGGCTCAACATCCTGGCGGTGCGCGGCTGTTCCGTCGCCGCGATCATGCAGGAGCACTGGGGCCGATTCGGCCGCCATTACTATTCCCGCCACGACTATGAGGCGATCGCGTCTGAGGCGGCCCATGGCCTCTACGACCGCGTCAAGGCGATGCAATCTTCTCTGCCCAGCCAACCGTTTGCGGGCCGCAGGATCGCCACCGCCGATGATTTCGCCTACAGCGATCCGGTGGATGGTTCCCTGACCAGCGGCCAGGGCCTGCGCCTGCTGCTCGATGACGGCAGCCGCGTGGTGCTGCGCCTTTCCGGCACCGGCACCCAGGGGGCCACCCTGCGGGTCTACCTCGAGAGCTACGTGCCCCCCGGCGGTGATCTCCACCAGGATCCCCAGGCGGCCCTGGCCGATCTGATCACGGCGATCGATGATCTGGCCGAAATCCGCCTGCGCACCGGCATGGGGCGCCCCACGGTGATCACCTGAAACCCAGCCGGCCCCCGGCCGCAGCCGCTCCCCCGCGGGCAGCCCCCAGGCCGAGCCGGGCTGCAACACCGGCCGGTCCGGCTGAACCCACCTGCTGCCGATCGGCGCAGCGGTCCGAACCGGCAACGAGAGCGGTGAGGCCAGTCAGGCCAATCACAACAGCTTCCACTCTGCACCGTTGCTGGCGTGCCAGGGGTGTGCGGGCGAGCGAACTCTGCCGAGCTCGCCGGCACACCAGCCCACGGCCCAGGGCCGCTTCAAGCTGCCGGTTGCGCCAGATCGTGCGCGGACATCGGTACCACGAGTGGGCTTCAGCACCCCAGGCGTTGCAAGCAACGGGTTGACTGCTGAGCTGCGGCCGCAGCCCTCGCACCGAGTTTGAATCAGCCCTGGCCCACGGCCGGAGGCCGGGCTGCCAGCGGGCAGGGCAGACCCGGTCCCAGCCCGGTGGCCTGCGGCTGCGTACCCATGCCATAGCGGGCGCCTCGGGTCAGGGATTGTTGGGGGTGTGCCGCGCACTGTTTCAGAGCGGATCCTGCTCCCAGGCAAATCGCGGCAGGCGCTGCAGGCCGTCGCGCATCGTGCGGGTCCAGACCTCCATCGCCTGCTGCACTTCCGGGGCATCCTTGTCCAGCTTCAGGCGCCGCGAGACACGCAGGCCGTCGGCGGGAACCAGGGCGATCTCGAACGGTGGTCCCACGGTCAGGTTGGAGCGGCGGGTGATGATCTGCGACACCAGACAGAGGCGGGCGGCATCCTCCAGCGACAGCCGGCTGTGGCCGACATAATCCAGCGGTGGTTTGCCGTATTTGCTTTCGCCGATCTGCAGGAAGGGCGTGTCTGCTGTGGCCATCACAGAGTTGCCCTGGGGGTAGATCAGATACAGGCCATGGCGCTCGCCGGCGATCTGGCCGCCGAGGATGAAGCTGGCCTCCCCGGTGGCACCGGCCTCCCGCAGCGAGGTGGCGAACTGGCGCTGCACCGCCACACTCAGCTGGCCGATGTAGTCGGCGGCCTCGAACAGATAACGGGCGCTGCGCAGATCGTGCAGGCCGTCCTGGGCGGTGCCCGCCACCAGCGGCGCTCTGCCGCCGCCCTCGCTTCTGCCGCCCTCCTGGCTGCGGTTGGGTCGGCTGTCCACTGCGCGATCGGGGCGGCGATCGAGCTGGCTATCCGGTGTGCCGCCGGCTCGATCGCCAGCGGGATTGTCAGGGTGGTGGTCGGGGCGATCCTCGGCTCGATCGAGCCGGCGGCCAACATCTGCGGCCGTGGCCGCTGGCGTCTCGGTGGCCGCCAGGTCGCGACGGATGCGGTTGAGCACGGCCTGGGTGGTGCCCAGATTGCCCGCCGACATCAGCAGGAACAGCCGGTCCGGCGCCGGCTGAAACACATGCAGCTTGCTGTAGGTGGAGATGTAATCGACGCCGGCATTGGTGCGCGAATCGGAGGCGAACACCAGACCCTTCTCCAGCAGGAAGGCCACGCAGTAGGTCATCGCCGGTTTTCCCCTCAGCTGAGCAGCCGCTGCAGGATCGAGGCCACCGACTGCACCGCCGCCCGGGCGGTGGCATAGGCCATGCGCATCGGCCCCACCAGGGCCACATGACCGAGGTCTCCCTCGCTGGTCCGGTAGGGGGCCTGCACCACGGCACAGGCGGCCAGGGCCTGATGCGGATGTTCACTGCCGATCCAGATGCGCTGGGCCGGTGGCGGCGGCGCCCCGCAGGCCTGCGGAGCCGCAGGCTGGGGCCCCAGCACCTGCTCGGGGCGGTGTTCAACCAGCTGCACCAGCGGCAGCAACGCCGCCGTGCGGCTGAACTCGGGCTGGGCCAGCAGGCCGCCCAGGCCGGCCGCCACCACCCCCTCGGGCTCGGCGCCACCGCGCCGCTCCAGGTCCTCCAGGCCCTGGCGCAGCAGGGCACCGCCGGTGCGCAGCTGCTCCGGCAGCCGCTCCCAGGCGATGCGACCACCGCCCTGGCGCAGGCTGTCGTTGGCCCAGCGCTCCAGGATCGCCAGATGGGCCTCGGCCTCGAGCGGCAGGCGCAGATTGAGGCTGCTGGCCAGGGCGGGTCCCTGCACCAGGAACACCAGCAGCCGGTCGCGGCTGGGCACCAGGCGCAGGGCCTGCAGCTGGGGCCGCTGACGCTGCGGCCGGCTGATCAGGCTGAGCAGACCGGTCAGGTCCGAGAGGCGCCGCGCCAGATGACGCAGCAGGTCGTCGAGGGCGGCCCACTGCAGGCTGATGCCGGCCAGCTCGCGCTCCAGCTGGCGGGCGGCGGAGCCGGGTTCCGGCAGCAGCTGATCCACATACAGGCGATAGCCCAGCTGGCTGGGGATGCGACCGGCTGAGGTGTGGGGCTGGGTGAGCAGCCCGCGCTGCTCCAGGGCCCCCATGGCGGAGCGCACCGTGGCCGGGCTGGCCGGCAATCCGAAGCGACGCACCAGCGTGCGGCTGCCCACAGGTTCCACCGTGTCGACGTAGTGGCGCACGGTGGCCCGCAGCACCTCCTGTTGCCGGCGCGGCAGGGTGTCCAAACCCAGGGAGACTGCGTGGGGTGGCTGGATCGTAGGCAGACCGGCCCAGCGGCGGAGAGTCCCGTCATCGACCGTGGCAGAGCTTCCCTGCCGGGGCCGGCCGGCGGCCGCCGCCGGCAAAGCCCGCCCACACCCGGCCCGCCGCCGCCCGGCCCGCGCCGTCCCGGTGCCGCAGCGATGCCCAGTGGTGGCCAGCGATGCCCAGTGGTGCCGGCAGCGCTGTTCAGCGAACGGCGGGCATCGGTCTGGCGAGCGGCATGGGTTCAGTAGCGCGGCACGCTGGGATCGACCTCGACGCTCCAGGCCTCGATACCTCCCTGCAGATTCCAGACCTGCGGATAGCCCCGCTCCTGCACCAGCCAGCAGCCGAACTGCCAGCTGCGCACACCGGCATGGCAGAGCACCGCCACCGGCAGGGCCGGATCGAGGCGGGTCTCCAGCGACTCGATCCAGGCGGCCGAACGGCTCAGGGGCAGATGCAGCACCGGATGGGACAGGCGGGCCTGTGCCAGCTCGGCATCTTCCCGCACATCCACCAGCTGGATCGGCTCGCCGGCCTGCAGCCGCCGGGCCAGCTCGGGGGCGCTGATCGATACGGGGGTGGGGCCAGGGGATGGGGCGGCCATGGGGGCAGGGGAGCGGCAGGATGGAGCCATCCTGCTGTGGCTGCATGAAGGGTCGCGCCTTCGCAGCGGTGGTGCTTTCGGTGCTGCTGCTGCTGCTGGGCCTGGGCGTGGGGGGCTGGTGGCTGCTGTGGCAGCGCGGTCCTCTGCAGCTCGCCCACCACCC
>Ga0172372_10009899_pt1 | contig 12315 bp, 8 predicted proteins | sample LakKiv5m_2_FD_114544 | JGI IMG/M metagenome (GOLD analysis project Ga0172372, IMG submission 114544) | Freshwater microbial communities from Kabuno Bay, South-Kivu, Congo - kab_092012_9.5m | ecosystem: Environmental > Aquatic > Freshwater > Lake | place: Democratic Republic of the Congo...
CTCGGCGCAATTCCTCCAGTTCCACCTCGAATCCGCCGCTGAGGATCGGCCATCGACACCACGGCTTCGGGTCGAGGTTCTCGTCGTCGAGGTGCAAACGCGGGGCGTAGCGCTCGCGCTTCCATTGGTTGCGGGACCACAGCCGGAAGAACCGTTCGACCCACACGGCGAGCTGCGCCGGTGGTATCCGGGGAAACTTCTGCCGCATGCCCTGCCAGACCTCGACCGGAGCACGCTTGTCGCGGATGGCCGCGCATTCGACCGCATCCAACAGATCGTACGGCATGAGATCCTGCTCATCGACCTGGTTCGCGGCCATCGGTCGAAGCTCGGCCGTCGGCTCCTGGCGATTGATCACCGAAAGCGCCGGGATGGAACCAAAGCCGTCAGGGCCGGTGGTCTCCATCCAACGCAGCCAGTGTCGCAGGAAGTTCTTGTCGATCCCGGCAATCGGGCTCAACCCGCCGCTGGTGTCGCCGTCCATCGTGGCGTACCCCACGGCCGCCTCGCTGCGGTTGCTGGTGGAGAGCAGCAGCGCCCCCGTGAGGTTGGCCAGCATCCAGATGCCGGGCGATCGCACACGCGCCTGGATGTTCTGCAACGCGATGTCGTCGGTCGCCCAATCCAGGCGCCGACCCACGGCGTATTCGACCAGATCCACGTACCCGCGATGGATCGCCGAGACATCCAACTCCAGATGACGCGCACCCAGGGCATTGGCGATCGTCCGGGCCGCCTCCCGTGTGACGGATCCGCTGTTCTCCGTCGGTTGGTACGCCGTGGTCAGCAACAGGCCGGTGAGCGTCTGGGTGTCCAACGCCACCGGAAGATCTCGGAGATGCGCCAGTTTCCGGCGGACTTCCTCCGGGCCGAGTTCCGCCAGTGCGCCAGCAAGTGCCTGCCGCACCAACGCGGCGACCGCCGCCGAATCCGCGCCACCGCTGAGCGAAAGCGTGAAGCCACCCGCCTTCGCCTTGCGCAGATAATCGAAGAGGCCCAACGCCTCGGCGCGGGTGAATTCCTCCTCCTTCACAAATCCTCCATGCTCCCGGGGGGCCGCGGCCCCCGCGTCCTGGCTCGTCGTGTCGTCCAGGGTGCATCGTGACACTTCCCCGTGCGGGAAAGGTTTCGGGGCGGCGATGTCCTCATCGCCATGAGAAAGGCTTTGGAACGGCGACGAGGACGTCGCCACCCAGTTCCATGCGGGGCTGTCGTCCAGCCCCGCATCCGCCCAAACGAAAGCCGTCTTCACACAGGCCGCATTGTCCCCGACGAGATCCGAACGATAACTCGCGCTACGGGCCTGTCCCATGCGGGTCGCGTCGAGATCGATCCTGGCGGTAGTGAGCAGACGGTCGCGGAAGCTGAACCGCGGTCCGGTCGCCAACAACGTGCCTCCGGAAGCGATCAGCGCGCCTCCATCGTAGATGGCACGACCGGCCTCGTTGCCGAGCAGGTTGGCGTAGAGATAGGTCACACCAAAGGCGCGCGAACCCTCCACCACGAAACGCTTCCGCACCTCGATCTTGCCGAAGGCGAAATGGCTCGCGCTGGGATTCAGGATGAAGTCGACCCCGAAGCCGGCGAGCGTCGCGCCGGGACGATTCGCGACCCACGCGTCTTCGCAGATCTCGAATCCGAAGCGCACGCCACCGACGTCGAAGAACAGGTCCCCGATGGGCACGGTGCCACCCTCGGGCAGCGGATGCGTGTCGACGACGCCCACCGGCCAGGCCTTGAACCAGCGCGGCTCGTAATGGATGCCGTCGCCCGCGAGATGCCGCTTCGCCACAAGGCCCACCAACTGCCCATCCGCCAGAAACGCGGCGCAGTTGAACACAGCGTTCTGGTGCAGGACAGGCAGCCCGACCGTGACCACCATGCCCCGTGTTTCAGGCAACACCTCCATCAACGCAGACCAGGCTCGCCGGAGGGTGTTGGCCGAGTGGAAGGCATCCTCGCATCCGTACCCGGTCAGGCAGAGCTCCGGCAAACACAGCACCGAGACGCCCATGGCCCGCGCGTCCGCAATGGCCCCGCGGACGTTGGCCAGATTGTGGCGCCAGTCGAGCGGGGTCTGGTTCAGCACCGCCGCGCCGACATGCAGGGTGCTCACGGACGTTCCTCCCCGCCGCGGGCCCTCGCGATCAGCCGCAGCTTGGTTTCATGCAGGTCCTGGGCGAGCCCCACGAAGTAGGGCTTGGGATTCAGGAATCGCTTCATCGGCGACGGAAGCTGCGCGAGCTGTTCCCGGCAACGGGCCTGGCAATCCGCCAGCCGTTCCGGTTCCCGGACGACCTTCCCCGACCGCAGGATGGGCACCAGGACATCCGTGCCCGCGGCACCGTCTCCGGCCTGCCACTGGCGACCCGGATCTCCCACATCCACGGCAGCGGTCGGCGGAACAGCGCCGGTCGAGTCGTCGTAAATGACATCCCCGATGAATCCCTGGTCATCCCGGAAACGCCGGACCTGGAGCACGCCGGGATTCGAGATCTTCACCGGTTGCTCGGAGAGCTTCACCTTGTGGTCCCACCCCCCATCGGCACGTCGGATGGCTCCCAGCTTGTACACCCCGCCCAGCGCCGGTTGGTCATAGGCGGTGACAAGCTTCGTGCCCACGCCCCAGAGGCCGATGCGTGCGCCCTGCTGCTTCAGGTTTTCGATCAGGTGCTCGTCCAGATCATTGCTCGCGACGATCGTGGCGTTTGGGAAGCCGGCCGCATCCAGCAGGCCACGGGCGGCAATGCTGAGTTCCGCAAGATCGCCGCTGTCGAGGCGGATGCCGCTCATCTCATGGCCCTGCTCGCGCAGCCAACGCCCGGCCTCGATCGCCTCGCGAACACCGCCGAGGGTGTCGTAGGTGTCCACGAGGAAGGTGCTATTGTGCGGCATCGCGCGGGCGTACGCCTGAAAGGCCTCACGCTCGCTGTCGAAGCTCATGACCCACGAATGAGCATGCGTGCCGCGCACGGGAATGCCGAAGCGTTGCCCGGCGAGGACGTTCGACGTGGCCGAACATCCCCCGATGAACGCAGCCCGACTGGCGGACATCGCCCCGTCCGGGCCCTGCGCACGTCGCAGGCCGAACTCCAGCACGGGTTCGCCACGCGTCGCCTGGCACACGCGTGCCGCCTTGGTGGCGACCAGCGTCTGGTAGTTCAGGATGCAGAGCAGCGCCGTCTCCAGCAGTTGCCCCTGGACGAGCGGCCCGCGCACGCGCAGCAGCGGTTCATGGGCGAAGGCGAGCGTGCCTTCCGGCATCGCGTCGATATCCACCGTCAGCCGGAGTTCGCCGAGATAATCGAGGAAGGCCGGCTCGAACAGCGGCGAGCCATCGCAACCCTGCATGGTTCCAAGATAGGCGAGGTCCTCCGCGGAGAAGCGGTAGTGCCGCAACCATTCCACCGCATCCCCCAGCCCGGCAGCGATCGCGTAACTGCCGCCGAACGGAGTCCGACGAAAGAAGAGTTGGAACACCGCTTCATCCTCCGCACGGCCACACTTCCAATAGGCGGCTGCCATCGTGAGCTGGTACAGGTCGGTGAGCAGGGGCGAGTGACTCATGGGAGATCCTGGCTGGTGACAAGTTGGACGCCCGCGGCCTCCATTTCGGCAAGCGCAGCGGCGACGTTTCCCGGAGGAAGATCGATGCCCCGGCAGGCGTCGGTGATGAGGTGGACCCGGAAGCCCTCGGCCACGGCATCGAGTGCAGTGAACTTCACGCAGAAGTCCGTGGCGAGACCACAGACCCAGAGCTCGCGGACTCCCTTTTCCTTTAGCCATTCCGCCATGCCGGTCGAGCCGCGCCGACCATTGTCGAAGAGCCCGCTGTAGCTGTCGACGCGTGGGTCCATGCCCTTGGGAAAGACCCGGGCCACGCGCCGCGTGTCGAGGCCGGGAGCGAAGCACGCGCCACCAGTGTTCTGCACGCAATGCACCGGCCAGAGCGTCTGCGGCAGACCGTTCAGCTCGATGTTCTCGAACGCAGCCCTACCGGGATGGTTCGCCGCGAAACTCCCATGGTCCGCCGGGTGCCAATCCTGCGTCGCCATCACGAGATCAAACCGCGGCAGCAGCCCGTTGACGATCGGCACGATGACATCGCCCTCCGGCACGGCCAGCGCACCGCCGGGCAGGAAGTCATTCTGGATGTCTACGAGGATGAGGGTTTTCATGTTTCAGCAAGGGAGGTGTCGCCATTGGCGAAGGTTCGCCTGCTGGCTGTGGAAGGCTTCGATGGCGAGCGTCAGTTCGGCGTAGTTCTTGGTCTCGAGGATCCGATTCAAATAGAGATTCCTCCGGGCGACGGATTCCACGGTAAACGCCCAATAAAGCGACATCAGCGGATTGATGAACAACTCCGACCCCTCCGTTCGCTTGGTCCCGTGATGGTTCCCAAACCAACCCACGGTCGCATCGATGATACTCGTGTTGACGATGCTCGGGTATCTGGGAAGGCGGCTTGATACGAAGTCGCAGGCCGCGCGGTAGAATGCGAACTCTTCGCTCTGTTTCAGCAGGCTCCAGCTCCCGAGGAAGCCATCATCGGCCGCCAGGGCCGCGATGTTCTCCAGGACGTGGGCGTGGCAAACGCCATGGAAGGCATCCACGCCGAATCCGATCGAGAGAACGAACCGGTCAGGCACATCCTTCAACTCATTGACCGCCGCGAGACTCGCCATGTCTTCCTGGGGCGTGCCCAGCCCGACTTCATCGCCACGCATCAAAATGTCAGTCCCGCCATCCACCAACACGATGGCATCCGGTCGAAACTCATCAGCCAACCAGCGGTATGCGGAGACCACTGGTGCCGCGCCGGTTCGCTCCAGCAGGAAGATGGGCATCGCGCCATACTGGTCAGACAACCAGCGAGACAGGTGCAGTTCCGGACAATAGCTGGCCAAGCCATGCGAAGCGGGCGTGATCTGGGCCAAGGACGGAACCGGGCGTTCGCAATCCTCATAGCGGAGTTCGCTGAAGGTAAGATTGGCCAAATGGACGCGCTTTCCCTGGCGTAGCAACCAGTGAAGAACTGGCAGGCCTGCAAACAGATCGTATCCACCGCCGGCTCCGGCCAAGAGGACGGTCTTCGCTTCCGCGAGGCGTTGGAAGATGGGCAGGTTCATGGGGTGTGAGTGGACTAGAGCCAAAAGCTGAAACCGCGTTTGCGGAGTTGTTGGCACTTCCGTTCAACGAAGCCGTGGATCGGCGATGCATGATGACGATGCCCCACCCTGGAACGGGGTAGCGACGTCCTCGTCGCCGCCCCAGCACCTTTCTCAGGGCGATGTGGACATCGCCGCCCCGAATCCTTTCCCAAAGGAGGCAGTGTCAAGATGCGCCCGTGGATCGGATCCATCCGAATGGCGAATTGCCAGCGGAGGATCCGGAGCATTAGGCTTGTGCGCATGAGTGCGGTCGAATTCGCGATCGAGAAGGTGAAGCGGCTGGACGAAGCCCGGGCTCGGCAGTTGCTGGCTTGGCTGCAGGCCCACGAGCCCGTGTCCCCGGCGGTGAAGCCGGCCGGAGCGAGTGCGATGCTGGGCTTCGCCCGCCGGTTTCGTGCACAGGCGAGGACCACCGCAGATTGGATGGCTGAACTCCGCGAAGGAGACCGCGACTGATGCCGTGGGTGGTGGATACCTGCCTGTTGATCGACGTGGCCGAAGCAGATCCTGCCTTCGGCACGGCCTCTGCGGCCTTGCTCGACGCGAAACGCCCGGAGGGGCTGACGATCTCTCCGGTGACCTATGCTGAATTGGCTCCGGTCTTCGAGGGCGACGCGGCAGCCCAGAACGAGTTCCTCTCCAATCTTGGAGTGACCTGGGACGAAGACTGGACCCCGACCGACACCCTCGCGGCTCATGGTGCCTGGCATCGTTACGTGGTTGGAAAACGTGCCGGCAGGATTCCCAAGCGACCCGTTGCCGACGTCCTGATTGGTGCGTTTGCGAGTCTCCGCGACGGGCTTCTCACGCGAAATGAAGCCGACTTCAAAGCTGTCTTCCCTTCGCTCAAACTGAACAAACCCTAGCGTCGAAGAGAATCTCGACCGCCCACTCGTGAATGACCGTCTGCGCCATTCGAGTGACTCGACGACCGTCAAGATTCGGAACCGAGCAGGGTAGTCGGATCGAACAGCGAATCGCGTGACGCACCCGGCTCCGGCCAAGAAGACCGTCCTCGCTTCCGCGAGGCGTTGGAAGATGGGCAGGTTCATGGAGTGAAACCGGACTAAAGCCAAAAGCTGAAACCGCGTTTGCGGAGTTGTTGGTATTTCCGTTCGTCGAAGCGGTGGAGGCGGGCGGCGCGGTGGGCGACGTCCCGCTGGAGCTCGCCGGTGTCCACCAGCAGGCCCATGCCGAGGATCTTCTTCCGGAAGTTGCGCTTATCGAGGGGTTCCTGCAGGACGACCTCATAGAGGTGCTGGAGCTGGCTCAGGGTAAACCTCGCAGGCAACAGCTCGAAGCCGATGGGTTCGTACCGGACCTTGCCGCGCAACCGGGCCAGCGCCGTCGCGAGGATGTGCGGGTGGTCGAAGGCGAGGTCGGGAACCGCCTCCACGCTGAACCACGCCGCCTGCCGGGCGTCCGTGGCGGCCTGCGGCTTGTGGTCCGCCAGCGAGACGAGGGCGTAGTAGGCCACGCTGACGACGCGTTCGCGTGGATCGCGATCCGTCGCGCCAAAGGTGAAGAGCTGTTCCAGGAAGATGTCGCGCAGGCCGGTTTCCTCGGCGAGTTCGCGTCGGGCGGCGTCCTCCAGCGATTCCTCGACCCGGACGAATCCGCCGGGCAATGCCCAACGGCCGGCGAAGGGTTCCAGATCCCGCTGGATGAGCAGCACCTTGAGGTCGCCCTCGTCGAATCCGAAGACCACGCAATCCACCGTCAGGGCGGCTCGGGGATATTCGTAGGTGGGCGACATAGTGTTACCTGGACACTTGGTTAGTGTTTCATAAACACGAAGTCAAGGGCTGGGTTTGGTTTGGCGATTTCCACAGGGTGCAACCCGGCGCCCGTCCCAATCGGGGAAAGGCTTCCGAGCGGCGATGTCCTCAGCCGTAACCGGGCGGTTCCCTTTGTGTCTTTTGAGGCAATACCCGTTCCGGTCCTCCGGCGCTTGGCCCAGCAACACCTCACACGCCGAAGCCGGCATGGTTCCCGCGTCGTAATAGGCTCGGTCTACCCTTCGCGTCGTCCTTCTTGCGGCCGTCTCGCCTTGGCGGCTTCGCGGCTTCGCGGCTTTGCTTCCGCTGCCTGGGGCTGTGAAAGGACAAGGAAAGGAAAAGCCGCCAAGCCGCCAAGCCGCGAAGAAGGCCTCAACTTCGTCGGTCCCAACCTCCGCGTCTCCGCGTCTCCGCGTGAAGTAAGGCTCAACGCGGTGACGAAGGCACCGGAACGGCGACGAGGACGTCGCCACCCCGTTCCATGCGGTGGCCGTATCGAGATACGCCCCGAGCCAAACCCATCCAAGGAGAAGGCAATGGGGTCGCGTCTATAAATTCTACATTTGGCTTCCCTCACCCTCACACCGGCACGCTCTCGCCCGTGGCGAGGAAGTGCAGCCAGCGTCCTGTGACCGGCAACCCGTAGATCCGGGACAGGGACAGCGCGTACACCGCCAACTGGGGGCGATAGGCTTCGGCTTTCGCCCGTGTGCCGGCACCGCCGGGGACACGGTCGGTCTTGAAGTCCAGCAGGACGATCCCCTCGGGTCCCACCAACGCCAGGTCCACCACCCCCTGCCCCACCACGAACTCCTCGGGGGCGAGATCCTCGGAGACCCGGAATCCCAGCATCCGGAGATCGGCCGCGGTCAACCGGACCGTGAACGGAATCTCGCGCTTCAGATCCCCGGCGCGTGCACGGACCAACAGCCCCAATTCCCCGTTCCAGAAGCGCACGATGGCCGGCACGTCCAGCAATCCGACTTCGGCCTCCGACATGTCCCGGGCGGCCACAAGACGAGCCATCTCTGATCGCACCGCGGCCTCATCGGCAGTCTGGGCCGGATCGACCAACTCCATGAACCGATGCAGCGCGAGGCCGCGATCCACCGCAGTGCCGTCGCGGGGATCGGCTGCCCCGTGTCTCATTCCGAAGGCGCGCCGGCCCACATCGAGTCCGTCCTGATCCTCAGCCATCCGACGACGCAACCCGGTGGCCGTGACCTTTGCTGGCTCGACCGTGGCCCCGAGGTGCGCGTAGGCGGGATCTGCGGCCTGGTCGCCCGCGGACTCGGCCTCACCCGTAGCCTCCGCCCCTTCCGTGGCCTCCCGTTGCACCGGCAAATCCCGCCACAAGGTCCACTCGAACCCATCCCCGACACCGGAATCCCCGCCGCCCCAACCCTCACCGGCCGCAGCCACGAGGACCGGTCCCAGCCACGACAGGGGCGTGGTGGCCGACTCCAGGTCCGACACGGCCATGGGCGCTGTCCCCTCGCCCAATCCATCGGCGGCGGCCGGCCAGGTTTCCTCGACGGCCTTGGCGCTTGCCGAACCAAACAACAACAACCGATCGGCCGCGCGCGTCAGCGAAACGTAGAGCAACCGCAACTCCTCCCCGAGCGCCTCGCGACGCTGACGGCGTTGGGCAAACCAGAAGGCCACGCTCGGAAAACGCCGACCGTCAGCATCCACCACGACCGGACACAGTCCCATCACCTCATCACGGATGATCCGGGCGGCGGTCAGGTCGGTCATGTGGAAGCGCGAGCCCAGGCCGGCCACGGCAACCACGGGAAACTCCAGCCCCTTGCTCCGGTGCACCGTCATCAACTGCACTGCGGAGGCCGCAGGTCCAACGGCCGGTTCCGTCCGGTCCGCCGATTCCTCCGCGTCGAGCCAGACCAGGAACCGGTACAATCCGCCCCGCGACCCCCGGTCGAACTTGCGCGCCATCTCCAGGAACCGTCGGACATTGGCCAGCGTCTCGCCGCGATCCTCGCGGGTGGACGCCCACGTCTCGTACCCGGTGTCGTCGAGGGCCGCTTCCAGCGCCGAAGCCGCACCGGAGCGCACCGCCAACCGCCGCCATTCCGCGTAACGCGGGAGGAAGGCGTTGATCCGTTCCCACGCCCGACGGGCCGCGGGTGCCAACGCCGGGTCACCGAACACCCCCAGGTCCACGGCGACCTCGCCCGTAACTTCTGCAGGCACCGGCGTGCCGAGACCGGCCACGACGCCCAGGGCATGAAACCGCTGGATCAGCGTCCACCAATGATCCTCGCGCCGATTGAGCATCCGCACGGCAGCGAGGGCATCCGGATCCCACAGGCCCACCAGCGGCGAACGCAGCACGCCGCCGAGCGGCACGTCCTGAAGCGGGTTGTCGAGGATCCGGAGGAGATTCCGCAGGTCGAGCACGGCCGGCACCGCGAAGAATCCCGACTGACGCGCCTGCAGCGGAATTCCCTCCGCCCGGAACGCCGCCGCGTAATCCTCCACGCGTCCCCGTTCCGCACGCAGCAGCACAGCCATGTCCGACCATTCCACCGGACGCATCGCGGCACGCCGACGATCCCACACGAGATGCCCGGAGTCCTTGAGCGCCCGCAACCGCTGCGCCACCAGACGCGCCTCCTCGCCGGCCGCGCTCAACTCGACGTCCCCACCCTCTTCCGTCCCTTCGCCCGCGCCGGCCTTTGGCTTCACGCGCAGGTGCCATTCCACGCGCGGGCCCGCATCCGAACCCTGCGCCAACGCCACACGGCACACCGGATCCCCGAACACGAGCGCCGCGTCGGGACCGTATTCCACGCCCCCCAGTTCGCGACGCATCAAGCGCCCACAGACGCGATTCGTGAACCCGAGCAGCGACTCCGCCGAACGGAAGTTCCCGGTCAACGGGATCACCCGACCGCCGCCGTCCGGCTTGGACCAAAGCTCGGCCGTCGACTGGAACAACCGTGGATCCGCAAGTCGGAACCGGTAGATGCTCTGCTTCACGTCGCCCACGAGGAACCGGTTCGCCTGATCGCCCGTGCGGCTGACGGCCCGCAGGATCGCCTCCTGGGCGGCGTTGAGGTCCTGGCACTCGTCCACCACCACCAGATCGAACCGTTCCCGGCAATGCTCGGCGACCGCGCCAGGCCGCCGGACCAGCAGATCGAGCGCGTACTGTTCGAGATCCGAAAAGTCGACCCCACCGCGCGCGCGCTTCTCCAGTTGGAACGATTCACCAAAGGCCCGGACTACGGCCAGCAACGAACGCATCCACGACTGGCACCGCGTCCAATCCTCCTGCAACGGATCCGGGCCACCTTCGGGAGCCTCCTGCAAGCGCAGGAACTCGACCTCGTCGAAGAAGTCCACGAGCGGCGCGCGCATCACGGTCTTCTTCCCCTTGGGATACTCCGCCGCATCCTCGCGCAACCGATCGAACCACGCCCGCCGAGCACCGCCCGCGTGCGGCAATCCGGAATCCAGGACTTCGAGCCGGATCGCCACCGAACTGTTCGTGGACGCCACCCCGCGGAACCGCTCCGTCCAACCGTCCACCCACTCGGGCAGGAACGCGTCCAACCAACCCCGCCACGCCTCGGGTGTGGCCGTGGACCACAGCACTCCCTGCGTCGCCAGCCATGCCTCGGGATCCGCGAGCGTCCGAACATATCCCGACACACCCCGAACCGTTTCCCACAGCGCTCCCGGCTCGCCGTCGAACCAGCCATCGATCATCCCACGGAACGCCTCACCTTCGGTCCCGGACGCCGACAACCAGCCCTCCAGCCGCCGCGCCCAGACCTGCGCGGCCATGCGGCCGGCATCGACCGCATCCAGCACCGCCACCTGCGGTTCGAGCCCCAGTTCGGTCCCGTGTTCCCGGAGCAATTGCAGGCAGAAGCTGTGAAGGGTCCCGATCACGGCCAACTCGAGGCGCGCGACCTGTTCCACCAATCCCCCTTCCGCCGAAGCCGCCAGTGCCTCCAGACGCTCGCGCAACCGCGACCGCATCTCGGCCGCCGCAGCCTCGGTGAACGTCACCATCAGGAGCCGATCCGCCCGGACGGGATCCGTCGGACGCGTCAACCGGTCCGCCACCCGCGCCACCAGCGTCGAGGTCTTGCCGGTGCCCGCCCCGGCCATGACGAGGACGTTGCCTTCGGCGGTGACGGCAGCGGCTTGCTGGGGGGTCAGGGTCGCCATGCGTGGAAAGGTTGGCTCCGGTTCAGGAAGCCGATTCCCCGCTTGCCGTGCCGGCCGCGGCCACCCGCTTGATCCACTCCCACGTGTAAAGGCCGGTGTTGTGTCCGTCCCCCCAGACAATCTGGATGGCGTAGCCACCGACCGGCAGAACCCGCGCAACGGCGAAGGAGCCGGCCCCGTAAGGCCGCTCCGGCGCGCGATAGGTCTTGCCGAAGATGTCCTTCTCGCCCAGGCAAGCCGCACAGGGACAGAACCGCCGAAGCGTCTCCAAAGGCACGAAATCCTCGCCGCCATCCGACCACTTGACCGCCAACTCCCGACCCACCACCTGCATGTCCAACGGTTGCATGGGTCCACCGTGCCCCAGTCCCACGCGGATGCCTAGCCTGAGGGGGGGCAGAGTTTGAAGTTTGAAGATTCAAGGTTGAAGCCTCCAACCACTGCCTCGTGACCTCGTCATATTGGCTACCCCCGTTCGTAGCAACCGACGTCAGGAGGTTGTGGACAAGGTTCAGGCAAAGGTTCGCGCCGGGTGGGGGCACCCGGCCTTCCATCTCGCTGCGTCCCCCACCCCTCACCCCACCGACAGGGCCTCGATGAGATGCTGGAGTTCCTCCTGTTCCGACGCGCCCATCGGGAGGGTCTGGCGAACCTCCGCGCGGACGACATCACGGAAACGCTGACGCAATCGGTGGACGGCGACCTTGACCGCACCGGCGTTCATCCCCAATCGGGCCGCAGCCTCGGCCTGCGAACCGGGATCCTCACCGAACGTCAACCAGGCCTTCAGCACGGCGAACACCTCGGCGGTTCCCGCGGCCAGGGCCTCCTGCTCGAGTGTCTGGAGCGCCCGTTCCACGATGGCGAGCGCCCATTCGTGATCGAACAGCCGATCGAGTTCAGGAGCCGCAGGATCGGCCACGGCTTCGAAGGTCCCCTCCTCCGGTCCTTCCAGCGGCACGTGTTCCGCCGCACCGCCATGCTTCAACCGGCCCGCCCGCCGATGCCGGTTGGCGACGAAGTGCTTCAGGGCACCCAACAGGTAGGATCGGAATCGCCCGCGCCCCCGCTCGACGCCGCCCAGGCCATCCTCACCCAACAACGCGGCGAAGAAGGCGTGTGCGACATCCTCCGCCTCTTCGTCGCCGGTTCCCGTGCGTTTC
>Ga0172372_10009900_pt1 | contig 12314 bp, 7 predicted proteins | sample LakKiv5m_2_FD_114544 | JGI IMG/M metagenome (GOLD analysis project Ga0172372, IMG submission 114544) | Freshwater microbial communities from Kabuno Bay, South-Kivu, Congo - kab_092012_9.5m | ecosystem: Environmental > Aquatic > Freshwater > Lake | place: Democratic Republic of the Congo...
GACCACGCGCAGGCCCTCACGCAGCAGCGCGCCCTGGCGCGTGGCGGCCAGCAGCGCGCTCAGCGCCGCGTCGATGGCGCGCAGCTGGCCGCGCGCGTCGGCCTGCTCGAGGAAGTCGATCTCCTCCTCCGGAAAATCCAGCGTGGCTTCCACCAGCGTGCGCAGCGTGACGAGGCGCTGCGCCAGTGCATCCACGCGTCGCGAGAAATCGCCTTCGACGGCCCGCGCGGCCGAGCGCGCCGCGGCCTCGGTGCTGGCGTCGATCAGGTCGGCCACCGCCTCGGCCTGGGCAAGGTCGAGCTTGTCGTTCAGGAAGGCGCGCTCGGTGAACTCGCCCGGCTGCGCCAGCCGCGCGCCCGGCAGGGCCTGCAGGCAGCGCGCCAGCAGCAGTTGCAGCAGCACCGGCCCGCCGTGGGCCTGCAGCTCGAGCACGTCCTCGCCGGTGTAGGAATGCGGGGCGGGAAAATGCAGCGCCAGCGCGCGGTCCAGCACCTGGCCGTCAGCACCCAGGAAGGGCAGCAACGTGGCCTGACGCGGCGCCAGCGTTCGACCGCAGACGGCGGCGATCAGCGCCGAGAGGTCGCGCCCCGAGACGCGCACGATGCCCACCGCACCGCGCCCGGGCGCCGTGGCGATGGCCACGATGGGATCTCCGCGACGGGCCAGGGACGCGTCGTTCATGAAGCCGTCCTCACAGGTGTGCAGCCGGCGCGATCAAGTCGGCACACACCTGCCACCCTCTCGGCGCGCAGCCGATGCAAGCTGTTCGGCCAGCACCGGCAACGCATCGTCCTCGGTCAGGTCACTTCAAGCCGAACTGCCGGTTGATGTACCACTGCTGCGCGATCGACAGGATGTTGTTCGTCAGCCAGTAGAGCACCAGACCCGAAGGGAAGAAGAAGAACATGAAGGAGAAGGCGATCGGCATGATCCACATCAGGCGCGCCTGCATGGGATCGGGCGGACGCGGGTTCAGCCAGGTCTGCAGCAGGCTGGAGGCCGTCATCAGGATGGGCAGCAGGCCGATGGGCAGGTTGATCCAGGGCACCACGCCGAACAATGTGTCTGGCTGCGCGAGATCGCTGATGTACAGCCAGGAGGAGTTGCGCATCTCCACGCTGGACAGCAGCACCCAGTACAGCGCGATGAAGAAGGGCATCTGCGCGACGATGGGCAGGCAGCCGCCCAGCGGGTTGACCTTCTCCTCGCGGTAGATGCGCATCATCTCCTGCTGCATCTGCTGCGGCTTGTCCTTCAGGCGCTCGCGCATCTCCATGATGCGCGGGTTGACCGCCTTCATCTTGGCCATGGAACGGTAGGCGCTGGCATTGAGCCAGTAGAAGGCCGCCTTCAGCACCACGACCAGCGCGACGATGGCCCAACCCCAGTTGCCGATCAGCGAGTGCAACTGATCCAGCAGCCAGAACAGCGGCTTGGCCAGAATGGTGAACCAGCCGTAGTCCTTGACCAACTCCAGTCCAGGCTCCAGGGCCTGCAGCTTCTTCTCCTCCTGGGGGCCGGCAAACAAGCGCGCATCGAAGCGCTTGCTGGCACCCGGCGCCACCTCACCCATCGGCACGACCATGGCCACCGAATAGTGGTTGTCGGCCACCTTGGCCGTGCGGAACTCGCGCTGCGTGCCGGTGGGCAGCAACCAGGCCGAGGCGAAGTAATGCTGGACCATCGCGATCCAGCCGTTGTCGGCCGAACGATCGTGCGAGGCCTTGCCCTTCTCGATGTCGGAGAAGTCGACCTTGGTGAACTTGTTGGCGTCGGTGTAGACGGCCGGGCCCGTGAACGTGAAGTAGAAGGCGGATTCCCCCTCGGGCGGGTTGCCGTCGCGCGCGAGCTGCAGGTAGAGCTGGGGGCTGATCGGTGCCGTGCCCTCGTTGACGACCTCGTGGCCGACACCGACGACGTAGTCGGAACGCCTGAAGGTGTAGGTCTTGACCAGACGGCGCCCATCGACGGCCTCGCTCTCGAAGCGGACCTCGATCTGCTGCGCGCCGTCAGCCAGCGTCCTGTCGCTGCTGACCACGCGCATCGGACTGAGGTGGTTGGGCAGGCCCACGCCGGCTTCGGCGGTGATCAGCCCGGTCTGCGCCAGGTACAGCCGTGAAGCGCTCTGGTCGAACAGCGTCACCCGGCGCGACGCGTCGGCTTGATCGGCGTAGTTCAGCAACTCCAACCGCACCAGGCTGGCGCCCAGCGGATCGATCGACGCCCGTACCACATCGGTGGTGATGACCACCGGCTCACGGCCGGGTGCCAGGGCGGGTGCGGGGGCCGGTGCACCCGGCACGGCCTGGGCAGATCCGGCAGCCGCGGGAACCCCTGCCTGCGGGACGGCCGCCGCTGGCGCGGGCACGGCGGCTGCGGCGGGCGTCGAAGAAGCGGGCGGTGCCGTCACAGCGGCCTGGGGCGCCGGGCCGCCAAACATCGACGGCTGGCCGGTGTGCTTGTTCCACGCATCCCACAGCAACACCAGCGACATCGTGAACACCACCCACAGCAGGGTGCGGCGCATGTCGGTCATCGTTCGAATTCCTGAACAGTGGTGGCGGACACCCTCGAGGCGGGCGTGACCGCAGTATCCGGTCGGTGTGTGTCGCTGGTGCGAATACGGGCGTTGGCAGCCGGTTCCGCGCCCTTGCCCAGACCAAGGCGGGTGAACAGCGCGGGCGGCCGGCTCGGCACTTCGTCGCAACCCCCATCACACCAGGGATTGCAGCGCAGGATGCGCCAGACGGCCATCGAACCGCCCGCGATCGCACCGTGACGCTCCAGCGCGGTCAGTGCGTATTGGGAGCAGGTCGGCTCGAACCGGCAGGCGTTTCCGAGCCAGGGCTTCAGCACCAGGCGGTAAGCCTTGACGCAGGCGATCAACGCTCGCCGGGGTGCGGCGCTGCAAGCCTGCGCCAGACGCCGCGCCACGTCAGAAGTCATCAGCCGACCCTGGCCAGCAAGGCGTCCAGCTCGCCGGCCACCGCCCGGCGCAAACCGGGCGAATCGGCGGAGACGAAGGCCTCGCGGTCGAAGGCTGCGCGCAGACGCACCACCCAGTGGCCCGGCGCCAATCGCGCCCGATGACGCCCGAAGGCCTCCCGGATCTGGCGTCGCAGCAGGTTGCGGGTCACTGCACGGCGGGCATGTCGCTTCGGCACCACACACCCGAGCAGGATCTGGCTGCCTGTCTTGTCCACAGATGATGAAAGCTTCGGTTCATGACCTGTGGACAACTGCCCGCACGCGATGTGATGCACCATGAAGTGAGTGCTCCTGGCGCAAGGCCGGACCGCCAGCAGGCGCTCGAAATCCTCGCGCTGCGTCACGCGGCCGAGCGAATGCACGTTGCGGGCTCCGTGCCGTCAGGCTCGGCGACCGCCATGCATCCGGGCGCTAGCCGGCAGCGGCCTCAGACCGCCAGACGCTTGCGGCCCTTGGCACGGCGGGCGTTGGTCACTGCCCGGCCGCCGCGGGTCTTCATGCGAACCAGAAAGCCGTGGGTGCGGGCACGGCGGGTCTTGGACGGCTGGTAGGTACGCTTCATGGCCATGGTCTGTCCTCGGCGCGATGTTGGGAGTCGGAAAATTTATGCGGAACCCGCGATCATACCGAACAGGCGCTGCGGGAACACCGCCCGTGCCGCACCATAGGGGTTTGCCGGGCATTGACGGCGCGCCCGGAATTGTGGATAACCACGGCTTGACGACACCATGGGGGCGTGCGAACCGCACCGTTCCCGGCGACTTTTCCACAATGACAGAAGACCTCTGGACGCTGGGCTGCGCACGCCTGGCCGCCGAATTGCCGGAGCAGCAGTTCAACACCTGGATCCGGCCGCTGCCCGCCCCCACGATCGACCACCATCCGGACGCATCCGAGACCGTGGTCGCCCTGCGGGTGCCCAACCGCTTCAAGCTCGACTGGATACGCACGCAGTACGCCACGCGCATCCAGAGCCTGCTCACCGAGGTGGCAGGTCATCCGGTGCGACTCGAGATCGTGCTCCACACGCGCGACGTGCCGGTTGCAGCGCGGTCCTCGGCGCCCGCCGGGCGACCATCGCCGACCCACAGGCGAGACGGTGACTCCCAGGTCCACCAGCCCGCCGTGAACGACTCGCACGGCTCGCAAGGCTCGCGCGAGCCGACCGCGCCCAAGCAGCCACAGCCCGCTGGGCCCAGCGCGGCACCGGCGTCGACAACGCACAAGCTCAACACCTCGTTCACCTTCGACAACCTCGTGCCCGGTCGCGCCAACCAGATGGCCCGCACCGCGGCGCTACACGTGGCCGGTGCCCCGGGGGCGATGTACAACCCATTGTTCATCTACGGGGGCGTCGGCTTGGGCAAGACGCACCTCGTGCATGCCGTGGGCAACGCGCTGCTGCACGACCGGCCGGGCGCGCGGGTGCTGTACCTGCACGCCGAGCAGTTCATCAGCGACGTGGTGAAGAACTACCAGCGCAAGACCTTCGACGAGCTGAAGGCCAAGTACCACTCGCTCGACCTGCTGCTGATCGACGACGTGCAGTTCTTCGCCGGCAAGGAACGCACGCAGGAGGAGTTCTTCAATGCCTTCGAGGCCTTGCTGGCCAAACGCTCGCACATCATCATGACGAGCGACACCTATCCGAAGGGCCTGGCCGACATCGACGAGCGTCTGACATCGCGCTTCGACTCCGGCCTGACGGTGGCCATCGAACCGCCCGAACTCGAGATGCGCGTGGCCATCCTGATCAAGAAGGCGCAGGCCGAGGGCACGCACATGCCTGAAGACGTGGCCTTCTTCATCGCCAAGAACGTGCGCGCCAACGTGCGCGAGCTCGAAGGGGCGCTGCGCAAGGTGCTGGCCTATGCACGCTTCACCCACAAGGACATCCAGATCGGGCTGGCGCGCGAGGCCCTGCGCGACCTGCTGTCCATCCAGAACCGGCAGATCTCGGTGGAGAACATCCAGAAGACCGTGGCCGATTTCTACAAGATCAAGGTGGCCGACATGTACAGCAAGAAGCGCCCGGCCAGCATCGCCCATCCGCGGCAGGTGGCCATGTACCTGTCCAAGGAGCTGACCAAGAAGAGCCTGCCCGAGATCGGCGAACTCTTCGGCGGCCGCGACCACACGACCGTGCTGCACGCGGTGCGCAAGGTCTCGGCCGAGCGCGGCACGAACACCGAGTTGAACCAGCAACTCCACGTACTGGAGCAGACCTTGAAGGGATGAGGTCGAGCCCCGCCCGGCCGACACGCAGGCCGTGAGCGTCCTGCCCGCCAACCCTGGGATCGACCTGTGGACAGCCCAGGGACAAGTCGGCACTTGTCCACAGGCTGGCGCGCATCAGCGAGGTTTTCCCCATTCGCGCACACCGTCGTCCCGGGTTTCCTCCACAGCACCGAAGCGGTTTAAACCCATGAAAAATCAGCGAAAATCTAGGTGTCCACAGCCCGGCCGGCTGTCTACTACAACGACCATCCTTTAAACAAAGCATTCATCATGATCGTCTTCAAGGCCGCCCAGGGGCAAGTGATCGGCGCGATGCAATCGGTGGCGGGCATCGTCGAGCGGCGTCACACGATGCCCGTGCTGGCCAACATCCTGATGCGCAAGCACGGCAGCGTCCTCGAACTGATCACGAGCGACCTCGAGATCCAGATCCGCACGGCGGTGGACCTGGGCGGAGACGAAGGCGAGGTCAGCACGACCGTTGGCGCACGCAAGCTCATCGACATCCTGCGCTCGCTGCCTGGCGACCAGACGGTATCGTTGACCGAGTCCGGCAGCCGCCTGACGCTGCAGGCCGGCAAGAGCCGCTTCCTGCTGCAGACCTTGCCCGCGGACGATTTCCCCCTGGTCAAGGATGCCGTGGAGTTCGGGCCCGTGTTCTCGATCCCGCAGAAGACGCTGCGTCAGCTGATCGATCAGGTGCACTTCGCGATGGCGGTGCAGGACATCCGCTACTACCTCAACGGCATCCTGTTCATCGCCGAGGGGCGCACGCTGACCCTGGTGGCCACCGACGGGCACCGTCTGGCGCTGGCGCAGTCCCCACTCGAAAACGAGGTGCCCCAGCGCCAGGAGGTGATCCTGCCGCGCAAGACCGTCCTCGAACTCCAGCGCCTGCTGAAGGAGGAGGACAGCCCGATTGAGATGAAGTTCGCGCACAACCAGGCGCGTTTCGCCTTCGGTGGGCTCGACTTCGTGACCAAGCTCGTCGAGGGCAAGTTCCCCGACTACAACCGCGTCATCCCCAAGAGCCATCGCAATCGCGTCACCCTCGGGCGCGCGCCCTTGCTGGCCAGCCTGCAACGCGCCGCCATCCTCACGAGCGAGAAGTTCAAGGGCGTGCGCATCGATCTCGAGCCCGGGCTGCTGCGCATCGGATCGAGCAACGCCGAGCAGGAGGAGGCCAAGGAAGAACTCGAGGTCGACTACGAGGGCGACGTCATCGACATCGGCTTCAACGTCACCTACCTGATCGATGCGCTGGCCAACATGAGTGCCGAGATGGTCACCTTCGAGTTGCAGGATGGCAACGCCAGTGCGCTGATCACGTCGCCCGGCCAGCCGGGCTTCAAGTACGTGGTCATGCCGATGCGCATCTGAGCGGTCCCGGCCCGCCCGGTCAACACAGTCTCGACACAACCTGCCTGCTGCATAACCCGCCCGCATGCCCTTGCCAGGGACCTCGCGGGCAGCAGGTTCCAAGATCGACAGCACGGCTACGATGGGGCCGCGCGGAAAGCGTCCATGAGTGAAGAACAGGCCCGCCCGGCGGGCGACAGCAGCTATGGCGAATCGGCCATCCAGATCCTCGAAGGTCTGGAGGCGGTGCGCAAGCGCCCGGGCATGTACATCGGGGATACCTCCGACGGCACCGGATTGCACCATCTGGTCTTCGAAGTGGTGGACAACTCCATCGATGAATCCCTGGCGGGTCACTGTGACGACATCACCGTCACGATCCACAGCGACAACTCGATCAGCGTCATCGACAACGGCCGGGGCATCCCCACGGGCGTGAAGATGGACGACAAGCACGAGCCGCGGCGCAGTGCAGCCGAGATCGCGTTGACCGAGCTGCACGCGGGCGGCAAGTTCAACCAGAACAGCTACAAGGTCTCCGGCGGCCTGCACGGCGTGGGGGTGAGCTGCGTCAATGCCCTCAGCCGCTGGCTGCGCCTGACAGTGCGGCGTGATGGCAAGGTGCACTTCATCGAGTTCAAGCGCGGCGTGCCTCAGGACCGTGTTCTGGAGCAGCGCGACGGCGTCGAGATCAGCCCCATGCGCATCACCGGCGAGACCGACAAGCGTGGCACCGAGGTGCACTTTCTGCCGGATGACGAGATCTTCCAGCAGAACAAGGACTTCCACTACGAGATTCTGGCCAAGCGCCTGCGCGAGCTGAGTTTCCTGAACAACGGCGTGCGCATCCGGCTGGTCGACGAGCGGCAGAACAAGCAGGACGACTTTGCCTACGCCGGCGGGGTGCGCGGCTTCGTCGAGTTCATCAACCAGGGCAAGAAGACGCTGCACCCGAACATCTTCCATGCCACGGGCAGCAAGAACAGCGACCAGGGCACCGAGATCGGCGTCGAGGTCTCGATGCAGTGGAACGACGGCTACAGCGAGAGCGTGCTGTGTTTCACCAACAACATCCCCCAGCGCGACGGCGGCACGCACCTGACGGGCCTGCGCGCGGCGATGACGCGTGTCATCAACAAGTACATCGACGACAACGAGCTGGCCAAGAAGGCCAAGGTCGAGGTCAGCGGCGACGACATGCGCGAAGGCCTGGCCTGCGTCATCAGCGTCAAGGTGCCCGAGCCCAAGTTCAGCAGCCAGACCAAGGACAAGCTGGTGTCGAGCGAGGTGCGCGGCCCGGTCGAGGAGATCGTCGCGGCCAAGCTCGGCGAATGGCTGCTGGAGAATCCGACCGACGCCAAGATCGTCTGCGGCAAGATCGTCGAGGCCGCCCGTGCCCGCGAGGCCGCGCGCAAGGCGCGCGAGATGACGCGGCGCAAGGGCGTGCTCGACGGCCTGGGCCTGCCCGGCAAGCTGGCCGACTGCCAGGAGAAGGACCCGGCGCTGTGCGAGATCTACATCGTCGAGGGTGACTCCGCCGGCGGCAGCGCCAAGCAGGGCCGCGACCGGAAGTTCCAGGCCATCCTGCCCCTGCGTGGCAAGATCCTCAACGTCGAGAAGGCGCGCTACGAGAAGCTGCTGACCAGCAACGAGATCCTCACGCTGATCACGGCCCTGGGCACGGGCATCGGCAAGGGCATGGGCGGGGACGACTTCAATGTCGACAAGCTGAGGTACCACCGCATCATCATCATGAGCGTGGACGGCGACGACCACGTCTTCGTCCGTAGCCCGGGCGCGGGCGTGCGCATGGTCCGCATCGGGGCCTTCATCGATGCCGCGCTCGAGCAGCACGGTGCCGTGGCCAACGCGCATGGTGTGGCCAAGGTCCAGGGCGCGGACTTGGGCGAGGTGCTGTGCTTCGGCGTGGATGCCCATGACGTGCGCTTCAAGCCCATCAAGGCGGTCATCCGCCACCCGCTGGACGAAACCCTGTACGAGGTGAAGACGGCCTATGGCCGCACCGTGCGGGTCACGTCCAGCCACAGCGTCTTCGTGCACGAAGACGGCGCGGTCAAGCTCAAGCGTGGGGACGAGCTTCAACTGGGGGACAAGGTAGTCGCGCCCAGGACGGTGCGCTTCGGCGAGGCGTCAGCCCGTCAGCTGGACCTGATGCAAGCCCTTTGGGCCGTGCCGCAGGCCGCGCGCCAGGTGTGGTTGCGTGGCCCTGCCGTGCAGGCCTGGTGCGAGGCCCAGGTGCTGGACCGTCATGGCCCGCGAGCCGACCGCACCAGCGAACGTGTCGAGATCACAGCCAAAGCTGCGGTGGCGAACGAAGACGTCTTCATGCGCAAGGTCGCCGTGGGCGAGAGCCGCCTGCAGCGGCTGTGGGCGCGCCGCCCAGGCAAGCCGTCGGGGCGCAAACTGGTGCGCGAGAGCGTGCGGCTGTCCGACCTGACGGCGCAAGACCTGGCATGGTTTGCCTGCCGCGACGACGTCACGCTCAGCCCCGAGCGCCACGCCCGGCTGGGCACGCCGCGCCAGGTGCCGGTCGGCGTGGAATTGATGACGCTGCTGGGGTTCTACCTGGCCGAGGGCTCTTGCTCAGCCCGCAACGGTGTGCGTCTGAGCATCGGCACCGGCAACGCCCGGTTCGCTGATGAGATGGCGGGGCACTGCCGCGCCGTCTTCGGCCATACGCCGGTGCTCTACCAGCAGACCGGGCGCGCCGCGGAAATGAAACTGGTCAACCGCGTGGCCGCACTGGCGTGGCAGCACCTGTTCGGCTTCGAGGCGGCCGACTCGCTGACCAAGCGGGTGCCCGACCTGGCGTTCAACGTCAGCGACGAGTTGCGCCTGGCCTTCCTGCGCGGCTACCTGCTGGGCGATGGCACCGTGAATGCGCAGCACGTGGCCTTCACCACCTCGTCCTACGACCTGGCCAGCGGCGTGATGTACCTGCTCGGTTCCTTCGGCGTGGTGGCCTCGCTGTCCCGGCACGAACCCGCAGGCGTTCAGCGCGAGGTTCGCGGCCAACCCTGCGCGACGCGCCATCCGTACTGGACCATCACCATCTGCGCCAAGGAAGACCTGCGCCGCATCGAGCCCGTCTGGCGCGACCACGCCAACGCCCCGGCGCTGCGCGAGACGCTCGCACGCCCCGGCACGAACGGGAAGAACCGACGCTTCGAGGCCATCGATGGCGACCTGATCGCCCTGCCCATCACGCAGATCCAGCCGGTGGCGGCCAGCAACGGGCAGGTGTACGACTTCTCGGTCGAGGGCGACGAGAACTTCATCGCCGGCATGGGCGGCCTGTGCTGCCACAACACCGACGCCGACGTCGACGGCGCCCACATCCGCACCCTGCTGCTGACCTTCTTCTACCGCCAGATGCCCGAGCTGGTGGAGCGCGGCCACATCTACATCGCGCAGCCGCCGCTGTACAAGGTCAAGCACGGCAAGCACGAGCAGTACCTGAAGGACGCGCACGAGCTCGACGGCTACCTGATGAAGGTGGCGCTGGACAGCGCCGTCGTGCTGCCTGCCGGCCCCGGTGAGGGCCTGCCGTCGATCAGCGGCTCGGCACTCGAAGAGCTGGCGCGGCAGTACGTGCTGGCCACCAATGTGATCGAGCGCCTGTCCAATTGGATGGACGTGGAGGCCCTGCGCGCCATCAGCGACGGGCTGGTGATGGACCTGGACAGCGCCGCTGCTGCCGAGGGTTCGGCGCTCACGCTGCAGGCTTCCTTGCAGGACGCCGAGGTCGCGGCCGAGTACGACGCGCGCACCGACAAGCATTACCTGCGGGTGAGCCGGCGCCACCACGGCAATGTCAAGAGCAGCGTCATCACGGCCGACTTCGTGCACGGTGCCGACTACGAGGCGCTGGCGCGCGCGGGGGTGACCTTCAAGGGCCTGCTGACGCCGCAGGCCGTAGTGCGGCGCGGCGAGGGCGAACGCCAGAAGGAGCACAAGGTCGGCGACTTCCGCGCCGCCATGGCCTGGCTGATGGCCCAGGCCGAATCCAGCGTGGGCCGCCAGCGCTACAAGGGCCTGGGCGAGATGAATCCCGAGCAGCTGTGGGAAACCACGATGGACCCCGCCGTGCGCCGCCTGCTGCGCGTGCAGATCGAGGACGCCATCGAGGCCGACCGCGTGTTCACGATGCTGATGGGCGACGAGGTGGAGCCGCGCCGGGACTTCATCGAGAGCAATGCGTTGAGGGCGGCGAATATCGACGTCTGACCAGCCGCTGTAGCAGCGGGCAAAAGCCGAGAGACGAAGGGGTAGATTCCGGGGAGCGAAACCTGAGAAAGAGGGTTTCACTCTATGGGAGTGACACCCGCCTTAGCGTCGCAATTTGGTCCAAAGAGGCTCACCAGAGGCGTTCTTGGATCAGGTTAGATCTCCAACACGACGCTCATGGGCGCACTGCCCTTGTGCGATCGGTACCGAGCCTTGCCAACATATGTGAACGGCGCGCCCTTGCCATCGCTGAGTTTGGCCTCGCGAATGAAAAGGTGGATGCTTATGCCAAGCCTGGCGTACTCGATGATCTCCCGACCCCTCTTGCTGCTGGGTGTGGTGCTGTTCTGCGTTTGCCAGTGGAAGGTGTGGTCATCGATCCAGTAGTCGTGATACCGGTGTTCGCTGGCCTTGCCTTGCTTGTTCAGTGTCACCAGAAGCACATGCGCCCTCTTCTCGTCCAGCACGATGTGCCCTGCATTCCAGTTGCCCGGATTGAAGGTCTCGCCGAACAGTAGCGGGATCTCCTCTCGGTGGAATGACTGCCCCACGGCTAGATCGAGCGGTTCGATGATGGCCCTCAAACGCGCGCGAGTCCTCATCTCGTCGGTGGCGAGCATGTCGGTGTAATCCGGGTTGTTCGCGCGCAGAACGTATTGCCCGTCGCGCGTCTTGACCACGACCCGCAACACGTACTGATCCTCTCCACTACGAGCGTCGTCGCGCTCGATGGCCATCACCGTGCCGGTGATCGATCCAGCGTTCGTGGCGGTCATGTGTTCCAGCAGCAGATAGTCGCCGTCGCGGATCGGTTGCTTGCCGCCGTTCATCGAGTTGCCAGAGGCGCGAGCGATGAAATGGCGGGCTGGGTCGAGCTTGCCGTAGCTCGCCGGAAGCCTGCGGTGTTCCTCGGAGTCGGTCCGGCCCGCCCGAAAGTGGCCGCAGGCGATCTTGAGGTTTGGGAAGAAGGGCAACTCGACGGCATCGCGCAGCTGGGGCCGGACTTCTGCAACATCCGCGGGCTGCGGCTGATCGGCTCTCGCGTCGTAGGCCGCAAGGCGGTAGTCAACCAGCTCCTGCAGGCAGTTGCCGAGCGCTGCGACATCAGCTGCGCCGCCCCCTGACGTCAGGACGAATCGTTCGTCGACGACTTGGAAGAATGCTTTTGTACGGTCACGTTTGTTGCCGCCCGTCCAAGCATTCACGGGGTTGTCGGCCCAGTACCGAAGCCAGGCGTCCGATCTGCCATCTTCCGAAGCGAAGCGTCCTTCGGGTAGGTCGCGCAGCAATGGCTTGTACCGCTGTAGGACCTGCCAGGAGCGCACCGCCAAGTCGATCATCCGCGGCGGCTGCACCAGACCATCGAGTTCCAGCAATGCCTTGAGCAGCACCATCTTGAAGCTCTTGGTCATCGCGGTGGTCTCGACATCGCGCAGCGTCTCTATCCACCCGTCTACCAACAAGCGTTCCGCCTCCTCCAA
>Ga0172372_10009903_pt1 | contig 12312 bp, 9 predicted proteins | sample LakKiv5m_2_FD_114544 | JGI IMG/M metagenome (GOLD analysis project Ga0172372, IMG submission 114544) | Freshwater microbial communities from Kabuno Bay, South-Kivu, Congo - kab_092012_9.5m | ecosystem: Environmental > Aquatic > Freshwater > Lake | place: Democratic Republic of the Congo...
GCGGATCTCGCCTTTCAGTTGATGGCCCTGAAACCCCACAAGCACCTCTATTTCCAGCGTGGTCTACACGTTCTAGCCCTGATGCAGAAAGCGATCTAGCCACGTTGTCACCCGTTAAGCCGGTTGACACTCTCGGACGACGAAGCCTACGATCTGGTGTTGCAGGTAGCCCAGGGGTATGTGGAAAAAGGAGCCTTGGCCCGTCAATTGGCCGCTTGCCTTAGAACCCATCGTGTCCTAGGCTTCTAACCCGCATTAGAAAACAGAAAGCGACATAAAATGCCAAAAGCCAGGGAATGCAATCATTCCCTGGCTTTTAGGTTGGCTTCACTCAGGGTTGGGGTAGGCTGCGACCGGCGTGTTTGCCAGCCGTGGATATGGCCCTAGACCTAACCCTGAGGGACGGGGCCGTATGGATCCTAGACCGCAGCGGTTTGAGCGGTTTTGGCATCGAGTTCGCCCTTAGCATACTTAGCGGCGTAGACCTCGATGGGCTGCTGCTTGATCTTGCTGGCGTTGCCGGCGGTGCCGAAGGCTTGGTAACGCTCGGCGCACACCTCGGTCATATACTTAATCGAGGGCTTCATGAAGTGGCGAGGATCGAAGTTGGAGGGATCCTTAGCGGCAGCTTCACGGATAGCGGCGGTGATGGCCAGACGGTTGTCGGTGTCGATGTTCACCTTACGCACACCGCTCTTGATGCCCTTTTGGATTTCTTCCAGGGGCACACCGTAGGTTTCGGGAATTTGACCACCGTACTCGTTGATCATATCCAGCCACTTTTGGGGCACGGAGGAAGACCCGTGCATCACTAGGTGGGTGTTGGGGATACGTGCGTGAATCTCTTTGATGCGACTGATTGCCAAGGTGTCGCCTGTGGGCGGCTTGGTGAACTTGTATGCACCGTGAGATGTACCGATCGCGATTGCCAGTGCATCGACTTGGGTGGCTTTGACAAATTCAGCGGCTTCATTCGGGTCGGTCAACAGTTGGTCGTGGCTCAACACGCCTTCTGCGCCGTGGCCGTCTTCCTTTTCGCCATGGCCAGATTCCAGAGAGCCCAGGCAGCCCAATTCACCTTCAACGGAAACGCCGACTGCGTGAGACATCTCCACCACGTTACGGGTGACGTTGACGTTGTATTCGAAGCTGGAAGGGGTCTTGCCATCGGTCATCAAAGAGCCGTCCATCATGACGCTGGAGAAGCCAGACTTGATGGCGTTGATACATACGGCAGGAGAAGCACCGTGGTCTTGGTGCATGACGACAGGGATGTGTGGATACATCTCGACAGCGGCTTCGATAAGATGACGCAAGAAGGGCTCACCAGCGTACTTACGTGCGCCTGCCGAACCTTGCATGATCACTGGGCTGTTGCATTGATCCGCCGCTTCCATGATCGCTTTGACTTGTTCCAAGTTGTTCACGTTGAACGCAGGCAAGCCATAGCTATGCTCAGCGGCGTGATCGAGAAGTTGACGCAGTGATACGAGTGCCATATTTCCTCCTGATTAAAATAAATTACAAATCCGTGTTGCAGTTTAGTTTCTGAGCGCCGTCCGCTCAACCCTTTAAATCTTACGGTGATCGCCGACGCGCACGATCTTCAGGGTGTTGGTGTGTCCTGCCTTGCCGACCGCCTCGCCCACGGTCATCACCAGCAGATCGCCGTCCTGCACCAAGCCCCTTTCCTTCAATGCCTGTTCTGCAAATATCAGCTCTGTCGATTGGTCTTTGGCAGTGGAATGAAACACGATGGGATGCACTCCGCTGAACAAAGTGACTTTGGTCAGCGTCTCTTGTACCGGTGTCAATGCAAAGATCGGCACATCCGCGTTCATACGCGACATCCACAGCGCGGTCGAACCAGATTGGGTCAAGGCGACGATGGCCTTCACCTTGAAATGGGAAGCCGCGAATAGCGCCGACATCGCAATAGACTGATCAATGCGGCTAAACTTTTGTGAGACAGTGCGACGATCAACAGCATGGTGTTCTGCCTCACACTCTGCGCTCAAACAAATACGTGCCATGGCTTCGATGGTCTCAACTGGGTAGTCTCCCACCGCCGTCTCCGCCGATAACATCACCGCATCGGTACCGTCCAACACGGCGTTCGCCACGTCGGATACTTCGGCACGTGTCGGGATGGGTGCGGTGATCATGGATTCCATCATCTGAGTTGCAGTGATGGCAAGCTTGTTGCGCGCGCGCGCCATCTTGATCATCTTTTTCTGCAAGCCGGGCACAGCTGCGTCCCCCACTTCGACGCTTAGGTCACCACGCGCCACCATGATCGCATCTGAAGCATCGATGATGTCGGCCAAAACAGGGATCGCCTCTGCGCGCTCAATCTTGGCAAGCACCATGGCTCTGCCACCGGCCGCATGCAACAAATCACGCGCCAGCTTCATGTCATCGGCACAGCGCGGGAAGGACACCGCCAGATAGTCGGCCTTGATCATTGCAGCCGTCTTGATGTCTTCTTTGTCCTTGTCGGTTAAGGCGGGAGCGGTCAAGCCACCGCCTTTGCGATTGATGCCCTTGTTGTTGGACAGCACACCACCGCGCACAACGACGCAATGAACTTCAGGGCCTTTGACGCTGGTGACGTGGAATTCCAACAAGCCGTCGTTCAACAACAAGACGGTGCCTTTTTCAACATCATTAGGCAACTCCTTGTAGTCTAGCCCCACGCGCTCTTGGTTACCCAAACCATCCAACGACGCATCTAGAATGAATGTGTCGCCCTTGTTCAGCACGATCTTGTCATTCTGGAACTTGCGCACCCGAATCTTCGGTCCTTGCAGATCGGCCAAGATACCCACGGTACGACCGACCGCTGCCGCCGCCGCACGCACCGTGTCTGCACGCTTCATGTGATCCTGGGCCGAACCATGCGAAAAATTCATCCGCACCAGATCGACTCCGGCGCGGATCATCGCTTCAAGGACTTTTTGATCGCTGGAAGCGGGGCCCAGCGTTGCAACGATTTTTGTTCTACGCAGCATGTGATTCCTAGGTGATTAAGACTTGGCGCGCTCTTCCAGAATCGCCACGGCCGGCAAGGTCTTGCCCTCCAGGAATTCCAGGAATGCACCGCCTGCGGTGGAGATGTAAGACACCTTGTCGTAGATGTCGTACTTCTGAATCGCAGCGATGGTGTCACCGCCACCCGCCAAGGTGAAGGCTTTGGTCTCGGCGATCGCCTTGGCAATGGTCTTCGTCCCTTCGCCGAATTGGTCGAACTCGAACACGCCGACCGGACCGTTCCATACCACGGTACCTGCCTTCATGATGATGTCAGCCAATTCTTGTGCGGACTTAGGACCGATATCGAAGATCATGTCGTCATCAGCCACTTCACCCACGTTCTTCAACACGGCAGGCTCGTTGGCATCGAATTTCTTACCGCAAACCACATCCACCGCGACGGGGATGGAAGCACCACGTGCTTGCATCTTGCTCATCAGCGCCTGTGCAGTTGGCACTAGGTCATCTTCGCACAAAGATTTGCCGACGTTACCGCCGGTCGCCTTGATGAAGGTGTTAGCGATACCGCCACCGACCACCAACTGTTCGCATTTCTCGGACAGCGATTCCAACACGGTCAGCTTGGTAGAGACCTTGGAACCACCAACAATCGCCACCATCGGACGTGCTGGGCTCAACAACGCCTTGGTCAGCGCTTCCAATTCTTCGGTCAACAAGATACCTGCGGCCGCAACGGGGGCGAACTTCGCTACACCGTGTGTCGAGGCTTCAGCACGGTGCGCCGTACCGAATGCATCCATCACGAACACGTCGCACAGGGCGGCGTATTTCTTTGCCAGTTCATCGGTGCTTTTCTTTTCGCCTTTGTTGAAACGGCAGTTTTCCAGCAAAACCAGTTCGCCTTCGGCGACTTGGAAGCCACCATCGATCCAATCTTTGATCAGGCGCACGGGCTTGCCCAGCTTGTTAGCGATCGTGTCAGCCACTGGCTTGAGAGAGTTTTCTTCGGAATAGACACCTTCTTCGGGACGACCCAAGTGAGATGTCACCATTACTTTTGCGCCCGCTTTCAGTGCGGCGTTGATGGTTGCCATGGAGGCAGTGATGCGCGCATCGGAAGTGACTTTGCCGTCTTTGACAGGCACATTCAGATCAGAACGGATAAGGACGCGTTTGCCCTTCAGATCCAGATCGGTCATTTTGATAACAGACATGATTTTTCCTTTGAACTAAGTGAAAAGGGCTGGCATTGCCAGCCCTGAACGAGGCGAATTACTTAGCGACGTGACGAACCAAACGCATCAAGTTGCAGGTATAGCCATACTCGTTGTCATACCACGCGACCACTTTGACGAAGGTCGGATCCAGTGCGATACCGGCTTCTGCATCGAACACGGAAGGTTGTGGGCAACCACGGAAGTCGGTGGAAACCACTTTCTCGCTGGTGAAACCCAGCACGCCTTTCAGCGGACCATTCTCAGAAGCAGCCTTCATCGCGGCGACGATCTCATCGTACTTAGCCGGTTTGTTCAACTCGACGGTGAGGTCAACGACGGATACATCCGAAGTGGGTACGCGGAACGCCATACCGGTCAGCTTCTTGTTCAGTTCGGGGATCACCACGCCAACGGCCTTAGCTGCGCCAGTGGAAGAAGGGATGATGTTTTCCAAGATACCGCGACCGCCGCGCCAATCTTTGTTGGAGGGGCCGTCAACCGTCTTTTGTGTCGCTGTCGCAGCGTGCACGGTCGTCATCAGACCACGCTTGATGCCGAAGGTGTCGTTCAACACTTTAGCGACTGGTGCCAAACCGTTGGTGGTGCAAGAAGCGGCGGAGACGATGTTTTCGCCTTTGTATGTCTCGTGGTTCACACCATAAACAAACATCGGCGTGTCATCTTTGGAAGGTGCGGATTGAACGACCTTCTTCGCACCCGCATTGATGTGCGCTTGGCAGGTGTCCTTGGTCAGGAAGAAGCCGGTACATTCAATAACAATGTCAGCACCGACTTCGTTCCATTTCAGATTGGCTGGATCGCGCTCTGCGGTCAGGCGGATCTTCTTGCCGTTCACCACCAGGTTGTTGCCATCCACCTTCACGTCGCCATTGAAGCGGCCATGTACGGAGTCGTACTTGAGCATGTATGCCAAGTAGTCAGGCTCGAGCAAGTCGTTGATTGCCACGACTTCGATCTCTGGGAAATCTTTAGCTGCTGCACGGAACACCATACGACCGATACGACCAAAACCATTGATACCAACTTTGATAGCCATTGTTTTCTCTCCCGTTTAGTTAATTAATCTTGTATTGCTTTACAGCACGCCCTTAACAGTTTTCACGATGTTGTGGCTTCGGCCAGGGCTGCGCCCCTTAACATTCGCCTGCTCATGTTAGCCTGCGCCGCAATGTCGTCAATGCTTGTTACAAAACACTCTTAACCGTCTTGACGACATTGTCCACCGTGAAACCGAAATGCTTGAACAATTCTGGTGCAGGCGCAGATTCACCGAAGCAATCCATCCCCACCACCGCGCCATCCAAACCAACGTATTTGTACCAACCGCTGGTGACACCGGCTTCCACTGCAACGCGCTTCACACCCTTAGGCAGCACGCTGTCTTTGTAGGCTTGGTCTTGTGCATCGAACACATTGGTACAAGGCATGGAGACCACGCGTACGTTCACGCCCTCAGCGGCCAATGCCGCTTGCGCTTTCATTGCCAAGTCCACTTCGGAACCCGTCGCGATGATGATGGCTTGCGCCTTGCCGCCGGCCGCTTCGGACAACACGTAACCACCCTTGCGGATGTTGGCGATTTGCGCTGCATCACGTTTTTGGAATTGCAAGTTCTGACGGCTGAAGATCAAGCTGGAAGGCCCGTCTTTACGCTCAACCGCAGCGACCCAAGACACGGCAGATTCAACGGTGTCGCAAGGACGCCAAGTCTGCATGTTCGGGATGTAACGCAGTGTTGCAGTTTGTTCGACGGGTTGGTGTGTCGGACCATCTTCGCCCAGACCGATGGAGTCATGGGTGAACACATAGATCACGCGTTGCTTCATCAGCGCCGACATGCGCAACGCATTGCGTGCGTATTCCGAGAACATCAGGAAAGTGCCACCGAATGGCAACAAGCCACCGTGCAAGGCCATCCCGTTCATGATGTGGGACATACCAAATTCACGCACGCCGTAGCTGATGTAGTTACCGGTGGACTTTCCGGAAACGTGTTTTGCACCTACCCAGTTGGTCAGGTTGGAACCCGTCAAGTCAGCCGAGCCGCCCAAAAATTCTGGCAATGCGGGTTGCAGGGCATTGATCGCATTTTGCGATGCTTTGCGAGTAGCGATGGTTTCGCCTTTGGCGTTGATGTCAGCGATCGCCTTGGCAGCATGTTCAGACCAGTTCGCAGGCAAGTCGCCCTTCATGCGACGCTCGAACTCGGCTGCCTCTTTCGGAAATGCGGCACGGTAAGCGGCGAACTTCTTGTTCCAATCACCTTCCAGTGTTGCACCCTTCGCCTTCGCATCCCATGCTTCGTACACGTGCTTGGGAATCTCGAACGGTGGGTAGTTCCAGCCGATATGCGCACGGGTAGCGGCAACTTCTGCCTCGCCCAACGCAGCACCGTGTACATCGTGGCTGTCTTGTTTGTTAGGAGAACCTGCGCCGATGATGGTCTTGCAGCAGATCAGCGAGGGCTTGTCTGTGACAGCCTTGGCAGCTTGCACCGCCGCTTCGATAGCCGCCGTGTCGTGACCTTGAACGTTGGCGATGACGTGCCAGCCGTAAGCTTCGAAACGCTTCGCCGTGTCGTCGGTGAACCAGCCTGGTGTGTGGCCGTCGATAGAAATCTGATTGTCATCCCAGAATGCGATCAGCTTGCCCAGACCCCATGTACCAGCCAGTGCGCACGCTTCGTGAGAAATGCCTTCCATCATGCAGCCATCGCCCATGAACACATAGGTGTTGTGGTTGACGATCTCATGGCCCGGCTTGTTGAACTCGGCTGCCAACAATTTTTCCGCCATCGCCATCCCGACCGCGTTGGTGATACCTTGACCCAAGGGGCCAGTGGTTGTCTCAACACCAACGGTGTAACCGAACTCGGGGTGGCCAGGGGTCTTGGAGTGCATCTGACGGAAGCGCTTCAACTCGTCCATCGGCAAGTCATAACCAGTAAGGTGCAGCAAGGAGTAGATCAGCATTGAGCCGTGACCGTTCGATTGTACGAAACGATCGCGATCAGCCCATTTCGGATTTGCGGGGTTGTGACGCATGTGGCCGCGCCACACTACGTCCGCGATCTCAGCCATGCCCATCGGCGCGCCCGGGTGACCGGAATTGGCTTTTTGAACTGCGTCCACTGCCAGCATACGAATCGCGCCGGTGATGTCGTTAAATTTTGGGGGTGTTACGTTGCGCGCTGCTGACATTTCCAATCTCCTCCGAAGAAACTTACTGAATTGAGAACAGGTTTATTGCGTTTAAGGTTGCGGATTATGCCTTAACGGCGGGGGTTAGAGCAACCCAAGCATATCCCTTGGCTTTAGTAAAGAACCTTACAATTTGTCTTCTGCGCCCTTTTTGGGGGGCTTTATCCCTAATTGTTTGAGTTTGCGATAAAGATGGGTACGCTCGATCCCGATCTTGTCTGCAACCTCGGCGATGTTCCCTCCTGCGCGGCCAATATGATGAGTGAGATATAGAAAATCAAAGCGCTCTCTGGCTTCTCTGAACGGCAATTCAAGGTCAATTTCACTTCGCACCCCGGTTTCCATTGCTGGCACCTCCACCGGAACGGAGGCGACATGGGAAGAGGCTGCCACCCCTTGTTGTAAGACGTTCGCCACCGTGGACAACAGTTTTTTCAAGGCAATGGGCTTTTCCAGGAAGTCCGCCGCACCGATACGTGTCGCTTCCAGTGCCGTCTCGATCGTGCCATGTCCAGACATCATGATGACGGGCATGGTCAGCTTGCCATGAGCCACCCATTCCTTGAGCAAGGTCAGGCCGTCGGTGTCCGGCATCCAGATATCCAACAGCACGATGTCGGGCGCGTGTTGCTCCAACAAAACGCGCGCTTGTGCCGCATTCTCTGCCAGCAACACGCCATATCCTTCATCGAACAGGATCTCGGACAACAACTCGCGGATCCCCCCCTCGTCATCCACCACCAATACGTTCTTCGTCGTCATTACACCTCCTCGACCTCAATGGTCAGCAGGGGGAGCCAAATGCTGACACACGTGCCCCCCTGCGTTTGGTTGTCTATGGAAATCTTGCCGCCGTGTTCTTCTACGATCTTTTTTACGATGGGCAATCCCAAACCGGTTCCTTTGGGCTTGGTCGTCATATAGGGCTCGAATGCTCGCGCCAGCAGATGCTCAGGGAAACCACTGCCGTTATCCGCGATGGTGAGTTTGAGCATGCCGTCTGCCGTGGTACTGGTGGATAGGATGATCTGCCGTTGTGCAGTTTGTTGAAGTGCGTCATGCGCGTTCTGTAACAGGTTGTGGACGACTTGGCGCAATCGCGTGGCATCTCCATTCACCCATGTGCGATCCGCATCCAATTTCAGCGTAATGGGGCTGCTGTTCGCCTCATACAACCCCATCACTTCGTTGAGGAGCTGATGAATATCCAACCGCGTCAACTTGGGGGCTGGCGCGCGCGCATAGTCCGCAAAATCAGTCACCATGTTCTTCATGGCCGCGACTTGACTGACGATGGTCTGTGTCGCCCGCCCCAACAGTTGTGCATCTTTTTCGTCCAGCTTGTCCGACAGCTTATGCTGTAGGCGCTCGGCGGACAGTTGAATCGGTGTGAGCGGGTTCTTGATCTCGTGCGCCAAACGACGGGCGACCTCTCCCCACGCCGCCTGCCGCTCGGCTTGGAGCAGGTGCGTAATATCGTCGAACACCACGACATGCCCGGATTCGGAACCCGTGGCAAGCCTGGTGCCATTCAGTAGCAACACTTGATCGCCATTCTTGCTGCTGCGCTGGATCTGACGTTGCCAAGCAGTGTCCTGGGCTGTTCCCGCGCCTTGAATGACCGCATCCAAGAATGGGCGCAATAGCACATGGTCATTCCATAGCGTTTGCAGGTTATTGCTGTTCATCTCTTGCAGGGAAATACCCAATATCTGACTCGCACTGGCGTTGGTAGAGCGCAGATTGAGCTGTTCATCCAGCACCATCACCCCCGACGACAAGTGCGCCAATACACTTTCCAAGTGCGATTTGGCCTCTTCCACTTGCTGTTGCTGTTGTTCACCCAAATGCTTGGCTGCCGCCAGTTGAGAGGTCATCTGATTGAACAGCGCAGTCAATCCGCCCAACTCATCGTTGCTTTGTACCGGATAGCTGCTGCTGAAATCACCTTTGGCCACCGCACGTGTGCCAGCGGCGAGCGCGGCGAGAGGCGCGCTCAGTTTGGCGCTGAAGAAGAAAGCAGCGGAGACCGCGCTCAACACCACGATCAACAAGGAGAGTGTCAGGGTGATCCAATACAGTCGCTTCAACCCCAACCTCGACAAAGTCAGCTGTTGGTAATCCCCATATACCGATTGCACAGTCTCGGCATCCGCCGCCAATTGCTTGGACACGGGCTGTGCAAACTGCAAAACGCGTCTTTCGTCGGTCCATTGCGAAGGTTGGATGGGAACCAGCACGCGCAAGATCAGGCTGTTATCTGGCAAGGCATCCACCGTGCTGTAGTTGCCGCGCGACCACGCCTCGCGAATCATTGCGCTCGTCGGCGCATCCAATTTGGTGTTGCGCTTTTTGCCGACCGCCGCCTGCAGCTTGCCACTGTTGGAAAAGATGACTGCCTCTTGTATGCCGCCTTCCACGATGAAGCGCGCCAAGGTCTCGCCATTCCTGCCCGGGTCTTGGTCTGCCACGATCATGGCCACAAACTGCCCTTTCTTGGTCATTTCATCCAGGCCGTTTTGCAATGTACTACGTGCTAGGTTCAATCCACCCTCTAAAGCTTTCTCCACCCGCACGTCGAACCATGATTCGATACTCTTGCCTAGGAACTGCACCGACACCGCATACATCAACACGCCAGGTAATACAGCGATCAAAACAAAGAAAACGGCTAGTCGCAAAGTGAGCTTTGCCCCATAAATCTTTTGTTTGAGCTTCGTCCTCAATTGCCAGAATTGGTAGCCCACCAAAACGAACAGTCCTGTTGTCAGGACAACGGTCATCACCAATGCCGTGAAATAGTTGCGCGACAACAGATCCGTGTCGGCAGAGATGCTGGAAAGGATGTACAACAGTACAGCGCCCGCAATACCGCAGAACAGGATGAGGTACTTCATCGCCCACCCTCGCTTCCCGGTGTTTCAGGGCTGATGTCCCAGTGATACAGCTTGGATTCAACGCTCCATTGATCACTGGTCAATGCGTTGATCTGAAGCGGCTTGGGAAGCTGTTTGATATCCAGACGCATCGTCGCCGTCGCTCCGATCTGACTGTTCTTTTTCGTCAGACGCGAGAGATAGCCCCCACCGGCGTTATCCAACAATTCTGTCGGGATGACCGGGGACGTTTGATAGCCGACGACCCGCAGCGCATCTTTTAGGTCAAAGAAAGACTGGAACAAGCCGCCTCGGGACAGGCGATATTGTCGCGTGAGGGTGTTGTAGCTTAACTTGGTGGTCTGCTCGAAACTTTCGATCTCGGTATCCACCCAGTACCAGCGCGAACGATGCACTGCCAACTCGCTCACAAAATACAAGGTAACGCCGCGCTTGAGCGCCTCTTCCACACTGGGTGGCAAGACGATCTTAAAATCGGCGGTCAGGCGATAGCCTTCTTCCGTCAGGCGTGCCTCGACTTTGTTGATCTCGATACCTTCGGCGCTCACCGTGGAGACAAAGCAGAGGCAACCGAGCAAACACAGGGCTCGGTAAAGGTATTTAATGATGTTTGTGCAGCAACGCATAAAAGAATCCATCGTGCTGTTCGTCTGGCAACAGTTGGCCTGTCGGCGCGACCTCAGCGAGCTGGTCCGATCCTGCACGCACGGCTTCGGGATGTCGCGCCAAAAAGTCATCGATCACTTGCTCGTTCTCGCGCGCAAAGACGGAACACGTACAGTAGAGCAATCTACCATCCTCATCCAACAACGACCACAACGTTGCCAATATCTGTGCCTGCTGTCTGGCAAACGCATCGATGTCGGCAGGGCGACGCAGCCATTTGATGTCCGGGTGACGGCGCACCACGCCCGAAGCGGAGCAGGGCACGTCCGCTAGGATGCGCTGGAAGGGCTTGCCGTCCCACCAATCCGCTGGAGCCGCCGCATCGCCGCAGACCACCTTTGCCGTCAGGCCAAGTCTTTGCAGATTCTCCCTGACCCGCACCAGTCGCTGCTCTTCCTTATCCAACGCCAGTAGCTCGATGTCGGCCATCTCCAACAGATGAGCCGCTTTACCACCGGGGGCCGAACATGCATCCAGCACGCGCATGCCGGAACGGACTTGCAACAGATGGGCCGCATATTGCGCACCGGCATCCTGCACCGATACCCAACCCTCGGCGAACTTCGGTAATCGTTCCACCCCCACGGGATCTTGCAGGATGAGTGCATCGGGGCTCACCCTTCGTGCAGCGATCCCATGTGCCTCCAGCAGCGCCAAATATCCCGTCGCATCCGTATGCCGCTGGTTGACCCGCATCGTCATCGGAGGATGTTGGTTCCCTGCTGCAAGAATGCTTTGGGCTTTTTCGCCGTACTGTTTTTTCAGCGCATCGATCCACCATTGCGGATAGGAATACCGGCTCGTCTTTTCTTGTTCTCCCGCCAGCAATAAGGCTTCGCGTTGGCGCAAGAAATTACGCAACACCGCGTTGATCAAGCCGCCCGCCCTTGGATTGAGTCGCTTGGCTGCGCTCACAGCCTGATCCACGACGACATACTGTCCCGCCTTGGTGAATTCGAGCTGATACAGCGCGACCAACAACAGGGTTTGGATCATCGCATCACGTGCGGGGTGATCCATCAATCGGTCGCGCATGAAGGTCAACTTACCGTGATGACGCAAAGTGCCGTAACACAGGTCTTGCAATGCGCCACGCTGCTGTACGCTGTAGGCCGCATGTTGGCGCAAGCTCTCGGACAACACTTGATTGAGGTTGCGCCCTTCAAACACGCTGATGATGATGCGGGCGGCTTCGAGTTGGATATGTTGCATGCTCAATGCGCGCCGAAGCGGTCGCCGACCTTAAGAGGAAAGCTCTGGATGAACTGTGCGACAGGCAAGGCTTTGCCGCCCGGCTTTTGCATCACTTCGATCCCC
>Ga0172372_10009905_pt1 | contig 12311 bp, 10 predicted proteins | sample LakKiv5m_2_FD_114544 | JGI IMG/M metagenome (GOLD analysis project Ga0172372, IMG submission 114544) | Freshwater microbial communities from Kabuno Bay, South-Kivu, Congo - kab_092012_9.5m | ecosystem: Environmental > Aquatic > Freshwater > Lake | place: Democratic Republic of the Congo...
CTGGAACGGTTCCACGAACCGAGGTGTTCACCGCTGCGGTGCCGTTCCTGCAGGGTCCGCTGCCATCCTCGAAATCAAGCAGGGCGATGGAGTCCAGTTGCCAGCGCCCATCCTGCTCCAGAGCTACCGGCACCGCTCGGCCACTCCTGTCGATCAATTCCACCTCGCTCACATAGAACCGGAAATCCGAGATCGTCACAGTGGAGGCCTTACTCCCCACCGCGGCGTGCCGCGCACCGCACCGAAACGGCTCGCCGTTGACCTGCGCATCAAATCGAATCGATACCGGCTGACGGTCCAGGGAACTTGCCCCGGGCGTTGGAACTGCGCAGCCTGCCCCGGCCGCGGCAAGCCCAAGCGCAGCCAGCCACCGAAGGGCGATCAGGGGGGAACAGGAAAGATCATCAGAAAAACGAATGGGATTCATGGTGTTCTCAATCAGAAATTTGGATGGGAAAATTCACAGGGGCCGCCTGGATCAGTGGCGGTGCTCGCCCCCCTTTGCGTCCTTGGGCTGCTGAATCCAGACCATCACCTCGGCCTCGCCACCTCGCTCGAATATCAGCCGCAGCGGAAACCGCTCGCCGTTTTCAAGGGGCGACTTCAGGCCAATCAGCATCAGGTGAAAACCGCCGCCGTGGCGCAGCCTAAGCTCTTTGCGCGGGGGCAGTTCAAGCGCATTGATTTCACGCATGCGCATCACGCCCGCCGTGTCCACAGCGCTTTCGTGAAGTTCCACCCGCTCGGCCACCGGCGTGCTCGCACTGACCAGACGATCCGGCTGCCGCGCACCGTTACGAATGGCACGGAAATACACCGCCCCCGTCCGTGCTCCGGGTGGCGTTGGCAGCGCATAAGGATGGTCGACCGATACCTCGCCGGCGCTGAACCCGTGGGCTTGCGTGGCACCCGCCCACAACATGGCCAGACTGACAAACACCGCTGCCAGTACCCGCCATGCGGCTGGCCGGCAGGCTTGCGAAGACCTCGTAAAGACAACTTGCATGGAAACTCCCGAATCGTTGAACGCGTGTCAGCATCCAGCGGGACGGCCCCGCGGACGATGCGTCTGAAAACCGGGCGGCCGCTCAGTTCTGAGCGGCGACCCGGTCGATACGATCAGGAGAAAACAGGCGGGGCGCGGGCGCTGGCAGCGGGCCAGCGCCACGGCAAAGCGGGCGCAGCGGCAAGACTCGCCAGCGGCACGTGCGCCGGAAGCCCAAGGGAGAGAACCGACAACTTCTCAGGGGGCAGCAGCAGCGGGGGTTGCCCGGAGGCTGCGCACCCTGCGCAGTGTGCCAGCACATGGCGCGATTCGTCGGGCGCTGGCAGGTCGGGCGACAGCCTTTCGGCCCTGGCGCCGGAGTCGACCGAACAGATTTCGCCCGCGAGACGATGCAGGTCGGGCCGCGCAGCCGCAATGACAGCGGGCGCGAGTTGTGCCCACATCATCGCAAGCAACGCGATCAGTGCAAATGAAAGACGAAATCGGCGGTTCACGGGGCCAAATTATACTGACCGTTTTACAGCTGCCCGTGCCCTGGTGAGCTCGATCGCAACGCACCGTGCCCCGGCAGGTCTGGCCCAGCCCCCCTTACCCATCCGATGCCATGGCTTCCGATTCCCGTCCCGACACACCCTGGCCAGCCGACGATTTTTCGCGCGTGCCATTCGATGTGTTCACCAGCGCCGATCAGTACGCCCGCGAGCAGTCACATATTTTTCGCGGGCCGGTCTGGAACTATCTTTGCCTTGAGATCGAGATTCCTCAGGCGGGGGATTTTGTTCGCACCTGGGTGGGGGAGCTGAGCGTACTGGTGTCTCGCGCAGAAGACGGCTCGATTCACGCCTATGAAAACAGCTGCGCGCACCGTGGCGCGCAACTCACGAGCAAGCTGCGCGGCAACACACGGCGCCACACCTGCGCCTATCACCTCTGGACCTACTCGCTTGCCGGCGACCTGGTCGGCGTACCCATGGAAAAGGGCGTCAACGGCAAGGGTGGTATGCCGCCTCATTTCGACAAGCGCAAGCACGGCCTCAATCGCCTCCGCGTCACCACCTTCGGCGGTCTGGTGTTCGGCACACTTTCGAACGACACGCCGCCCATTGAAGCGTTCCTCGGGCCGCATGCCGTCGGGCAGATACAGCGTCTGCTGGTGCAGCGTCAACCCAGGGTGCTGGGCTATCTCAGGCAACGCATCCCGGGCAACTGGAAGCTCTACAACGAAAACGTCCGCGATCCTTACCACGGGTCGCTTCTTCACCTGTTTCAGGTGTCATTCCGGCTGCAGCAACCCACCATGCGCGGCGGCATCAGGATGGATGCCGACCTCAAGAACACCTGGAACCATTCCATCCTCACCGAGGAGGAATCGGGCAATCGCAAGACCCTGGCCGATGCCTACGAGGGCACAGGCAAATTCGCCCCGGAAATGCGCATGGCCGACCCATCTCTCACGCAGGTACCGCTTGACCTTGGAGACGGCTACAAGACCACCATCCTGTCGATCTTCCCCACGCTGGTGGTGGCGCAGGTCGACAACACCTATGCGATCCGGCACCTGCGGCCCAAGGGGCCCAACCTGGTCGAACTGCACATCACCTACCTCGGGTTCGAATCCGATACGCCGGAGATGACGCAGGACAAGCTCCTCACGTCCAACTTCATCGGACCCGCGGGCTACATCTCGCTGGAAGACGGGGAGGCGCTCCGACTGGTTCAGGAGGGCATCCGCACCAGGCGCCCCGGCCAGCATGAAATGCTCGAGATGGGCGGCGTGGGCGACATCCGCGACACCGACTATCTCTCACAGGAAATTTCCATTCGCGGTTTCTGGTCGTTCTATCACCGCATCATGGGAGAGGCCGCATGACGCCCGATCTGATGCTGCGCCTGCAGGTGGAGACGTTTCTCTACGAGTACGCCGCGCTTCTCGATGAAGAGCGTTTTGCCGAGTGGCCCGGACTGTTTGCAGAGAGCCCGTGCCGCTACGAGGTGCTATCGCGCGAAAACGTTGACCTCAGCCTGCCGGTACCCATCATGAGTTGCTATTCGCATGGCATGGTGCGCGATCGCGTCGCGATGCTGGTGCAGGGCACCCTCACCTATCGGAAGATGCATCTTCTTCGACAGGTCAGCAATGTGCGCGCAGAGGCCGCTACCGACGGCAGTGTCATCGCACGGGCTGGCATCACCGTGTTTCAGTCCGACGAGGAAGGCGTGTCATCGCTTTACATCGTGGGTCGTTATCACGCCCACCTGACCAGACACCAGGAATCCTTCCGGATCACCGCAATGAGCGTGGTGGTTGACTCCTTCGGAATCGACACCATGCTTGCCGTTCCCATTTGAGCCATCGAGAGTTTCATGCCTCAGTTCAGCGCCGATTCCCTGCACCTCCTGTCCCGCTCCCTGCTCCGCGCCCACGGCATGTCGGAGACAGATGCCACCACCGTCGCAGACTCGCTCTCCTGGGCCGATCGCAGCGGTATCGCGTCACACGGCATGGCGTTTCTGCCGCGCTATATCGACTTCATCGCAAAGGGTGATCTCGATCCGCGCGCTCGCCCCGAGGTGATCAGCCAGCCCCCCGGCCCCTGGGTGATCGACGCGCACCGTGCGGCAGGCTCGATCGCCATGCGCTTCGCGGTCACCACCGCCCTGGGCGCATTGCGCGACGCGCCCAATGTGATGATCTGGATCCGCCGCATGACCCACTCAGGCGCCATGGGCCAGTATGTGGAAGATGCGGTTCGTCAGGGCATGATCGCCATTGCATGGACGGCCGGCCAGCCGCTCATGGCTTATCACGGCACCGGCCGCGCGGCCGCCACGACGGGGCCTCTGGTCATGGCCGCACCCGGCCCCAACGGTGACCCGGTCGTGCTCGACATGGCCACCACCGACGTCTCCAACGGCCGACTGCGCCAGGCAAAGCGACTGGGCAAAGCCCTGCCCCCAGACTCGGTGCTCGACGCGCAGGGTGCGCCCACCACCGATCCCAACCAGGCGGTGACGCCACTCCCCATCTCCGGCCCCAAGGGCGCAGGGATTGCGCTGATGTTTGAGATGATGACCAGCCTGGTAGCCGGCAATCCAATCACCGAGCCCTTCATCCACGCCAAAGACCGGCCGCGTCACGGTCAGAACGCCATGCTGATGCTGGCCCGCATCGATGCATTCGGCGAACTGAGCGCAGGCTATCCGGCCAATGTTGACGCCCTGGTCAACACGCTCAAGACAATGCCCCGGGCGCAGGGCGCCGATGAGGTGCTGCTGCCCGGAGAGCGCCGCTCACGTGCGCGCGCAAGCGCCGACAAACGCGGCCTGGTCGAGGTGAATGAGCAGGTCTGGAAGGAACTCACCGATCTGGCAGGGGCCGCCGGGGTGGCGCTGCCTGCCAGTCCCCGGTAAGTCAGTCCACCGTAATTTTCCGCTCCTGGATCACGCGGCCCCAACGGGTGGTTTCCTTCTGCAGCCAGGCCCCAAAATCGGCTGCGCTGCTTCCCACCACCTCCACCCCCTGCTCATTCAGGCGCTGCCGGACATCGGGGGCTGCCAGCGCCTTCACCACAGCGCCGTGAATCCGCTCGATGATGGCGGGCGGCGTCCCTGCGGGGGCGATCATGCCGGTCCAGGACTGCGCCTCGAAGCCAGGGATGCTTTCGGCGATAGGCGCCACCTCCGGCGCCTGAGGCGTGCGCTGCGGCGACGACACACCCAGTGCGAGCAGGCGCCCGGTCTTTACATGCGGAAACACCAGACTCATGGACGCGATCATGCCGGTGACCTGCCCGCCCAGCAGATCATTCAGGGCCTGCGCGCCCCCTCGATAGGAAATCAGCGTGATGTCGAGCCCCGCAGAGGCCTTGAGGAGTTCAGCCGAAAGACGGCTGGAAGTGCCCGCCCCCGGAGTGGAGAACATCACGCGGTTCGGTTCCCTGGCCGCACTGAGAAACTCGGTCATGGACTTGATGCCGCTCGCCGGGTTGACCACCAGCAGCTGCGGACTTCGCACCATCAGCGAAATCGGTACGAAATCCTTGACCGGGTCGTGCGTGACGCCCTTGTAGAGAAAGGGATTGGTGGCGAAGCTGTCAAACACCACGCCCAGCGTGTAGCCATCGGCCGGGGTCTTCGCAAGCGTGTTGGTGGCCACCACGCCGCCCGCTGCGGCGATGTTCTCCACCACCACCGCTTGGCCAAACTGCTCGGCCATTTTCGGCGCCACCAGGCGCGCCGCAATGTCGGTGACGCCACCCGGCGGATACGGCACAACAATCCGGATCAGGCGCTGCGGGTAATCGCCAGCCGCGGCCGCACCGGCCTGGGCCATCACATTGGCTGAGTGCCCCCACAGCGTGGACGCAATCAGCAAGCCCGCGCACAGCAGCCCGCGGCGCTGCGCGACGGCATGAATATCAAACATGGAAGCCATCGCCTCCCGGATACCCTGAATGGTCAGATTTCGCATGGCACATACCTCGCTAGCCAGTCGCCTACAACCCGCCAGACTCGCTGGTTGCCCTCGGCGAACATGAAATGGTTGGTGTCTCCGAACAGATGCAGGTCCTTGGGCATGCCAGCCTTCGCAAAAAGCGCGAGCGACTGCTCGGTGGGCGTCACGGAATCGACGGAGCTGTGCAGCAGAAGCAGCGGCCGCGGGCTGATCTGCCCCACCACATCTTCCGCACGAAAATCGAACATGCTCTGCGCCGTTTCCGCAGTGAATTCGTCGAGCGATCCGGTCACCAGCTGCCGCTTCAAGCCTGGCGGAATTGGGACGATCTCACCACGCGGCACCATCATCGACTGCCCTGTTCGTTCGCGATACGCACGCCCCTCCTCGAGCATTGCCGTAAAGCGCGCCCAGGCCTCGGGAGTGGGATGCTGCCCGCGAAATTTTCGCTCGCCATGCCCCCAGCCACCGCTTGATATGGCGCCGGCAAGCCCCGACTCCACCGCAGCCGCGTACACCGCCACTGCGCCACCAAAGCTGGATCCGGCCACCACGATGGCATCGCCCTTCACCTGGGACTGCGCGCGCAAGTGACGAAACGCATCAACCGTGCATTGCACCTGCTCGAGGCAGATCAGGTTGCCTCGCGGGCCCTCGCTCTCGCCACAGCCAGGCATGTCAAACCGGAACGTGCAGCAGCCCATGCGATCGAACTCATCGCAGGGTCCGTTGACGTTGGCTGCAGTCATGTTGCTGCCAAAGCCGTGCAGCACGATCACGGCTGGACGAGGCTCGCCCGAAACCGCCTGCGACGGGATTCGCAAACGCCCCGCAATCTTCCACCCCTGGGACATGAAGCTCTGTTCGATTTCGGTACTCATGAGCGTGTGCCTCCGGTTGGCGCGGTCTGAACCGCCGCTGCACGAGCCGCCGCCCGCGCAGCGTCGATCGCACGCGCAGCCGATAGCGAGGGACGTGCGGCATTGACAGGCGGTGGCGGAATGCCCTCAGCGAGATGCCACTCGCTGAAGCGGTTCACCCGGTACTGATGCGGCTTCCAGTGCTCGGTGACGAAGTCCGGGTCGCAGAAATATTCAACCGCGCCACCCAAGGGGTTCTTGAAGTACCAGAAATAGGCTGACGAAATCGGATGACGACCCGGACCCACCGCCGTCGCCCAACCCTTTTCGGAAAACGCCCGCCCTCCACCAAACACCTCATGCGGGGATTGCACCTCAAAGGCCAGATGGTGAAGCGCACTGCGAGCGTTCGGGCTCTTGAGGAGGAACACATTGTGATGTTCGCTGCGCCGAGCCCAGCGAAGAAACACGCCCGCGCCTCCCACATACCGATCCGAGAGCCAGAATCCCAGGCGCTTGCGATAAAACGCCTCGGCTTCGTCGACATCGGGAACAAAAAACACGATATGACCAATCTGCCAGGGTCGCGCCTGCTCATGAACGCTGGCGATGGTGTCCACCCGGCGGCGGGAGCCCGGCTGGTTATAGGACTGGGCGGCAGGCGCCACGGTGGGGGTGCGCTCGGATACGCAGAGGCTTAGCGTGATTCCGCTGTCATCCTGAAAACGCAGGCGTCCGTCAGGCTGCTCCTCAACCGTTCGGTCGCGAGCAAGTTCGGCGCCCAGCCTCTCAAGATCGCGCCGCTTCCTGACCGACAGCACGAACTCCCTGAACTGCGAATCGGGCGCAAGGCGTGGCGCAAGACCCTTCGTCGTCTCGCTGCAGACATGCAGCTCGGTGCCGTTACCGGTGGCGAACGCAAGACGCGAGCGCGTCGCGGCAATTTTTCGAAGCCCCCAGTCGCTGAAAAAACGCCGCGGCTGATCGAGCGCCTCGGCGCCGAAAATCACGCGGTCTATTCCTACGTAGTCCAAGCACAGCTCCTCTGGTCAATAAGCGATGCTGATCATGCTTTCCCGGGCAACGGCCAGGCGATCAGCCCTTTTCATCAAGGAACGCAAGCTCACCCTGAATCGGCAGGCCTGCGTACTGCTCGGCAAGCGCCCGCTGTGCACTGGGCGTGGCCTTCAGAAACTCGAGCTCATACTCCTGAGCTCGCTGATCGAAATCGGTGGCTTCGGGAAAGCGGTGCAGAAGATTGGTGAGATACCACGAGGTGCGAACGGAATGCCACACGCGTCGCAGCGCCGTCGCGCTGTACTCATCAAGCTGGGTGCGGCTTCCCGTACGGTAGTAGTCCGCGAGTGCCCGCCCCAGATAGGTGACATCCGACACTGCGAGGTTCAAACCCTTGGCCCCTGTTGGCGGCACGATGTGCGCGGCGTCGCCCGCCAGGAACAGGCTCCCGAACTGCATGGGCTCCGTGACAAAGCTTCTGAGCGGTGCAATGGATTTTTCAACCGGCCTTGCGGGCTGAATGCCCGCGGCGAGATCGGGCGGAAACCGGGCAATCAGCTCGGGCCAGAAGCGTTCATCCGGCCAGTCATCGACGCTGTCGGCAAGCGGCACCTGCACGTAGTAGCGCGCGAGCTGCGGGTTACGCATGGAGGCCAGCGCAAAGCCACGGGGGTGGTTGGCGTAAACAATCTCGGGTAGCGGTGGCGTGGGCGCAAGAACGCCCAGCCATCCGAAGGGGTAGATCTTTTCGTATTCACGGAGCGCACCCGCTGGCACCGAGCGGCGGGCCACACCATGAAACCCGTCGCACCCCGCAATGAAATCACACCGGAGCTCGCGCAGTTCACCGCCCACGCGATACTCAACCCTGGGCTCCGCCAGATCGAGACCGCTCAGCGCCACGTCCTCGGCCTCAAATTCGATTCTTGCCTGACGTCTGTCAGCCGCTGCAAACAGGTCTTCCTGAATACGCGTTTGTCCATAGGCGGTGAAGCGCTTGCCAACATACGTAGCGCAGTCAATAAAGAAGCTGCTGCGTCCCGACCAGACAATCTTCATCCCGTCATGTACATGTCCCTCGGCCTCAAGGCGACCCGCCAGACCGAGTCGACTCAGCACCTCCACCGTGCTCTGCTCCAGCACGCCAGCGCGAATCCGGCCCAGCACATGTTCGCGGCTCTGTCGCTCGATCACCACCGACTCCACACCGGCCCGGGCCAGCATTTCGGACAAGAGCATGCCGGCGGGGCCAGCGCCAATCACAGCCACCTGCGTTTTCATGGATCGGGTTGACATCAGAGCTCAGCTTGGTTCAGGAAATGGAGCGCAGCGGCGCAGGGTGGGTATCAGCGAGAACGGCATCGAGAGCGCGACGAACCGCATCGTGATCATCCAGCTGTTCGATGAGGAGGAGGCAAAGCCTCGACAAGCGCTTCTCCCGCTCATCGGGCTCGGGCGTGTCGGTCAGGGCGATCAGATCTTCCAGGAGATCGTCGATCTGCTGCTGGGAAAGACTCATGCGGTCAGGGCCTCCTCAAGCGCCGCCCGCTGGTCTGCGGGGTTGGACGACACCGCACTTGACAGCACATGGCCATCAGGCCGGATCAGCCAGACGCCTGTCGCGGGCGCGGGGAGCTGCCGCTCGAGCGCAGCCCCTCCTGCCTCGTCACAAAACGCGCGGACGTTCACCCTTTGGAGATCCGCGCCCGGAGGTGAAACGCCATCGGTCGGCACACGGGCCATCGACACCTCGTCAAAATTCAAAGCGGTGAACCATGGGCCCAGCAGATCGTGAAGATAGGCCGGCGCGGGGCCTCCTCGCAGCCGAACGTTCGGGAGCGCGCGGCCCGCGGCGGCATCGAAGTGTTTCGCCCCCGGAGCGACCGGACCCGCCGGACCACGGGCGGCGTAGACCGCCGGCGCAGAGAGCCTACCGGTATTGATCATTCGCGCCGCGAGCCTGTGCCGGCTGGCGAGCGCCACGATGGTGTCCCGCCAGAGCGCCGCCGACGGCTGGTCGGCAGGGTGAACAAAGCGCGCCGAGCGCCGCGTCTGGCGAATGTTTTCCATTGCCGCCTGACGCCGCTCGTCGCTGTAGCGGTCAAGCACCGAGGCAGAGGCCCGGCCCGACAGCACCAGCGACAGTCGCCAACCCAGGGCATCCGCGTCCTGAATGCCGCCGTTGCCGCCGCGTGCGCCAAATGGCGACACAACATGCGCGGCGTCGCCCGCGAACACCACCCTGCCGTGACGATAGGACGCAAGGCTCTCGTGCCGGTACTGCCAGACCCCCGACCAGGCAATCTCGAACGCGACCTCAGGCCCCAGCAGACGTCTGACGCGTTCACGCATGCTCGCCTCACTCGCCGCCTGCGCAGCGTCTTCGTGCGGGCTCATCTGAAAATCGAGCCGCCAGGTGCCGTCGGCCATGCGGTGCCGCCAGACGGCACGGCCGAAGTTTGCGCCGCAATCAAGCCAGGTCCAGCGCTCTTCGGGAATATCGGCATTTTTTGCCACGATATCGATGATGATCCAGCGATCCTCGGTGCGATCAAATACGACAGGCGCGAGCCCGAGGCAGTCGCGCACACGGCTCGCTGATCCATCGCAACCCGCCACCCAATCGGCGAGCAATCGGTACCCGCCCTCAGGCGTCATCACATCCAGTTCAACTGGATGCTGCTCACCCTGCGGGCGCACTGCCTGGACCTGGTTGAGCCAGCGCAGCTCGGCCAGGCCGGAGGCGAGCAGCGCATCCACCAGAAACTGCTCGACGTAGTACTGCTGCAGATTGGTAAAACCATTAAAGCGAAGATCGGGCTCCTCCTGCAGCCGGAACGACGTGACCTCGACATCGCGGCACAGCACCCGGCCCACGTTCCAGGTCACGCCCTTCGCAACCACTTTTTCGCCCACCCCGAGGCGGTTAAAAATATCGAGGGTGCGCTGCGCCCAGACGATGCCGCGCGAGGCGAGACCCCGCACCCCGACCGTGTCGTCGTCATCCAGCACCAGCACGCGGTGACCTCGCCTGACCAGATCGAGCGCAAGGGTGAGGCCAGTCAGCCCCGCCCCGACGATGACGACCGGATAGCGACGCGGGCCGTCCCGCGCACCGAGATCGGCGGGCCGTACAAACGGATAACGCGGGAGTTCGAACACCGCCGAATCAGCCTGCCTGGTCGTGCTCAGCCGTGAGTGACGTGAGCAGACTCCGCGCGGTGCGCCTTCAGGCCCGCCAGCACCCGCTCGGGCGTGAGCGGCAGACGCCGAAAACGCACGCCCGTGGCGTCGAATACCGCGTTGTCCAGAGCCGCGCCTGTGGGCCCCTGCGACGCCTCTCCCGTGCCGAGATAGGGGGCGCCTGGCCGATCAATCAGTACCACCTCGACTGGCGGAACTTCAGAGAAGGTGAGGATGGGGTAACTGCTCCAGTCGGATGACAACACCTTCGTGTCATCAAACCGGACTTCCTCCTTCAGCGTCCAGCTGAGTGACTGAATCAGTCCGCCTTCGATCTGGTTCACCACCCCATCAGGATTGACGATATGACCACTGTCGGCCGCCGCCACCGCTCGAAGCACGCGAATGTGTCCGCTTGCGCGATCAACTTCGACCTCCAGCGCCACGGCGCAATAGCCCGCGATGTTCTTGTAGCGGGCAAATGCAATGCCACGGCCACGCCCGGCGCTCTTGCGCCAGTTGCTCCAGCCAAAGCGTCGGGCGGCGCCATTCAGGACGTCGCGAGCCCGCTCGTCCTTCATGTGACGCAAGCGGTACTCAAGCGGGTCGGCGCCGGCCGCCACCGCCAGCTCGTCAATGAATGATTCGATCGCAAACACATTGCCGTAGGCACCGAGCCCGCGGGTGGACGACACCCGAAGCGGCATCTCGGTGATGAAGTGCGTTCGCACCCTGTGCCCTGGAAAATCATAGAGCGCGATCGCGTTCCGGTCGGCAGCATAGTTGGGGGGGCCCAGGTTGCCGGGCAGCGGCATGGCAAACGGCTTCTCAAGATAGCGCGCCGACAGCAGGTTGCCAGGCTGCCCATTGGGCCGGGTGCCGTGCGGCGTGGACCAGAGCTGCAAGTCCCAGTCGAGCACATTGCCCTGCGCATCAAGCGTGGCCCGGGTATTGACCAGCATGGCCGACCCATAGGGTTCCCACAGGTGTTCCTGCTCGCGCGTGAAGAGCACACGAATCGGCTTACCGGGAACCGCCACCGCAAGGAGCGCGGCATCGGCTGCGGCGTCGTCAGCCAGATTGTGTCCATAGCAACCCGCACCCTGCACATGCTGGAGACGGACTTTTTCTAGCGGCATTCCCAGCATCTTGGCAATCGCCTCGCGGGTTTCAAACACCGACTGGCTATGCGTCTGGACCGTGAGCATGCCCTCGGCGTCAAGCGTCGCGATCGCCGCGGACGGGCCAATGGACGCATGCATCTGATAAGGGCGGTAGTAGCTTGCGGTGAGCGTGCGGGCGGGCTCCGCGCCGCCTGCTGCGCGCGGCTGGTTACGCGTGTCGATCAGCCTGGACGGAGCAGTTCGCAACCAGTCGGCCATTCGGTCATGGCCTGGCATTGCCTTGTCGACTTCCCACCTGGCGGCCGAGGACAAAGCCCGCGCCGCATCATGCGCCTGCCGCTCGCGCTGGGCGACCACCGCAAGAAAGCTCCCGCGGCGAACGACCCGAACCACGCCCGGCATCCGTTCGACGGTGGAGGTATCCACCGCAACAAGCTGCGCACGGTAGGTGGGCGGACGGACGATCTGCCCGTGCAGCATCCCCGCCGGGCGCTTTTCATGGACAAAGATCGATCGCCCAAGAAACTTGGCCTCCAGGTCGGGCCGGGGCTGCGAACGGCCGATGTAGCGATGCTGCTCGCGCGGCTTGCGGGGCGCTTTGCCACTCGCCTCGCGCTGCAGCGTGTCAGGCTGGACCAGCTCGCCATAACTCAGCTTGGTACCCC
>Ga0172372_10009906_pt1 | contig 12311 bp, 8 predicted proteins | sample LakKiv5m_2_FD_114544 | JGI IMG/M metagenome (GOLD analysis project Ga0172372, IMG submission 114544) | Freshwater microbial communities from Kabuno Bay, South-Kivu, Congo - kab_092012_9.5m | ecosystem: Environmental > Aquatic > Freshwater > Lake | place: Democratic Republic of the Congo...
GATCCGGCCACGCCGAAGTACGCGTTCGTCTGATCGACGTGAGGCTGTTGGGTGGGTTGGCTCTTCGCGGCCGATTCCTGCCAACATGATGCCCTGTCGATGAGCGTTGCGCTGCATGCAGTCGTTCAACGCCCCGGTGCATGCCGGGGCGTTGTGCTTCCCGCACGAGCCGAGAGGCGCCGGGCGGGAGGCGCCGGGCGGGAGGCGCCGGGCTGGAAGCGGTGGGTAGGTTGATGAAGAGGAACTCCGACGATGCTTGTCGATGAAGCGATCATCCACGTCCGCAGTGGTAAGGGCGGCAACGGCGTCGTCCATTTCCGCCGCGAGAAGTCCATCATGAAGGGTGGGCCGGACGGCGGCGATGGCGGCCGGGGTGGCCACGTGATCCTCGTGGGTGATTCGCACCTCGATACGCTCGTCGAGTTCCAGCACCGCCCACATCATTTTGCAAAGAACGGCGAGAACGGCGCGAAGAAGAAGTGCCACGGCGCGGACGCGTCCGATCTCCTCGTGCGCGTGCCGCTCGGTTCGATCGTGCATGACGCCGAGACCGACGAGTTCATCGCCGACATTGTCGAGGATGGCCAGCAGGTCATCGTCGCCGAGGGCGGCAAGGGCGGTTGGGGCAACGACCGCTTCAAGACCGCGACGCATCAGTCGCCCACCGAGTCCACCCCCGGCGGCGAGTCGGTCGAGCGGTCGCTGCGCATCGAGCTCAAGCTGATCGCCGATGTCGGGTTCGTGGGGCTGCCGAACGCGGGCAAGTCGACGCTGCTCGGGTCGACGAGCCGCGCGAATGCGAAGGTTGGCGACTATCCGTTCACCACGCGTCGCCCACAGCTCGGGATCGCGGAACTTCCCGGCGATCGCCGCATCGTGCTTGCCGATATTCCCGGGCTCATCGAAGGCGCGAGCGAGGGCGCGGGCCTCGGCCACGACTTCCTTCGGCACATCGAGCGCACGAAGGCGATCGTGCACCTCGTCGACATCGCGCCGATCGATGGCTCGAAGCCTGCGGACAACTACCGCACGATCCGCGGCGAACTCCACGCGTTCTCCCCAACGCTCGCCGAGAAGCCCGAACTGGTCGTCTTCTCGAAGATCGACCTCGTACCCGAGGAGGAGCGCGCGAAGCGCATCCGCCGCCTCGCGACCGAGATCGGACTCGGGAAGGGCGAGGAGCCGGTGGTGATCTCGGCAGCGACCGGTGAAGGGATCCGCGAACTGCTCGAGCGCGCCTACGCGCTTGTGAAGGGCGAGGCCGTGCCGACCGAGTGGCGTCGCTGAGAGGTTCCCCGATCGCGGGCGCACATCACTTGCAGAGCAGCCGGAATGCCGCGAAGAAGTCGGCGAACTCGTCGCGGTAGCGGTCGGCGATCGTCAGTTCGGCGATCTCGGCGACCAGCGAATCCTGCGCTTTGAGGATCTCCGCGCGGCCACCGCCAGCCTCTGCAATCTCCGGGAACCACGTGTAGCTCCGCTCCTTCGCGGCGACGGGCGGTGGTGGCTTGGGTGGCGCGATCTGCCGCTCGGGCGTGCGGCGGCCGCGTCCGCGATCGTCCTCGTCCTGCACAGGAGCCTTCGATTCCTCGCCTGTGCGGTCATCGTCGCCCGCATCCTCCTTCACGTCGTCGTCCGCGTCGCCGGTTTCCTCTGTATCCGCTGGTCGCGTGCCGGCCGGTGGCTTGGGTGCCGCGCCCTCGACGTCCGCTTCCTTGAGGTTTTTCTCGCTGTCGCGGGCGATGATGCCGTAAAAACGCACGCCGGCGGCGAGGCCGCGCTTCGCGAGATCGATGCAGAGCGTTCCCTCGCCCGGGTGCGGCGGCGCATCACCAACGATCACGCACGCGCGGATCGGTGGCTCGGTCGGCGGCGGCGGATCCTTGATCCACGAGAACTTCGTCAGCGCGAGCTTCATCGCGGCGTGCACGCTCTCGGGCGCATCGCCACCGCCTCCCGCCGAGAGGCTCCACAGCCGAGCGCGGGCCTCCTCGAGGCTGGGCGTGAAGTCCCAGGCCTTCGTCTCCCATTCGTCGGTCCGATCGCGGTAGCCGACGATCCCGATGCGCACGCCCTTGGTGACGCTGCCGAGGAACTCCATGAGATCGTCGATCGAGCCCTGGGCATCGGAGATTTCGCGCCACATGCTCGACGTACAGTCGAGGAGGATCGCGAGGTCCATCGGCCGCCCCGCGATCTTGCCGAGGTACTGCTCGAAGGCGATGAACTGCGCGTCGTCGAGGTTGGCGACGCGGTTGCGCTCGACGAGGCGTGTTCCGGCGGGCTGCGCGGGGACGAGCGCGCACGGTCGGAAGCCGGGCTTCGACTTTGCCTTGCGGTACCACTCGCGCCAACGGTAGTCGCGGCCCGAATCGGGCCCGGAGGTGATCTCGGCGAGCCGGCCCGAGAGCGCGCCGCCTTCCGCGCGCGACATCCGCAGGATCACGCGGCCGAGCAGTTCGTCGAGGCGTTCGCGCAGCTTCGGATCGTCGGGCGTGTCGACGGCGGCGAGCGCCTCGAGCGCGACGATCGCCTCGAGAGGCTTCGCTGAGCGCTCGGCGGCGGCGATCACGGCATCGCGCCGCGCGGGAGGAATCGGATAGCGCGCGCGCATGATGGCGCGCACGACGCGCGGGTCGCTTTCAGCCGCGAGCGTGTCCGGCGGCAGGACCACGCCGCGCCGCGCGAGGCAGGCGATCGCGTAGGCGCGCACGCGCCAGGAGGGATCGAGGAGAAACGCGCGGAGCCGTCCAGCGCTTGCGTCGCAGTCGTAGCGTTCGAGCCGCATCACCGCGAGGGCGCGCGCGGTCCAGTTCTGTCCCATCGCGAGCCGGTTGAGCGCCTCGGCTTCGGCGACGGACGCGTCCACAAGCGCAACCGGAGGTGTCTCGGGTACCTCGACCGGCGCGGCATCCTGCGGTCGCGCCGCCGATGCGGCATGGCACGTCGACGCACCCAGCGCGCACGCGACGAGAAGGGCGAGGATGGACGGTCGGGCCGCCGCGCGCATCGAGCCGCGAGTGTACGCTCGGCGCTCCCCACGAAGGAAGGCCTGCATGCTGGACCCGAAGCTTCTCGAGACCGTGTTTCAGCGAGCCCACGACTACCGGGCGTATCTCGACACCGACCCCACGCGGGCGGGCGGATGGAACGTGGTGTCGGAACGCGTGGCGCTTACCGAGCGGGATCGCGCGATGGTGGCGGGATTCACGCGCGAAATGAAGGTCCTTGTCGTGAGTGGGATCTGGTGCGGCGACTGCGTGCAGCAGGGTCCGTTGCTCGCCAAGATCGCGGAGGCGAGCCCGTGCATCGATCTCCGGTGGGTCGATCGCGACGTGGAGGCCGAACTCTCGTCGCGGCTCAAGATCTGCGGCGGAGGACGCGTTCCCGTTGTTGTCTTTGCGGCCGAAGACTTCGAGCCATGCGCGATCGCGGGCGATCGCACGCTTGCGCGCTATCGCGGGCTTGCGCGTCGGCAACTGGGTGGCGCATGCGAACTGCCGTGGGCGGAGATCCCCGCCGACGAGACCGCGGCAGTGCTCTTGGACTGGCTCGGGGAGTTCGAGCGCGTCCAGTGGATGCTTCGACTTTCGCCGCGACTCCGGCAGAAGCACGGCGATTGATGGTGCGCGAGCGTCGTGCGTCGTCGCGTGCTACCACGCCGCGAGGAAGAGCGCGAGATCGCGCGCGTCCGTCGTCCCGTCGCCGCTCAGATCCGTGAAGCCCGGATCGCCCCAGTGCGCGAAGAGGATCGCAAGATCGTCCTGGTCGACGATGCCGTTGCCGTCGAGATCGCCGCGCGGATCGAAGGCGTCGTCGATTCCGTCGCCATCGTCATCGGGATCGATACAGTCGGAGAGCCCGTCGCCGTCGCTGTCGGGCGAGTCGTCGGTCGCGCCATCGCCGTCGCAGTCGACCGCTAAAACCCCGGTGAAGACAAGCGCATTCGCGGCAAACTCGTCGGTTGCAGGTAGTCCCTGCACGGCGAGAAGCCCGCCGGCCCCGAGGACGTTCGAGCCGAAGTTCGACGCGAAGCCGAGGCGCATGCCCGCGAAGGAGATCCACTCGGTGGTGCCGTTGGAGCCGCCGGCAGACGCGGTAGCGCGGCGATAGAGGGTGAAGGAGAGACCGTCCGCGCGGCTTTCTTCCGACACCAAGAGATCGCCGCTTCGCAGCGGCCGGATCGCGGTTGCCGAGCCCGCGAGTGCGTCATCGAGTCGAAGCCGAGGTTGCGGGAGTTCAGTCGTCGTGTCGGCGCCACCGGGCTCGGAAGATGGCAGCGTGCGGAAGAGCCGCGCGACCGGCACGCCGTAGTTTGAGCGCGCAAACGACGTGATCATGCCGTTGCCCTCGGTCGTGCCGAGGAAGTTGCTGGAACTTGAGATGGCGTCGGCGGGCGGTTGATGCTCGGCGCGCAACGTCCACGATGGCACGGTGCTTGAAACGTCGAGTTCGTAGCGGAGGAGCGTCTTCGTCAGCGAGCCGAAGGGGCCGTAGGTCGTCCCGATGAGGAGCGTCCGGCCCACGACTTCGAGCGAACTGGCGAAGAAGGTCTCGAACGACTCGGCGGGCGGCGTGATGGTCTGGACGAGCGACCAAGCGCTGTCGGCTCCCGTGCGGCGAAAGACGAAGACGCGTTCGTAGGACTTGACGAGGATGTCGTCGCCGACACCGGGGTTGGCGACGACGCACACGAGTTCGCCGAAGACCCACGGCATTGAGCCCTCGACGACCGGCGCAATGCGCGCGGCGATCGTGAAGTCGTCATCGGTCGACAAGCGGCTCCACACGACGACGGGCTGCGGAATCGGGTTCGCGAGATTCGACTGCTTCGAACCCGCCACGACGAGTTGTTCGCCGCGGATCGAACGCGCAAGTGCGATGCTTGAACCGGTTCGCGAGGTCTGCGTCCCCTGCGGATCGAAGAGGTAGCCGGTCGCCGTCCACGCGTCGCCGCTCTTCTCGCCGCTCTTCTCGGCGATCGCGACGGCACCTTGCTGGACGACCTCGCGCGAGGCGAAGGGCGCGCCAACTGCGAGAAGGTCTGGCATCGCCGCGATGGCGCCGACAACCGACGGGATCTCAGTGCCCGTCTTCGTGTACCGCGGCCATCGCAGGACGACCGGAGTCGCGAGCGGTTCGTCCCAGCAGTCGGCGGAGCCGTCGGAATCGGAGTCGGTCTCGGGAGTTCCGCAGCCGCATTGGCCGGGGCGGGTCTTGAGCGGGTCATCCGGGCAGAGGTCGTTGCCGATGTCGCTCAGCGCCACGCTCGCAAGCGCGCGGCGCGTGAAGTTCTCTCCCGCGCGTTGCCAGCGGATTCCTGCGAGAAGATGCGCGGGTGCCCCGGCAACCGAATCGAGCGAGGCGACGAAGCGGCCGCAGAGGATGCGGTTCGTGGCGCCGACGCTCACGATCCCGACCGGGTAGTAGCCCGGCGCCGGGCCTTCGAAGGGAAGCGGCGGCTGCGCCGAAACGAATCCTTCGGGCCCCCACGGTCCCTCCGGTGCGATCTGGGTGGAGCTTGTCCCCGGCCCATTGCCGGCCGCGAGGAACGAGTCGATCTGTGACGACGCGGGCCCGCCGTTCGGCGCCCACGAGCCGAGCGTGGTCGAGTACGAGAGTTCGGACTCGAAGTCGCGATGGACGAAGACGGGACTTCCGCCGACAAGCCAGAGGCCGTCCATGCCGCCGAAGCGGTCTGTGGAGTTCGAGAACACGCCGTAGAGGTTCGAGACGACCACTGGGGTCTTTCCAGCGATGGCGGCCGAGTACTCGATGTCAAAGCGGACGAAGTCGGCGAGAGCCGTGCGATCGACGGCGATGGCTGCGAGGGCGAGCGCCGAGCGTGCGGCGAACGCGCTTGCGCGAAGAACGCGGCGGTTGCAACGTGCCGTGCCGACGTGCGGGGTTGTGATAGTCGTCGGCGTGAGGTGTTGCATCGTGCATCGCATCTGTTGGAGGAGTGCCGTCGGTCGCGGAGGTGCGACGCGTCGAGGGATGCGCCGGCCTCGGGTTCGACCGATGCAACAGACGGAAGGCAGGCGTGGAAATCGACAAAAAGTCTGGGATCCCTCGCGGCACGTGGCCGACTGGTCGCACCCCGCGGTCAGGTCCGCGCTTGGTCGGCGAGCCGACGCAGGAGGTCGAACGCCGCAAGCGGCGTGAGCGTGTTGAGATCGACGCCCCGCAGTTCCTCGACGACCGGATGCGTCGCAACACCGGCGAAGAGGGAGAGTTGCTGCTCGAGCGGCGGTGCGGTTGGGGGCTCGGCGATACGGCGTGAGAGGCGCGCGGCGGAAGCACTCGGTGCCAGCACGGCGTCGGTCGGCGAGTCGGCCGACGCGGGGGACGCCGCGGGGGCCGACGCGTCCTCGCCCACCGTCAGCGCGTGCGCGACCTCGACGCGGCCGAGGAGGTCGAGCACTTCCTTCGCGCGCGCGATCGTGGTCGGCGGCAGGCCCGCGAGGCGCGCGACGTGGATGCCGTAGCTCCGGTCGGTGCGGCCCGGCACGATCCGGTGCAGGAAGACGACCTCGTCGTTCCACTCGCGCACCGAGACGTGGAGGTTCGTCACCTCGGGCAGCGACTCGGCCAGTTGCGTGAGTTCGTGGTAGTGCGTTGCGAAGAGCGTGCACGAGCGGCGCGATGCGAGGGTTTCCGCGATGGCCCACGCGAGCGACAGCCCGTCGAGCGTGCTCGTGCCGCGACCGATCTCGTCGAGCACGACGAGGCTCCGCTCGGTCGCGTGGTGGAGAATGTTCGCGGTTTCCGTCATCTCGACCATGAACGTCGACTGGCCGGAGTGGATCTCGTCGGCGCTGCCGATACGGGTCAGGATCGCGTCGAGGACACCGATCTCGGCCTTCGCGGCAGGCACGAAGGAGCCGACGTGCGCAAGGAGCGCAATGAGCGCGACCTGCCGGATGTAGGTGCTCTTGCCGGCCATGTTCGGTCCGGTGATGAGGGCGAGCGACGGATTCGCCGCGCCGCCGAGGTCGGTGTCGTTCGGCACGAAGCTCGATGCGAGCGTGCGGTCGAGCACGGGATGTCGGCCGCCTTCGATGGCGATGCGCGGCGACGCGAGGATCGTCGGGCGCGTCCAGCGCTGCCGCCGCGCGACGGAGGCGAGGCACGAGAGCGCGTCGAGTTCGCCCGCGCGTTCGCCGAACGCGACGATCGCGCCGAGTTCAGCGGCGACGGCCGCCAGCAGCCGATTCCAGAGTTCCTTCTCGCGCTCGATCGCGCGTGCGTCCGCGCGCAGCACCTTGTCCTCGAACTCCTTCAGTTCGGGCGTGATGTAACGCTCGGCGTTGCGGAGCGTCTGCTTGCGCGTGAAGGTGGCGGGGGCCTTCGCGCTGTTCGCAGCCGAAAGCTCGATGTAATAGCCGAACACCGAGTTGTAGCCAACCTTGAGCGAGGCGATCCCGCTGGAGGCGATGAGTTCTTCTTGGTATCGCGCGAGCCATGCGCTCGAATCGCGCTGGAGGAGCCGCGTCTCGTCGAGTTCGAGGTCGTGTCCGTCGGCAAAGACGCCGCCCTCGCGGAGATGCGTGGGTGCGTCGGCGCGGATCGCGCGCGCGAGCGTGTCGGCGAGCGGCGCGAGCACCGGCGCGATGCGCGCAAGTTCGCTCGAATCCGCGGCGAAGGCCGAGTGCGGTGCGAGCGTGTCGCGGATCGCCGGCAGCGCACCGAGCGAGCGGGCGAGCGCGAGGAAGTCGCGCGGCGTGGCGCGGCCGAGTGCGGCGCGGCCCGCGATGCGGGCCACATCCTGCAGTGCGCCGAGCTGATCGGCGAGGGCGTCGGCGAGGCGTTCGTCGGCGGCGAGGGCGGCCACGCGGTCGAGCCGGGCATCGATCTCGGGCTTCGACGCCAGCGGATAGCAGAGCCAGTCGCGCACGAGGCGGCGGCCCATCGGCGTGCGTGCCTCGTCGAAGATCGAGAGCAGGCTTCCCTCGGTGACTCCGCTGCGCAGCGTGCGTTCGATCTCGAGCGCGCGCAGCGTGGTCGCGTCGACCGAGAGATGCGCACCGCGCGCCACGCGCCGCGGAGGCGCGAGGTGCGGGATACGGCCGTCCGCGCGGTCGGTCGCCTGCGTCTCGAGGGCGTAGCGCAGGATCGCGCCGGCCGCGCGCAGTGCGGGGTCCGACTTCGTGAATCCGAAACCCTCGAGCGACTTCACCTTGAACTGTCCGATGAGCGCTTCGAACGCGTCTTCCGATCGGAAGTACCAGCCTGGCCGCGCGGTGAGCGCGAGGCCGCGCGCGGCGAGGCGCGTGAACTCGGGGTGCACCGAGCCGTCGCGCTCCTCGGCGTGGACAAGTTCGCTCGGCGCGAGGCGGGCGAGTTCGTCGGCGAGGAGCCCGACCGCGCAGCCCGTCACGGTGAATGCACCGGTCGAGACCTCGATGGCCGCGATCGACGCCTCGGCGCCGTCGATCGATACCGCGGCCACGCGATTCGCGGTGCCGCTCTCGAGAAGCGTCTCATCGACGAGCGTGCCGGGCGTGAGGACGCGCGTCACCGCACGCTCGACCACGCCCTTCGCATCCTTCGGGTCTTGCGTCTGCTCGCAGACGGCCACGCGGTGGCCCATCGCGACCAAACGACGGATGTAGCCCTCGGCTGCGTGGAAGGGGACACCCGCCATCGGCAGGCCCTTCGTCCGCTCGGTGAGCGTGATCGCGAGCAGCTTGTGCGCAAGCACCGCGTCGCGGTCGAACATCTCGTAGAAATCGCCCATCCGAAAGAAGAGGATGCAGTCCGGGTGCGCCTGCTTGAAGCGCGCGTACTGGCGCATCGCAGGCGTTGCGAAGTGGGGATTGCGTGTTGGATCGACCCACGACACATCCCGGCCTCCCGCGAGGGGAGTCCGCTCGTGCGTTGGTGCGGGTGTTGCGTCGTTCACCAGAGGAGAAGGTACGGGATCGCACGCGGATTTCGCACGTCCGAGTGCCCCTCTTCCCCGGCAAATCGCGCGTCCGCCCCGATCGACCGAGGTGTTTGCATTGCAGGGGGGCATTGCTATACTTTCCGTCCTCCCATGGGGTGGTAGCTCAATTGGGAGAGCGCCTCGGTCGCATCGAGGAGGTTGTGAGTTCGATCCTCATCCACTCCACTTGAACAGGCCCGCCCTTCGGCGGGCCTCTTTATTTCCAGGCCCGCCCTTCGGCGGGCCTCTTTATTTCCAGGCCCGCCCTTCGGCGGGCCTCTTTACTTCCAGGCCCGCCCTTCGGCGGGCCTCTTTACTTCCATGCCCGCCCTTCGGCGGGCCTCTTTATTTCCAGGCCCGCCGAAGGGCGCGCCTCCGAACCGGTCGACCGGGCGACGAGCCGCGGCGCTGCCTGGCTGCAGACGCCCTTTCGATTCTCGCGCGATCGCGCGGCGTTCCGTATCCTCTCCGCCCCATGGCCCTGACGACCCTCCTCGCGGATTCCGCCGTCATCGCTCCGTCCACGCAGCTCGTCCTCTACTGCGGCGCGGTGGGATTGGCCTCGCTTGCCGGTGGAGCCGTCGCGGCCTCGATCAAGCTTGGTCACCGACGCCTGCAGATCGCGCTCAGTTTCGTCGCGGGCACGATGCTCGCGGTCGGGCTTCTTCACCTCCTGCCGCATGCGGTCATTCTTGCGATCGAGTCGGGCGCAAGCGGGCCCGAGGGACTTTCGCACGGCGCGCTGCATGGTTCGCTCGACGGCGTGTCGCTCGCGGCGGTGCTCGGTTTCGTGATCATGTTCCTGCTCGAGCGCTTCTTTCACTTTCACCAGCACGAGACGCCGGAAGAAGCGGGGCATCACGATTGCTGCGACGACGGTTGCAGCGGTCATGGCAGCAATCACGGCGCCGGCGCTGCGAAGGACGCGAAGCCGCGAGGTCATTCGCACAGTCACGGTCATGGCCACGCGCACGGCGGCCGAAAGCAGGGGCATGCGGTTACGCAACTCGGCTGGATCGGCGCCGCGATTGGACTGACGCTTCACAGCATTCTCGAAGGGGTGGCGCTTGCCGCCGCGGTACTCGCCGGTGCCGAGCACGGCATGGGTGGCGCGCTCGCGGGCCTCTCCACCTTCATCGTGATCCTACTGCACAAGCCGTTCGACGGCCTCACCGTCGCGATGCTCGTGCGCGCCTCGGGTCGTCCCGCGGCGTTCGCGCACGTGGTCAATCTCCTCTTCGCGCTCGTCGTTCCGGTGGGAGCGGCCGCGCTCTGGTTCGGTGTTTCGCAGGATTCGGCGTCGCTGCTGCCGTTGGCGCTTGCGTTTAGCGCGGGCACGTTCCTCTGCATCGCGACGAGCGATCTCTTGCCCGAACTCCAGTTCCATCGGCACGATCGTGTGGCGCTGTCGACGTCGCTCCTCCTCGGCATCGCGCTTGCGACCGGCATCGCGCGCCTCGAATCGAGCGTCGCGCAGTCGCATGATCACGGGCATGATCACTCCCACGACCACGATCACGCGCACGAGGCCGCGCCACAGACTTCGAACTCTCCCGCAGCGCCGGCTGACGCGCACGATCACTCCGATCCGAACCACAAGCACTGAGGAAACTCAGGAAGGTGCACTCATGAAGGTCAAGGCCGAAGTCGTCATCGCCGAGCTCAATCGCCTCCGCGCCGACGTCGACAAGGACATGACGGATCCGGAGTACTTCGCGCTGCATCACGCGCTCTGCTTCATCTCGTACAAGATGGGCGACTTCCAGAAGTACCTCGACGAGGTTGTGAAGCCCGGCGAGCATCCGTGAGCGGTATGACCCCGCGCTACGCCGACGCAAGCACGACGATGTCGTCGTAGGCGCCGCGGATGCGCGCCGTCTGCACCACCGACAGTCCGCACGCAGCGAGCTGGCGCACAAGTTCTTCCTCGCGGTACTCGTCGAGGTGGTAGACGGGATCGTTGCGGTGGCCGTACTTCCACGCCGGTGTCGCGAACAGCACGCGTCCGCCGGGTACCACGACGCGGCGGATTTCGGCCAGCGCGCGCACCGGGTTGCGCAGGTGCTCGATCACGTCGAGGACCAGCGCGCCGCGCGCGGAATGCGCGGGAAACGGCAGGGATTCTGCGCTTCCCGCGAAGGTGGTGACGAGGTCGGAGAGGCCTTCCGCCGCGACTTTCGCATCGGCGATCGCAATCGCCTCGCGCTCGGGTTCGACCGCGAAGACGCGCAACGCATGCCGCGCAAGGAGCCCTGCGAAGAGACCGTCGCCCGCGCCGATATCGAGAATCGGTAGCGACGGCGCGGCGGCATCGCGATCGAGATTCGACAGGAGAAACGCGACGAGCGTGTCGGCGCGGCGTCGGTACGCGTCGTGCGATCCGTAGAGATCCCAGTGGTACGCACCGCGCGCCTCGTACTTGCCGAAGCCCACAGGCGCACCCCAGATCGCGGCGTTCCAGCGCAGGCGCCCGTGTGCGTCGGAGGCGGCAACGGCGTCGAGATCGCACGCCTCACCGTCGAAACCAAGGTGGTTGCGGAAGTGCGCGGCGGCGATCGCCGAACGGAATCCCTCGCGTTCGAACGCATCTTCGGCGCCCGCCGTTTCCTCGATCGTGGCTGCCGCGATCGAAAGCGTGCGTCCGTGTCCGCGGCGCCGTGATTCAAGCGAGATCGCAATGAGGGCAAGCGCACCGAAGCCGACCATCGGGTCGCAGAGATCGTCGCCGCGCACGGTATCGAATGCTTGCGCCGCGACGACGGCAACGCCATGGTCGATCGCGTCGACTTCGGCGTCGAAGCGCTCGGCGTCGCGTGGGGCGCCGCGGCCGTTGCGGACGAATCCCTTCGGGTGAAGGAGAAACGCTCCGTGCGCCGCGACGCCTTCGCGCGCGAGTCTTCGGGCGCCGGCAACCGCGAGCCCGTCGTGGCGTGCGAACGCATCCTCGAGGATGGGTGCGTTCTCGCGCGCGACGGAGTGGTCGACGAGCGCGTGCCGGACGAGCACCCGGCCCGACGCCAGCCGCTCAGCGACGAACGAGCGGGGGATGGAGCGTTCACCTGCGGTGGAGCCGGACATGGGCGGAAAATCGGACCGATCGGCGCGTTCGCTGCACTCTCCGGGGGCGGGGCGGGGCGGTATCCTCCGTTCCCCGCGGGTCTGCCGCGGTACTTTTGACGAACGGCACAGGAAACCGCATGTCCGACCAGAAGCCAGCATCGACCCCCGGCAACCTCCAGCACGGCGTCGCGAAGGACGCCGCACCGAAGGAGCTCCGCGAAGGGAAGGAGTCCCGTGAGGGCAAGGATTCCCGCGAAGGGAAGGAGTCCCGCTACAAGGACACCCTCAACCTTCCGAAGACCTCGTTCGGCATGAAGGCGAA
>Ga0172372_10009907_pt1 | contig 12310 bp, 26 predicted proteins | sample LakKiv5m_2_FD_114544 | JGI IMG/M metagenome (GOLD analysis project Ga0172372, IMG submission 114544) | Freshwater microbial communities from Kabuno Bay, South-Kivu, Congo - kab_092012_9.5m | ecosystem: Environmental > Aquatic > Freshwater > Lake | place: Democratic Republic of the Congo...
CCCCCACCTGATACACCCAAGGGGTCATTTCTTCCCCTTCGGTAGTAACTACCTCGAGCTTCTCCCTTTCATAGAAGTGGGGATGCCCCTCAAGTGCATCAAGCGTTTTCAATCCCAAATCGTCCACAAGGTACAGCTCCATCTGTACAAAGTGTCCATCTTCGTGTGTTCCTTTTATCAAGTATGGTAGGCCACTTATGCACAATCGCCTCGGCTGTTTTGTCTTAGCTTCTGCTACGAACTCACCGCCAGCATATTGCATAACTCTATGGTTGCCCTTATCTTTCTTTAGTGTACCATACACTCCAACAAGATGCTCCATTAGTTCTCTTGCTCCTTTCTGATTTGTGCTAGTTTCTTTGTCGCTAGGTCAACAGCGACATCGCTGAATACGGGTAGGTTTTCTGTGATAAAGGTAAGGTTGTCAATCTCTTGTTGCATCCTTGTAATACCAATACGTGACACCCATTGTCCGTATTTTCTTGAGTCTAGTTCTTTATTCATTTGTTTAGGGTTTGGGGGGTTGAGGTAGTGGCATCCAATGGGTGATTTCTTCAGCAGTACAAAATTCATCAGTTGAATCAAAATACCATCTAATCTGCTTTTTATCATTAGGTGGATATTTAGCCCACCAAGAGAGTACAATCCTATCGTTAACGCTAATTATTACCGACACAAATTCCTTTGGCATTCGGTCTTTACAGGCTATCCACTTCATTGCTTCGGGGGGATTTTGGTGTAAATTTTCCATTATTTAGTACTTAAAATGTGTATTCAAACTTAGCAATAGTGTCCCCTTTACAAACACTTCTGCTTACGTTTATTATCCCGCAATCAGTATGGGCCTCCCATATAGGAGAAAATTGGAGGGTGCTTTTTTGCCCTACGCCATAAAATACTACGCTGTCAATTAAACATTTCCTAATAACTAGTTTTCTTTTTTTTGGAGGAGTAAAATCGCAAGACAGCAAGGCAATTGATAAAACCACAAAAATCTTTTTCATATTTAAGTTATTTAAAATTTGCCAAAGGTAAGCTCCCCATCGTTGTAAACCAAGTATTTCCCTTGGTGAATTACGTCAATAAGAAAGTATCTTCCTCCTGTGAACTTCTCTAGCATCCCAATGCTAGCATCTGCACCCACTTGAGTATGACCAACGACTTGTCTGTAGGCTTTCTTTAATGAGCTGTTTTTATTAGCCCTCATAAGTTGTTCGGGTCGAATCCATATCGGAGTCTGATAGGTATCACCACCTGTAGGGTCTAGGCCTGTGAACATAAACTTCCTCGGCTGAACGATAAACAGATTGTTGATTTCGCTAACGATGTCTGCGTCCTCTGAAATATCGTTGTCTTTGAGCCATTCTGCTGATACCCCAGCGTGGGTACAAAGCAAGTCATCAAGCAAGAAAGCCATCTGAAAAAGGTCTTTGTTGTCTGTTAGCAAGTGGTTGATGGTTGGATACATCTTCGGCTGAAAGCCAGTATAACGCTCGTAGTTGAACATATAGTGGAAGTCGTGGTTTCCTATGAGCAGAATCGTATTCGGGATTCTACGCTTGTACTCAAGAATATCCATAAAGTTCTCAAGTTGCTTCTCTGAGCTGATGTCAAGGCTATCAAAGTAGTCCCCGATGAATACTACTTGGTCGGGGGATTCTTTTGTGATAGCGTCTTTCCATAGCGTTCTTCCGTGGGTGTCCCCTAGTAGTATTGTTTTCATAATCGCAAAATATGATATGTTTTTAGGGATTGTATTCATCTTGACACCATATCGGTGTTCTTTCTCCAACGTAAGCTGACTCCACGTTGTACTCAAAGTATTCAATCGCATCGTCTGCCCCCATCTCTCTCTCAAGGATAGCTACGGCCTTTGTAACCGAATACACAACTCTAAAAGAGTTTCTGTCAAAGCCAATGATGGCATCGTCAAAGCCATCTGCGAAAAGTAATTCTTCGTCCCCTGATAGCTCTACAAGTAACTCTCGTCTTGTCATCCCTTTATGAATCGTTTTAAAATCGTTTCCTTTGCAACGCCCACCCATAGGTGACCAAAGAAAAACGCAAACCCAAGAACAGGGTCGATGAGTCCAAAACCCCAACAGATTGCAAGGATTTTCCCCATCTGAAAGCAATGCTCCGCATCCGTTAAGAACACAAGGAATGTAGAGCTGTATGGGAATCGTTCTGCGTGAGGCAAGGATATCCCAAAGTGATACCATTTAGGCTTGTAGGATAGAGGGTTGTTGTTTGGACCAAGGGCCCATTTGTTTCGCCAAGACTCCCTTGAGTTCCAATGCGTTAGCTTACCGCTCCAGTTCCCAACGATGCACTCGTCCTCAAGCTCATTGAACAGCATAAAGAGAAATCCTAATAAGAAGATAGATAGTATCATTAGATTACATTTAGAAGTTTAAGTATAATTAAGAACATAGCACAACCAAAGAGTATCGAAGATAGCGATATCGCTGTGGCTGTTATCAACCAAATAGCAGTATCTACTCTGTGGTTTGCTTTTTTTCGCTTACGTCCATTCTGTGTTTCCATTTTATTTTTTCGCTTAGTTGTTTGAGTTGTACGATGTCACCATCTGTTGCATCCCAGAAGTCCTTAGACTCCAGAAGAATTACATTGGCGAGTGGCTTGTTAGGGGTGAGCAACAAAACGTGGGTCTCCTTTTCGTGTCTCCTGTGATTTGGTATCTTGGCAGTTGAGCCTTCATACGAACCAATCTTGACATTAAGTAAAATTTTTTTGTCACCTTTTTGAAACCCGAAAAAAGGGGATTCCGTGTATTTCAACGAAACCCCCCATTCGAGTGCTACCAAGAACGCTACAGCTTCTTCCATTTAGAACGGCAAGTCAGATTGGGGAGCTGCTGACTGATGAGCCGATTGAGCAGCCTTTGGTTCTAACAAGACTGCGTATGGACGCTTGGGGTCACGACCCTTGCGGATACGTACTTTGACACGTCCGTTTGCATCTGCCTTCTTCAAGGCTTCTGTAATCTCCGTGGCTGTCATAGATAGCGTGTATCCTGTGAATTCATTTTCGTACTCTTCATAGAATACATTTCCGAAATAGTTTGGCTTTTGGTTTTCTGTTGTCATAACTGGTTTTTTAAAGGATTTCTGTGATTAGATGTTGGTTGATGTCTTTGTTCTCAATGAAGTACTCTCTGTAGGTTTTGGTAGCGTTTTTTACAAGCTGTTCCCCTAGCTTGTAGAATTCTTCGGACACACTATATATCCCAACGTCTTGCGTTGCTTTGTCAATAACGATGAAGTGGAAGTTCAGATAGTGAACACCGAATATCTTGCCGTAGATATACACTTGTGATGCGTATCCGTACTTTTTCGCACTATATCGGAATCCCTCGATATCAGAAGTAGTTTTCAAATCGTAGATGCTACCATCTTCGTGAACCATATCTGCTTTGGCTCTAAATGGCATACCTGCAACATAACCAAAGTCAGCTTTCTCGTAGGAGCAATTCATAATGATGTCTTCCACACGTTTGCAGTTCATTAGCGAGTTCATCATATTTTGAGCGTTGCGGAACTCGTCTCCTGTGATTACTAACTTGCCTGGGTTAGCTACTTCAGCATCCTTGAAAGATTTAGTCAACTTGCTTTTAACATCCACAATCTCAAAGGAGTCCTGAACTTTGTTTGGCTCAAGGACAAGCATATGCAGAAGCTTTCCGTTGGTGAGTGCAGATGAAGACTCGCTACCATTATTTAGATAGCGTTGATAAGCCTTCGGTGATTGGTTAAGGAGTTTTACAGAAGAAGATGATAGTGATGCCTTACCAAGATACCCATAGTAAAACTCATCATCACCCATACGCTCTAGCAATTCATTGTAAGACCATTGGCTTCCATCAAGAAGCACGAACTTGGCGGGAATAACTTCTGTCATTTGCTTTTCTTAATTAAAGATTGGAGTGACTTTACTTGCGATTCAGTAAATAGGCTAGAAACTTTACCCTCCTCATACAACTCCCCTTGCTTATCTAATATCATTTTAAGCTTATCATAGGTTGGGTTAGCCTTGATGTAGTCCATAGCCTTCTGAAACATTGCGTCAGGTTGGAGTGCTGCGGGTTGCGTCTCCTGTGATTGCGTCTCCTGTGATTGTTTGGTGGGGAGGTTTTGCTTGGCGATAGCCATCGCCACCTCATCAGCCGTTGCGATAGAGGTCTCAATGCCGATACCCAAGTTACCCAAGCACCGACCCCAAGCCGAACTTTCGCAGTTCTCAACGTACGATGTCTTGTTAATCATAGAGGATGTTCTGTCCTCCTGAGCGTGACCCACGGCTACAACAATGCCCTCTGCATTGCGAATGGTTGCCCTTACGATGCACGATTGGTCATCGTAGGACACAAGGTCTGACTCCATAGTCCACCCCTTGTACTCAGGTGCAGTACGGAAATAGAGAATGCGTTGAGATACCTCAACATAGGCTTTCCCCTTGATGTTGGTTGTTTTGAACTGATGCATAAAATTGGGTTTAAATTGAACTGAATTACAAAGATACTTGACTTTCCATCTTTTGCACTACATCGTTATGAACATTGATGCACATTCGCCTATCCTCCATAGCCTCGTAGAATGCACCAAAGTCATTCTTGACCTCTGCGTCATAGGACAATAGGTTGTCCATTGCCCTGATGGAGTTAATGATTGTGGAGTGGTGTCTGTTGAGCGTGTAGCCTATAGAGGTCAGAGTCCATCCTTGGAGGTGTAGGTACTTGCTGATAAAGTGCCTCGCAAAGACAAAGTTGTTTCTCCTATCATCAGAGCGAATCTCATCCATAGTAAAGCCAAGTAAGTCAACGGCTGACCTTACCAAAGAGGATTGGTTCTCCTCATCTATTTCATCTATAATCATAAGCACGGAGTTAACAGATAGAATTTTGTCATCTATGTCTGCTCCAAGTTTGTTTGCGTATTTGGTTAAGGAATGGCGAATAGAATCCCTTTCCCAAGCAAAGCGTGGGTTCAATCTGTTTGTTTTCATTGGTTTAAATTTGTTTAAGGTGCGACTTATCGGAGTCAAAGTCATAGCGTTCCACAACCCCATCTGCGATAATTAAAAAGAGTTCTCCTCTCCTTATGGGTTTGCCGTATAGCAAGACCCCATAGAAATGCCCATCATCATCGTATTCAACCTCACCATCTTCCATCAGGTCAACGATAGCGACTGCGGTGGACTCCCGACCATCGTACTTGATAGCCGAATAGATATTCCCATCTGTTTCGTTTAGTAGTTTGATTATCATTGCTTTGGTTGAATTAATTTCCAATTATCTTGTAGGTAAATGGGGTAGGTCTTGTATTGCTTCTCACCAACCTTCCTCCCCCATAGCATACCATTATCGTGCTGAACAACCTTGAAGACCCCCAAATAAGACTCTATCGTGTCACCTACACCAAAGGAGTACTTATGTACCCCCTTGATGTAGTAAGCGTTTCGTAGAGCCTCTGAGAGCCTTCTCTGTGCATTCAGAATTTCAAGTATGCAGTCTTCAATCTGTTGTTTTGTGGTTGATTGTAGGATTGCCTGAGAGCCTTGCTCAGACAGAGCCTTGAGTTCATCTATCTTCATTTGGATTTCTTTTTTAAATACTCCCTATAAAGAACTGAACAGATTGCAATTCGTTGAGACTCGTTGGGGTAGCGTTTCCGCATAATAGCCATTGCGATACGCATAAATTGGCTCATTTCGGTAGCATTATACATACTCGTTAAAGGGTATAGTTCTCGCCATTGCCGTAGCCTCTGTCCGCTTGTACGCATCGGGGGGTTGTGGAGACCCCCACTCGCTTGGCTTGTTTGCCGTTTGCTGAGAAGCAAGGGCGAAGTTATCAATTTCCAAGGACAAAGTCAAGTTTCTGAGCCTTGAGTTTTCCGCAGACAGAATGTGGAGTTCCTCCTCCATTGTTTCTATGCGGAGGCGTAGGTAGTCAATAAGTGATTGGGCGAATGCCCCTGTTGGGTAGGTTTTCATAGGTTGGTTAGTTTAAATGGTTTTCAAAACAAACCAACCCACCTTGTTTGGTGAGTCGGTTGGGTCATTGTCAATCAAGACACTCTCCGTGCCTTCATCGTTATCGTAAATTGAGGCTATTGTAAACCCATATGATAGATAACGGATAGCGTTTTCAGACTCTTCGGGACACATTAATCTGTAGTCCCCCGTATCGGTGTCATCGTAGTGTACTGCGGTCAATAAATGCCCGTGTTGGGCAAAAAATTCGGTCACATTCATAGGTTGGTTGGGTTAAAGGGTTTCCAAGATAATGCCTCATCAGAGGAGAGGTCACAAGCAATCTCTATGTTATTCAAGTGAGTCCAAGCCTCATCTGAATGGGTGGTTGGTTGTTCAAATTCTTTTGCTAAATTCTTTTCGTAAATGAACCTTCGGATAACCGCAAGGTCATCATTGACCATTGAGAGTCGGTGTTTTAGTTGTTCTGTTTCTGTTTTCATAGGTTGGTTAGTTTAAAAGTGGGAGAACAGATTGGGGGGTGCTTGTGGTCTCAGGAGACTCGTAGTAAGACTTTATTGCATTGCTTATGTAGAGTTCAATAGCCATCAGTTCCTCTGACTCAAGGACTCTGATTTGGTCTACCGATACTGCAAAGTCCAAGGGTATGCCTTGGTCATAGGTCACATCACAAGTCCCTGATAGCGTTGTTCCGTTAAGTTCAATGCTGAATTCGTGTACTGCAATACAACTAACAAGTTCGTGCGTTAGATTAAGTATGCTCATCTGATTTAGGTTTAGAGTTTAAGTAAATTAAGATTAAGGCGAATGCAAGTACCCATAGGATTGCCCTCTGTAAATTAAGCAGAGGGGCAACCACTATGAATACAATGCAAGAGAGAATTATTTTGTCACTCTTGTTCATATAAAGGTGACGAATTTAATAGGATAGTAGTGATAGGTAACTTTGTTGAGTTTAACAAGCACCTTGTACTTGCCCTTGCACCGAGAGTCCGTAGTCATCCATACAGACCTACCAAAACGGACATTGCCTCTTCGGTCGGAGACCACTACCTTTCGGTTGATTTCAAATTGTTTTGTCATTGGGATTGAATTTAAAGGGTTAAATGATTAAGGGAGAGGGTCTTGTTCAAGGCTTTCGGTGGTGTGCATTAGCCTCAGTATTGCTTCAAGGTCTAACTCAGAGTTGTTAGCAACTATTTCACGCCAACGCCTATTTTGATAGGCTTCAGAAAGTGGGGTACTTGCATTGTCAGACCAATTGCTACGAACTACGCCACTTATATTATTAGGGTTGAGAGTTCTCCCTCCCGAACAACGAATTAGTGTGTCTGTTGGTGGAGGTTGTGGTGAATAAATGTCATCCAAATTTCTCCAATGGTCAAACAAGTGTCTCCAATAGTTATAGCCTCCACGAACTCTAACGAATTCGCAATGGTTTAAGACCATTGATGCAGACTTGTAATTGCTCAGGTGACCAAGGAATTCACCAACATTGTTGCACTTAAAATTGCAGTCGGCAGATTGAACAAGGCGTTCATTCAATACATTCATCCGATGGCTCAGGTGAGGCAAGATTGTCTCAGCAATGTAAGTCGGTATACCACCCATAACGTGTCCAAATGGGTCAGGGCATACGTCAGAAATTACATTACCATCAAGCAAAGCGTAGTTCATTACATTGTCATTTATTAGCCTTGAGGTAATGTAGTTATAGGCTATCTCGCTTGGTACATAACACTTGTTGGGGAGTCTATACACCTTTGGTGAGGTGAAAACCACGAAACGATGTTTCTTGTATAGAATGTCCACCTTTATCCGTAAATACTTGAGTTTACAGATTTCTGATGTTGGGTTGAGCAATGGGATGTAAGAGTTCTCCTCCCTATCCGATATCCAAGTTATCGTTCTGCGGTAACTATTCGCTCTTTGCAGTCCGTTTGAGGCCACGAATTCATCTATTGAACCCAACCATTCTTTTGCCTCTTTTTCCGTTTTGAATTTTAAGTCTATCGTCATTGGTTTTGAATTAAATGTCCGTTGCCCTCAAATGCCGTGTGAATGCCTTCCCAAAAGGACTGACCCTCTCTTGTCTCGCTCCAACAGAATCTGTTCACCAACCACGCCTGAGAATCTCCGCTCTTGCAGATTTCTTTGTAGGAGTCAATATCTGAAAAGAGCCTTAACGCAAAGAATTGATTGTTCATTAATTCCTCGTTGCTATTCAGCCTTTCTTTTACAAGGTCAGCAATGTGAGTGGGCATTGATGCAAGAATCAGTTCAGTAGGCTGAGGGATTTCGGAGGTGTCGCTATCAATGAATCTTTGAATCTTACCCGATAGGAGTGACTTGGTGATGAATGTGTAAGCCTCCTCAGGGGTGTTGTAGTTGTAGTTTGAGTCTCGGTCAGAGAACGCTAATATGAACTTAAGTTTATCTTCTCTAACCCGAATTACTACGCATCTATTTTGAAAGTACTCGTCAGACCTTTCTATGCCCCTTCGGGTGATTGCGGTATAGCATCTGTCATCTTCATCGGAGAGCCAAGTGACTCTATTTGATTTGTAGTTTGCTCCGTCAAAGCCGTTTGACTCAACGAAGTCTCGTAGTTTTTGCAACCAAGCCACAAATTCATTGCTTGATGCGAATGGAATTCTAATTATCATAATTGAAATAGATTAAGAGGTGAAAGGGATTTAATAAGAGGGGTTGTAACGGAGAATAGTGTATAGCATTACACCAATGATGTGGATGAGCCACATAACTTTGGTGTCAGCCAATGCCCCCTTGTATGGCTCTTCCACTAAACAAAATGAGTGGTATACACAAAAAGCAAGGGTTGAGACAAATAGAAGAAGACCTGACGCTACATTGTCGCTGATGTAGATAGCGAAGAAAGATGGGAGGAATGAGATGAGTTTATGTAACATTGATTTAGGGTTGAAAAGGTGAAAGGAATTGTGTGATAGTGGTGATAGTGAAAGTGATTGCGTGGGGGTCAGTCAAGACCCCCATACAAGTCACTCATTGTCTCTGCAATACCATTGCGAATAGCCTTGCGGTGGTTAGCCTCAAAATTCTTCACGGCTTCTAAGTGCTTGTCTCTGCCCTCTATAGTGCCGTAGCCGTTGTAAGAATTCTTCTGATACCCCGTAGCCAAGGGGAGTTCGGGGGTTCGTTTCAGCCAATTGCCCCTTGAATCCTTGTACCAACCTTGTTCCTCCCACTTGGTCTCCCAAGCCGTTTGTCCCTTGCCGTAGTTTGACTTGTTGGATACCTTGGTGTTGCCGTACCAAACGTAGTCTTGACGTTCAGCATAGGAATGGTTGGAGTACCAAGTGTCTTTGGCTTTGTCCCAATGCCCAAGGGACTCGTTGAGAATTCTGAATTCACCACGATTGTCCATAAGCACAACCTTGTTCGTACCACCAAGCAACTGCATAGCGAATCCACGAACACCTTTGTGGTCAATGAACTGAACATTTTTGGGTCTGAAGTTACCAAGGAGTTCAGCGAATTCCCTTGTGTCTGAGATACGATTGTCACCAAGTCCACGGATAATTCCATTATGGATGAGAGTAACCTTGCCGTGAGTCACCTCGTGGGGGTGGAGCATATCCTTACCCATTCCGTGGGTGGCTATGCGAAAGTGGAGCATAAGAGGTTTGTCTGAGATAGCACGGATGTACTTGTACTCTTCGTAGAAAGAGTCAAAGGAGGTGGACTCGTGGTAAGAGCGAATCTCACCACCATCAATGTAGCCGATACCTGCTCCGTGGTTGTTGTTGTCCCAACAATTCTTGAGGGACTTTTTGGAGAGGACGGATGATTTGTTAAGAATAGCAATACACATAATTGAAAAGGGTTGAAAGGGTTTGAAATGAAATAAAAAAAACAGATTGAAAAATGTTTGGGGGTGATGTTGAGAGAAACCAACCAAGGGGTAGCCAAGCCTTCCCAAACCATAGGACAAGGCTACCCACAAGGTCAGCAATAACTTACGCTAACTTGGATGTAATGGCGGTGGTGGAGAACCTACCCACAACCTCAGAGCGAATGGATGAGCCAACTGAAGTCCACGCTTGTTTCATACGCTCAAGTAGAACGGATTGACGCTCAGGACTCACAAAAGATTTGGCTGAGTCACCTTCAAGCAGAGAACCAAAGAGATAGGTGAGTGCTTGTTTGCGTCTCAGTTTGTCAATGTTGTAGTAAACCGATAGCATCTTGTTCAGTTTGGTGTCATTGAACATAGCCTCTGCGACTTGGTGGTAGTGGTTGAACTTATTAGCGTCAATAGACTTGGCTATCCAACGAACTAACTTGAGCCTCCACTTGAGTTCATCCACATTGGTGACTCCCGATGGGATGCGAATCTCCACGGAACTACCCTTGAGGTGTATTGCTCTTCGTGATTGGTTATCAATCTCACTCTTGGTCTGTACCCCTGAATATATACCCGCCAACCTACCTTCGTACAAGGCGAATAGCATTGGGATGAAAGGGTATAACTTATCAAGCAAGTCCTTTGACCTGATGTCTCTATGGGAGAGAGTGATATGCCCTCCGCATTTCTTAGACTTGTTGGCGTTGATTGCCCACTCAAGCCTATCAAATTCAGCGTGTTGGGTCTTGGTGTCCATAAGGTCAAAGACAGGGGATACGAATTCCACCCCAATCTCAGGGTGCAAAGAGCCATCCCTCTCCGCAACCCAACCACCACCCAAGATACAATTCATCCGACAAGCCTTGTTCCGTGCGGTGCGGTCATCTTTCTCCACCTCCCAACCTACACGCCAAGCCACGGAGGAGTCATTCAGTTTGGAGGAATCGTGGTGTCTCCGTGCTTGTCCGTGATACCCTGCAAGGTCAGGTGGTGTAGCGTGGTTGTCAAAGGTCTCCTCATTTTCAAAGAACACTTGTCCGTGAGAATCCATCCGCCCATCTTTCCACTCTCCAAGGTCAGCATCCCCAAAGTAGGTGAAGAAACCATCAAGGGTACGAATCTGCTTAATCGTTCCATCAGCATAGCACAAAGACCTATGACGATTGGTGCGTCTGCCTCTGCTCAATTCCACAAAGGGGAGGGTGACCCAAGACCCATTCTGAGGGATGTGGATGAGGTAATCTTCGTCCACCCCATTGAGGTCATAGGTTATTTCGTTGTTACGAAAAACTAAATGTCCGTTGACTGCGACACCAAGACCCTCAGAGAAATTGAAGCCTTGTTGGTAGTAGCGTTCAAGACCAAGTGCGGTGGCCTTTGCGTCAGAGACTTGGTATCTCTTGGGGAGGTAGCAGAAGACCTCCCTTGTTGACCCATCGGAGCAAGGGGCGGTGGCGAGGATTCTCATATGCTTGGAGGAGTCTCTTACCACCGATAGAGGTAGCCAAAAGTAACCAAGTTCGGGGAGGTATTGGCGAACTGCCGTTGCCTCATCAAGGGTGCGGTTGGTGAAAGGATTCTTAATCATAAGTGAAAGGTATTTAAAGGGTTGAAGTGATAGTGGATTAATTTAGGAATAATAACAATGCAATTTCAAGTGCTAATAGTGTTCCGATTGCAATGCAAAAGGCATTCAGTAGTTCTTCGGTTTTGCTTTTCATAGGTTTGGGGTTTAGTGGGTTTAAAGGTCTTTGGTTTTGATACGATACTCAGCAAAGGGACTCAACAAGGTTTGGCCTTCTGCTAACATTGGGAGGATGGAATCCTTCGCCCAATAGCCTTCCAATTTCTGCAATGCGTATTCAATACTTACCTCTTCGGTTGTGCCTCGTTCTCTGCAAGTTCGGATGACTATTGGAGATTCTTTTGGTGTTTGGTTCATTGGTTTGGGGTTTAGTGGGTGAGTAAAAATGTGCGTTGACGAGTCGCACCCCTCGGTTGGTTAAATGCCGTAATAGGCCGAATGTGGGCAGCAAGAACAAATGCCCCTGCGGCAGTCAAGTTTCTCCTCTTGCCTTTTCTCCCACTCAAAAACAGCCCATTCTTGGGCTTCGCCTTTTCTTGAATAGCCGTCCCAACTTTTTGAAATGGTTGGCATCTTTTCTTCAGCACTTGGAATATTGAACCAATTTTGGGCTAAAAGCCAGTCCTGATAGGATTTTGGCGTACTACTGAACTGCTGACCTTTGTACTTGCCGAAGCGGAGGGTGAAGTTTTGCATGATTATTGGGTTTAGTGGGTTGGGGTTTAGTTATCAAGGAGTGCTTTGAACCCCTTGTAAATTGAACTGCGGTAGGCTTGGGTGGTGTGGGCAAATTGCCTACCAATCAAGGTGGAGGTAATGGAGCA
>Ga0172372_10009909_pt1 | contig 12310 bp, 10 predicted proteins | sample LakKiv5m_2_FD_114544 | JGI IMG/M metagenome (GOLD analysis project Ga0172372, IMG submission 114544) | Freshwater microbial communities from Kabuno Bay, South-Kivu, Congo - kab_092012_9.5m | ecosystem: Environmental > Aquatic > Freshwater > Lake | place: Democratic Republic of the Congo...
GCCGAGCTTGTCGCGGGTGTCGGCGATGTCGAGGTTGCGCATCGTCAGCTGGCCGATGCGGTCGGCCGGGGTGAAGGCGGCGTCCTCGACCTTCTCCATCGACAGGCGCTCGGGCGCGTAGGTCAGGTTCGGGCTCTCGGTGTTGAGGATCGAGTAGTCGTTGCCGCGGCGCAGCTCGAGCGCGACCTCGCCGGTGACGGCGCGCGCCACCCAGCGCTGCGCGGTCTCGCGCAGCATCAGGCTCTGCGGGTCGAACCAGCGGCCGTGGTAGAGCAGCTTGCCCAGGCGGCGGCCGTTGGCGCGGTACTGCTCGATCGTGTCCTCGTTGTGGATGCCGGTGACCAGGCGCTCGTAGGCGATGTGCAGCAGCGCCATGCCCGGGGCCTCGTAGATGCCGCGGCTCTTGGCCTCGATGATGCGGTTCTCGATCTGGTCGCACATGCCCAGGCCGTGGCGGCCGCCGATGGCGTTGGCCTCGGCGAACAGCACCACGTCGTCGGCGAAGCTGCGGCCGTTCAGCGCCACCGGGCGGCCCTCCTCGAAGCGCACGCTCACCTCCTCGGCCGGCACCGCGACGTCGTCGCGCCAGAAGGCCACGCCCATGATGGGCTTGACGATGCGGATGCCCGAGTTCAGGAACTCCAGGTCCTTGGCCTCGTGCGTGGCGCCCAGCATGTTGGAGTCGGTCGAGTAGGCCTTCTCCACGCTCATCTTGTAGTCGAAGCCGTTGGCGATGAGGTATTCGCTCATCTCCTTGCGCCCGCCGAGCTCGTCGATGAAGCGCTGGTCCAGCCAGGGCTTGTAGATGCGCAGCTTCGGGTTGGCGAGCAGGCCGTAGCGGTAGAAGCGCTCGATGTCGTTGCCCTTGTAGGTGCTGCCGTCGCCCCAGATGTCGACGCCGTCCTCCTTCATCGCCACCACCAGCGCGGTGCCGGTGACGGCGCGGCCCAGCGGCGTGGTGTTGAAGTAGGTGGCGCCCGCGGTGGTGATGTGGAAGGCGCCGCACTGGATGGCGGCGATGCCCTCGGCCACGAGCTGGGCGCGGCAGTCGACCAGGCGCGCGATCTCGGCGCCGTAGGCGCGGGCCTTGCGCGGGATCTCCTCGTAGTCGCTCTCGTCGGGCTGGCCGAGGTTGGCGGTGTAGGCGCAGGGGACGGCGCCCTTGGCGCGCATCCAGTGCACCGCGGCCGAGGTGTCGAGGCCGCCGGAGAACGCGATGCCGACGCGCTGGCCGACGGGCAGGGACTGGAGGATGTTCTGGCTCATGGAAACGGGATGTCGTTGGGCGCTGGGCGCGACTTGCGGATTCTCGCAAGGTCTCACAAGCTTCACCGGCCGGGCCCCTGCCGCAGGGGCGGCAGGCGCGGGGATCTGCTGCTACCGCAACGGACCGGCCCGGCACAGGCCGCAGGCCTCGCCCGCCGATGAGCACTCGCTCCCGACGAAACGCAGCAGGTCGCGCCCCACCTTGCGAGGTCACAGCACGGAAATCGTCTCACCGGCGACAATATCGGGGTTGTCACGCTCTCTGGCCCAGCCGCACCCCGCCCCATGAGTTCCCCGTCTCCCGGCGCTTTCACCAACCCTGCCGCCACCTGGAACCAGCGGTATGGCATCGACGGCTACCTCTTCGGCACCGAGCCCAACGGCTGGCTCGCGCGCCACGGGGGCGTCTGGTCCCGAGGAGAGCGTGTGCTGTGCGTGGCCGATGGCGAAGGCCGCAACAGTGTCTGGCTGGCGCAGCAGGGCTTGCGCGTGCAGGCCTTCGACATCGCCGAAGCCGGCCTGGCCAAGGCGCGGCATCTGGCGCAGTCGCGCGGCGTCGAGGTCGAATTCGTCCATGCCGACGTCGACGGCTACGCCTGGCCGGATGCCCCGGCATCGGGACAGGACGACGAGCGCTTCGACGGCGTGGCAGCAATCTTCGTGCAGTTCGCACACCCGGACCTGCGCGCGCGGATGTTCGACCGCATGGTGCGCGCGCTGCGGCCAGGCGGACGGCTCGTGCTGCAGGGGTACACCCCCAAGCAGCTGGAATACCGCACCGGCGGCCCGCCCCAGGTGGAAAACCTCTACACCGAGGCCTTGCTGCATGATGCTTTCGGCGCAATGGACATCGAGGTGCTCGAGGCCTACGAGGCCGAGGTCGCCGAAGGCAGCGGCCACCACGGTCGCTCCGCCCTGATCGGTCTGGTCGCTCGCAAGCGCTGACGACGTCGAGCGCCCTGCCCTCTTCGAACTTCCCCAGGAGAAAGCCATGCCCGGATTGCTGCCCAACGTCGACCCTGACGGCCTGCTCGAGTACTCGGTCGTCTACACCGACCGCGCCCTGAACCACATGTCGCGCCGCTTCCAGGGTGTGATGCGCGACATCTCCGGTGTGCTGAAGCAGGCCTACGGTGCGCGCTCGGCCGTGGTGGTGCCCGGCAGCGGCAGCTACGGCATGGAGGCCGTGGCGCGGCAGTTCGCCACCGGCCAGCACGTGCTGGTGCTGCGCAACGGCTGGTTCAGCTACCGCTGGTCGCAGATCCTGGATGCGGGGGGCTTCGCGCGTTCGTGCTCGGTGCTCAAGGCCCGGCGCCTGCAGCCCGGCGCGCGCGAGCCCTTCGTGCCGGCGCCGCTGGACGAGGTGGTGCGCACCATCCAGACCGAGCGCCCCGCACTGGTGTTCGCGCCGCACGTCGAGACCTCGGCCGGCATGGTGCTGCCCGACGACTACCTGCGCACCGTGGCCGACGCGGTGCATGCGGTCGGCGGCATGCTGGTGCTGGACTGCATCGCCTCGGGCGCGCTGTGGGTGGACATGAAGGCCACCGGCGTGGACATCCTGATCAGCGCACCGCAAAAGGGCTGGACAGGCTCGCCCTGCTGCGCCTTCGTGATGCTGTCGGAAACGGCACGCGCGCGCATCGACGCCACCACCAGCGCCAGCTTCGCCATCGACCTGAAGAAGTGGCTGCAGGTGATGGAGACCTACGAGGCCGGCAGCCACGTCTATCACACCACCATGCCCACCGATGCGCTGACCATCACGCGCGACGCGATGCTCGAGACGCGCGACCGCGGCTTCGAGACGCTGCGCCAGCAGCAGGTGATGCTCGGGCGTCGCGTGCGCGACCTGATGGAAGCCCACGGCTACCCCAGCGTGGCCGCGCCGGGCTACCAGGCGTCAGGTGTCGTCGTCAGCTACACCGACGACCCGGAGATGCAGAGCAGCAAGGCCTTCCTCGCCCTGGGTCTGCAAACCGCTTCGGGTGTGCCGCTGCAGTGCGACGAAGGCCCGGACTTCCGCACCTTCCGCATCGGTCTGTTCGGGCTGGAGAAGCTCGGGCGCATCGACGAGACGGTCAAGCCGCTCGAGGCCGCGCTGAAGACCCTGGAAGCTGCGCGGCACTCCTCCGTGCAGGCCGTCGCCGCGGGCTGACCCGAAGACGGCGGGCCCCGGCTCAGCCCGTCCCCGTGGCGGGCCTCACCAGGGGCCGGGTCGACGCCGACCGAACCTTCAACGCAAAAGACGCTGTCGGCAACCCCTGGGGGCGCGGCGCTGACGGTCTGGTCGCCGCCGACCGAACCTGCAACGCCCAAGGACGCCCTCGTGCGGCCGTCCTTCGACACCCATCTCGAGCGACAGCGGCGTGATCAGTAGGCGTCCGCCTGGATCGACGCCTGCGCCTGTTCGATCCGAGGCCAGGTGTTGTGCAGGTGCTCGCGCATCGCCGCGGCCAGGCCGGGGCCGTCACGCGCGGCCAGCGCCAGCGCCATCGCCTCGTGCTCGGCCATCGCCGCATCCCAGTTGTCGGGCACGGTGTTGCCCACGTAGCGGATGCGCCGCATGCGCTGGCTCAGCGAGGCGTGCATGGCTGACAGCGTGGCGTTGTCGGCCAGGGCCACGATGGCCGCGTGGATCTGCTGGTTGAGCACGAAATAGGGTTGCCGCTCGCGGCGCCGGTGGTGCTCGCGCATGCGTTCGTGCAGCGCCAGCACGGCCTCGACCTGCGCGGGTGGCGCCTTGCACGCCTCCAGCGCGGCGAAGTCCTCCAGCAGCGCGATCACGAGCAGCATGTCCTGCGCGTCCTTGGCGCTGAAGGCCTTGACGATGGCCCCGCGCAGCGGCTGCATCTCCACCAGCCCTTCGGCCGCCAGCACCTTCAGCGCCTCCCGGATCGGCGTGCGCGACACCCCCAGCCGGGCCGCGATCTCGAGTTCCGGCACGCGCTCGCCGGGACGGATCTGGTTCTCGACGATCAGGTCGCGCAAGCGGGCAGTGACCTCCTCGTGCAATGGAACCCGGCTGATGGAGATGTCGGAAGGCCCGCCCGGCGCGCGCGCCAGCTCGACGTCCGCGGGGAGATGAAGGGGAGTCTGTTCAGACATGAGGCTCGGGAAAACCATGATGGGCCAAAACGATGGAACGATTATCCTCAGCTGTAATTACACATTACCAATCACGTTTTCCCTGATCTGGCCAGAGCCACAGACCCTCGATGGACACGCACGCACCTGCACCTGCACCCGCATCCCCGTGCGTGCGGCGTCCCATCGTCGACGCCCACCACCACTTCTGGGATCTGCGACGCAACCACCATCCCTGGCTGTGCGACGCCAAACCCATTGCCTTCCGCTATGGCGACTACACGGCCCTGCGACGGAATTATCTGCAAGCCGACTATCTGACCGACGCCGCCGACTTCGAGGTGCAGGGCACGGTCTACGTCGAGACTGAATGGGACCCGGCCGACCCGCGGGGCGAGATGGCCTACGTCAGCGAACTGCGCGCGGCCACAGGGCTGCCAACCGTTGCAGTCGCGCACACGCGGCTCGACTCACCCGAGGCCGCGGACCTGCTGAACTGGCAAGCCGGTTTCTCCTTTGTGCGCAGCATCCGCCACAAACCACGCGCCCATCCCACCCCTGGCGGGATGGGCCCGGGCGGCATGGCCGACGCGGCTTGGCGGGCCGGTTTCTCGCGACTGGCGCCGCTGGGCTTGCGGTTCGACCTGCAGACACCCTGGTGGCACATGCAAGAGGCCGTGGATCTGGCGCATACCTTCGTCGACACGCAGATCATCATCAACCATGCGGGCCTGCCATCCGACCGCAGTGCCGAGGGCCTGAGGGCCTGGCGCGCGGCGATGGCAGCGGTGGCGCAGTGCCCGAACGTCAGTGTCAAGATCTCCGGTATTGGTGTGCCCGGCCGGCCGTGGACGCCTCAGGCCAACCGGGAGATCGTGCTGGGGCTGATCGAGCTGTTCGGCGTGCCGAGATGCATGTTCGCGAGCAATTTCCCTGTCGATGGCCTGTGTGGGCGCTTCGATGAGATCTACCGCGGCTTCGAAACGCTCGTGGCTGACTTCAGTGCCGACGAGCAGGACGCCCTGTTCCGACGCAATGCCATCGTGACCTATGACATGAAGCGGGCGCACGACCAGGCCTGCAGCGGCACAGGGGGACACGCGACGCCCTACCCACCGCGTGGGTCGGCCCACCCGCATCGGGAGATCCGGTGAATTCGAGCGACTCCACAGCCCCCCGCATACGCATCGCCTACATCGGGCTCGGCCTCATGGGGTTACCGATGAGCCGACACCTGGTGAGTCGCGGCTGGGACGTCCACGGCCACGACATCCGCGCAGGGCAGATGGACCAGGCGCGCGCCGCGGGGGTGCAGGTGCACCCCAACCCGGCAGAAGCCGCACAGGGATGCGAACTCGTTGTGCTGAACCTGCCCACCACCGACGCCGTCGAGGCCGTGGTGTTCGGAGCGCAGGGCCTGATCAAGGCCCTGCGCCCACCACAGTGCATCGTCGACTTCTCCACCATTTCGGTCGACCGCGGGCAGGCCTTCTCTGCTGCCGTGCTGTCGGAAGCTGGCTGTGGCTGGGTCGACGCGCCTGTGTCAGGTGGGCCGGTGGCCGCAGGCTCGGGCACCCTGACCGTGATGGCTGGCGCACGCGACGAAGATCTCCCCCGCATCGAGGGCTTGATGCGCGATGTGGCTGCACGCTTCACCGTCCTGGGCCCGCCGGGCAGCGGGCTGGTGGCAAAGATGCTCAACCAGTTGATGGTGGGGTGCCTTCATGCGGCGGTGGCCGAGCTGGTCATGCTGGCCGAAGCCGCCGGCATCGAGGCAGACCGAGTCCCCGAAGCCCTGGCTGGCGGACATGCCGACGGCGTGCTGCTTCAGCAGATCTATCCGCGCATGCGCGCGCGGGATTTCGCGCCGCGCGGCTACGTGCGCCAACTGCTCAAGGACCTGGACATGGTGCAGGCCTATGCCAAATCGCTGCAGGTGCCCACGCCGATGGCCACCCAGGCACAGACCCTGTACCGCATGCTCGCGCGACTTGGTCACGCCGAGCTCGATACATCGGCCCTGCTCAGGCTTTACGAGCCCGGGCAGGATTTCCCCGCTACCAAAACTGACTGATTGACGACCACCCCAAAAGGAGACTCCCCATGAAGATGCTGAAGACCTGGACCTTGATCGGCGCAGCCGCCGCGATGATGTTGGCCAGCGCGGCCCAAGCGCAGATCAAGTTGCGTTACGCCCACGTGGGTGTGGCCAACGCCCCGCAAACGCTCTACGCCGACGAAGTCGCGCGCCTGGTCAAGGAACGCACGCAAGGCCGGGTGGAGATCCAGGTCTTCGCCAACTCGCAGCTTGGCGGCGTGGGCGAAATGGTGGACGGCATCAAGTCCGGCGCCATTGCGATGGGCCATCACGACTTCGCCTCGCTGGGCAAGATCCTGCCCAACACGGCTGTCTTCAACGCGCCGTTCATCTACCGGGACGCCGCGCACGCTCTGCGGGCCACTGATGCCCGCGGCTCCGAGGCCCTCAAGGTCATCAACCAGCAGTTGGTCGACAAGGGTGGCATGCGCATCGTCGGCAGCTTCTTCCAGGGCACCCGTCACCTCACCTCGAAGGAGAAGGTGCTGACGCCCGCCGACATGAAGGGCAAGAAGTACCGTGGTGTGCCGGTCAAGCTGTGGTCATCCATGCTCACCGGCATGGGCGCCGTGGCCACCCCGGTGGAGGTCTCCGAACTGGCCACAGCCCTGGCCACGGGTCTGGTCGTGGGGCAGGAGAACCCCCTGCCCAACATCTTCAACCTCAAGCTCTACGAGGTGCAGAAGTTCGTGATGCTGACCGGCCACATGCAATCGGTTTTGTCAGTCTTTGTCAACGAACGCGCATGGCAGCGCATCCCCGCAGGCGACCGCAAGATCATGGAAGACACCATGTACGAGGTCGGCCAGAAGACACTGCAGTGGGACAACGAGACCTTCGAGCGCTACCGCAAGGATCTCGAAGCCAAGGGGATGACCTTCGTCAGCGACAAGGACGGGCTGGACCTCGCAGCGTTCCGCAAGGCGGTCAATGACCAGGTGGTGAAGGATTTCCCCGAGTGGGGATCGCTGATCCAGCAGATCCAGGCCGTCAAGTGATCGCCTGACCGTCCGAGGCAGGCCCGCGGATGTCACTGCGACGTCCGCGGGTCCATCCACTCAGAGCTCGCCACCCCGATGAACCTCCTGCGCCGAATCCGGCTCATCACCTGCCTGGGGCTGCTGGCCGCGCTGATCGGCGCGCCAGCGCTCCAGATCGTGATGCGCGGCGTCTTCAACGTCCCGATGTCGGGTGCCGAAGAACTGGCGCGCTACTTCCTCATCGCGCTGACCATGCTGGGGGCTGCCTTCGTGACGCACGGTGGAGGACAGATCCGCATGGAAGAGATCCAGGCGCTTCTGCCCGTACGGGCTCGCTTCGTGCTGCAGGTGTTGATCGAGATCTGCGCCGTGCTGCTGTTCGCCATGATGACGGTGGCCTCGGTGGATTCCATCGCCCAGAACCTTGAGAACCAGACGGCCACGATGGAGATGCCGTACTGGTTGTTCATGGCCCCCTTGACACTGGGCATGGCCATGCTGACGCTGGAACATCTGCTGATGCTCGTGCAGGCGGTCCGCCGCGGTCACGCCGGCGACAAGCACACGGCGCTGGTCTGAGGAAGGCACCATGAGCGGATACATCGTCGTCCTGTCCTTCCTGGTCCTCTTCATCCTGGGATTCCCGGTGGTGCTCGCCATCGGCATCCCGAGCGTGATCTACCTGCTGCTCAACGAACTGCCCCTGCAGATGATGGCCCAGCGCACCCTGTACGCGCTGGACTCCTTCCCCCTGGTGGCTGTGCCGGTGTTCATCTTCGTGGGCAGCCTGATGAACGGCGCCGGGATCTCCAAGGTGATCTACCGCTTCGCCGACACCGCAGTGGGGCGACTGCCCGGCGGACTGGCACAGGTCAACATCTTCGGCAGCCTGGTCTTCGCCGGCATGTCGGGCTCGGCCCTGGCCGACATCGGCGGCATCGGACGCATCGAGATCGACGCCATGCGGTCCAAGGGCTTCAAGCCAGGTTTCGCCGGCGCGATCACCTCGGCCTCGGCCGTGGTCGGCCCGATCTTTCCACCGAGCATCCCGCTGATCCTCTTCGGGACCGTCACCGGCGTGTCGGTGATCCAGTTGCTGCTGGCCGGTATCGTGCCGGGCTTGTTGTGCGTGGCCTCGCTGATGGCGATGACCGCGTGGCTGTCGGTGCGACGGGGTTACCCCCGAGCGGCCGCGTGGCCCACCCTGGCACGCCTGTGGGCGGACTTCCTTCCCGCGCTGCCTGCCTTGATGGCACCGGTCATCCTGATCGGCGGCATGCTGCTGGGCTGGTTCACACCCACCGAAATCGCCGCAGTGACGGTGGCCTACGCATTGCTGATCAGCGCGCTGTTCTATCGTGAACTCACCTGGCGGCGACTGCTCGATGCAGCTGTCGAGACGCTACGCGCGTCCACGGCCATCCTGCTGATCGTGGCCGTGGCCGCCATCTTCGGATGGGTCCTCTCGGTTGAGCAGGTGCCGCAATCGATGACGCGCTGGATGTTATCGATCTCGACCGACCCGATGATGCTGCTGCTGCTGGCCAACCTGCTGCTTCTGGTGGTGGGGATGTTCCTGGACAGCGCCACGGCCATCCTCGTCATCGCCCCCATCCTGGCCAAGCCGCTGGTGGCCGCGGGGGTCGATCCGGTGCACCTCGGTCTGGTCGTGGTCTTCAACCTGATGATCGGCCTGGTCACCCCTCCGATGGGGCTGGCGCTGTTCCTCGTGGCCGACATTGCCAAGGTCAGGATGCAGGACGTACTGCGCGAGATGGTGCCTTACTACGTCCCGCTCCTGGCGACCTTGGCGCTCATCACCTTCTTTCCCGCGATCTCCCTGTGGCTGCCCCGCTGGGCCATGGGTTGACCCTCACACCGCCTGACCAAGCCCATGAAACCCACCATCGCCCTGTTCACCGGAGACCCGGCCGGCATCGGCCCGGAACTCGTCGAGAAGTTGCTGGCCGACCCGGCCACCCTGGCCAAGGCCGACATCGTGCTGATCGCGCAGCGGGGCGCGCTGCGCGTGCCCGAGGGCGTGCGATGGCATGCCTGGGAGGGCTTGGACGCGCCGGGCTTCGAGCGCGCGCAGGCGCGGCAGGACAACGGCCGCTTCATGCTGCAGGGTCTGGCCGCGGGCGCCGCGCTGGCGCACAGCGGTGCGGCCGACGCCTTGTGCTTCGCGCCCCTGAACAAGTCCGCGCTGCGCGCCGGGGGCATGCACCAGGAGGACGAACTGCGCTGGTTCGCCGAGTTCCTGGGCTTCGACGGCGTCTGCGGCGAGCTCAACGTGCTGGAGAACCTGTGGACGGCACGCGTGACCTCGCACGTGGCGCTGCGCGAAGTCAGCGCGCTGCTGACGCCGCAGAAGGTCGCCGAGGCCATCGCGATGATCCGCCGCTCGCTCACCGCCGCCGGCAAAGCCGACCCGCGCCTGGCGGTGTGCGGATTGAACCCGCACAACGGCGACAACGGCAACTATGGCGACGAGGAGGGCCGCATCATCGAGCCCGGCGTGCGCCTGGCCGCCGCTCAGGGCCATGCGGCCGACGGGCCCTTCCCGGCCGACACGGCCTTCGTGCGCGCCATCCGCAAGGAAGGCGGCTATGACGGCGTGGTCACGATGTACCACGACCAGGGCCAGATCGCGATGAAGCTGATGGGCTTCGAGCGCGGCGTCACCGTGCATGGGGGCCTGCCCATCCCGATCACCACCCCGGCACACGGCACCGCCTACGACATCGCCGGGCAGGGCCGTGCCAACCCCGGCGCGATGGCCAATGCCTTCGACCTGGCCTGCCGCATGGGCACGAGCCGGCGCTCGTCGCGGCCTGCGGCCGGCTGATCACGCGCAATGCCGAGACAGCCGGCTCGCAGCCTGGACGCCCCAGTCCCTGTCCCTTTTCCCAACCGCAAGGAGATCCTCCGATGAAACGACGCATCCTCAATGCCGCCCTGATCGCCGGCGCGCTGCTGGCCCCGATGGCGGTGGCGGCGCAGACGGCCTTCCCCACCAAGACGGTGCGGCTGATGGTCGGGGCCAACGCCGGCGGCGGCACCGACATCATCGCCCGCATGCTGGCGGAGAAGTTCGCCGACGGCCTGAAGGGCAACTTCATCGTCGAGAACCGCCCGGGCGCATCCAACACCATCGCCGCCGACCTGGCCGCCAAGGCGCCGGCCGACGGCCACACGCTGCTGGTGGCCACCAACACCGGGCAGGCCATCGCGCCGCACCTGCTCAAACTGAGCTTCGACCCACTGAAGGATCTGGCGCCGGTGGGCCTGATCGTCACCGTGCCCAACGTGCTGGTCGTCGGCGCGCAGGTGCCGGTGAACAATGTGGGCGAGCTGGTCGCGGCGATGAAGGCACGCCCGGGTGAGTTCAAGTACGCCTCCTCGGGCATTGGCAGCACCCAGCACATCGCCGGCGAGGCCTTCGACGCCGCCGCGGGCACCAAGAGCCTGCACATCCCCTATCGCGGCAGCAGTCAGGCGCACCTGGACATCATCGGCGGCAGCGTTCAGATCATGTTCGACACCACCTCCTCGGCGATGGGGCAGATCAAGGGTGGCAAGTTCCGGGCGCTGGCCGTCACCACGCCCGAGCGTTCGCCCCAACTGCCCGATGTCCCCACGTTGGCAGAAGCTGGCGTCAAGGGTGCGGACATGAGCACCTGGTACGCGCTGTATGTCACCGCAGGCACGCCGGCCGATGTCGTGGCGAAGCTGCAGGCCGAGCTCAAGCGCGTGCTCGCGCTGCCGGACGTCCAGGCCCGGCTCAAGGGCCTGGGCGGCGAGCCCGGCAACATCACCCCGGCACAGTTCGCCGACCTGAACCGTCAGGAGTTCGAGCGCTTTGGCAAACTGATCCGCGACGCCGGCATCAAGCTGCAGTGATGTGGCATGCCTTGGAGGCCAGCGGCCTCCAAGGCGGCCGCAAAGGGGTGTCGCGCGTCCGCCGCGCACCCGACCGGCCCGGCCCCCTTCCCGCCTGAGGCTGCGATGATGACGGTGTGACGCTCGAGCATCCGTCAAACCCCGACCGTGGCACGCCTTCAGCGGCCACCCCCGCCACACCCCGCCTGACCCACGCGCGGGTGCTGCACATCGCCGGGCCCATCGTGCTGTCCAACGCCACGGTGCCGCTGCTGGGCGCGGTGGACACCGGTGTGGTCGGGCAGCTCGGGCAGGCCGCGCCCATTGGCGCGGTCGGGGTGGGCGCGATCATCCTGGCGTCGGTCTACTGGGTCTTCGGCTTCCTGCGCATGGGCACTTCGGGGCTGGCGGCGCAGGCCCACGGCGCGGGCGACGCCGCCGAGCGCGGCGCGATCCTCATCCGCGCGCTGGCCATCGGGCTGGCCGCAGGGCTGCTGATGATCGCGGGGCAGGTGGCGATCTTCCAGGCCGCGTTCTGGCTCGCACCGGCGTCGGCCGAAGTGGAATCGCTGGCGCGCGACTACTTGGCGATCCGGATCTGGGGTGCGCCGGCGACGATCGCGCTGTACGCCGTCACGGGCTGGCTCATCGCGGTGGAGCGCGCGCGCGCCGTGCTGGGCCTGCAGCTGTGGATCAACGGTCTGAACATCGCGCTGGACCTGCTGTTCGTCCTCGGCCTGGGCTGGGGCGTGCAGGGCGTGGCGGTGGCCACGCTGATCGCTGAAGTCTCCGGCCTCGCCCTGGGGCTGTGGCTGTGCCGCAGCGCCTTCGCCTCCACTGCCCTGCGCGACCGCGCACGCCTGCTGGCGGCCGCACCGCTGAAGCGCATGCTGTCGGTCAACACCGACATCATGATCCGCTCGGTGCTGCTGCAGGCGGCCTTCACCACCTTCACCTTCCTTGGCGCCGGCCAGGGCGACGTGACGCTGGCGGCCAA
>Ga0172372_10009911_pt1 | contig 12309 bp, 6 predicted proteins | sample LakKiv5m_2_FD_114544 | JGI IMG/M metagenome (GOLD analysis project Ga0172372, IMG submission 114544) | Freshwater microbial communities from Kabuno Bay, South-Kivu, Congo - kab_092012_9.5m | ecosystem: Environmental > Aquatic > Freshwater > Lake | place: Democratic Republic of the Congo...
CAGTTGTTGGATATTTAAATTCGTATACGAATTGGTAAACAGCAAGATTTTGTTCTTCAACTGTTGTTTTACCTGCTCTAGCACAAGCTGAACTTGGGTTTGCAGGGTCTTTTCCAAAGTTAGAAGGATTGAAAGCAGTTCCAGCTCTGGTTTGACGAACAATTATGTTTCCACCAGAAATTGAGCACCATCCACCTTGGTATTCACGAGAACACTTGCTAAAATCAAATACTCCATTAGTTGAACAATTTGATAGAGTAGAAGGAACACGAGTACATAGGTTAAAATCGTAAGCTCCGTTCGTTAAGCATGCACTTAAAGCAACAATTTGTTGTGTTGAATTAGATCTGTTTTGGAAGTAACTATAAGTATCAGGACCAGTTGAAAAAATTCTTGGCATGTTACTTGTTGAAGCTGAACCACCAGAAGTGGAGAACAATTCAGAGAATTGACCTGTAGTAAAAACAGAATTTAAACCAGCACGAACTGCCCGGTTTGTAGGGGTTTTAGAACCAGCTACAGCACCTGCATTTGTGAAAGTATTAACCATTTGGGCTGGGAATGTTCTAGTTCCAACAGTTGTTGGGAAAATTCCTAAAATAGGATCTGTTCCAAATGCAGTTTTTACAGAAGCTGAACCAACATTAAATTGAGAATACTGTGTTACTTTTAAGTCTCCAGCATCTAAAGCGCCATTACTATTTTCATCAATAGCTGCAGAAAATTGGGTAACACAGCCTTGGTCAATGTATGGGTTAGAATTAGTTCTACCTGCTCTTTGATCGGCAATATAAGTAGCCCAATCAAAAGTGGAACGGCATGAGGTGATGTCGATACCAAATTTAGCAGAAGAGGAAGGCAAAGCAGTTGACGCCGATGCACTTATTGGAGAAATTGCTAAAACACCTAAACTGAAAACAGATAGAATTTGTAGCATTGTGGAAGTTAATTTATTCATATTGATGATTAATTATAATTGTATTATATCATGTATTTTAGGTTTGGTCAATGACTATGGATTTGGTGATTCAGGGGTTGGTATATTTACAGTTGGGGCTTGAACTGGGGCTAGCTCAATTGGTGGTGAAGTAACAACAGGTTGCGGAGTAACTGGCACTTCAACAGTTGGTGCTATATTACTTGGTGCAGGAACGACTGGAGTTGGGGCTTGGGCTGGAACCTCAGGAATTTGTGGAGCCGTCGGTGCAATATTAGATGGAGCTGGAGCTGTAGGAGTGGTAGCTGCTTGTGGCAGAGGCTGAACATTAACATTTGCCCCAGGTTGAACAGCTGGTGTAGGAGTAGCTATATTTTGAGTGGTAGGAGCTGGCTGAACAGAAAGGTTATTCGCTCCTGGTGTAGCACTAGGTGTAGGAGCTTTTACTTCAACTCCTTGTCCAGTTTGTTGAGGATTTGCAGAATTTCCTGGGGCTGTAGCGTTAGGATCAGATTTTTGAACTGTATTTTCTCTTTGAAGTTCAGTTTCTTGTTTTTTCACTGGCTCTTCCTTCTTTGGCTCATCTGGCCTTCTTTCTTCTGACTTTGGAGGTTTAACAGCGGCTACAACATCCTCAGATCCTACTTTTCTGTTACTTTGAACATTAACATCTGTTTGAGTCTGGCTACTTGTGCTAATCTCACCCGAGACTTGAAGAGGAATATCTTGTCCGAAAATTGGGGTAAAGTTCTTACATTTAATTAAAAACGCCATTACAGGATCTGGAAGCGAAGTTCTTTTACCAGATCTATATTCTTTTAGCTCATCTTCGTATCTTTTTACATCACTTGGGTTAGCCTTAACCTGGGTTTCACTATCTGTTGAAGAAATCACACCATCTTTATTTCCATCTCTATATTCTCCGTGAGTTGCTAAGAATCCTTTAGGATCAAGACCCATAGCTTTCCTTAATGACTCTGCACTGAAAGTTTGAGTTAACTTTGCAGAAAATGATTCTCTGCTAGCCTGAGCTTCGACAAGCATTTTCCTTGCTTTTGCCATATTTTCATCGTAATTCTTGGCTTCATCGCCTAAGTACTGTCTTAATTCTTCAGATTCTTTGGCTGTTAAGGTGCTTCCTCCAAGTTCAATTGAAGCAACCGGGTTATTTTCAAATACTTTTACACCAGCCGTGCTTGAAGCATTCTGAGATTCTGCCCCTGTAACTTGTATAGCAGATGCTCTGGCCATTTTTGTGAATTTATTCAGTTCTTCTACGCTATCAAAAGTTAACTTAAATCCATTTCTTCCTTCAACAACCCATTTTCCAGTTGTTGGATCTGGTTTAGCTCCTAATGCCAAAGCTAGAGATTGCTCTGGTGTACGCTTTTCAGAAATAAAGTTGGCATAAGCTTTTGCAAACTCAGGGTCAGTAAATTTAATCGCCAATGCTGTAACTTTTTCAGCACTAGCCATATCTTCTTGACTTAAATTAAACAAACTTTGCTTGTTCGTGATTGTTTCTTCCATGCTATATGCAAAAGAAAAAGGAACAAACTGACTTAAAACTGCCACTGCCAATTTGTTAACTAACGGACCAGTGCGAACTCCATCTATTCCAATACCCATTATATTTGAATAAGCTCTTTTAGCTACTGAAGTTACTTGTGGGTTTTCTTCGTTAGCTTGGAAAAAATTCTGTGAAGCTTCTTTTGGCAATATGTTTAGGTTATATAGTTTATAGTAGGCTTCTTCTTTAAAACCTGGTCCACCTAACCCAATTGTTCCAGCATAAGTGTGATCACTGGTAATTTCAGCGGATTTTTCGCCCATTGCCCGTTGTACAATAGCAATATCTCTTAGTCTTGCACTAATATCTTCTTTTAGAAATGGCTTCCAACCAGATGGCATCCTATCTCTATTTTGTCTTCTTACATAATCTTCAGCTTCTTCAACATATTTAATGGTTTCAGCTAAACTAGAAGCGCTGTTAATTCTTAACAAAATGACAGCAGGAACTGAATTGGGGTGCAAAGTAGTGTTATAATTGAATGCTTTTAACACATCTGCTTTTAAGTTACCTTCAAGCACCTTTGTACCACTAAAATTGAGGCCAGATGCTAATTTAAATAAATCTTCATTGGTAATTACACCTTGGTTTAAAACTTCAGGGTTTCTTTCTTGGAACAAGCGGTTTAAAGTCCATTTAGCTCTAGCTGCATCGCTTAAATTAGCAATTTCATTTACTCCTAAATTCTTTCCGTTGTACTCTTTAATCCCGTTTAAAAATGCTATTTTTTGTTCAGGCGTAGCATTCATTAAAGTTTTAAGTGCAGTACCTAAAATATTGTAATCCCTTATTGACGAACCTACATTATTTGGATTAGCCGAATCACCTGCTGCGTTAGTTATAACATTAAATAAACCTCTTGTTTTGTAAATTGCTTCAAACAAGTTAACGACAGTTCCGTCTTTGGCCTTAATGTTTAAAACATCGCTAGATACTGGTTTGGTAGTATCAATAGCCCCAATTGCCTTGGCTACTTCAGGATTTACACCAGCCACATTTCTTAACAGGTCTGATAATTTCAACTCTTTTCTGCTGTTTAATTGTTCCATTAGGCTTGGAAATTGTGTAGCATCAATAACTGTATTAATTCCATTTCCTATATTTAAACTAATTTTAGTTAGTGGTTTAAAGTCTACACCTAATCTGGCAGTAATAATACCATTTTCAATTTTTATACCGGTATTTGCACTTGACTCTTGAGAATTATTTGGAAGAGCAATTGTAGGGTCGCCACTGTTTGTGGTTACTGAACTAACAGTGATAGTTCTAACTAGTTCATTCCAGTTTCTTTCTGCACTAGCCATTAAACCACCAGGTAGTGGCATAATCATAAACTTACCATCATATTTTGTATCAATTTCAGTCGCTGCATTTGCATCAGAATATACTCCACTCAAAGCTTTTTTAGCCTCGGCAGGGTTTTGCAGAAAAGCTTCATAAACAGCCCCAGCCTTTGCACCGCTACTCAAAGTTAAGTCTTTTAGTTCAGCAGGTAGTGGCAAATTATTAGCAGCTAAATGAGCCAATTCCAAGACAGTACCTCTAGATTGTGCGTCTGCTCGATTAAACTGATTTACAACTTCTTGAATAACCTGTCTGCTTATTCCACTATTGTATTCACGATTACCCAATGTAGCAACTAAATTAACATTGTTATGGATTTCAATATTGTTTCTAGCATTACCGACATTAATTCTTAAACTGCCAGAAGTATCTTTATTCCCATCAACAGGCTTTCCAGTATTTATTGTATTAGCGACTGGTTCAACAGCAACTGGAAGCCCAGTTGTTTGCCCAATAGAGTTTAACGAATTAACAGTGCTGTTTCTAATTGCATCTAATCCAAGGGTGGCGTTACCTGTAATTTTTACAGTATTATTAAGTAATGAATTAGCTAAATTAGGGTTTGGTTTAGCGGATGTTTCTTGTGCTTTAGAAGTGTTTTGAGGTAAAGCATCTGGTTTAGTGGAAGCATTAGCTACTGTATTGTTATCTGCACGAACAGTTGGAGAGCTGGAAATTGTATTTTCAGAAAGCTGTTTAGCGCCTTTAATATCTCCATCGGTAACAAAAACTACTACTTTATTTCCTTTTGCATCAATAGCAACATTTCCACTTCCGTCATCCTTCATTAGATAAGCAGTTCTAAATGTTGTTTTAATTTCATTTCCATTAACGTCATATAATTTAGGAATAACACTTCCTCCTTCATTGGTTTCTTTTACCGTTACACCTTCTAAATTTGGTCTGATTACTGCAGCACCATTTTTATTATCAGGACCACCAACAATACCTAAAACTTTTCCGTCTAAAGCAGATCCACCAACTTGTAATTTAACTGTATCCCCAGCAAAAAAATTATCTGTTCCACCCTTAGCCACATTGGCAGCCTGAGCTACAAGATTATCAACGCCAGAAGGTTTAGAAGGTTGAGGAAGGGTGTTTTCAGCTGCACTAACTGATGGTGTTATAAACTGATCAACTGAAGTCCAGGTTGAAGCAGCAACTCTTCCTGAAAATTCGGCCAATCTTCCAGTTTCGGAAAAAACTTTACCCATACCGCTAACTACATTGCTTCCACTTAACATTATATTATTAATTGGATTAGCCCTTAAAGCAGTATTTACAATAATATTATTAATGTTCTGAGCAGTATTTAAACCTACACCATCAGTTCCGAAAACAACATTCATTCTTCTATCTAAAGCACCTCCATCAAACAAGTTTGCACCTTTTTGACCGGAAAAAGAAAAGTTCCCCATAGTTGCTGTACTGGTAAGCCCAGCTAATGCTGTCATGTGTGGAGAACTAAACAAAGCAGCGGCACCTGTATCAACAGTCATTTGTGCAGTATTTTTAACTACATTTCCAGCAACTACAAAACCATTTTCAGTTATGGTAGTCATTTGTTGCCTTACTTGTTTGACAAGTGCATCAGTTTTATCAGAAGAAAATACTGTAAATTCTTCAATTCTTGATAACAAATTTTTAGCAGCATCACTTTTTTCGGTTGCTGAAACATTCCTTAAATCTTCTTGAAGCTGCGGAATAAGTGCCCTAAATTCTGCTTCGTTAATACCTTTACCAAGTAATTTTGTTATTTCATTTGCTCCAAAAGCTGCATCAAAACTTTTTTGTAAGCCTTTAAAGAAATTTTTTGGATTGGCAGTTTCTTCAGCAGCAGCATTAACTTCAAGTTCTTTTTCAGCAACTTTTAAATATGCATCAAAAGTAAGCTTGCTTAGTGCTTCTTGCAAAACTAAGTCGGCCTCTGTTTCATTAATTTCTTTTGATTTAAAGCTTTTGTATATTTGAGCAACAATTGTTTTAAACTCTTTTCCTTCCTGGACAGTTTGCTTAATTGTGTCGTATCTTTTCTTTTCGCTTAAATCTACATTTGCAGATTTGTTAACAACACCTGTAATTAAACCGGACATTGTTCCAAGCCCAGTACTTGCCGCCATTTTAATAACATCTAAGCCTTCCCTAGCGCCCAATGCAGAACCTTTTACTTTGCTTTGTAATTCAACAGTGCGTTGCAATAGGTTTGCAGCCATTGCGTTTTCTACACCTTCAATAGCCGCACTTGTATTTCTAGCTTCCAAAATTTGATTTGTAAGTCTATCAACAATATAATTAGCATTTATTCCATAGGGATCGGTTTTAAATTCGTGCAAAACTTTATCTGTGCTATTATCAGCATTTATACTTAATGCATAAGCAATGGAAGCAGCTTCACCTTGTAGTAAACCATCTACAACACCTAAAAGTTTAGTTTCTTTATTCACCATTCTCTCAATAATTCTGGTTCTAATTTCTTCTCTAATTATATTTGCATCTGGGTACCTATGTACATCGTCAAAAATGTTTTCAGTTAATTTCATCAAAGTATTTAAATTATCTTTTTCTCCTGTAATTGTGGCTATTCCCTGAGAAAGGGCCATGTATGTTTCTTCAGCTTTTCTCATTATTGTGTCTTCAGTCCAATTTTTAATTGAAGAGGCTGCTTTCTGAAAAATATTTTTTGCTTTTCCTGCTGATTTTTCCTTAACAATTCTATAATTATCTCTGGCTGCTTGAGTGCTTCCTTCTATGTAGAATGAACGAAGAGAAGTTTCTAAAATCATTTTTTTATCAATCTTTCCGCTTCTAATTTCATCTTCAATTAAAGATGTGCTCTGAGGTAGAATCTCGTTATATTTATTTGGCTGTTCTTTTGCAATCATATAATTTAGTTGTTTTGTTGATGTGTAAATGGAGTCGCAAATTGGAGGTAAATATCTACGGCTTTTTGGTTTGGAATCATTTTGTATTCTAAGCAATATAAAATATATGTTGAAATACTATAAACTACCATTTTATAAGCAAATTCTGGGAATCCTTGAATATAAATTCCAACTTTTAACAAAATTTCGTCATAACTTTCGCTATCGGTGAAATCTTGAATTAATCTGGAATCAAAGTCAGATTGATCTTCTATAGCCAAAACTAAAGCTTGATTAAAAATTTGTATTAGCAATTTAGATTTTAAAAGTTCTATTTCTTCAACACTTTTAGCTGCAATTTCTGGGCTATTATTCTGCATCTGAGAGATTAAGTCTTTTACAAGCAAAGAATAAACATCCACAATTAGGACATCATCTTTTTTAGCGAAGTTTTCTTTTCCATTCTCTTTCGAAGCTTGATTTTTAACATCTTGCTCCCTTTTTTCTAAATACTTTTGTAACCTTAATTTATCTTGTTCTGAAATTGGCATATTGATTTAGGATTAAATATCCTATTTATGATAGTTTATCACACAAAAAAAGCACTGTCAAAAGTTCAAATTTGGTTTGGGTGATTGGAGATTTGGTGGCGTGGTTTTTGGGTGGCTACGAAGTGGCTTGTAAACATTGCTACTACCCCCAAGCCTTTGGCTTGACCTCTTACCAAGGGTACTTTTCCTTAATTTGTACATTTTGCCGAAATGAGAGGATAAATCCTTCCCCTATTATAATTTTATGTTGAAGGCCCAATCTATCAAGTCTGCTAGCATTTCTTTTTGCTTTTCTGGGAAAATTAACGACTCCAAGTCTTGTAACACTTTATTCTTTATTTTTTCACGAATTCCTTGAACAATTTCAGCTGATGCAACACTGTTAGAAACAATTTTAATTTGCTGCTCTTTCCCAATTTGCCACCATTCAAATTCTTCTTTGTCGCTTAATCGGCTTAAATAAATAAATGTTCGAAAATCTAGGTCTACGGCACTTTGGTGCAAAATACTTATTCCATGCATAATATCTTCCACCAATGTCCATTTAATGCCTTTGGGGTTTATCGGGTTTTCTTCCTTAGAAAAAGAATATACAAAACCCAGTAAACAAGGTAAGCCGATTAATACAAAGCTTTCCCGCCAGCCTAAACTTTCAATATAAGCCGAGGTTGTTTTATCTTCCTGGTACAAAAATTTCTTTGAATTATGTATGGCTGAATGAATTTGTGTCCAAATATTTGGCTGTAAATATTTTTGCAATTCTGGACTTGCAATTAAAATATCAACTAGAAACTGCTTTTGCTTTGCTTGTATTATGGCCATTTGCTGAGGAATAATATTGCTTTTAACATCTTCAATTAAAATATCGTAAAGACCAGGAATTCCGCGGAGCCTTACCGGAATTTTTCTTTTAAAATAGTTTTTGTTCTCTTCAATTAAAACATCTTGGTGATGAATTAAATTTATAGTGAAACTAGACCACTGACAAAAAAAGGCCAGGTTGGTTTCAGCTCCGCAATATTTAGCCAAGGAAAAACTTAGAATTTCCTTATCTTTATTTAAAGAATTGCGAATTGGAGCAAGTAAATCGTAAAGTTGATTGCCAAAATCTTCCTGAATTAAAGCTAGATTGGTTTCAGACAAAAAATCGGTTAAGTAGTTACTTTGAACAATCATATTTACATTAAGAAAAGGTTGAACAAAATTTGTAGCCAAACCCTAGTTTTGTCAAAAACACAATGTTTATATAAATGGATGCCACGATGTTTTAAGCTGTTCATGCTTAAAAAGGGAGATCAGTAAAAGTCAGAGGTTATGTAGTTGAAAAGTATTAATAAAAAAATATCATAGTAGCAATTACTTTTAAGGCAAAACCTTAGAATTCATATATTATTTTTAAATTATTCCTAATCATAACAATATTCTTCTGACTCCCCCCTATTCCCTTGACAAACTGCTTTAGAATAAGAAAATTTAAAGCATGCCCAACGATTCACTTTTTGATGATTCAATTTCTAACCAAGATTCTAACATGGAAACAAATTCAGTTTCTAACGAAGAAAGTAACCTCGAAGCTAAAATTGAAGAAAATGTCCAAGATACCTTAGCACAATATATGGATAGTAGGTTGCAAACAAAGATTCTTGAAGAAGAAATGCAATCTTCATATTTACGCTATGCAATGAGTGTAATTGCTGCCCGTGCTTTGCCTGATGTTCGAGATGGATTAAAGCCAGTCCACAGAAGAATTATCTATGTAATGGAAAAAATGGGCTTAACACCAGGAGCTAAATACCGAAAATGTGCACAAGTAGTTGGAGAAGTTTTAGGTAAATATCACCCTCACGGAGACACGGCAGTTTACGACGCTTTGGTTCGTATGGCCCAAGACTTTTCATTAAGATATCCTATTGTAGATGGTCAGGGAAACTTTGGTTCCGTAGACGGCGACTCTGCTGCTGCGATGAGATACACAGAAAGCAAAATGGATAAAATTACTCCGTTTTTAGTTCAAGATATTGAAAAAGACACAGTAGATTTTGTAGATAATTACGATGGAACACAGCGCGAACCAAGAGTTTTACCAGCTAAAGTTCCAAATCTTTTAATTAATGGAGCAACAGGAATTGCAGTTGGAATGGCTACCAATATTCCTCCACATAATTTAGGCGAGGTTTGCCAGGCCTTAATGCATTTATTGTACAATCCAGAGGCTTCAATAGAAGAGTTAGCAGAATTTGTAAAAGGACCAGATCTACCAACAGGTGGAACTATTTACGGTAAAGAAGATATTTTAAATGCTTATAAAACTGGTAGAGGAAAATGCACAATTAGGTCTAAATATGAACTTGGTGAAAGCCATATTTTAATTACTGAAATTCCTTACCAGGTAAACAAATCAGATTTAGTGGCTAAAATTGGTGAATTAGTTAAAGACAAAAAAATCGAAGGTATTCGTGATATTCGCGATGAAAGTAACAAGGAAGGTATTCGTATTGTTGTTGAAACCAAACGAGATGCAAGTCCTGAAGTTATTTTAAACCAACTTTTCCAACAAACAGATTTACAATTGAATTTGCATTTTAACTTATTGGCTTTGGTTGATAGAGGAAGACAGCCTAAATTATTAAATTTGAAGCAAATTTTAGAAGAATTTATTCAACACAGAGAAGAGGTAATTATTAGAAGAACTAAATTCGATTTAAACAAAGCAGAAGACGAATTGCACATCTTAGATGGTTTGAAAATTGCTTTAGACTTTATTGATGAAGTAATTAAACTTATTCGAGGTTCTGCAGATAAAACCGAAGCAGCTGAGAAACTTAAGGAAAAGTTTAATCTATCAGATAGGCAAGTTGAAGCCATTCTACAAATGCGGTTACAAACTTTAACCAACTTAGACAGAAATAAGATTGAATCAGAGAGACAAATTAAAATTGCTTTAATTGCTGAACTTCGTTTAATTCTTGAAAGTAGCGACAAGAGAAGATCTATTTTTGATGAAGAATTGCATGAAATTAGTGCCAAGTTTACTTCGCCAAGAAAAACTGTTTTAGTTGCTCATTCTATTGATAATTACAGCAAAGAAGATTTCATAGAAGCTGAAGATGTATTGGTTCAACTTACTGCTTCGCAATATATGAAAGTTTTGCCGTTAGACACTTTTAGGCAGCAAGGTAGAGGTGGAAGAGGAATTACCAGCTTTAACCCTAAAGATGAAGATTGGGTAAAGAGCAGTTTAATTTGCAACAGCCACGATTATTTGTATTGTTTTACTAATTTCGGTCGTGTATTCAAATCTCGTGCTTTTGATTTACCAAGTGGAAGTAGAACTGGCAGAGGCCAAAGCCTAGTTAATTATTTGGAACTTAAAGATGGTGAACAAGTAACTAACATTCTAAGTTTAACCAAAGAACAAGACACCAACAAGGAAGGTTCATTAATTTTTGCCACAAAGCAAGGATCAGTAAAGCGAACTAACTTGGATCAATTTTCCAACTTAAGAAAAACCGGAATTATCGCAATTACATTGAAGGAAGGTGATGAATTAGTTGGAGTTTTACAAAGTTTAAATGAAGAAGATAACATTATTTTATCTGCCAATAATGGTAAAACTGTAATTTTCTCTAGAACCCAGCTTTCTGCTTTAGGAAGAACAGCTCAGGGAGTACGAGGTATGAAATTAAAAGCCAAAGAGGAATTAATCAGCTTACAAGTATCTGACTTCAACTTCCAAGATGGTGGTGAGGAAGAAAAAGAAAGCAATGGTCTAGATTTAGACGAAACTCCATCCAAAGAGAAAATCTTCCCTTCCTTATTAGTTATTACTGAAAAAGGCTTTGGTAAACAAACCTATTTAGCCGATTACCGAAGAACAAATAGAGCAACAAGTGGTGTTAAAACCTTAAATGTAAGCAAGAAAAATGGTAAGCCAGTTTTAGTAACAATTCTTACAGGCCAAGAAGAAAGTGTTTTAGTAACTTCCAAGAAAGGGATTACAATACGCGTTTCCACTGATGAAATTAACCAATTGGGCAGAAATACCCAGGGTATAAAAGTTATCAAACTAGAAGCTGGTGACGAAGTGATGACAGGTGGAATATCGTAATTTTCAGAAATATTAAAAATAAATAAGTCCTCCGTTAATACGGAGGTTTCAGTTTTAGAAATATTCGCTAATAGGAGGTATTGTATTCTGCGTGCTAATTATTTCAGCCATAAAAGAAGCATCTTTAAGGCAAATTGGGTTATTGCAACCATAGGTTGATTGCCCTAAGTGACATTCTATTTGAACCTCAATTTGTCTCGCTAATCTGTATACAAGGTTAGGCAATTCCCCAATACTCCTAGTCGAGCGAAACGCACCATATTCGACAGATAAACCGTGAATATAAATCATATGATCATCCATAGAATCTGGCAGCCTAAAAAATAGCCTTACCTCATCAAGTCGGAACCTATTCGTTAGGAATTTGCTAAAATTGGATAAAACAAATGTGTCAATTTTAGTAGAAACCGGTATCACAAACAAATAGTGTAAATCAACTAAGTGGTGTGCTTCAACCAATCCAACAACGAAAGGGATGCCATTAGAGCTAGCAATCATTATCTTTGCCCAAAATATCTACATTTCTAATTAGGAATAAAAATTTATTTTAAGGCAAGTGATTTTAGAATATTCTATTTAACAAGCCACTTGTGGGTTCCAAGATCCACTAAAATCCAGTGCCTGTATCTGTTAAAAATTAAGAAAAGAAGCAAAGACAAAGGTGCACTAATCAAGAAAATAACAAAAATATCTCCATTCGATATGTTCACATTTTCGATAAAATTAGTTCCTAGAACCGTATCAAGCCAATTCTGTAAATCTGCATTCATGTTATTTCTATTTTATATTAGAGAACGAAATTGGTCAAAAAATTTAATTTCAACTCAATCTTGTCAAAACAACTAAACAAAAAAATTCTGAGATAAATAATCATTGGTGATCTATACCAAGATAATTAACTTGTAAAGCCAGTAATCCTAAACTTTTTCATCATATAG
>Ga0172372_10009912_pt1 | contig 12309 bp, 6 predicted proteins | sample LakKiv5m_2_FD_114544 | JGI IMG/M metagenome (GOLD analysis project Ga0172372, IMG submission 114544) | Freshwater microbial communities from Kabuno Bay, South-Kivu, Congo - kab_092012_9.5m | ecosystem: Environmental > Aquatic > Freshwater > Lake | place: Democratic Republic of the Congo...
AGCGAGCGCGCGTGTCGTGGTCAGGTGAACGGGCTCATTCAGCCGCACTGTGCGAGCCTCGCCGTTCAAGATGAATGTGCGCGACGAAACACTGTCGCCAGGCGCGTGAAGTTCGGCACCGCGGCCGCGTTGGTGCATTCATCGTACGAAACCACCGCTTCCAGTGGACTTGTCCGGCGCGCGCCCGCGATGCCGGAAAAGCGGATTCCTATCAAACACCATGGGCGGGACCGATCCTGCGCATGCCGAGGCACGCTCGAACTGCCTGCGGCACCTGGCGCGAACGCTCCATCTGCGCAACCGCAGCGGCGACCTTGACCGTGCCATTGACCTGTACCTCCTCTCGATCGACGAGTGGCTTGCGGCGCCTGACGTCAGCGTCTACCGAATGGCGCGGCCAGTGACCTTCCTGCTTGATGCCGTCACCACCCGCGACGGGGCGCTGGCGGCCGTCGCACTCGCCCGGGAACTCCCGCAGCGCTTGGACCGCAGTCTGAGGTTGCGCGTGCCACCAGGGCCCGAATCAGCGAGCTCACCCCGTCGCCGCGGTGATGCGAGTCGGGTGCGCCCGCAGCGCACATGCCTACTCGCAGGCAGCGTGCGCCCTCACGTGCCCGGACGCCCGAGCGCGGCTTCTGCCTGCACGACGTGCGCCGGGTCATCCATCTTTGCAGGAAGGCCAGATCCGATCCGCGCAGCCCGCAGTTTCTCGACGACCGCCTGCTGCGCCGCAAGCCGTTCGGTGCGCCGCGGCAGGTCAGCAGGCGCCTGCTCGAGGTAGCGCAGCAGTCTGAGCGCGATGTCCCACCGGATCTGGGAGGTCATCATCGGCCGCGCCCGGGTGGCGTCATCCTGCGCAACCTCGAGGCCCGCGATCGACTCTGCCCAGCGCCCCTGCATCACGATCGACCTCGCAAGGTCCATCCTTGGGTTGAGGACAGCGAGGTCCCCGGCATCGAGCCCCCCTTGCCCGTCGGGTCCGCGCATCCTCCTCTCAATGGCATCGGACAGGATTCGCTCCGCATCCACGTGCGATCCGGCCATCGCTTGGATGGACGCCAGCGCGATGCGGGCATCGATGACCTGCTCGTCGAATCGCCCCGACAGAACCTCCAGCTGACCCGAGGCCGCCTCCGCGATCTGCAGCGCCTGCGCGAGGTCCGAGCCCGCTGCGCCTGATCCGATCTCGCCCGCATGCTTCGCGATGGTGACCGCAAGGTCCATGACGGCCGCATGATGCGAACGCGGCTGGAATGGCATGCCCATGCCGATGGCACGCGACCGCCGCTGGATTGCCAAGGCCTCGTCGCGCAGCGCACGGTCGCCGCCCGAGAGGTGCTCAAGCCACCGCGCGAGGTTGCCCCGGCTCTCGAACGCCAGCGGATGCGTCTCGCCATTGACCGACTCGTCGATGCGCGTCGCCTCGCGCAGGGACGCGAAGCCTGCGGACGTCCGCTTGGCATCGCCCTGCACGCTGAGCTGCGTGAGTCCAAGGTTGGTGAGCACGGCCGCACGCAGCCTGGGGTATTGACCAGGCAGCTTGTCGAGCCTGCCGATCGCATCAGCCAGCACAGCCTCGCTCCGCACGAGGTCACCGTGCCCGCGGAGAAGATCTCCGAGCGTGGCGAGGTCGCCGATCGCGGTCGGCGACAGCGGATCGCTCGCCGACCCCACGCGTACGACCTCCTCCATGAGCTCGATCGCGCGGTCACGCTGGCTCGCATCGGCGTACGCGACGGCCAGTGCCCGCATCGACGAGACCGTGTCGGGATGAGACTCGCCCAGCGCTGCACGCCGATCCGCCAGGAGCGCGAGGTGTTCGCTCACGATCGCCACGCGGTCCTCGCCGATCGCCATGCGCGCGCGGATTCCGCACTCGCGCGCCTCGAGCGCGCGCGGATCCGCTGGACCCCGCTCGCGTGCAAGGACATCTGCCGCATCCTTGAAGAGCGCGAGCGCCGACCGGCCGTCGCCGAGGTCGAGGAACGTCCTTCCAAGCGACATCATCAGTCCTGCCTGCACCGTTGGGCTTGCCGCACGGTCGCGTTGCACATCCGTGACCGACCTGCCGAGTATCACGTTTCGGATCAGGCTGTACGCCACATCGGACGGGTTCACCGCCTCGAGGACCGCCGCGAGCGACTGCGTTGACTCCTCCACCTCGCGCTCACCCGCGCCGCGCAGCGCCATGTTGGTGCGGTGCTGCCGGAGGATCTCCGAGAACATCGAAAGTCCAGCCTGCTCCTGCGCGACGGTGGCGAGCTGCGCGTGCTGGAAGTCGAGCACCTCGCGGAGGTCACGCTCCCGCTGCTCCGCGAGCGCTCGGGCGCGCGACTCGGAGATCCAGGCGGCCGTGCTGACTCCGGCTGCAGCCGCGAGCGCAGCCACGAGGCCTACCCCCACCGCAACCGCCGTGCGGTGGCGCCGAACGAACTTTCGGATCCTGTAGGCGGCCGACTCAGGCGCTGCGACAAGCGGGCGACCGTCAAGGTAGTTGCGGATATCGCGCGCGAGCTCGCTCGGCGACCCGTAGCGCTCGGACCGGTCCTTGCGCATTGCCTTGAGCGGAATCCACTGAAGCTCGCACTTGAGCACTGCCGCAAGCGTGCCGATCTTCTCGCGCCTGGCGGAGGCGATCCGGCTCGCGAGGTCGGTGTCGCGAGTGGCGACTGTCGACAGACGCGTCGCGGGCGCCGGCGGATCCACCTCCCTGATGATGCGCTGCAATTCCCGGTGCGCGCGGCTGCGCAGGTCCTTCGACTCGAACGGCAGCGATCCGCACAGCAGCTCGTACAGCACCGTCCCGAGGCTGTACACGTCGCTCCGGGTGTCGATGTCCGTGGCGTCCGGCTCCGCCTGCTCCGGGCTCATGTACTCCGGCGTGCCGATCATCTGGCCTGTCTCTGTGAAGACCGTGTGCTCCGACATGCGCTGGTTAAGCGCCTTTGCGACGCCGAAGTCGATCACCTTGACCACCGGCCTGTCGTCATCGCCCTGGTACGCGAGGATGTTCGACGGCTTGAGGTCGCGGTGAAGTATTCCCTTCGTGTGGGCGTGCTGCACCGCATCGCACACCTGCAGGAATGCCTCGAGCCGCTCGCGTACCGTCATGCGCCGGGAGTCGCAGTACCCGGTGAGCGAGGTGCCCTTGACGTACTCCATCGCGAAGTACGGCCGGCCGGTCGCGGTCATCCCGCCATCGATCACCTTCGCGACATTCGGATGGTTGATGATCGCAAGCGCCTGGCGCTCCTGCTCGAAGCGGCCGATCACGGCCTTGGAGTCCATCCCGGCCTTGATGATCTTCAGCGCCACCTGCTGCACGAAGGGCTCCCGCCTCTCCGCGAGCCACACCACGCCGAAACCGCCCTCGCCGAGCAGGGACACGAGCGTGTACGGTCCAATCCTGTCGCCCGGCGACTCGACAGTCGCGGCCGCGCCAGAGATCGGGGCGGAACCCGCACCCTGCTGGGGGCTAGCGCCCGCGGTGGGCTCGTCACCTTGCTGATGGGCGGATGTCCGTGGAGGCAGCTCGCCGCCGCTCACGGGCACGGTCCCCAGCTTGCGAGCAGGTATGTGAGGTCCCCGCCTTCGACCGTGCCGCTGGAGTCGATGTCCGCGGAGCCAGCGCTTCCCCACTGGGCAAGCAGGATCCCGAGGTCCGCGCCATCACGCATACCGTCCGTGTTGATGTCTCCCAAGCATAGGGTGCCTGCATCCCCGAGGTACGGCCTCCCGGCGGGACCACCTTCGCCGGTGAGGCTGGAGTCGGAGCTTGAGCGGTCGACGAGGAACACGTCCTCTCCCCCCAGACCGTCGAGATTGCCTCTCGTGCAGAAGGAGGGTCGCTCCGCTTCCTCAAGGCGCTTCTGCTGGCCGATGGTGAGGGGCGCGCCGGGACCGGGCGTGTCGATCTGAATCAGAACTGCCTCGCTCTGCCCGACGATGCTCTGGTGCACGCTGACAATGTCCCGGTCGCCGTCGCCGTCCACGTCAACCAGCGCAACATCAAGACCCGCGGAGGCCCCGACCGGGGCGATCGGCACGGCCTGGCTGACCTGAACGGCGCCGCCCCTGAAGAGCGTGAGCACAGGCACCGGCGTTCCGGCGCCCTGCTGAACCGGCTCGGCGTTAGCACTCACGAGATCCTCGTACCCGTCGCCATCGATGTCCGCGGAGTCCATGTGAACCGGTACGCCGGGCACCTCGATCTCCTGTGTCACCACGTAGTTGCCCTGCGAATTCAGCGACAGCAGCGCGATGAACCCGGGCAGTCCGGTCCCCCCAACCGTCGTCGCGTTGTTGCCGCCGGTAGCGAGCTGGCGCCCTCGGCGAACGAGCACGGCCGGAGAGCCGCCTGTGGCTACGGTCTGCACCTCAACGCCATTGGCAGGATTGAACACCTTCACCGACGGCGCTGACCCTCCGGATCCGGGGCTCCCGCCGCTGCCGATTCCGATCTCGGGACTCCCCAGCCCGGCGGCCGCGAGAGCTGCGCCACTTGCCGGCGGGATGACTACGGCACTCAGCGGATCGCCGCCGACGACCATAGTGGCGCCACTCACGAACGGATCGTCTTGGGTACCTCCGCTGTAGGCATTCAGGTAGATCTGACCGGTGTCGTTGCTTCCGATGCACACCACAGCATCCGTCTTGCCGTCCTCGTTGACGTCGCCCACCGCAAGGCACTGCGGGCCCGCCGGCGTGTTCGCCTGCACGCTCGTGCCGCCGAGGTTCCCCTCCCCGTCATTGAGCAGCACCTGCAGACGACCGGCCTGACTCGCGCCTAAGTCGATCACAAGCGCGAGATCGTCGAACCCGTCCCCGTTCCAGTCCATCGCCTCCGCCGCCACCGCAGTGCCCACGAATGTCCCCGACGACCCGTCCGTCAGCGACGCAGACCCCGGCAGGTCCAGCAGCCGCAGCGAGTATGTCGTGCCTCCACCCAGCGACTCGGAGGCCACAAGCGCGAGGAACTTCCCGGGCGGCGGGGGTACCGTGGACTGAATCACGTCGAAGATGCCCCGCGGATCTCCCGCCACCAGCACCGGAACGTTGAGGTCGCTAGGCAGGACGCTCGCGCCCGAGGCGATTAGCCAGAGTCGCCCGGCAAGGGTCGCGGTCTCGGACACGGTGATGACGTGGTCGTCCCACGATGAGGGGTCGGCAAGGTCGGCCGTCACGACCAACGTAGATCCGCTCCGCGCCACGAGAGAGCGGCACTGCGCCTCGCAGAGGCTGCCGACGCTCGAGAACGTGCCGAGATCGACATTCGTAAGCGCGCCGGGCGTCTGCGGACCGCCTCCATTCGACCAAGACCACACTGGCACATCCTGCCACACCGATCCGCTCCGCGTGAGCGTCGCTGTGCCTGATCCTGCGGGGTTTCCGCAGGATGCAGCCGACTGCGAGAGAAGCACAAGGTTGTTGTAGCTGCCCGCGTCAACCTGCGTGGCGGGTGCAATGCCAGGTGGGACATCAAGCGCACCGAAGAAGTTCAGGCCCCAGCACACGACTTGCCCGTTCGACTTCAGCGCGGCCGCGTTGAAGCCTCCGGCGGCCACCTGAGTCACGCTCGAGAGGTTCTGGACCCACGACTGGTCGAAGTAACCCCAGCTGCGCACCGTGCCGTCGCTGCGCAGCGCGAGCGAGAACAGGTACCCGCCGCTGACTTGGGTGACGTTGTTGAGGCCCGCAGGCGCGTTGGACTGCCCTTGATTGTTGCGGCCCCAGCACGTCACGGTACCGTTGCTGTGCCGGGCGATCGTGTGATCGCTTCCTGCGTCAACGTTCGCGACACCAGTCAGGGAGGGCATGTTCAACTGCCCGTAGTTGTTGCTTCCCCAGCACGCCGTGGTGCCGTTCGCGAGCACCGCCGACACGTGGAACTCTCCTGCCGAGACATCGATGAGGGCTCCGAGGCCAGGAGGCGTTTGCGGCGCGTAGCCGCCCCAGGTCACGAGGGAACCATCGCCCTTGAGTGCCACGGTGTAGTTGCTTGCCGCCAGCTTGGTCACGCCTGACAGCCCTACCGGGGGCGTCGCCTGGCCCGTTGAGTTGTTGCCCCAGCAGATCACTGTCCCGCCAGGTCGCAGCGCCGCCACATGGAAGGTTCCGATCGCGATGCTGGTGACGTCGTAGAGCGTCGCCGGAGCCGGCAAGGCAACCCGGCCCCATCCCACCACAGACCCATCTGTCCGCAGCGCATAGGAGGACACGCCGCCGGCGGCCACCTGAATCACCCCGGACAGGCCGCTTGGAACGTCGCATGACCCGAACACGTTGTCGCCCCACGCCTGCACCGTGCCGTCATTCTTCAGTGCAAGGGAGTGACCCGACCCCGCTGCCACCTGCCGAACTGAGTTCAATCCCGTCGGAACGCTGCCGTACGTCAGCCCCCACGCTGCCACCGTGCCATCGCTCCGGAGCGCGATGCTGTGCATGCGACCAGCAGCGATGCTGCTGACGTTTGCGAGACCCACGGGCACAATCGACTGCCCCTTGTCGTAGAAGCCTCCAGACTGAGTCTGTCCTGCACCCCAGCACGTGACGGTGCCCGCAGCGGTCAGCGCCATCCCGTGAAAGCCGCCCGCGTCTATGGCACGCACGATCCCAATCGACCCTGGAACATTGCACTGGGAGTAGTCGTTTTCGCCCCAGCAACGCACAATTCCGTCCACAGTGAGCGACATCGAGAAGTTCTCGCCTGTCGCCACGGCCTTGCAGGGCGCAAGATTCGGCGGGACTGCACTCTGGCCGTAATAATTGTCGCCCCAGCAGAGCACAGTTCCATTCGACTTGAGTGCGATGGTCTGGTTGCTTCCCGCATCAACCTGTGTCACGCTTGAGAGGCCCGAAGGAGTTGTCGCTTGCCCAGACACATTCTTGCCCCAGCAGGCGACCGTGCCGTCAGCCTTCAGCGCCACCATGTGCTCGCCGCCACCCGCGATCGATCGGTACGGGATGACGGATGACGTCCCCGGATCCACTTGACCGTACTGGTTGTTCCCCCACCCCAGGATCTGGCTTTGAGCGAGAGCCGCGTGCGAGACGGCGAGTGAGCCGATGCCTCCGAGCAGCGTCGCCGTACCCCACCGAGCACGCGTTTGCAGACCACCCACGCTGGCGACTTTGGAACAGGTCATGTCTAGTTTCTCCCGATGGCTCACGGCACAGAACGACAGCCCCGCACCCGAGGACCTTCCGCCCCGGAAAGCGGGATATCCGCACTCGCGCCTGCCACGAAAGTCGGGGATTTGTGTCGCGGTGCCGCGGTGCCTCGCTTTGACCGGTCACTCGAGGCGGCCTTGCACGGTCTAATAACGGCATCGTGGAACCCACCCATCCGATTGATCCGGGACCCCCTTCGACCGATCGCCCCGCCTTCGAAGCTGCCGGCACGCAGATCGGCGCCTACCGCCTCGTCGATCAGGTCGGCCACGGCGGGTTCGGCACGGTGTGGCGCGCGGTGCGCGAGCGGCCCTTCGAGCAGCAGGTCGCGGTCAAGCTGATCAAGCTGGGGATGGACTCCGAGGCGGTGCTTGCGCGCTTCGACCATGAGCGACGGGCTATGGCGCTGATCGACCATCCGGGCATCGCGCGTGCGATCGATGGCGGCATCACTGACCGCGGCCGCGCCTACTTCGTGATGGAGTTCGTCGATGGCCTGCCGATCACGGAGTTCTGCGATCGGCACACGCTCCCGCTGCACGAGCGTGCCCTGGTCCTGGCGCAGGCTTGCGATGCGGTCCAGCATGTGCACCAGCGCGGGATCATTCACCGCGATCTGAAGCCATCGAACATACTGGTGCGCAGGCGCGATGACGGCACGCCAGAGGTGAAGATCATCGACTTCGGGATCGCGAAGGCGCTCGCATCGACCGAGCGCGGCATGACCGTCACCGAAGCTGGAGAACTCGTCGGCACTCCCGAGTACATGTCGCCGGAGCAGGCCGACGCAGATGGTGGCACCGCCGACACCCGATCCGACGTGTGGAGCCTCGGCGCGGTGCTGTTCGAGCTGCTCGCCGGCGACCCGCCGTTCGGATCAACTGCCGACTCGGACACCCAGCGCACCAGCGTCATGAGGCAGCTGCGCGAGAGCGCGGTACCACGCCCGCGCACGCGCGCGTCCGCGTGCGGCGAGCAGGTCGCCGCCGCGCGGCACTCCACGCCACAGCGACTCGCGCGCGCGCTTCGCCGCGAGCCCGAGTGGATCTGCCTGAAGGCGCTGCGGCGCAGTCCCGACGAGCGGTACGAGTCGGCGGGCGCGCTCGCGCGCGACGTGCGGCGATGGGTCAGCGGCGAGCCTGTGCAGGCTGGGCCTGAGAGCGCGGCGTACCGCATACGCGCGTACGCAAGGACGCACCGGACGCAAGTCGCTGCCGCAGTCGCGGTGGTCGCGAGCCTTGTGGCGGCCACGGTCACGTCCGCATGGTTCGCGGTGCAGGAGTCTCGTGCTCGCGCCGAGTCCGAGACGCGCGCGGCCGAGACTGCGCGCATTGCGGAGCTTCAGGCCGATGTGCTCTCGCGAATCAACTCCACGTGGGTCGGAGCCGCAATCGTGCAGGACGTGCTCAACCGTCACCGCGATGTGCTTGTCGCGACCGAGCCTGATGCGGCTGTGCGGAAGCCGCTGCTGGCCACGATGTACAAGGAGATGATCAAGCTCAACAAGTCTGACATCGGACGCGACGTGATCGACCGGTGGATCGTGACGCCGACCGAGAAGGCAATCGATGAGCATCTTGCAGGTCTCCCTCTCGCCGCAGCGGGCATGCGACATGAGGTGGCGGAGCGTCGCTGGACGCTGGGCCAGCTCGATGCTGCCGATGCGCTCGCCCGTCGCACGCTCGAAGAGCGAGAAACCCTGCTTGGCACCGACGCGCTCCCCACACTCGACACGGTTCACCTGCTTGGGATCATCACGTGGTCGCGCGGGGACGCCTCCGCGGCGGCACCCCTGCTTGCACGGGCGCGCGACGGGCGCGTGAAGGCGCTCGGCGACCGGCATCCGGACTCGGTCGAGTCAGCCACTCAGCTCGCCAATGCGCTTGTTGCGGCGGAGCGCGCCGCGGATGCACTGCCGCTCCTGCGCGCGCTGCGCACGCTCAAGGGCGAGGTTTACGGCGAATCGTCCGCGGAGGCCGCAGGCGCCATGCGGGACCTCGGTGCCGCACTCTCGAAGACGGGTGCGCACGACGAGGCAGTGTCGCTCCTGCGCACGGCATGGCAGCGGCGCGTGGAGCTCATGGGGGCCAACGCACCCGGTACGGTCGCCACCTATGCCCTTCTGGCCTCGGTTCTCGCGAAGGCTGGCGCGCGTGATGAGGCCCTGCCCATGTTGAGTGATGCCCTCGCGCTCATGGAGCGTTCACACGGAACTCGTGACCTCCTCACACTCAGCTACCGCACGCGGCTGGGCGAGCTGCTGCTCGAGGACGGCACGGTGGATGCCGCAATCGCCCAGCTCACGCAGGCCCGCGAGGCACTTCTCGCCGGCTATGGCGCCGAACATCCGATCACACGGGAGTGCGAGGCGCTGCTCGCGCGGGCGTCGGCAGGTGCGACCCCGGTAGACTCACGGCGTGGGCCAGCCCCGTAAACGTGCTTCAGCGCCGAGCCGCACCACCGGGACGCGGGCTCAAGAATCGGGAACTGCGCGTACGCCGCGCAAGCCTTCGCGCACCGCCCGAAGGGCCGCATCGCTCGGGGCGCTCGTGGAGAGCAACTACTCGGAGCTCCGGCGCATCGCATCGCGCCAGCTGCGGGGATCGCGGCTTGCCGGAACGATGTCGCCGACGTCGCTTGTGTCAGAGTCCGTGCTGCGTCTCATGCGACAGCGCTCGCTTCCGAGCCAGCCCTCGCACTTGCGCGGACTCACGACAATCCTCATGGCCCAGGCCATGTCTGACCGCATGAAGCGTCGGCGTGCGGTCAAGCGGGGCAAGGACCGTGCGCATGTGCCGCTTCCGGCTGATGTGCACCGCGACGACCGTCACGCACCCACGTGCGATGCACGCTTGTCCGCGACCGCAGCTCCGGCCGTGCACCAGAGCCTGATCGCGCACATGACCGAGCTCACGCGTACCCATCCTCGCATGATGGAGATCGTCACCCTGCACCTGGTGCTCGATGTGCCCATGCCGCGCATTACGGAGCTGCTCGGCATCAGCGAGCGCACCGGCTACCGCGAGCTCAGTGAGGGCCGCCGGAAGCTCGCGCGGCGAATGTCCCGCGAGATCGCGTGAGCACCATGGCCGCACGTGGGGTCCCGGAGGATCAGCTCGATGCGCTCTTGCGCGCGCTTGGCGCCCGCATCCAAGGCGGAGACCTCGGCAGGATGCTCCGCTGCGGCCGCTTCACGCTCATTCACCCGATCGGGCGCGGAGGTGTCGCGCAGGTCTTTGCGGCAATCCGCGACGGGGACACTGCGCCGAACCACGCGGTGAAGCTCTTCGATCCTGGCGTCGATGCCGAGGACATGCTCGCGCGCTTTGAGGAGGAGCGCAGGATCATCCGATCGATCAGGCATCCAGGCGTCATCGCAGTGGTCGATGCGGGCGTGCACGAATCGGGGTCGCCCTGGTTCGCGATGCCGCTCATTGACGGTTCTGCAATCACGCGCGAGTCCGACGAACGGTCACTCACGTTCGTACAGCGGCTCGCGCTTGCAATCACCGCGTGCGAGGGTCTTGCAACTACCCACGCACGCAACGTCGTGCATCGTGACGTGAAGCCGGGGAACGTGATCGCATCATGCAGCGGCACGCCGCACCAGGTGCTCCTCATCGACTTTGGCCTCGCCCGCGCGATGGCCGGACGCAGGCCGCGCCTGACCCCAGCTGGCGCCGTGCACCGAATGGGCACCCCGGACTACATGGCGCCGGAGCAGTGGACCGACGGCATCGCGTCGTGCGATGCCCGCGCTGACGTCTTCGCGTTCGGCATCATGATCGGAGAGCTCCTGACTGGAGTGGTCCCGCGCCGCACTCAGGCGGCAGCGCGCGAGAAGACCTCTGGCTCCGGCCGGCGCACGAAGGCTGCGCCGGCGCCCGCGTGCGCGCCATCCGAGGCGCTGTCACGCCAGCTGGAGGCGGATCCGCCGGGAGTGAAGGCTGCGGCCAAGCGACGAGGCATCTCGGGCGCTCAGGAGCTCCTGCGCCTTGCCCGGGATGTGATCGACCCGCTGGTCACCCCGCTCATCGCCAAGAGTCCCGTCGACCGTCCATCCAACGCGTCTGCCGTGCTGCCTCTGATCGAAGCGGCCCGGCGCACGGTCTGACTCGGGCCGCGCCAAGCAGGCGCTTGGGTGGCGGCCACGCACGGACGTGCGCGCCCAGCAACGCACGCGGCAGGATTCGAACCTGCAAGTGTCTCTGGTGAACGCTCGCGGCGCGTTTATGTCTCTCGGGTCATAATCCCCCCAGGCAACCAAGCACTGTTGCCCACCGTCGTCCCGAAGCCGCGCTCGAACGGCTCGGCAGCGAAACGGCCGAACATGGCGGAGAGCGACTGGGGATCTGCTGTGACCTTTGCTGGCAGCTCGAGGCCGCGCCATCGGACGTGCATGTCTCAATACCTTCCTTTCCGGCAGGACTGGAACGGTCCCTGACGGCTCGCACGGTGGCGGGCCGGAGATGTCTGGCGATTGTCATCGCTGGGCTTGTTGGCTTCACTTGAGCTCCGTCTCAAAAAGTTGCGCTCCGCGAGTGAAATGCCGCCGCATTTCAGCGAGTGACCATCTTTCATTTTTACGCTCGCCTTCATGGTCGTGCGACCGTTTCGCTCTCGCAAGCCCAAGTCATCCCCGCTGTGGAAGTGCTTTCACGCGCACTTTGATCACTTCACAGCCGCGTACCCACGCGACTATCAATCGCGCTACGGCGTGTTGCGCGGGGTGATCCCTGAAGTGGTCGACAAGTTCATGCAGTGCGGCGACTTCGCCAAAGGTTTCGCACGCGTGCGCTGCGACGAGTGCAGCCATGAATACTTGTTGGCGTTCTCCTGCAAAGGTCGCTGGTTCTGCCCGCCATGCCATCAGAAGAAGGTGCAGATATTTGGCGCGATACTTGCGGAGTCGATCCTGGCGGCGGTGCCGCATCGTCATTTCACATTCACGATTCCTCAGATGCTGCGTCCGTACTTTCGATTTCACAGCGGATTGTTGAAGCAACTCTGTCGCATCGCGCATCAATGCGGTGTGGTGCGCTCGCAAGCGCGGCGATTGAAATCATCAAGCATCGTGCGCTTAAACCGCGGCGCATCCCGTCGCGATCGTGGCGCGAGCTGATCAAGAAAGTCTGGAAA
>Ga0172372_10009913_pt1 | contig 12309 bp, 11 predicted proteins | sample LakKiv5m_2_FD_114544 | JGI IMG/M metagenome (GOLD analysis project Ga0172372, IMG submission 114544) | Freshwater microbial communities from Kabuno Bay, South-Kivu, Congo - kab_092012_9.5m | ecosystem: Environmental > Aquatic > Freshwater > Lake | place: Democratic Republic of the Congo...
ACGGAGCCTCATAACTCATCCTTCCACTGTCCTGAGACAAAATCCGAAACCAAGGGGCTCTCGTCAGCGAGGTGATTGGCTGGTCCGTCCGCGACGATCACCCCTTTACTCAGCAACATCCACCTGTCGGACACACGACGAGCACTCTGGATATCGTGTGTTACAACAAGTGAAGTAATACCCGATTCTTTGGCAAACTTCACGATCAGATCGTCTATTTTACGCGTTGATGTTGGGTCCAGGCCAGTCGTTGGCTCGTCGTACAACATGATTTTCGGAGAAGAGGCTAGCGCTCGTGCGAGGCCGACCCGTTTTTTCTGGCCTCCAGAGAGTTGAGAGGGGAGCTTTTGCTCAATACCTGGGAGTCCGACCATCTCAAGCCGTGAGGTAACAACGGAAGCGATGGCATCTTCGTCTCGCTCGCCGCGCTCACGAAGCCCGTAGGCGATATTTTCAAAGACGCTAAGGGAATCAAAGAGAGCCGCCCCTTGAAAAAGCATGCCGATGTTCACCCTTAGTGCGCTTAACTCGCTCTCGGAGAGTTGCTGAACGTCTTGCTGCATTACTTTGACGGCTCCGCGTTGTGCCCAGGTGAGTCCCATGATCAGTTTTAAAATGATCGTCTTTCCGGCGCCGCTTGGCCCGAGCAGTGTTGTTACTTCGCCCGGATGCAAAGAAAAGTTAAGGCCCCGATGGACGTGATTGCTCCCAAACGAGGTGTGCACATCGACAAATTGTACTGTTGCTGCCCGCGTATTCACTTGAAATTAAGAATGATAAGTAACTTGGTAATAAAGTAGTTCGATACAAAAACTGCGAGCGAGCCGGTTACCACGGCGGAGGTAGTGGTTCTTCCAACACCCTCAGTGCCACCGCGACACGCGAGCCCCTTGTAGCAAGCGATAGATACGACGATCATGCCGAAAGCAAAGCTCTTGATAAGCCCATCGATAACATCACGGATCTGAACAGCGTAGAGGTATGAGCGATAGTACTGATGCGTTGATATCCCAAGCTCACCAACTGCCACTACAAGCCCGCCCCAGACGCCAATCAGCAGCGCTAAACCCGAGAGGAGCGGCATTGAAAGCGTTCCTGCAATCAAGCGCGGAGTTACAAGGCGGCGAATTGGATCGCCCCCAAGCGCTCGGATCGCGTCAACTTGTTCGGTAACAACCATCGAGGCGAGCTCCGCTGCGATTCCGGCACCGACTCGACCGCACACCATCACTGCTGTGAGCACTGGACCAAGCTCACGCGCCAGCGCAAGCCCAACGAGATTTCCTACGTAGTTTTTTGCCCCGAAGCGTTGTAGCCCGTATGCTGTCTGCAACGCCAGCACCATTCCGGTAAACACTGCGGTGAGAAGAACGATCGGGAGCGAATATATCCCGATAGCAACTATGTGCTTAGAGGTTTCCCGGAGGTCAATGCCATGGCGTCGAATATCTCGAGCAACATCCCACAGCAGGTGTGCATACTCACCGACTGCCTTGAGGTGCTCCTTAGCCTGTGGCATCTGACTCATTGTGCACCGGTAAACTTTCATGCAGTAGGGAGGTGGTCAGTCGGGTCGATGATTGAGCAAAGGCGGTTATCGTCTCCGAAGCTAATTCTGTCGATTCCGCTCCCTGCCAAAGGACGATATCGGTTACACAGTTGTCCTTGCGGAAGGTAAATGCCGACATCAGTACCGGCTCGGCATCCAGCGTGCCGGTAACAACGGTTTGAAGTGCCTTGGTTTGGCCAAAGGGCACAGATTCCTGGCTGATAACCTTAAGACCAAGAAGCCCCACAAAAAGCTGACGTGTGGTCGTTTGAAACGTGAATTTCTCAGGTATCGAGCAATCTTTTAGGGTTGTGACGAAGATCTCGGTGTCGCTGGCGTGACAGGAGTACACCACCGGAGTGGCGAGGGGTCCTGACAGTCGTCGGCATTTGTCGTGCTGAAGCGCCACATTCTCAAGCGGAACAGTTGTTGGCACCGGTCCCGATGAGCACGCCGCAAGCCCACAGGCCCAAAAACAGGCTCTGGCAGTAACTCTAAATACGGAATAAAAATTGGTTGTCACCGCAGCATCGTACCCTATAAAAAATTGAGGATGCAACAGGAGCTTTGCATCGGGGCTGATGCAGCTGCTTACCGGCGATCCGGAGTTCGGGTCGGCTAATGAGACTCGCGCGAGCGTTATGATCCACTTACACGGCGTTTCCAAGATATACCCCCCTGACCAGGCTGCGCTGCGAGGGATAGACCTACAGGTTGCCGAGGGAGATTTCCTGTTTATTGCAGGCGCCAGCGGTGCGGGTAAGAGCACCTTGCTGAAGCTGCTCTTTGGGGCTGAGCGGTGCTCAAACGGAGAGGTTCTGGTCGGGCAGCGAAACCTCTCTTCAATCGGCAGAGAGGGGATCGCCTCGCTGCGACGAGAGATCGGGGTGATCTTTCAGGATTACAAGCTCCTGCCGAGGCGGAGCGTGCTCGACAATGTCGCGTACGGCCTTGAGGTGTTGGGGGTGGGGGTGCGCGAGCGCCGCAGGCTAGCGATGTTGCTGCTGCATGCGATGGGTTTGCAGGACAGGGCCGACGCATACCCTGTGACGTTGTCTGGAGGTGAACAGCAAAGGGTCGCTGTTGCGCGAGCGTTGATTCGTAAGCCGAGGTTAATCCTTGCTGATGAGCCAACCGGTAACCTTGATCAGGAGATGAGCAGACGCGTGTTTGATCTGCTTCTCGAGGCGAATGCGGCCGGGGTAACTGTGGTCGTAGCGACCCATAATTTGTCGATTATCGAAGAGTTAAACAGACGCACGGTAGTTCTTGACAGGGGCAGAATGATCGGCGACTTCGCGCGAGCAAGCGGTGTCCGGGGGGTCGGGCTATGAACAGCGTCTCTGATAAGCGACAGGCGATCGGGATCACTTCAATTTGGGGCGAAGGTGACGGCGTTGAGCGGGTCTCGCTCGTTGCGGTAGCTGCGCACTGCGTTCGTCAGGCGATCGAGAATGTGCGACGCTCGTCGATCACCTCTGTGCTCACTGTGGTGACGATATCAGTTGCGATATTCCTCCTAGGTATCTTTTTGTTGATGGTTCAGAACGCCTCAGAGGCCGTATCTCGAGGTGGTGGCGAGCTAACGGTGATGGTGTTTCTCAAAGATGGAGTGAGTCAGGGCGAGCTTGAGAATATTTCGCGTCAGATCCATGAGTTCTCAGGCGGCCGCAGCGTGACGTACATCGACAAGGGACAGGCGTTGCAGGTGTTTCGTAATTCACTTGCGGATGATGCGCGGATCCTAGAGGGGCTTGATGCTGACAATCCGCTTCCGGTTTCGCTTCAGGTGCAGCTTGAATCTGTGGAGGAGGCGGAGGCTGTCTATGGCAAGGTGTCGAGGCGACTCGCTGACTCCTCCAAAATCGAAGGTGTGAGGTACAGTCGTGGAGGCGTGCAGCAGATTCGAAAGATGATCGGGCTGGTTCGGGTACTCGGCTCGGTGGGTATGGTTTTTCTCTTTGTCGTGGCCGGCTTTATTATCGCTAATACGATTAAGCTTGCGTTGTACAATCACCGGATTGAGGTGGAGATTATGCAATTGGTCGGCGCGCGTCGACCGGCGATCTATGTTCCGTATCTGCTTGAGGGGTTAGTGCAGGGGATAACAGGGGCAGCGGTAGGTCTCTCTGGGGTGTTTTTAGTTTTTATTCTGGTCAGAAACTTTTTAGGTGAGGCTGAGTTGCTGCGAGTGCTGGTGCCCTCGTTCCAGTTTATCCCACAGCTTTATATCGTTTGTATTCTGTGTGCGGGGGCGACGGTCGGTGTCGTCGGTAGTTACTTGGCAGTGCGCCGTTTTTTACAAGAGAGCTAAGCTAGGGTATGAGCTCCTCTTTGGTATTTAGGTTTATCTGTTTGATCAGCAGAGCTGTAGCGTGTGCTCTGATAATTGGGCGCGTGGCGCAATCGCAAGAGCAACCGACCGACCTCGGGGCGCGGCTCGCAAAGATTCGCGCCGATGTGGTGAGCACCGAGAAGGTCATTGAAAAGCTCAAAGCCGAGTTTGGCAAGCTCAAAAAGGACGAAAAGCAGCTCGAATCAGAGATTCGGCGTTTGTCGGATGAGGAGCGCTCGATGCTTGATCAAAGCATGCAGGTCTTACGCCGGAAAGAGAAATTGACGATCAATCTTCGCGCGGCCGAGCAGCGTGTGGTTCAACAACAGAGCTTAATTCGAGATCGACTTCGAGTGCTCTATATGAACGCCGCCGTTAGTGACCGGTCGATGGTACTAGGGGCGGTGGATTCTGGGCAGCTAGAGCGAGTAGCAGTGTACGCAAGTTCGCTTCGAAACTATGACCAGGCAAGATTCCGTGAGGTGTCTCAAGCGGTTGAGGACCTGTTAGCAGCGCGTAGAGCGCTTGATAAAACACTGCAAGAAGGAAAGGCGCTTCAAGACGGATTGCAGGTGAAGCGCACGGATCTGGAAGGTCAGAAAGGCAAGCTGCGCGATGTGATGCAGGAGATTCAGAATAAGCAACAGGCGGCGAAACGCTCTCTGACAACGCTCACCAGCGAAGCGGAGAAACTTGAAGAGCTGATGCGCCGTATTATGAGTGCTGGAGACGCTGACAGTGAGCAACCAGAGGCGACACCGCAAGCAGGGGAGCGTGAACAACCAGAACCGCAGCCTGAACGACCAGTTGTAGTTGACGGCGGACGACCTGCTGACGTGATGCATCCCGGTGGGCTCTTTGCGCAGACGGCGAAAGTTTCGTACCCGGTGAACGGCGAGATAGTTCAGCGGTTTGGAAAAAATAAGGTGACCACCTTCGCCGACATGATCTTCAACAAAGGATTAGAATATAAGACACCTGAGGGGAGTCAAGTAAAAGCGGTGTTAGGCGGAAAGGTTGCATTTGCCGGTGTGATGCCCGGATATGACACCGTAGTGATTATCGACCATGGACAGCGCAGTTATTCGTTGTACGGCCGCTTGGGCAAGGGGCTAGTTAAGCAGGGCGACCTAGTACAGAGGGGAGATCTGGTTGGGGTCACCTCAGCAGCAGACTCCAAGGGCCGAAATTTCTACTTTGAGACCCGCAAGAACGGCTCGCCGGTGGACCCCGGCTCAGTCCTCACCCGCGCCTCCTAAGCCCTAAGATCTGTCTCAGAGACCGCGCGAAATGAGTGAATTCAAGTAGATAGTGCATTTGCGCGCGGTCTCTGAGCCCGCGCGGGAAGCCCGCGCGGGAACAACCAGTAGTCGATTAACTGTGATGTCCTGGTACCGGGGAGTGTGTCGCTGATTTCTGGCGGGTAATGTGATATGACGCACCAACCGTGCGAGTTTGCGCAGGTAGGGCAGAGAGGACAGATGAGCGAAGGGAGCACAGCAGAGGTAACGCCGGAGCAGGCGCAGGAGCTAAACAACGCCGCATCGCCGCGGCCATTTGTGAAGTGGGCCGGCGGAAAAAGCCAACTTATAACGCAGCTGCATAAACGTATTCCTAAGCAATTCAACCGCTACTGGGAGCCCTTTATCGGCGGCGGCGCGCTTTTTTTCTCATTACGTCCCGCATCAGGAATAATCGTTGATACAAATAACGAGTTGATTACGACCTACACGGCGGTGCGTGACGATGTTGAGGATTTGATCAAGGAACTTCAACAGCACCGATACGATCGGGAATACTTTTACTCGGTTCGTGAGTGGGACAGACGTTCTGATTTTGCAAGTCTTCCGGCAGTAAAGCGCGCGGCGCGTTTTATCTTCCTCAATAAGACGTGTTTTAATGGACTCTATCGCGTTAACTCGAAGGGGCATTTCAATGTTCCGTTTGGGCGTTACGATGATCCGCGAATAGTTGATCCCTGTAACTTAAGGCTCTGTAGTAAAGCGCTGCAGAACACAGAGATCCGGCTCGGAAACTTCCTCTCTATCGAGGAGAGTGTTGCTCAAGGGGATCTTGTGTACTTTGATCCTCCGTATGTGCCCCTAAGTGTGACGTCCTCGTTTACTAGCTATACCAAAGAGGGGTTTCGATTTGACGACCAGATAGCGTTACGCGACCTGTGCCAGCGTCTCGCGAAGAAGGGGGCGTTCGTTGTCGTTTCTAATTCGGCCAGTCCATTTGTTGAGGCGCTCTAGGAGGGATTCTCAATACACCGCGTAGAGGCAACGCGAGCCATAAACTCAAAGGCAGAGAAACGAGGGGCTGTTGGAGAGCTGATTTTTACAAGCTCCTGAGCCGCTGACGGTGTCCTGTGGCCACATGCAGACAGTCGCTGTAACGCGTGAGCGCAGTCCAGCAGCTAGAGATCGGTATACTTCTTGTTACTACCGAGGCATTTTTCGACCGGGTACTTGGCTGCGTTTCTTTCTAATTTGTCGAGCATAGCTTGGTAAAGATCGATGTCGTGCTCTTTAGCGATAAGCAGCGCGCAATACACGATGTCCGATAATTCCTCTGCTACCTTCTCCTTGGGAGCCTCTGAGGGCTGCTTCCAGAGAAAAAGCTCCAGGAGCTCCGCAGCCTCCACCGAGAGGCACACGGAGAGGTCCTTAGAGTTGTGGTACTGAGCCCAGTTACGGGCATCGCGGAATTCGATAAATCGTTTCTGTAGATCTTTTAGCTCGCCCATGATGCTTCCCCAGATTTGGTAGTCCAAGGGAGTATAGTATGCCTCAGGGCGCGATGCCTCAATCTTTTTGCACGTTCGCCAATTCAGCGGATATCGCTATCTCAGAGAGCGAACACGGAAGCTTCTTTGAAAGCGAGTGAAACACCGTAAAGTCCTGCGGTCCGACGAGCGAAAGCGCCGTTCCTGACCGGCCGGCACGACCAGTTCGTCCCGTTCTGTGCACGTAAGTTTCAGGAGTTTCATGCAACGAGTAGTTTACTACGAGCTCGACATCAGAAACGTCTATCCCGCGGGCGGCTACGTCGGTCGCGACGAGAATTCGGAGGTCTCCCGAGCGGAAACTCGACATGGTGCGGTCACGCTCTTTTTGAGAGAGGTCTGAGTTCAGTCTCCTCGGCTCGAAGCCTCGCTTGCGAATTAAGATCTCTACTAACTCGGTATCCGATTTCGTATTACAGAAAACGATTGCCGAGCGTGGGGAGCTTTTCTTTAGGTAGGTGGCGAGCGCCTCAGCCTTCGCTGTGAGAGTGCCGTCTACTCGACAGAAGAGGTGGTCGATGAGCGGAGTCGTTTCAACACTCTTTGTAATCTCGATCCGTTTTGGTTCGCGTAAAAAGCTGCTGGCGAGCGAGAGTACGCGAGGAGTGATAGTGGCGCTAAAAAAGAGACCCTGTCGCTCAGCCGGAAGTTTAGCAAGGATCTTCCGTACTTCATCGATAAAGCCCATCGAGAGCATCTCATCGGCTTCATCGAGGACAAACATCTCACACTTTCGTAAGACGATCTCCCGTTGTCCGATAAGATCAAGGATACGGCCTGGTGTTCCGACGATGATGCGCGAGTCACGCCGAAGCTGCCGAACCTGGATCTCTTGCTTCTCGCCACCGATAATACATGCGGGGTGTATGTGCGGTATTAGCTGCGCGACGATCGACGTGACCTGAATCGCTAATTCGCGAGTTGGTGTGATTATCAACGCAAAGTTACCGTGATGCGGAGAGGAATCGAATAGCGCTGCGAGGATCGGTAATACGAAAGCCAGAGTCTTGCCGCTGCCAGTTTGGGCCTCGATGATGTGGTCGCCGCCCTCGAGGATACTCGGGATGGCGCGAGCCTGTACAGGCGTAGGAGTAGCAATTCCCATCCTGGATAATCCGTCGAGTAGTTCAGCGTGTTCAAGAATTGAAAAGTCCGAGATCGGGGCGGTAGTAGTGCTGGGGTTCGCCAGCGCGAGTTCTTCAGTGGTCATACCTAACTAAAAAGTCTGCCCGCCAGGACAGAAATCATTTAAAAATACACTTTTCGGTCGAGCGACAGGTCGAATAGTCTCTCGATGTTATTAGACAGACAACGCAAACGCCGTGACACACACGGTTTGGATCCTAATGCCCATATGGCAAGTGAGGCCTTAACCTCACAGCACGCCAAAGACCCAATGTTTTCTCCGGTTCCTGCCCTGGCGGACACAAACCACCTAGCTATAGAGCGCCTACGTCAACGTCCCACGGGCTACAACCCACACAATGGGAGCCCGACGATTCGGTCAATAAAAGGCGCAAAAATTTGATCTGCCTACTCTTCCTAACTTCGTTTATGATACCACAGGTCAGATGAATGTCGCCAGTGCTTGTTGGATTTAATCAATATTGTTGTGGTGGTGGGCGGTTTTATGCCACGATTCCGTGTGATTACGAGCACTAGCAGGGAGACAGCGGCCAATGAGCAGCGCGCCGCTCAGCACTGCCGAGGTTGGTAGGGGTGAGGAAAGAGTAAAGGTACGATGGGTGCAACGAGAAGCGACATTCAGATAGCCTTAAGGATCTTTCGACTCGTGCGTGGAGAGGGGCGTGATGTCGCGGTTATTTTTACCTACGCCCTCGGTGTCGGGATTTGCTCTTTAGCGATCCCAGTCGGAGTTCAGGCGCTCGTTAACTCGGTTGCTTTCGGGGTCGTGCTGCAGCCGCTAGTGGTTATCACGTCACTTGTTGGTGGAGTGTTGCTGCTCTCCGGAATCCTTCGGATTTTAAAGCTTTATGTCGTTGAGATCTTGCAACGCCGCCTGATTGTGCGGCTCTCGCTCATGCTTGCTCAACGTATTCCGCACGCTGAGTTCCAGCTGTTTCAGAAGCGATACGGACCCGAGTATGTGTTGCGCTTTATGGAGGTATTCTCTGCTGAGAAGATCGTAGCCTCACTCCTCCTCGATGGCATTGGCCTATTTTTCCAGGTTGCGGTGGGTCTAGTTCTGGTTTCATTTTACCATCCGTTTTTCTTCGTCTTTGCCGTTATTCTGACGCTCATGATTGCTGTGTTGGTGGTGCCGCTCGGCATAGGTGGTGTGCGTACGGGAATTCGGGCGTCTGACGCAAAGTACGAGGTGATGACGTGGCTCCAGGATTTAGCGAGACTTCCCCTGGTGTTCAAATCGAATCGTGGGGATAGCTTCGCGATCGAGCGAGCAGATGCGTTGATCAACGATTACCTGTCGTGGCGTTCTCGACATTTTAGGATTCTTCTGCGCCAGATATGTTCAGCGGTTGGATTGCAGGTTGTAGCGAGTACTTTGCTGTTAGGTCTCGGCGGCTGGCTCGTTGTGGTGGGGCAACTCACGCTCGGGCAGCTCGTGGCGGCAGAGCTAATTGTCAGCGTGGTACTTGCAGGTATTTCAAAGCTAGGCGTCTATCTTGAGAAATTTTATGAATTGTGTGCGTCAGTGGCGAAAATTGATGCGCTATTCGACCTGCCGTATGAGCGATTTAGTGGGTCATTTTTCAAGCCGGGTCAGGACCCTGCTGCTTTGGAGATCATTAACCTGACTGTTCATCACGACTCGGCTGCGTCTCCGCTGTTTCGTGATGTTTCGCTAAAGATACAGCCAGGAGATAAGGTGGCGATATGGGGAGAGAACGCATCAGGCAAGAGCAGCCTTGCTGACTGTATCTATCGGTTAACCTACTACAAGGTTGGCCGCATCGAGGTTGATCACCACGATGTTCGGGAGATCCATCCACTTGAGCTGCGAAGTGAGGTCTCGTTGGTACGTGGCTCCGATATCTTCCACGGCTCAATTGAGGAGAATCTGACACTCACCACTCGAGAGTCAGTTTCGTACTTGCGTATCCGTGAAGCGCTTGAGATGGCGGGCGTTGCTGATGAAGTGTTTGCCCTGCCGAACGCGCTTCGGACGGTACTCAAGGGCCCAACGGGAGTTCTGTCTAGGGGCCAGGTGGAACGTCTAATGATTGCGCGCGCAATTCTCACCAACCCGCGTTTGATGATCATCGACGGTTCTCTCGATGGTGTCGATGAGAACAAGATCGGTAGTATCATCGAACAGCTAACGGGCGCTAAGTCTCCCTTCACGCTCCTTGTTCTGACCCACGATCGTTCGGTCTGGAGGCAGTTCTCTCGACGTTTCGAAATCCGCGAAGGCGCTATTTACGAGGCAACTGGGGGCTAGGCAGATATGAACGAAACCGGCGCGCGAGATACACTTATTGACAGAGCCAACGGCACTGAGTACGCCACTGTAGATGAGATTAACTCCGCAATGCGGTCGAGCGTCTCGTCCCCAGGGCAGGTGCGGTCTCACCAAAGTCTACGGGTAGCAGCAACCATTCTTTTTCTCGCATTGGCTGTTTTCATCGTCTCGCTCATCATCGTTCCCTGGGTCCAAAACGTCCAGGGTATCGGGCGGGTGATAGCGTATTCACCCGACGAGCGGCAGCAAAGTATTACGTCGCCCGTTGACGGACTGATCAAGCAGTGGTTTGTGCTTGAGGGGACGATCGTAAGAAAGGGCGAGAGTATAGTTGATGTCGCGGATATCGATCCCGATATTATGAATCGCCTTGAGCGTGAGCGAGCCGCAACGCAGACGAAACTTGATGCTGCGCAGCAGGCGCTCGATACCTCGCGTAAAAATCTAGACCGTCAGAAGTCGCTCGTCGTTAGTGGACTCAGCAGCCAGCGTTCAGCAGAGTTAGCAGAACTTGAGTACGCGAAGTATCTGTCAGAGATATCTTCGGCATCAGCCGAGTTAGCGAGGATAGAAACCCGCATCGCTAGGCAGGCGTCCCAGTCTATTACCGCCCCACGAACCGGCATGATTCAAAGGATCTTTGCTCCGCAAGGGGGTGTAATGGTCAAGGCAGGCCAGGACCTGGCCTTGATAGTTCCCGAGACTGCGAATCGCTCGGTTGAGTTAAAGGTGAGTGGTAACGATGCGCCGTTACTTTCTGTTGGTAGGCATGTCCGTTTGCAGTTTGAAGGGTGGCCGGCAGTGCAGTTCGCCGGGTGGCCGTCAGTGGCGATCGGCACCTTTGGAGGTGATATCGCGGTAATCGACCCGGGTGCTGACCCTGAGGGAAACGTCAGAATTATCGTTTTCCCGGAGGCAGGAGCGGAGTGGCCAGACGCACGATACCTTCGACAGGGGGTGCGCGTGGTTGGCTGGATCCTCCTCGATAGTGTGAGTTTGGGCTGGGAACTGTGGCGTCAATTTAACGGATTTCCCCCGACGATTCGTATGGCGCCGCCGGCAACGGTGGAAACGCAGGCGCAATCAAAGAAGTAGCAGAGGCTAAAATAAGTAGCAGTGGCTAACAGTGGCGGGATAAAAGGGATGTGTAGATGAAGGCGCTGGTCAGGTACACAGTTTTGGTACTGGTGCTCGCAGCGACTTGTGTCGTTTGCGTACCCTGTGCGTCCGCAGACACTAAAAAAAATCCAACGAAACAAGCGCAGATGCTGACGATTGAACAGGTTCTCTCTGCGACCCTTGAGCATCATCCAAGTTTGAAAGGCGAGATGCAGGAACGGGTAGCGGCCGACGCGGACCTTCTGTCTGCTCGTGGAGCCTTCGACCCGAGCATCAAAGGCGACGGGCTCTCGTACGCAACGGGTGGATACTCGGGCAACTACGGGGGTGCCTACGTTGAACAGCCGCTTGAGTTTTATGGCAGCAAGATAGTTGGTGGTTACCGAGTTGGAGACGGAACATTTCCGATTTACGACAATTACTACGAAACGAACAATCAGGGAGAGGCTCAATTCGGTGTTGAGGTGCCGATCTTGCGAGATGGGCCGATTGATCGCCGTCGCGCGAATATCGGGCGCTCGGTAGCTGGTCAGACGATCGCTGATTCGATGGTCGAGCTGCGCCGTATCGAGCTCGCGCGGGCAGCGGCGATGACCTACTGGGACTGGACTGCGGCACGTAATAAAGTACTAGTATTTAAGCGGCTCCTCGATGTGGCCCAGGAGCGTGACCGACAGATCGCAGAACGTGTTAAGCGTGGTGACCTACCTGAGTTTGACCGGACTGATAATCAGAGGGCAGTGCTACAGCGGCAGGCGCAGTTTCTCAGTGCGGAGCGAGCAGTTAAAAGTTCAGAGTTTAATTTGGGGCTTTTTTTTCGCAGCGCGGAAGGGAAGCCTGTTGATGTAAGTGCCAAACGTTCTCCTGCGCGGATTCCGCTACCTATGTTCGATTCGCTAACATCAGTAGAATCGTCGTTTGAGGAGGCGCTCGGTTCGCGACCTGAGTTTAAAGCGATCGAAGGGCAGAGAAAGCAGAATGAATTAGAGCTGACCCTTGCGCGTAATCAGATCCTTCCGCGGCTCGATCTTAGGGTGTACTCAGCAAAGGATTTCGGAACGGGAGACGACAAGCGA
>Ga0172372_10009916_pt1 | contig 12306 bp, 11 predicted proteins | sample LakKiv5m_2_FD_114544 | JGI IMG/M metagenome (GOLD analysis project Ga0172372, IMG submission 114544) | Freshwater microbial communities from Kabuno Bay, South-Kivu, Congo - kab_092012_9.5m | ecosystem: Environmental > Aquatic > Freshwater > Lake | place: Democratic Republic of the Congo...
AGATAATATGTGGAAATACGGCAATAAAGGGTTTGAATCTTTAGAAGATTTTCCTGAAAATGCCCACGGTTTTGTTTACCATATCAAAAATACGGTTACACAAAAGTTTTATGTGGGTAAGAAAAATTTACAAAGCGTTACTAATAAACCCTTGACTAAAAAAGAATTATTAGAAATTACCGATAAACGTAAATCAAAAAAGAAACAGGTTACAAAAGAAAGTAACTGGAAGAGTTACTGGGGGTCAAACAAAGAATTACTTTCAGACATTAAAGAGTACGGAGAAGATAAATTTGAAAAAGTAATCTTAAAAGTTTGCTTTTCTAAAAAAGAACTCACATATTATGAAATACACTATCAATGCGTTCACAATGTACTTACAGCAAACTCATACAACGACAACATCTTGGGTAAATTTTACCGAAAGGACTTGCACTTACCCGGTTAAAGTGTTATATTTAATTAATGGTCAATCATCTACTAGTCAATCTAGTAAATAGTGTAATTGGGGCTGGTAAGCCAACATCCGGGGATAATTATTCCTACACGTGTCCTTTTTGTAATCATTACAAGCCGAAGTTAGAGATTAACTTCAAAGAAAACGAGGAAGGCATCCACCACTGGCATTGCTGGGTTTGTAACAAAAAGGGAAAAAAATTAATTAGCTTATTTAAAGCAGTATCAGCCCCTGACCATAAAGTACAAGAGCTTAAGAACTACGTTAAGATCTCCTTCCAGGAAGAGCATGGAGTTAAAACAGAAGCGTTAGCTCTACCCAAAGAATATAAAACACTTTCAGAAGCAAATACATCCGACGTTATAGTTAGACAGGCTCTTCGATACCTAAAAGAAAGAGGCTTAACCGCAACCGATATTAAAAGATATAGTTTAGGATACTGCGAATCAGGTCGATACAAAGATATGATTATTATTCCAAGCTATGATGAAAATGGAAGCTTGAATTACTTTGTAGGACGTAACTTCGGTCCTGGAGATATAAAATATAAGAATCCTCAAGCATCTAAGAATATTATTGGATTTGATCTTTTGATTAACTGGGATAGTCCAATTGTACTGTGTGAAGGTACTTTTGATGCAATGGCAATCAAACGTAATGCAATTCCTTTATTAGGTAAGACATTACCTGAAAAGCTTATGAAAAAGATAGTATCTTCTAGTGTTAAACAAATATTTATCGCTCTAGATAATGATGCATTAAAACAGGCATTAGAGTACTGTGAAACCTTATTAAACCATGGAAAAGAAGTATTTTTAGTTGATCTTAATCAAAAAGATCCTTCCGAACTTGGATTTACCGATTTTACTAAATTATTACATAAAAGCACTCCACTAACATTCAGAACGTTGATGGAGAAAAAATTTCAATTATGATAGAAGAAAACGAAAACGTTAACAGCAAACGAGTTAAGAGATTAATTCACCCAGACTCAACTGCCCGTCAAATCACCTTGCAGGACTCTAGATTCTATCAGAGAAGAGAAGGAGTATTTTATCCTTCAGTAACTACTGTACTGTCTTATTATCCGAAAGATAAATTCTTCGAAACCTGGTTAAAAGAGGTTGGTTCTAACGCCGATGTTATCATGCGTAAGGCCGGAGAAGAAGGAACTCAGGTTCATACAGCTATTGAAGCTTATTTGAAAGGAGAAGAAGTATATTGGTTAAATGAATGGGGATCAACTAAGTATAGTTTAAAAGTATGGCAGATGATTCTTAAGTTTGTTGAATTCTGGGAGACTCATAAACCAACCTTAATTGAATCAGAAGTTCATATCTTCTCTGACGAATTAGAGATTGCAGGTACCTTAGACTTAGTAGTTGAGATTGAAGGTGAATTATGGTTATTGGATATTAAAACTTCAAACTTCCTTCATGATTCATACGATTTACAGCTTGCCTGTTACGAACAGGGTTGGAACGAATGTTTTGAAAGACCTATTGAAAGACGTGGTATTTTATGGTTAAAAGCTATGACTAGAGGAGAAAGTAAGAAAGAAGGTAAGATGCAAGGTAAAGGATGGGAAGTCAAAGAACCAGCTGAATCCTTCGAAGAAAACAAAAGAATCTTTAAACACCTTTACGAAATTTATAAAATTAAAAGACCGGAAGTTAAGCCTGTGACTGAAATACTACCCACCAGCATCAAACTGAAAGGGTGATATTTATAACATATGATCAAGCTCACCTCCCTTCTTAGACAGGTATTAGCCGAAGGCGGTAACGTTTTTGGAACTACCGCATCTATTAGGAAGGAAAATATTGAATCTACTTTAGAAAAGTTTTCTGAATCACTAGGTAGAATATTTCCTAAAAAAGCATCTACATTTGCTGCTTTTGAAAAATTAGGTTCTGCAGGCAAAAAAGACATTTCAGGTGATATTGATTTATCTTATCCTGCAGAAAACTTAATTAAAGATGGTAAACCTGATTTTGAAGGTTGGGGTTTAGATCCTCAAGAATTCGAACAAAGATTCGAACTTATTAGAAAAAAATCAAGAACTGCATCAGAAGCTCAATCGACGATGAGAGCAATGCTGGAAATGATTGCTGATAAGATCAATAACAGCTCTGAAGAGATGCAGGCAGATCCTAAAGGTGCAGGTGGAGGTTCAATCTTCTGTGCTTACCCTCAGTATAATGAAGCAGGTGAAAAACTACCTGACACTGCTCAAATTGACATTAACGTAGGCAATCCTGAATGGTTAAAATTCAGTTACTATTCTAACATCTACAAAGGAGTAGTTAAAGGTCTTCATAGAACTCAATTAATGCTTGCAATGTTTACTAACAAGGGCAAAATGTTTAAGCATGAATCAGGAGTATTAGATAAAGAAACTAGAGAAGTTGAAGCAACTAATCCAACAGAAGCTTTAGCTTTATTAAATAAATTGTACGGCTTTGAACCTGAATTGACCCGAGATATTATTAACGATTATTTTGAATTGTCAGATTTCTTAAAAAAGCAATTAAGCCCAGAAGAATACAAGAACCTAATGAAGATCTATTTGAAGATCCTAGATTTCACCGGACCTTCAGCAGACATTCCAGAAGACTTACAGCAGTTTTGGATTGATCACCAAGACGAATTTGACCTAAAAGGCAAATACTTACCACAATCTTCTAACCTTTACAAATATAAGAAATAATGTCAGGCGCGGCAGGAGGTACTAGAATCCCAAGAGCAGCTGTTGAACAGACAGTTAAGGATTACGTAAATAAAATCTTATCTAAAATACCAGGATTTAAATCAGCTAAAATTTCCGGGTCCTACAACCAACCTGTCAAACAAGACTTCGGTGATATCGATTTGGTAGTTTCTATTGAGACTGATAAATCCAAGAAAGAGGTAAAGAAGATGATTGTAGATTACTTTGAAGGATTATCTGACAAAGAACTACCATATTTAAATACAGAGAAGCATAAAGGAAAAAAAGCAATTAACCATGGTGAAATCATCTCGAACCTATACCCCATTTCAGGAATGCCTGGTGAATTTGTTCAAATTGATAACATTATCGCAGTATCTGAATCAGAGGGTGAATTCAAGAAAGTTGTTTTAGATTACCCTGCTGAGATTCAAGGGTTAATTTTAGGTTTAGTTAAAACTCCTTTATTAGAGGAAGATCCTGAACAGGTATTCAAAAGAATGGGCATCAAAGATGTTCCTTCCTTAGGACCTAATCAAGAATACGAATTCCATTTAGACACTTCAGGATTATCCTTGAAGATTGTTACTTTAGATGAAAATTACCGTCAGTTAGATAGTAATATTATTTGGGAATCAAGTGACTGGCATGATGTTAAAAAGCTACTAAAGGATTTTAATTTAGACGGAACTTTTGATCAATTCATCGAAAAGATTAAAAAGTTTAAAAATCCAAGATCAAAAAATAGAGTTAAAGGCTTTTTTAAGACTTCAATTAAAGTAGGTCCTGCCGAACAAGGAACTCCTAAAGGAGACGGTAAGCAGCAGGCTTTAGATACTGTTGCAGCTTTAGAAGAGAAGTACGGTTCATTTGCAGTTGATTTAATCAAACCTTTACTACTAGAACAAGAAGGTACAATTGCAATCTTCCCAGGTAAGTTTAAACCACCTCACAAAGATCATTTAGCCCGTATTCAAGCAGCTGCTAAGATGGCAGATCAAGTTAAAGTTATTATCGGACCTAATCCTGTTGCAAAGACCGAAGAGGCTGCTATCAGTGCTCAAGAAGCTCTAGCTATTTTTGATTTGTATAAAAAGAAGAATTTAGTTCCTGATAATGTTACTTTTAAAATTAGCGATATTCCTTCCCCGGTTTTAAAAGCATATCAAGAATTCGAAGCTAATCCTGACCAGAAATACATTGCAGTATTTGGAAAAGACGATGCAGCAAGGTTTAAGGGATTGGCTAAAATGCCAAACGTTACCATTAATAACTTCCCCGAAGCTAACATTGGTGATGCTAGTGCAACTGATTTAAGAAAAGCAATCGCTACTCAAGACGTAGAAGCCATAAAGCCTTTTTTACCATTTGGAGTATCTCCTTCAGAATATTTAGATGCGTTACATGTACCCGAAAAAGAACCTTTGCAGGAAACTTACAAAGGTAAAAGAACTAACGACGGTGCACCTGGAACTTTAAAAGCTAAGATCTCTAAATTATACGGCGGTGATGTTACTATTGAAAAAGCCAGAAAACTTAAAAATAGAAAGAATGCTACCCCGCATGATAAACGTCAAGCAAACTGGTTTATTAATTTCCACTCTAAAAACGAATCAGTAACTCCTGCTGAATTAAGACAGGCAGATGATTTTGCAGATTCTCAATTAGCTCCTATCGATGTTATTTAACTTCAAAGCACGTCTTTGACAGATTAACCGGGAGAGAATCAGATATTACTTTTGCTCAATTAATTGGTTTCTTTAAAAGGTTAGGTCAAAATAAAAAAGAATTTTTTGATTTCTTTAAAAAATATAAAGAGATTGTTGTCACTGATAAAAGAACAGACTTAAATATTCCTTTCCTTAACATGACTAATAAGGCAATAGCTAAAACTATTATGAGAAAAGATAATTTTATGTCTTCAAGTCCTAAATTAGTATTTGAGGTAGGTGAAGCAAATCTTCAACCATACAAATGGGAAGAAGTAGATGCGGAAGGTTATTATGTTTATACTCGTTTCATAACAGATAATGAAACTCAATATGATGTAGACATTAAATCAACTGTTTATTTCCCTCCAGGACAAATGGATTCAGTTCCTGCTTTAGAAATTGAATTCACCGCTAAACCTAAAGGTGCTGAATATCCATCACCTAAAATAGTAGTTAATAAAGGTGAAATGTATAGAGTAATGGCTACTATAACAAATATAATTAAAAAATATATTAAAAAATCTAAAGCTAAAGCCATTATTTATTCTCCTTCCAAAAAATCAAGTGAGGAAAATTTTGGTACTCAAAGAGATAATTTATACAGAGCATTTATTTCCAAAGCATTTCCTGGAACAATATTTAAACAATCAGGAGATGATGTGACTGCTGTTTTGCCTGATAATGCCGCTTTAACATTAGATGAAGGCAAACAAGTAGGTGTTTTATATCATTATACCTCGGCAGATGGTTTAAAAGGTATTTTAAGTTCTAACCGTATAAATGCTTCCGAAGAATATTATTTAGGTAATGATTTATATTATATTTCATTTACCCGTAATAAAAACTTTTACAATAAAGGATCTAAATTTGGAGTAAAAACAGAATATAGAATTACTTTAGATGGAGATGAACTTTCAAATAGATACAAAATAACCCCATTTGCCTACAAACCAGGATGGAATTATGAAGACAATTGGGAATATAGTTGGTTAGAAGATGAACCCGAAAGTGTAGTTAGAGATTTCTTTAACAATACAGGAGATTATGATGAACAAGAAGAAAGAATATCATTTAAAGGTCCTGATGGTGGGATTGATAATATAAAAAATTATATTTTATCTGTTGATAAAGTAGAAGATTTACAAGAAAGCACAGCCATGCCTTATAGATCAGGTTACGAAGCCCTGGAGGAAGAATTAACTCCATACATCGTAAGCCTTACTAAATACATGTACGATCAAGGTTTACCAATTGATCCTGCACCTGAAATTGAGTTTATAGAGGATGAAGACAATGCTAAAAATCCTTTAGGTAAAACCGCATATTACGATCCTAATAATAAATCGATTGCACTCTATACTACCGGTAGACATCCTAAAGATATCTTAAGATCATTTGCTCACGAAATGATTCATCATTGCCAAAACATGGAAGGCAGACTTGGTGACATTCATACAACAAACGTAAATGAAGACGATTACCTAAAAGAGCTTGAAAGAGAAGCTTATGAAAGAGGCAATATGGCGTTCCGGGAATGGGAGAATAATATGAGAGGGGATAACGGAGTTAGGTACATAAAAGGATTTGCACCCGGAGAACACAACGACGAACCAATTATGGCAGAAGGAAAATATGATAGCCTTTCCAATAGATTATCAGGAATGATCTTCAAAAAATGGAAAGAAGATTTTGAAGCAGGAAAAGAAGAAAGTCGTCTTCAGTGGTACGTAGTTGACGATAAAACTGAACTTGAATTTGAACTAATTGCAGATGCTTTATTTGTTGACGAGGATATATACTCTGTAGACGGAGGAGCAAATGCAGGAAACGATGCAAAGGGCGTAGATCCACATATTGAAGCTTTCTTTGTTATAGATATTCAATCACTTCCGAGATTATGGGAAAAGATCTCCTATGACCTTAAGGATTTTATGAGACATGAAATCGAACATTTAACTCAGCAAGGACCTAATCTAATCCCATCAAAAGAAAGAGCTTCCGATCAAACCCGTAGAGATAAAATAAAAGCAGGTAAGATCCCGGCAGCTAAGTACCCTGTACTAAGATCAGAGATTGAACCAATGTTACAGGGAATGTATTTTTCTGCTAAAAAACAAAGACGTCCTTTTATTGATGTAATCAATGATTGGTTTGAATCTAGAGGTTTTACCGAAGAGGAGAAAAAAAATATACTTAAAGTTTGGAGACCCTACCTAAAGCAATTATCTCTACCTAAATTCTAAACATGAGAAATATATTTGAAGACGAAGAAGAGCAAGGCCCAGGAAGCTGGATTGCTGCCGATAAAGACATCGTAGTTATCCCTCAAGGAAGCACTACAGTACAAGATTTAACAAAAGCTCTAGAGGATAAAAATAACTACGGTATTTATGTTTCTAATATCAGAAGCGGTAAAGTAACTCCAAAAGATATGGAAGAATTCTTCGGACCTTCCTCTCCTAGAGCAAAACAAGCTATTGAAAAACAAACCGGAGTTAAATTTCCTATTAAGACTAAAGCAGCTATTGATGACTTTATTAAGAGTAGGGCAGGTAAACCTAACTTAGTATTTTACGATATAGTCGGAGATGCTTTAGTATTCCCTAGTTCTAAGAATACAGGTAGAGGGAGAATTCAAAGTATTGTATCAACAGTAATGGATAATGCCGGAGTTAATTACACAATTAAGCAAAAAGAATCATTTAAAGAATCTGAGATTAAAGCAATGATTAAGGAAGAGATTCTTAGAGCATTAAAAAAATAAATTATGTCAGAATCGGTTTTAAAGAAAGAATTTAGAGGAGCAGATCTTCAAAGGTTACGTAACCTAGTTCAAGGAAAGACAGCAGAGAAAACTACTGTTTCTTCTGGGTATACTAAAGATTATGTTGAACGTAAAGAGGGTGATGTTTGGGAAGAAGACAGGCGTCAATGGACTATTAAGAATGGAGTTAAACAAAGTATTTCAAAATTACAATCAGTTAGAGATGTTGCTTTAACCCCTCTATTCTGCCCGGAATGTAAAACCTTAATGAAGCACCGGTACGATAATCAGTTCTATAAAATACACCGTCACTGCTTTGATTGTCATATAGAATTTGAAGCTAAGATTAAAAGAGAAGGTAGGTGGGAAGAGTATCAAACCCAAATTCAAAACTCAGAAATTGACGGAATGATTAACAATTATGAAGTTTGGGTTGATGATTTATTAAATGAAAGTAACGATGGGTTCGTAACTGAACTTGGAGAGGTTGAAAGCTGGTCTAAAGTTAATAGGGAAAAAATCCTAAAACAGAAAGAAGAAGCTATAGAATACCTCAAAAAGTTAAAGAAATAAAGCTATTTATCAATATGACGAACTCTTTTAACATGTCAAACTGGAGAAGAAAGTATGTTCTTGTAGCAGAGAATGGTAGTGATCCTGAAGCTCAAACCGCCTATAGTCGAGAACTACACGGCAAAATTACTAGTTTTGAAGATGTAACTTTTAAACCATCTGAAAATCCGACTGAGGTTATATTTGCAGTAGCAACAGAAAAAGATTTAGAAAACGCAAAGGAAATTGAAATAACTTTTGAAGAACTTGAAGAATGGGCTGAAGGTCAAGGGCTAAATCTAGAAAAAGATGCTGATGAAACAGCTAAAAAATACTTCCGAGAGAAGTATTCTAAAGACCTTACCGACGAAGGTGAAAAATCCCTGAGAGCTCAAATGTTCGAAGGTGAAGAAAATGCAGAACCTAAAGCAGAAAATCCTATCGACATTATCAGCATGGATGTACCTTTATTTATCAGAATGCTTGAGTTCGCAAGAGAAGATGCTTCAACAGATATGGACCTTCATGACCTAGCCCAGAAAGCAATTAAGATGAGTAGTGAAGGTGAACCATTAACTATGATGCATTACGACGAATTGGTCTCTAAAGGAGCTCCTGTATCAGATGCAATGAGCTTATACGAAAAATACTTTAACGCTTAATAAAATGCTTAACCAAGATTTTTTTAACGACCTATACACCGACCTATCCCGGCCCCCGCATGGCACTGACCTATCCCGGCCCCCGCATGGTCAAAAATCAACTGACCAAAAGTCAACTGGCCAAAAGTTTCTAGAGAAATACGGAATCATTGATGGTAATGACTTGATGATTAAACTTACCACGTATAGGACTAAGAAAGACATGTATATGGACTTGAGAAACGAGTATCCTCTACTCCCATTGCATAAGCAGGAACTAGATAAGTTTTTTGAAATACCTGGAACAACTAATACCCTTACTGAAAAGAAAGCTACTTATTGCGGCAGATGCGGACATACCCACGTCAAAGGTACTCCGTGCCCTAGACCTTTTAAAGAAGCTGAAATGACAGATAAGTATGACGATGCTCCAGAATTAAAAGGAGGTCAGAAAAAACTTCCTGATAATCTACAAAAAGCAATCATTGATAAAGTAGTAGGTAAATTAAAAGAAGCTGAAGTATCACCTGCTGAGAAAGCAGCTAAGGATGCAGAAGTAAAAGCATTACAAGCTAGAAAAAAAGCTATCGATGATGAACTAGGAAGAATTCAGAAAACAGGTTTAACTGAAGGAATGGGTGCTGACTACGAAGGTAAGATGGCTAAAGCACAGCTTATCTCAATTGTTAAGAATGCAAAAGACCTATTTGATTCTATGGATGATAACACTCAGTTAAAGTCTTGGATTCAATCTAAATTAACTAAAGCAGAAGATTATATCAGTTCAGTTAGAACTTATTTAGACGGTGAATCTTTATCAACGACTACTCCATTAGTACATGACGGTGAACCAGTTAGAGATGATGAAGGTGCTGCTTTAAATATCGGCGATGTAGTTAAAGCTGCCGACGGTAAAATTTACCAGGTAGTATTCTCTTACTCAGAAGGAAAGCCTTTCTTAACTCCTTTTGACTTAAAAAGAAGAAAGCCTACTAATTTAAGAGAAAGACATTATTTTGATAACGTTTCTGAAGAGATGAATAAATCTTTGAAAATGTCTAAAGTAATGGAAGCAGGTGCTACCAAGGGTGGCTTTATGAGATAAAACTTCGTAACTTTAGGATAAAATGAATAGACATCAACTCAGGTCATTAATTAAAAAAACGATTGTAGGAAAACTACAGCGTCAAGGTGTTAATAAGTACAAAGAGTACAAAGTTTTAAACCATGTACCTGACTTGATATCAATCCTAACAGATTTAATGTCTCCGCAATTTAATTTATTTGTTAAAGACATTGAATGGGTATCACCGAAACCTCCCTGCTTTAGAGTTGTTCTTGAGAATGACCAAAAATACTATCTTTCAGACTTAGGTAGATCTTGGGTAGCAGAAGTTGAAGGTAAGAAGTACTACTTACTTAACTTAGGAGAAGAAGAGATGGCAATGTCTGCTATTGCACGTATTCTAAGATACGGTAAAGCAGTAAACGCTGATATGGGAGAAGAGTTTGGAGGTGGGGGAAGTACCGGCGGTGGATCAACCTCAACCGGAGGCGGTAGCATGGAAGCTGCTTTAGAAGAACCGCTTCCAGCAGGAGAAGAAGGAGCTGAAGCTGGAGCTGAAGAAGTTGCTGCCGAAGAACCTGAATTAGAATTGTAATGGATATAATTGAAAAATTTATTAGAGAAAACTGTTGGAGATTCCCGAAAGGATATCCAGATATTAATAATTCAAAAGATAAAGCTTTATTATTTGAACTATTAGAACAGCATACTATTAAAGAGGAAGAACAGGCACAGTATAGCTATGAAGACCTGGTGAAACTAATCCAAAGTAAAAAAGATTCTTTGGATCCTAAATTTATTCAAAAGTTATATCACACTATTGAAGGTAAAGGTCAACAACTAGGAACCTACTTACAACAAGAATTTAAAACTAGAAAATTAAGCGCTTCTACCAACGAATTATTCGGTATTATAAACCAATACCCAGGACTAGAAAAGCAGTTAGTTGATGTACTTAAAACTAGTAAAAAACAAATTAGTCTTAAAGACTTAGTTGAAGGAAACAACATAATCTCAGTAGCTGCAACTACTACCGGCTTGCCCGCTGCATTCCTAACTTCTTTAGTAAGAGCAGGAAAATCTACTGAAGCTGGCAAAGGTGTTGGAGAAGGAGAAGCACTATTAGCACTCCTAGGAAGACAAGCTAGAAAAATGGAAATAGGGGATGTAGAAATTGAAGGTAAAGAAATTGAAGTTAAAGGAAAAGACGGAAGACTTATAGGACGGAGTGAAGATCTCAAAAAACTCTATTCAGAATTGTCAGAATTAGGTATACAACCTAGGAAAGCAGGTAGCGGTTTAGAAGCTTTACATACCTATATTCCACATATCCTTGAAAACCAACCAGAATCAGAAAAAGAAATAAGAGATCTTTTAGAGAAAGAATTTAAAACATCCTTTAATATAGATTTAACCGATTCGGAAAAAATAAAAAATGCGTTACTGGAATGGTACGTTGATTATTTTACAGCTAACGAAGGAAAAAATGCTGATTATATAATGGTTTTGATAGGGGACGAATATAAACTTCTTAACAAAGAACAGTTCAAACAAGCAGTTCTAAACAAAAAGATTCAAATTAAGAACTTTTCTGCAAGCAATAAATCTCCTAACATTCTAGGATTCACCTAATATTTATAGACATGTGTAGCTGTGGATGTAATACTTGCGAAACTAAAGCTCCTCTATTAACAGAAGGAGTATTGTTTGAGCAACCAATCTCAGAAAACCTTCTTTACCACATCAAAAACGGAAAACCTTTAACAGAAAATACTTTCAGATACGGTTCAACTGCTTTTATTGATTTATGGAAAGAAGCAAGAACTCTATACTCTAGAGATATTCTAAATGTAGGAGAAGATGATGAGCATATTTTACTAGAAACTCACCTTGGAGAATATGGAATGTTTGAAGGAGAAAGAGTTCCTTTAGACTTACCAATCCTCGAAGAAGAAGAGAACATACAAGAGATTAATATCAAATCAAGCAACGTAAAAGATTTGATTAAAAAACTTTACAGCGATCCTAAACTAATTGATTTCCTACAATTCAAAGATTTCAGAAACGCTCTAAGATTTATTAAAAATGCATCTTTGGAGGAATGGTATGAGTTGATGGCAGATGTTAATGAGTATGAAGGGGTTTTAGCAGAAGCTGAATACCAAGGTAAAGAAGTAGCTTTAGGAAAACCTAAGCGTGGAGGAGCTAAAAAATTCTACGTTTATGTAATGAATCCTAAAACTAAAAAAGTAAAGAAAGTTTCTTTCGGTGATACTTCAGGATTATCTGCCAAGATTAATAATCCAAAAGCAAGAAAAGCATTTGCCGACCGTCACGACTGTAAGAATAAAAAAGATAAAACTAAAGCAGGCTACTGGTCTTGTAGATTACCAAGATACGCTTC
>Ga0172372_10009917_pt1 | contig 12305 bp, 21 predicted proteins | sample LakKiv5m_2_FD_114544 | JGI IMG/M metagenome (GOLD analysis project Ga0172372, IMG submission 114544) | Freshwater microbial communities from Kabuno Bay, South-Kivu, Congo - kab_092012_9.5m | ecosystem: Environmental > Aquatic > Freshwater > Lake | place: Democratic Republic of the Congo...
CATTGAGCGACTTTTGACGACTCAACCTGCAGCCTTTGGACGTTTCGCGCAGCCTCTCATGCAGGCCGCTCAACAAAGCCCACAGCAACTCGCCGTGACCGACTATACTTTGGCAAACCAAAACCCCGAGTATAGAAGCCTCAGGGAAGAGCTTCTGAAAATGAAAGAAGGCGAGCAATGACTCCGATGGAATACTGGGCAGCGGCGCCGAAAGATGAAATCGGAAACCATATTTTTGACAAGGTGCGGCTTTACCATGACTTTTTGCGCCAGAGCGGCCGCATTGAAAAGATTAAGAAGTCATTCGCCGTTATGTCGGGCGGTAGTGTTGACGGCACTGGTAAGGTGTCATGGGAAATCAGCCGCAGCGGTGAGCAAGGCGAATTGCTTGTCACCGCCGAAAATCATTATCGAAACATTGGAAACAACCTGCTGACGTTGATTACAGCTCAGCGGCCCACCATTCAATGCAAGGCAAGCAATACCGACGCCAAAAGCCTTTCACAGACGCTCATCGCAGACGGATTGCTTGATCAGTACCTGACAGAGAGAAAACTGGAAACGCAGCTTAAGCGAGCCGTCAAGAATGCCATCTTTCTTTCAGAGGGCTTTATTGCTGTGCTTTGGGACGCCCAGGCGGGCGAAGACGCTGGCCCATCACCGGAATCAATTGACGCCCTTATGTCGGGCGAAGATGTGCCGACCATCAAAAGCGGTGACATTCTCTCTATTCCTCTCGGGCCGCTCGATGTCATTCGTGATGTCTGCTCGACGGGCTGGGACGCAATGGAGTGGGTGTGCATTCGCCACTATGTCAACAAATTCGAGCTCGCAGCCCGCTTCCCTGAATTGGCCGATAGAATCGTCAAGCGCAGCGACAGAAGCGAAACCGAATGGTCTGCTTTTTACGCCCGCAAAAACGCAACCGACTTGATTGCGCACTATACCTTCATACATAAGCGCACGCGGGCCTTACCGCAGGGCCGTTTAGTGCAGTTGCTTGACTCAGACTTAGTGCTTTTCGACGGCGGCAGCCCCTACAGCGACTTGCCGGTGTATCGCGTTGTGCCTGATGAAGTCGAAGGGACGGCATTCGGCGACACCCAACTATGGGACTTGCTCGGGCCGCAAGACGCCATCAACGCCATCGACTCAACTATTATAACAAACGAGTTGGGCCGTGGCATTGGAAACATACTGGTGCCGCGAAACGCTAACATTAGCGTCGAAGCGCTTTCCACATCAATGAATGAGGTAAAGTACGACGGCGTCCAAGCGCCACAGCCCTTGGCATGGCCAGCGACGCCGCCGGAATTCTTTGCTTACAAGCGCGAGAAAATAAGCGCCATGGAAGTGCTTTCTGGTGTGAATAGCGTGGTGCGCGGCGCGCCGTCACAGGCCGTCGGCGCTGACGCATCGGGCGCAAAACTGACGTTTATTCAGGCGCAGGCCGTACAGTCGAATAGCAACCTCGAAAAAAGCTATGTAGATTTGATTCGCGACGTTTGCTTGGCCATTTTGCACCGCTTCAAAGACTTCGGCGGCCAGTTCCCACGCATGGCAAAGATGGTGGGCAAGGCCAGTGCATTCATGGTGAAGGAATTCACCGCTGACGACTTGCAAAGCATTGAGCGCGTAAAGGTTGACGTTGGAAATCCCATGATGCGCACCGTTTCGGGCCGCATGGCCGTTGCTGACAAGCTTGTTGAAATGGGCGTCATTAACCCCAGCGTGCCAGGTGCGGCCGAGCAATACTTGATGTTGGTTAAGGCTGGCACCTACGAGCCGCTTATTGAATCGAGCCAAACGCAGCAAATGCGCATTCGGGCTGAAAACGAAAGACTTATGGAGGGCGGCGAGGTGCGAGCGCTTGTGACGGACCCACACTGGCTTGAAATTAGCCAACACCTCACCCTTTTAGATAATCCGTCTCTGCGTGAAGCGACTCCAGAAAATGAAGCCATTCAAGCTTTTATTTTGTCGCACGTCCAAACGCACATTGACTTTTTGAAAACGGCCGACCCGTTGCTGGTTGCCTTGCGTGGTGGCCCCCAAGCTATGCAGTTGCTGCAGATTGCACAAACACAGCAACCCGGCAGCGTGCCCGCCACCGGCGTCAACCCTGAAAGCGGCGCGATTCAGGTAGCAAACCCCGAAGCTTCGCGTCAGAATATGCCCGGCATGCCAAACATGCCGAAGATGCCTACAAACCCAACAACAGGACAACCGGCAGAGATGCCAAACCAAGGAATGGTATGATGTCAAACCCAAGCACCCCGACACCCGCCACCCCGGCGCCGTCGGCCGCACAGACGCCAACCAATAACGCAAACGCCGTCAATGCAGCCGCGCCGAAGGAAAACACCCAAGCCGAAGCAAAAGCCGAGGCCGCCGCAAAGCAGAAGCTTAAAATTCGTGACTTGGAGTTAGACGAAGAGGCGGCCTACCGCGAAATTCAACGCGGCCGGCAAAGCAGCAAGCTTCTTACAGAGGCTCAAAAGCGGGCCTACGCTGCAGAGCAAAAAGAAGCCGCTCTGGCGCAAAAGCAGTCAAAATACAAAGAAGACTTAGGGGCCTTTTTCGAAGACATGGGCCTTGACGAGTCGGCCGCAGCTCAGCTTGCCGCAGACTACATTTACAAAAAGCAGATTCTTCCGGCCGAAATGACGCCAGAGCAAAAGCGCGTCGCAGAGCTCGAACAGAAGCTAACTGCGCTTGAGCAGGAAAAGCTGACGCAACGTGAGGCGCAAGAGAAGGCCGAGCGCGAATACGTTATTCAGCAGGAAAGCCAGCGGTTGCAGCAAGAGCTTGTGGAAGCTGCCAAAGCCGGAAAAATACCGTCAACTCAGTACGGAATGCGCAAGATTGCCGCAAAAATGCTCGAGCTCGAAAGCCGTGGCCTTTCGGTGCCCCTCGACCAGGTGGCGGCGCTTGTGCGCGACGAAGCCGGTCGTGAGTTTGGCGAGGTGGCAATCTCGGCTGAAATTGCCGATTTAAAAGACTGGCTTGGAGAGGGTAACTTTAAGGCATTGTCTAAGCGTATTCTTGACTATTTTCTAGGCCAGCTACAATCGCCTAAAGCCGCACCGACTCGACGTGAAAAACAGTCTACATCTCAGGAAGCGAAGCGTATGACACCCGAAGAGTTTCTTCGGAAAATGGAGGGCAGATAATGAAGAAAATACTTTTAATTGGACTTTTGTTTATGGCTGGCTTGGCGTTTGCGGCCGTTAATGTTTGGAGCAGCAGCTTTGCTTCAACTGACACCAATGCGCCTACATCTGCCACTGACGGCGTGTCATTGGTTAAGTCAGAAGGCTTGCGCGTTATGGTTTGCGCGCCCTCGGGAAACACGGTTTCCGGTGGTACATTGCAAGCTTGGTATTATGACATATCCTTCGGAGCGTGGATGCGCACGCCTGAATTAGACTTGCCAGTACCGTCAAGCAGCGGCCAGCGGTGCATCAATTTTGGCGACTTGGAGCCGCTTGTTCAAGAAGGCCGCGCACTATGGAAGCCCAGCGCCGTTGTTGACTTGAATGGCGCAACGCCTCAAAGCCCAGGCGTCATTACTGTGCGCGTTTCGACTGGGGTTTTCCAATGAAAAACATCTACAAATGGGGTGCCGTCGCTTTTGGCGTAACCCTTGTTTCGACGTTTGTCTATGGGCAGGCTCGCACGCCTTATACGCGGCCCGCCTACATCACAACCCCAGGCTCAGTGTCGACAAGCGCAAGCGGCGACCAATTCGTCTGCACCAATACCACAGCCGTTTGCGAAGTTGAGTCTAGTATTAACGCCACAACCATGACGTCAACAGTGCCAGCTTTTGACATTGGCCCGACGGCGACACCGGGCACTGATGACAGGCTGGCGTGTTTTTCTTACGGGGCTACGGGCAGCAAGACGCGCATGATGTGCGTTGACAAAGAAGGTGATGTAAGCGCCACAACAATGGCTTTGGGTACGACGCCTGTAGGCATTCGAGCGCATTTTTTGACGGAGGCAACCGCTTATACGCCTTCTGATTTTACCAGTTCTCATGCGGTTTTTGGACGCAGCGCTGCGAGTGGCGCCTCTTCTGGTGGCGTGTTTTTTTCCTACCACACCACCGACAATGAAGGCATGATTGGTGCGCTTTCGCCGGGCACCGCTTGGCGTCCACTTTCATTCCCTGCCAGCGAATGGAAGTTTCGACAAAACGGTGCCACCTTAATTGCCAACATCACTAGCACTGGTGCTTACAATTCCGCCGCAGCATCTGGAAACCAAGCCTTTACTTGCACCAACGCCGGTTGCCGATTGAGTTTGGGAAATACTGCTCGGTATTTGCGCGACGATGGCGCTCAATTAGAGGTAGTGTCAGCGCTAAATGTCACGAGCTCCATAAAAGCAGGATCAACCTTATCGCGTGGAACAATTACGCTTTCATCTGGCACTGGGACGGCAACCGTTTTAAGTGGAGCCGTTTGCGCTTGCTCGCGCACAGATTCGGCCACCGCAGTCCAGTGCAACGTCGCGACAACCACATTGACTGCCACAAGCGGAGCATCAACCGGCACCGTTGCTTACGTCTGTCTTTAAAAAGGAATTTTTCTATGGCCTCGCAAACACTCACAGCAGCAACCCTCGCCGCCGGTATTGCCCTTGGGGCCGGTGGCACCATTTCCGCACAACAGTCATCGGCCGACAAGATTCTTTACGTCAAAGCCGAAAACACCAAGCTTAAAGTTGCCAACCTGACTCAAATCGAGAATGGCAAATGGACGTTAGTGGTTTGCGGCATTGTGCATGACAATGACGGAAAAGCCCTGCCGGAGACTTGCCACCAATGCGATGCTTCATTTCCGGTGACGCTTGACGACGTAAAAAAATGTCACGCCATAGGCGAAGGGTTGACGCAGTAACCTTAAAGGGGCTGCTATGACATTAGCTAACATGCCAAGCTGGTTGGTGCCGCTGATTGCGAATGTTTCGGTGGCATTAACGATGCTGAAGGTGCTTTCGGCACAACTTGAAGGCATCAAGACAGAGCTCAAAGAGCTGTCAAAAGACTTTCGCAATACTCGGGAAGAGGTGGCAGCCCTTCAAAAAAGCGACGGCTTCCAGTCGGCACAAATTGAGAAGCTTGAAGAGCGAATAAACAAGGTCGCCGAATATTGGCAAAGGCGCTCAGGGCAATGACTCGACGCGAGCAGTTTCTAGAGTGGTGCTATGCGCAAAAAGGAAAGCCTTATATCTGGGGTGCTGATGGGCCCGATGGCTATGATTGCTCTGGCCTTGTTTGCGCTGCCGTCTTTGCTTTAGGTGGGCCTGACTGGCGCAAAACACATACCTCAGACAGAATGTTTAGGGAGTTTGCACCTATTGATGGCCGTGCTGCTCAGGCTGGGGATTTGGTTTTTTACGGGCCGCCTAACAGAGTGACGCACGTTATGATTCTTTGGGCGGACGGTCGAGTTTTTGGCGCTGCCGGTGGGCACAGCAAAACACTCAGGCCGACAAAAGGCGCTGAGGTTCAATTTAGAAGTAAGGTGATGTATCGACCAGACTTGCGCGGCTTTCGCGCCTTTCCGTTGGAGGATGTCAATGTTTCTCGCACAGGTAGCAGCTCCGTCGTTTGACTTAGGTGCCGTCGCTAAAGCGCTTCTCGTCGCCGTTAAAAGTGGCGATTGGGTGGCCGTCGTGGCCGCCGTGTTGGTTTTGGTGGTTGCCGGCATCCGCCTCTATGGCCAAAAGATTCGCGGTGAATTGCCCGATGATAATTTTCTCGACAAAACATTAACATGGCTGCTCGAAAGTAAGCCAGGTGGCTGGGCGCTTAACGTCCTAACTGCCTTGGCTGGCGCCTATGCCACAGCGTTGCTTGCGGGCGAGCCTATTACGTGGGGCATTACGCAGGCTGCCCTGTTGACTGCGCTTTCCGGAGCCGCCCTCTGGGAACTGGCCAAAGATGTCATCGGGTGGTGGGCAGCAAAGAAGGCCCTTGAAGCCGGTGAAGCCGCTAAGGCAAAAATTCAGACTGCAGGTGATGCCGTGAAGGCCGTAAACGAGCGAACCGACACCAAGCCCTTCTGATGATTTCCTGCCTTTTAGCAAGCCTTCTGCTTTCGCAGGCCTCGCCGCCAGCCATTGAGGTTTCTGGTGGCCTTGCCGAGACAAGCGATGGGAAGGTGACTCAGCTTCTCCCAGGCGACTGCCTCATTCCGAGAGATAGATGTCTAGTCTACGTCAAAGAAGCCGAGGCTTGTCACGCCGAGCGCGATGTCCTAATGGGCAAGCCCTCGCAAGGGGGAATACCATGGTGGGCGGTGGCGATTATTGGGGTGGCAGCCTTTGGGGCTGGAGTCGCTTTGGCTGGCTCCTTGCCCTAGCGCTCACCTCCTGTTCTGCTTATAGAGCTCCAGACTGTCGGACGCCGTGCGGAATGCAGGTGCACGGCAGCGACTGTGAAGGGCTGGGAGAAACCGAATCCGAGGCCGTGGAGGCCTTCTCTGGCCTTTATGCTGGCCTTTGCGAGCGGCTTTCTTTTGTCACCCTATACGTTTGGGAGACGGAAGACGGAACTTGGGTTGATTCCTACGGCAGGAAGGTGGCGGGCCTGATGTGGTGCGACCTCGCCACGATGGAGCTAGGCTCTAACGAATGGCGCTCAAACGCCTACTTTCACGAGATGGCCCATCTTGCCCAATGCCCGATGCAAGATGGCTCCCATTCAACATGGGAGGCTTTGGGCCTGTGGGTCAAAATTGACACCTTAAGAGCCAAATACTTTCAGCAAAGTTTCCCGGATAACTTGCGAGACGCTGATGCCCCGTAGCTCTGCCGCGTGGGCAACTTTGGCGGCTGTCTGTTTAGGCACCATTGCCTGTACCATTTCACCGCCAAGGCGCCTTAATGGCTTCACCCCAAGGCCTCGCCGCCTTTCGCGTTGATAGCAGGTAGGGCAAAGGCCTTTTGCTCGCTCTGGTTTGCCACACAGTCGGCATGTCATGGCGTTGCCAGCCAAACCAAGGCGATTAGCGCCCACATGCTGACCAGAAAAACCAACGAGCCGATCGCCTGCCAGATGTTTGCTTTGATTTCTTCGAGGTTAGCCATCATGGGTGTGCCTCCAGACAACACTCGCAAACCTCAGAATCCTTCTCAATTTCGCGCAAAAGGGCTTGATTACGGGCCGCGTCGACATCCCACAGTTCTTGTAGGCATCGTTCAACTTCGGCCCTATAGAGCCGCCTCAGGGCCTGGTTTGAGATGTGCGAGCCAAACACCTCATCCACCTCGTGCAGGCCCAGCTCGTAGAGCTCCATTGCGTCTTCCGCTACCGGCTGCGCAAACACGCTTCGAATGTATTGCCTCATAGGGCCTCCACATAGACAGTGATTTCTCGCCCGTCGACGGTGGCGCGGAATGCCCCGACACCATTGTCGTACTCAGCGGCCTCAAGGCTCATCAAAATTTCTGTTTTAGTTGCTTCGCGGATAACCTCACCAGTGGCATAGTCCATCAACATCACAGGCGTTTCGATTTCCGTCCAGTCATCCGAATCCATAGAAAAATCAATTGGGTTTTGGTTTTTCGTGTATTGCGGACCAAGTTCGAAGTTGATTCGATCATAACCATCGTTGATTGCATTATACAAATCCTCTCGCCATGCTGCCCTAGCCCTTTCGCCAGTCCAATGTCCTTCGAGCGCCTCCATTGTCTTTTTGTTTCCGCACTCAGCCAAAAATTCACAAAAGCGATTCCAACATGCATCCGTCAATTTTCGCTCACCCATTTTATTTCCCCTTGTTTGTCAGTCCGGTGAATCCGTCCTGATGAATTGATTATACACCCTATATTATCGACTGTCAACAGCGCCAATGTCGATTTTCAAAGAAAGTCAAAAGCCTAATACTTTCAATGGCTTAGGCGCATTTTTCGAACTTTTTGGAGACTAAAAAAACAAAGCCCCGAAAGGCGGGGGCACCTTTCGAGGCTTTGCAGGCCAGGAAAACAAGGGGGTTGCAAACCTGGCTTTTTCTTCTGGGCTCCCCTAGGCCCGAGAGCCTAACCTCGACTCTGAATTTCCGACTCAAGCTGTTGAATCCATCCCTGAGTTTTTGCCCGAAACCTTTCTTTGCTCGGGTCTGCCAGCTCTGCCAGCGCCGCTTCGAGATACCAATTCAGACTTCGAACGTCGAGTGAGGTTAACGGCGTGCCCTTCTTTTTCCCGAAGGGAATTACCGGAACATCAGTTCCCGTCTCCATTGGAATCGCCTCTGGAATAAGCGCTGGCCTTTGCACAGGCGCAGCCGCTGGCCGTGGCGGATGTTGGGCAGGTGCCGAGGCAGCATTTCCATCGTCGTCTTCATCAGCAGCTACGCCTGCGAGCGACGTCAACCCATACCGGCGGGCATAGGTTATTGCCGAGCCGTATGCCTGAGCCGTCTTTTGGGCGACCGGAAGCCAGCATTTCGAGCTAACGAATTCGCCAGACGAATGCAGCAGCATCGTCTCGACGCATGCGCCATTCGCATCATTTTCGACGCGCTGAACAATCGCGAAACCATTCTTGTTCAAGGCTTCTTTGCAGGCATCAAATACCGCTGAAAGGTCGGCATACTTGCTACGAAAGTGCGGATTTTCCGATGACTTCAAGGCCGCTGTCATTTCCGATTGTGCCTTGGCCAATGCCTTCGCCAACTCTCCTAACTTACCGCTCTGATTCGTCGTTTCCATTCCATTCCCCTTGTTCAATTCGGTGCTTTGCTTCCAATGTCAGACTCAACGCCTTCTCTAAATTCTTCACTGCTTCAGCAAGATACGGCTTCATCTGAGGCTCTTCATGCCTCAATTCGTCCATCTGCTTCGTGAGCAGACACATCTGTTCCCAAAGATTCCCAACAACCTGACTTGATTTCATTTGCTCCCCCGTGCTGTCACTCGAAATACTCTGCTTCCCTCCTTTTGGCTAGTGTGTTTTTCCATCACAGCCGGCGAGACGTTCGATTCTCTGGCCACTGCCTCCCAGTCTACCACCGTCCGAGGCGCCGCCTTCGCCCATGAGATAGTGGCGGCTGGTGTTTTAATCCCACGGGCATTGCCGATGATTTCTTTGAGTTCCAGCTTCACCTTTTCCAGGCGCTCTTCTGCCTCGTCGACGCAATCTTTGGCAGCCCAATAGGCTTTGAGAATTCCTTCAATGGCAGGCGAATCAGCTTCGGTCAGATACTCCTCGGTCGGGTTGTCGTACTTTCGAGCCACCCACTCAGCGGCAAGGTAGCTGCCCTCAGGGCTTGGAGTCTCCCCACCGACGACATAACGCTCCCAGAAAGTTCGGGCGGCCGCAATCATTCGCTCATGCAGGAGCGGGTTGGCCTGAATCCTGTAGTGTCGGAGGTCGTCGAGGCCCACGAGTGCGACGAGGTGCCCCCGTGGAGCGTTCGCGGCGCGAAGGTACCACTGGAGCTGATACAGGTAGTGGAGCAACACGTCCTGCGTCGTCTCGTCGCCCCACTGGTGACGGGCAAACGAGCTAACCGTCTTATACTCGACCGGCTCGCGCACTAGTCCGTTTAGCGCCTCGTCGTCGAGCGATGCCCGGCCCACGAAGCCCTCGGTCGAGAGCTCCAAGTATCGCGGTCCAGTGAGGTTGAGGTTGAGCTCGGTGCGAGCCAGCTCCCTAACGACAGGTTCCATCAACCGCCCGCGTCGAAGGATAGGTGAATCCTTCTGCTCATAGCCTTGCGTGATTCGCATCCACACATCATAGGCCGTCTTGTTTGGGTGCACTCCCATGATGGCCGCGATGTCAGATCCGCCGATTGCTTTCTTGTTCATTGTATTTTCCCCTTGTTTAGGTGCGACAGAACAACTATACAGTGTTCAACTGTTCAGTCAAGGGGAATGTATGGCAAATCGTGAATTTGATGAGACTGTAATTGCCATCAGCGAGGCGCGGGAGTGGAAGGCAAAACAGACTGACGAGAAAATTCGCAGGATGCTGGCCTTTCATAAGGCTAACCCTGAAATCGGCACCTACGAGCTGGCCCGTCGATTCGGCATCGGTAAGGATTCGGTGGCGAAAATTTTGAAGGTGGGTAAGGAATGAGGCCTCGCACCTATTCGTCGGAACAAATTCGGACGCTTGACGACATTACGGCGACTCTTGATGCAGCCGCTGCAGACAGGCAAGCAGCCTTCAATCGCGGCTTTTATTGGGGCGTTGTCTCAGGGTTTGCCTTTGTTTCTTTTTTAGGCTTCATCTTTTGGGCACTTCAATGACTGAAGGAAACTTGATTTATGACGAAGAAAGAAATCAGCGACAAGGTCGAAGACTACTATCAAGAGCTGTGTGATTTTGCCGATAAGCTGCCTGACACAGACGCGGCGCGTCAACTGCTCGCAATCGTCAAGCGCCAAAGGCTGATATTGCATCTTTACCTAGCTGACGAGACGATTGAATGAATGAACTTACCATCACTCAATGCGAATACCTGAAGGCTATTATTAAGTTGACGCAACGGCATGGCATGGCTCCGAGCCTTCGCGAGATTGCCAAAGAAATGAACATTGCATCGACGAATGCTGTCGCTGAAGTCATAAGACGCCTGGTACGATATGGCTTCATCAAACAACGCAAGGGCGTAGCTCGCGGGTTGATTGTCACACCGGCTGGGTGGGAATGGAAAAAAAGATTACCGTAAGATTTCTGTAGACTTATGACTTTTGGAGAGTAGTTTTCAGCCCGTTAAGTCGTGTGCAAGCGACTCTCCCTTTAATATCGGCCTGTTTGGCGATACCGCCTCACGATCGAAGCCTTGCACCTTCGGTCGTTGAAGGCGGTTTTTTTTGGTGCATGCATGGAATGGTACCGCAGGTGGACGGATCGCAGGTCAAGCGCTCAACTTTATCAGGCAGGCTTCTGGGGAACGGTTGTCTTCGACGCGCTATGCGATATTTCTGCGGAGCGTGATTTTGGAGGAGTCATTTCAGAGGTCTACTGTGAGGCCAGCTTCCTTGTGCGTCAGATAAACCTTCAACTCTTTGATTGTGGGGCTGGCGATGGCGTCGATACAAGGGAAGATATCGTCAAAGTTGCACTGTTGAAGCTGTTGAAGGTGGGGCTGATAAGACGAGATGAGGATAATCTTATCATCGACGGGTGGGAGAGAAGGCAACCTCGACTCCCAAAAAAAAGCACCGAGAGAGTGCGCAAACACAGGGAATCATTGAAGAAAAAAACAGAAACAGAAATGAAACACCATGAAACGCGTTTCACGCCGTTTCAGAATGTTTCAGAAACGCGTGAAACAGACAAAGAGAAAGAGAAGGAGAAGGAGAAAGAGAAGAAGAAACATACGTCAAAAGCAGAACACGAAACTTTTAAAACTCTTTGGAACTCAAGAGCAGATTTAGCTTTTGCAAGATTGAGCGTGCTGACAGAAGCAAGAGCAAAAGCCATTGAGCGATTCCTGAAAGCCCATAATCTCGAAGAGTTCGAAGCAGGCATTGAGAAAGCCAACAAAAGCTCTTTCCTCAAAGGCCAAGGCAACACTGGCTTCAAGGCAAGTTTTGATTGGATTCTTAAGAGCGACAACTTTGTGAAACTTATTGAGGGCAACTATGACGATCGCTTAAGTGCGTTAGCCAAAAAGCCAAGCGTCGTTTTGACTCAAGAGCAAATCAAGAAGCAGTACGAGCCCGTCGACACAAAGACTTACTCGCCAGCCCTGAAACATCAATTCGGGCTCCCACTCACAGACGAAGAAAAAGAAATCTTGCGGCAAATGGGCATCGCGCTATAACAAAAAAACGGGGACAGCATGACAATTGAACCAAACGACGCAGAGCGTGGGCTTTTGCTGATTGTGTCTTCTACCAGCCAAACCAACCCAGAAAAGGCTTCTGAAATCTGGGAAAAAGCGGCTCTTAAGGGAGAAGACTTTTCAACGCCAGAGGTGGGCAAGCTTTGGGAGCTTATCGGCGGCTTCGTCAGACAAGGCCAGGCCGTCGATTTGCTCGCCCTAGAGGCCCGAGCCAAAAGCCTTAAAGACTTCGACCGAGTCAACATTGGGAAACTAACCGCCGAATACCTTATGGGCGTGTCGCCGAGCCGGCACATTGCGCCAGAATACGTTAAAATCGCCACAGAGGCATCTCTGAGGCGTCGAAGCATGAAAGTGCTACGGGAGGTGGCCGAAAGCGTAAAAGACGCTAAAATGGCCGTTTCTGACGTTTTAAGCCATGGTTTGGACGCATGGCAGGCGCTAACCCAGCGCGTCCAATCGCTTGGAACCTCAGAAAACCTCATGTTGAGG
>Ga0172372_10009920_pt1 | contig 12298 bp, 14 predicted proteins | sample LakKiv5m_2_FD_114544 | JGI IMG/M metagenome (GOLD analysis project Ga0172372, IMG submission 114544) | Freshwater microbial communities from Kabuno Bay, South-Kivu, Congo - kab_092012_9.5m | ecosystem: Environmental > Aquatic > Freshwater > Lake | place: Democratic Republic of the Congo...
CGTCTCGCTTGGCTTAGCACCCGTGTCAATACATCTATGATGCGTGACACCGCTCCTACCTATGGTAGTTGAGTGGGACATGCTAAGGGGGTTAGGCTGTCCTCCGAGAAAGGATCCCAAAACAATCACTATGGTCGGATTTGGTAGTATCTCAAAAGCTGGTCGGGTTGGTGACATTGAACTCTACCTCAAGCGACCGCATATCCTGTGACACCACCACAAACCGTGTCTTGCCGTCCTTCCAATGCACACTTTCGTTGCACGGACCGGTGATGATGAAGTCGTAGTCGTCGTCCGTTTCGTCGTTGAACGCGCTGTGCTTGTTGATGAGGCTCTCCATCATGGAGGTGAGGATGGGGTGGATTGTGGGGTTTTGCATTTTTGGTTTGAGATTTTTTGTGGATTTTTATTTATTTTACTCAAATCGATTCAAATTGATTTAGTTTAAAATGTTTTGGGATTTTTAACGTAAATCGAGAAAATGTATTAGTGACTACTTCGGGATTTGACTTTGTTTCATTCGGGGGAGAAGGGGCTGTGATGCTCTTGAGCTGTGGCCACCACACACACTCCTCCCTGAGCACGAATCGATCCTTATACGTCATCGACACCCCGAGCACGGTCACATACACCGCCACGTACGAAATGCTCGCGTGCCACAGCGCATGGCAGAAGAAGACGTAGCGTGTGAGCGAGCAGACAAACTGATCCAGGGTCCAGCTCACGACGGCAACGAGGAGCGCGATCCACATGGGGTAGTGCAGTTTGGTGACGCTGTCCCAGCCGAATCGGTACGCCACTCTAAAAAAAATGTAAATGCACACCAACAGCAAGGTGGGCCACTGAATGGCCGCGCCGAATTGATCCGCCATGCGTCGGTCCAGTTCAGCAAATAATATGGTATCATTGGTCACGATCCACAAATAAATGTACGTCATCGCGCCCATGGCGGTTATGAATTTGTGGTTGAGCATCCAGTCGTTCATGAAGAGGAGGAAGAGGAAGAATATGAAGAGCGCGGTGGTCATCCCGTCATACAGATTTCTGTTTGTAAACGACGCGGCCAGCCACTCCTCCGTCAGCGTGTGGTAGGCGCAGGTGCCTAGCCCCAGGAAGATCATGTTGGCCCGGGCCATGCAGAACCGCATGGGTTGGATCGATGCCTCGAGACCGCCCGTGCCAATGATGCCAAACAGGATGAAAAACACCCCGGATGATGCTGCCAGCGGTTCGTTGATTACTGTGTCGGTTGAGGTGTGGTTTGTCCAGAATTCATGCTCGCAGTGGTAGGCGGCCATGGGTGGGAAGGAATGGGATTGGGTTCTTATACATTTTTGTTGATGAACCGAATTTTTGTTCAAATTAAAAAAAAACAAAAAAATTCATTCGGCCACATCAATGAAATTCCAGCGCAAGCGCTACGCGTGTCTTAATTGCCAGCGCTACAAGACCAGGTGCACTCCAACGTTTCCATGCAAAAGGTGCATGTGGACGAATGCCGACTGCATCAAAGAAGCCCACAGCCTTCCAAAACCTCTGCCGCCAGTAGATCCATGGCTGGAGTTTTGCTCGCAACGGTCGCAGGCAATTGTGCTCCCGCCGTTCCATGTCCTGCAGGCGAGGCTGTTGTTGGAGTCCATAAATATGAATTCACAGCATGCTTAGATTTCTGGATCCATATTTTTCAGGCGTACTGCCACAGAATAAATCTGTCCTTGGATGGGCCTGAGATCCGTCTGCATGATGGCGCTTTGTGCGTTGACTATATTGGTTCCAACCTGCTTCAGGCATGAAATGAATGCACGTTTGCGTCTTTCTGTAGTGTATGCACTCCATTCCTCCTCCGTGGGCATTGTGGCCTGTATTCCATGCAGAATGGCCAGAAATAATGCGCTCAGATGCGGATGCGTGCTGAGAAAACTGGAGATCACTTGAAATGATCGAATCTCTTGATACAGTTCTAAAGTATCACGCTTGTTTGCCATATCCTTGAGTGTGATTGTTTTCAGCAAGGAGGTGATTGACGGCTTCACGAGGACCATGACTGCTTCAAGTGGAGAGCCCGACTCAAGTGTCATTTTTTGTACGGCGTTTTTGACATATGTGATGTCCCTTTTCCATGGGGGTTCGCTCTTGATGGCCTCGGTATCCATGGGTTTTTTGTTGCCAGTGAGTATATCCTCAATGTTAGCAATCCGCTGCATCACGCCCGGCGGCAGCGCTTCGTTGAACGTGGCGTGCTGCGCCTTCAATTTGGTCCCTATGTTGTTCAAAATCATCTCAAACTGCTTCTCGCGCTCCCTGATCTCCATCCAAGGACCGGTTTTCGGCTTGAACTCCACAATCCCATCGCGAATCGCGGTGAACAAAACGCCCAGCTTGCGTGGCTGCGTGACCGCCAGCGTCGCCAGTGTGGCGCAAAACATGTCGAGCCTGCTTTTCAGCTTACCCCAATGCACGTCCACGCTGAAATCCATGGCTATGATTTTGCGGATCAACTTATCGAGCTCCGGCTTGATAAACGCCAACACGCTCTGCAGCAACGGACTCTCATCCCCTATCTGCATGCCCTCCACCTCGCGATTCACCGCACTCAGCTTATCTATGCGCGTCTGCGACGCCGTGCCACCAAACGCCGAGCCCAGAAACCCAATCTCGCCCATGCATCTGTCTATCTCCGCCTCAATGGTCCACAGACGCTCGTTCCGTTCCGACATCCTTACAACACACAAAGGCTCCTTTTATATTCAGGCGCTTTCACGCCCCGTCCACATGGACCATCTTACGCAATAGGCGCCCAGTTGATGCGATCCGCGTGCACGGCAAACCAGTGCTTCGCGCCGTCGCCCTCGTGCTTTCGGGTGATCTTGTTGAATTGGCCGTAGGCAGTGATCTCGACCCGCAAGGACTGGTCGAAATCGTAAGCCATCGGGGTGACCTTGGCCCACAGTACGAGGTCTAGCGGCTGGCCCGACGCGGCCTTGGAGATCTGGTCCAGAATGGTATGCAGATGGGTCTCCGGTTCGTGTCGGTTGCTCTGCCACGTCATGATCCTCCGGAACATCGAAGGGGCGTCCAGCACATACCACTTGCCCTCATACCCCATGCCCATCAGGTTCCTGTTGCGATCAATGATGTACAGATCCAAGGGCTTGTACTCCGTCGTCATTATCCGCACGGGCGCGTCGCCTCCGGTGATGATGGGGCGCATCAAAACAGTGTCCTCGAAATGTTGGCGCCGTCCGACCAGGAGTTCTGTATCGATTGTCGTATGCAGCCATTTGCACGTCTTGGCCATGCATGCGATCGTGGAGTGCGGCAGGAGGTGGAGGATGTGCTGCCAAATCAGCAACGTATCCAGCGGCGCAAATTTGCCAGTGGTGGTCGCGGGCGCGGGAGGGTTGTGCGTGAGCTTGCGCGGCGCCTCAATCAGTCGCTCAAAACGCAGCATAAGGTCTGGAAACCGCGCCAGGAGTTTGCGCCCGCGGCTGAGGAGCGTGGTGTGCTGGATCTGCTTCTTCATGAACTTCTCCACATTCATGCAGAAATTGCTGTATTCCTTCATGATCGTCGTGCTGTCGTCACTGTTGGAGTCGCGCACATTGAAGCACCGTTTGCGGACATCGCACAGGAAGAGCACGGAGGGGAGCTGGTTGTCGTCCATTTGTGGGGTTGGCTTTTCGATTTGATCGGGGTATTTATTGGGATTTTAATTGGGTTTGATCCAAATCAAATCAAATCAAATTGATATAAATATTTAAAACAAATTTGGTCAAATTTAAAACACTCATCAAATCGAACCAAATCAAAATTTATTAAAAAGCCCACCCCCCCCCCCACCGCAAAATCCACAGAAAAATGAACCCGCTTCTTCTTCTGGAGCAGAACGACCGGATCAAGTACACACCGGACCCAGAATGTCCTCAATTCTTCCATCTCGGCGTCGTCGCGAGCATCATCGAATGGACCCAGCACAAAAAAGGCCGCACACTGCGCGTCCGATACGACAACGGGGATTGTGGGGAGTTTCGGTCTGATTCCGATGGCGATTATCTGTCCAAGGCCTGAGACGATGGAGATGATGATTGAATTTGAATTCAAAATTGTCGTGTGTTGCTTGCAGCCTGTGTGAATTACACTAGTGAGGTCGCAGCATGAGGAAAGGTAGGGTCACAACATGAGGAAAGGTAGGGCCACAAAAAGGTAGGATGAATCAAATCCGACAGCTAAAAACATAATGTTTCAAACCCCCATTCATTGCATCTCCATCCCAAAGGGACCCAAAGGCTTACGCAAAGATGCGCCCCGCCACATCATCGAGCAGAAAGCACGCATCGCAGCAGCGGCGGAGCTTGTCGCTGAAGGAGCTGCGCCACGCCCAGACCTCGAAGCGGAACCCGTGGCCCTTGAGCTGCTCGATGACGGTGGGGAAGTTGCTGAACCCCCCGTTGCCGTTGCCGTCGCCCGTCACGAGCACGATGGTGGTGTTGCGCGCGTCGGCGAGGTTGCTGAGGCAGCAGTTGTAGATCTGCGCGTGGAGGAACTCGTCCACCATGGTCTCTGCGCCCTTGGCGGTCTTCTGCGCGATCTGCGTCTTGTACCCGCTCCACTGCTCGACCCACCGGCAGCGCGGTCCGAGGTCGTCGGATCCAGCCATGATGCGCACTCCGGCGACGCCCTTGGTGAGGATGCGCGTAAGTTCCGGCACGTTGATGCGCATCCGGTCGAACCGCTGCGGACGCCCCAGAAACAGGTTGGAGTTGTCCACGAAGATGTGGCGGAGTGTCTTGGCAGCAGCAGGAGGACGGGCCAGCGTGAGCGCAGACGAAACCGGTGCTGCGGACGGCGCCATTCGCATCCGCGCGATGTGCTGCTTGACCTGCTCGGACGCCAGCTCGATCTGCCGCGAGTGCACTCCACTGATTGTCAGCACGCCGGAGGAGGTGTTGAGCTCCAAGCACAAAAAGGCTTCGGGATCGATGAGCGGCGTCTTGGAGCGCGTCGTGTTGACCACGTGTTGAAGAAACTCGCCGGCCAATTCTTTGTGCACATGGATATAGTCGTACTTGATCTCAAATGGCCCGTATCCCATTTCAATCAGATGCGCACACACCAGATCGACATCCTCTTCGTATTTCCTGAGCATAATGTCCACGAGCTGATGGTCATCGACGCACAGCAGGCTGAGGATAGTCCTCTTGTTGTCGGCGTGGATTAAATCGAGGTTGGAGCTCATGTCGGCGCGCTTGGATGCTTGGAGTGGTTTGGCTTTTGGTTTTATTGTTTTTGGTGGATTTTCTACAGGATGGGAGTCCTGGGATTTTAAAAACGCGTCCCTTTAATATGGAATCAAACCAAATCAAAAAAATAAAAAACGAAAAAATATTTTGATTTTAAATTTAAAACACAAACCCAACAAAAAGGAAAAAGCTCCCTCACCTGATTTCTACAGGATCCACAGACGAAATGGACCAATCCGTCTACGCCTGGGCCGAGCAGATGCAGATCGAGATGCGCAAGCTGCACACGGCGCACGCCCAGATGGCCGAATTACAATCGGAAATTCGAAACCTGCAGCAGCGGGTGGGGTTTTTGGAGGCGATTCTGCAAGATCAATTCAATTTTGTCCCTACTTCCAATTCAGACGAAGTCACGTTGCTGCACCGGCTGCACCGGCTGAGGGATGCGTAATGAATTAAATTCAATTGAATTTTAACCACCCTATCCGTGATCAATTAAAAAAATTAAAAAAACCAAATCCAATGGAAATCGTCCTCCTCCTCGGTGCTCCAGGCGCGGGCAAGTCCACCTTTGGCAGAATCATTGGCAAAATGCTACAGTGCGAATTCTTCAGCGCTGGCAATTTTCTCCGCGACCAAGGCCTGCTTTTTCAAACCGATGTGGATCTCAAAGCGGAGGCGGCCGCAGCACTTCGATCCAAACTCCAGAAAAACGGCCTGTTGGTGCTGGAGTACGTCAAGGATATCGACGACGCCCACATGCTGATGAAGATACTCAGAGAATCCGGATCCACATTAACGCAGGCCATCCTCCTCACCGAAACCGAGCGCGCCATGCATCCCATGCTCCTGGAGCAGCTCGGCATCGAGCGCGGCAACGAGCACTGGGTCTGGGGACACGCGGAGGCGCGCAAGGTTGCGGACCGCTTGCCCAAGTGGCGGACCAACGTGGGCCGTATTATCGAATACTTCTCCTCTTTGGGAGTCCTGACAGTGTTTGAGAACGCAGACCCCATGCTGCATCGAAACGTCGCGCAGCCCTCCCAGCGCATCAAGTCCATGTACGGCTACAAGCTGGAACCGCTGCGCTCTGTGGTGGCGCAATGTCTGGTGGCGAATAATGACGAGGCCAGGTCGATCTTGCAATCCGCAGCCCATTCGGCCGGCCTCCTGGAGCTCTTGATCCCCGTCCCGCGCGTCGCCATCCGAACCCAGGCCGACGTCGACTGGGTCTCGCAGCCCGGGCGGTACACAGTATCCAAGAAGTGCGACGGCACGCGCTATCTGCTCATCAAGACGTCGACTGGTGCTGTATACTTCAAAAACCGCGTGGATTTTGTGTACAGCTTCCCGCTGGAGACCGAAAACTCCATCCCGCCCAACACCATCCTCGACGGCGAGCTGGTCTGGCACTACAGCAACGGGGGGCATTTCTTCGTCTTCGATGCCCTGATGGTCGACGGCCGCCGCGTGTGGCATCTGCCCTTGCATCAGAGGCTTGCGGAGCTCAAATGGCTATCCACCCAAATCCCTCCGGTGCGCTACATCGACGGCCTCCACCGCCAGCGCATGCCCCACGCATTGGCAACCGTGAGGGCGATTCTCAAACCCCACTACACAATCGCGGCCTTCAGAAAGCTCTCGCCGACGCGCTTCTTCCCCAACGACGGGCTCATCTTCACCCCGGTCGCCATGCCCTACGTCCTGCCCGTCCTCATGCGCAAGTGGCAGCCCTGCGATCAGAGGGCGTGCGATATTCAAGGTCCAAACGGGCTGGTGTTTGAGTGCGTGTATCACCAAGACAAATGGACCCCCGTCGCCATTCGCTGGGATAAGATCAAGGGTCAGGGGGACGAGGAGATAGGCCAACAATGCAAAGACCCGTCCACCTTTCTTCACGGGATGAATCACCCTCTGGCGTATCCGAACCTCCCACCCACCCCATACTCAATGCCACCGCCTCCGAAACGCGCCGTGCTCTCGAAGCAGGAGTGCTTGCAAGCAGTAAGTGCCGGCTTAGCCCAGCGGACCCTGGACGCTTCGTCCGGCCTCGAGATCTTCAACAACCTCAAGGGAACATACATACCGTGCCGCGGGGCGGTGTACGATGGAGATGTGCTGGTGGCGGCGGCGTTTGAGCCGTTTGAATCCGTTTCGTACAACTCTGTCGACAATAATCAGTGGACCAGCGCCTCCTTCAAGCTGGACGGCACCCTCATCGTGGCCTTCCTGCACAAAGGAAAGGTGTGCACCTCCACGCGCCGCCGCATGGATTCCGAGCAGGCCGCGTGGGCCAGGGAGCGGATCGCCCCATCCATGCTCAAGGAGGGCTGGACCTACGCCTTTGAGGCCATTTATCGCGAGAATACGCATGTGGTGCGGTACCCGTTCGAGGGGTTGGTCTTCCTTCACTCGTGGTCGCCCGACGGGAGAGGGTCTTGTGACTTCGACGCCAGCAACATCATGTGCGCCCCGAGCGTCGTGTGCCGGATGCGCGAGCTCGAGCAGCTGCTGCTCACGTCCGAACGGGGTCCGCCGACGTTTGAGGGCTGGGTCGTGCGGAATCGCGAGGGGAAGAGGCTCAAATGGGTGCAGGAGGCGTACAAAACGGCCTCGCGCATGATCCCACTGCAGCTGCACCCCGTGGCCGTATGGCACGAGATCCGCATGGGCGGGACGGGCGCCGTGGACAGGCGGATGCCGGAGCACGCCGTCGAAGAGAAGAGGGCCATCATCAGAGGATTGGAGAGGCGATTCGACGAGCAACTGCGCGCGTGGTACGAGGCGCTCGAGTTCAGCTTCGACGCCCACCGCACGTGGGAGGATATGAACTGGATGGACGGTTGCTGCGTGCTGTCGTATCTGGAGGTGGACGATAAGACGCTGCAATCCGGCCTCTTCAAGCGCCGCAACTGCTTCTGCATCCTGTCGCGCGAAACGCTGCAGTCCGCGTGCTGCCTCAAGACCAACTGGGCGGATTTCTGGGACTTTGACGTGCGCAAGTTTGGGATGTTTTACAAGAGGGCTGGACCCTCAAGCATTTTGCGCGTGGAGATTATGGACAGGATTAAGCCGGCCTTTAATGGAACCATGCCGTACTACACCCCATCGGCCAATTTCGCCCAAACCTTCGCCAAGGGCTGGAAGGATGGAGTAAGGACAGCCAACAAGCCGCCCCTCATCGCGCAGGTCGTGCTGGACCCGTTGATGGAGCACATCTTCCACTTCCTCGACCTCGACTCCATCGCCAACGCGGTCCTCGTCTGCAAGGCCTGGAAGGCATTGATCGTGGGCGACAGGCGCTTGATGGACAAGGTCCACCTGGCCATGTGTTATGGTGATGAGGTCGTCGAGGGCGGGTATCTGTCGGTGGGGTCGTATGGGTCGGGGCTTTGATCGTGATGGTTACAAATAAATCACATTCTGAAAACATCAAATGCACGTAGACCGCACGCACTTAAAAATCCTTTTTTGAACACAACTCTAGAGATATCACTGGCTGCATTCAGATTCCATTCAAACGAAAGCTGTTTTTGGTCAAGATCAAAATACAGGCATTTTTTGCCTTGAACAATGCACATTATTGATGGGGTATTTTCTTTGAAAAACACTGCAGTTTGGGGTGCTTGTGTAATGGTGTTCCCGATGTGTAGATCCCATTCATATGACTGTGCTTTTTTCTTGAAAACAAGTAATAAAGGCTTTGTGGGTGAGTATACTGCTATGTAACTTAAATTCAGGACGATCTGGGGATTTGATATAGAACGCAACTGATCTACGCGAATTTTTTTGAGGGGTGTTGTGCTTATTAAATCCCCAGACATTGAAAACGAATAAACATTGATGCTGTAATTATCTAAACACGCTACAATATTATGTTCACCATTCACAGCAAAGTGTTTATTGCATCTACAAGAAACCTGGCCCATGGCATTCATTTCAGTTTGGTCATCAGAAAAAAATCTTTCACTTTCCAGACATAGTTGATCTCTATTCACAAAGAGAAATATATTTTTCACACCCAAAGCAGTAGGAAGAGGATAATCTTCTTCAATGTCGTGGTTGTGATTCCTGATTCTAATACGCTTGAAAAAATTGAATTGTTTATCAGCAGAATGTTTTAAGATATGAAAGTGAAGCAGAAAACCAGTGTAAAAACCATGACCCACACCAACACACAAATACAATCCTGAAGTATTGAAGGCTACAAAATCTATGTGTTCTTCATCATTATCATATTTATCATCTGCAATAATTTGCACAGTATGGCAATTTGCTTCGCCTTCAGATTTTGATGATATGTCCATGACGTTAACACTTTGACTTGCTAATGTAACATAAGCAAACCACCTCCCATTTTCAGAAAATTGAGCCAGTTCAACAGGATGGAATGTCCTTTGTTGTATGTATGGTACCAATTCACCAGAGGCAACGGAGTCGTTGTTTTCATTTGTCTGCAAAAATGTCAACATTGATTCCAGTCTGCTGTTCACATCCCTTATCATTTCTACCATACATCCATTCAACACACATTGAATTTATACTGATTTTCAATAAAGGACTCGCCCTAGATTTTTTGAAAATCCATGGTCTTCATCATCAGCTCCACAACTCGCCTCTACTGCACCTCCAGCGCACGCTCCAACTGCTTATTGCATCGTTCGGGGTAAAGGCAGCGGACAAGGTGTTGCTCATTGAGTTTTGAAAAAATGGTTTTAAAATTAAATATATTTCAAGTAAAAATATTATAAAAACCTGTAGAAATCTAAACCAATCTGAAATGCAATCCACTCCTCCATTTGTCTCATCCATGTTGGATTACTTTCTGACCAAATTCGATCATGCTACTCCCGAAGGCGTGGCACCCTATGCAGAATTATCAGACTACATCGTCACCGACGGACCGCGCGGCCCCGTATACTGGGAGGATTTGCAGCCGTCTTGCTATGGCGCCCGATACTTTGTCCTGCGCTCCGAGTTTTGGTCGTTGGCTGCGGATTTCTGTGTGAAGGAAGTGGCCGAGACGCCGACGGTGGACGTTCGGGTGCAGTTCATTTTCGAGGACGATTTTGCTCGGGCCAATGAGTATTTCTTTTTCGACACGAGCTTTGAGTTCAAGACTCTCGACCAATGGAAGATGTTCGTCGATGACATCCTCTCGACACTCAAGCAGGAGGTGGAGCTGTGGTCGCAGCGCGTGGTTATTCAGAACAAAGACGACGACGACCAGAGCGATCAAATGACAGAGTCAGTGGAGAACAGCGAGGATGAAGAGGGGCTATGATGGAGCATCAGCTCCACCACCCTCCTCTCCTGCACCTCCAGCGCCAATTCCAACTGTCTGTTGCGCAGCTCAAGATACTGGCAGCGGACGCGGCGCTCGGAGGCCTCGGATTCCATGTGGAGCAGGAGCTGTTCCATTTTGGCGAGGCGGGTTTGGAGCTCGATAATCAGCGGTTCAGACGACATTTTGTTTATTAAACGTCGCTCGAATAGTACTCACACTCGAGCGCGCACTCCACGTCGAACTCGGTCGGCACGGCAGTGATCTCTGTCCCGGTAAAGACAAAGTGGGTCAGCGCGAGGAGCTGCAGGACGCGGACGACGGCGGAGCGGAAGTCTACGGTGGACGGGCTGTCGAGACCCAGCAGAAAAACGCGACCCTGGAGGCTGTAAAAAATCCCGGTTCGCCCGACCGACTCCACGGCCTCGAGGATCTGAACGCATGATGCGTTGTCGGGTGCGTTAAGGTCGCGGATGATCGACCTGGCGCCCTCAATGGCGTCGGATGCATCCATGGTCAAGTAGGCTTCGACGGCAGCGTCCAGCACGTCCTCGTCGTCCTCGATTGCGCACAGCATGCGCAGAACGCTCTCCTTGTTGTCGATGCCGCTCATGTGTGTTGGTTGGCGTGGGTTGAAAGGCGTTTATATATGATCGGTTCAAAGATGATTCTCCTCACAAACGCCACAACCATTTCCACCAGTACTGCTGGCCGCGGGTTCGGGGATCTCTGTTCTCAATCGCTTACGACTTGTGAAGCCAAGCCCCTGTTCAAAAAGGCCTATGCCGAGCTTATGCCTCTCCACGATCAACATCCCATCCTCCTCCACATTCAAACTCACGGCACTGCGCTCCAACTGAATCGACTCCCCGTCGAGCAGAAAACGCTTGATGCACGCTGTCGCGTACTCCGACACACACACCCTTCCCGCCTTATCCACACACAGGCTGTGCGCGTTCTGGATGCCCGGAAAGATCGCAAACACCTTGTCGCCCTTGAACACCTGCACCCGGTGTCCGCCCCACTCGCTCACCAGCACGAGTTCCCCATGCTGCGGATGGTTGTACGTGACAACGCCACACGGGCAGAAGAAGCTTCCAGGGTCGTCGGACAATCGACCGCCTAGCGTCTTGATGTGCTCTCCCGCCACCGAAACCAGCTGCACGCGGTGGTTTTCGTTGTCCGCCACCCACAGCGCCCCGCTCGCGCTCGCAGCGATCCCCACCGGCTGGTTGAACTGCCCTGGCGCCTGGCCGGGTCCCCCGAAGGAGGTGACGTGCATTAGAGTCGTCGCGTTGAACACGTGGACGCAGTGCTTGTACCGGTCCACGATGTAGACGTTGTTGCCCACGAGCGCGAGGCCTTCGGGCTTGGAGAACCAGTCCTTGAGGACGGAGATCCGTTGACCGTGGGCGTCGAGAACAAGGACAGAGTTGGTGCCGTGGCACGACAGGAGGAGCCGCGAGTCGGGGAGTTTTAACAGAAAACGGAAATCATTTGCTGGGTTTTCGTCAAAGACTGACATTATTTGCTTATTCCCTATGCTTTAAATACAATGTCTTTTTAGGCGTTAAAAAGGATGCACAATTCAAATGAATGAAGGTAATAAAAAATTTACCCCTTTCTTGTATGACACGCCACCTCGGGTAGGCAGATCCACTAAAATATTGAAAAGGGGGGCATTTTTGTCAGCCTGGCCCCCACCTCAGTACCTTTAGCACGTCATTTTGCAAACAGGGGGCCTAAAACTGCTCGATTTTCTGCTCAGTCAGAC
>Ga0172372_10009921_pt1 | contig 12297 bp, 8 predicted proteins | sample LakKiv5m_2_FD_114544 | JGI IMG/M metagenome (GOLD analysis project Ga0172372, IMG submission 114544) | Freshwater microbial communities from Kabuno Bay, South-Kivu, Congo - kab_092012_9.5m | ecosystem: Environmental > Aquatic > Freshwater > Lake | place: Democratic Republic of the Congo...
ATCGCGGGCGTGACCGGAACGATCCATCGACTCGACAGAGCTCGCGGTTGGGCTCCGAGAACCACCGAGGTCGTCACCGAATCCCCCGCCGGTCGGGTGACGACCCGTTCGACGACGATCGACGCCGTCGAGCGCGTGGACACCAGGAATCCGTGCGGACCATCGGGCAGACCGGGCAACCCGGCCGTGTCGAACACGACGACCTCGCGCGACGGCACGGAGAGAGTGGTGGGAGCCAACTCCACGGGCACCTGCGACGCACCGTCCGCCGACGGGACGGTGCCGAGTCCGAGCACCATGATGTCGGCCTCGACGTCGGCGTCGGTGGGGTTGAACAGCACCAGACGTTCGCTGACGCCCGCACCCTTCTCGCCGTCGGCGAACCACCACTGCGAATCGAGTGCCGGCGAAGCCATCGAGGTCAGATGAGCCAGCCGACCGGCACCCAGGAAGTGCTGATCCTTGGCCACGACCACCCGACCGGTGGCGGCCGACACCTCGAAGCCCACCACCGGCTCGTCCCGGAAGCCGGCCTCCTCCAGATTCACGACGCGCAACGATCGGGGCGGAACCACGAAGCCCTGCAGACTGCCCGGACTCCGCGGGCCGGCCTGGGTCGAGATCCCGATGTCGACGATGGCCGGAGACAGGTAGGGATTGGTGATCAGCAATCGGAGGTCGGAGCCCTCGGCGGTGAAACCATCGGCACCGAACCAACGCGCCGATGTGGAGTTGGCGCACGACACCACCGCGTCACCGGCCGGATGGAGGGCCTTCTGCTCCACCGACACGGTGGCTCGGTCGAGTTCGACCATGGCACTCACGTAGTTGCCCACCACCACGGCATCGAGGTCGACGACCGTCTGTGATCGGGGTTCGACGCTCACGGGCAACGAGATCGGCTCGGAGTCGACGGAGAAGACGGTGACCGTTCCACTGGAGGGGCTCTCACCGGTGTTCGTGACGATCACCTCACCGCCGTACTCCCCTCCCTCGGCGGCGCCCAGTGCCGGGGTGCCACCACAGAACCAGGTGGCTCCACCGACCGCGTCACCTCCGGGCACCATCGGTGTTCCCGGCTCGAGCGTGTCGGCGAAGACCGGCACCTCCGGTGTCCTCCGTTCGAGGGCCAGCGCTCCGAGGACGGCCCCCGCGGCGACCGCGACCACCAACAGGCGGCGGATCACGACTCGTCCCCGATCGCGGACGACATCGACGTCGACGACGCTTCGTCGACCATCGGAACCCGGCGACCGGAACGTCGCGAACGCCCCGCCACGGGAGGACGGACGACGAACAACAGCGCCAACGACCACAGGCCTAGTTGCAGCAGGACCCAGGCGTAACGAACGAGCGAGGTGTCGTAACGAAGCGTCACGCGACCGGTGTCGGACGACCAGGCATTCGCCGCCGGATCGAAGGCCATCACCGACCCGAACGAGGGCCGTCCGGCCGGCTGCGACTCGCCGTCGACGGCGATCGACCATCGTTCGTCGAACGCCACGCCGAGGTGAATCGTTCCGGCTGTCGCCACGTCGTTCGACGACGACCAACTGTCGGCCCCGGCGAGAATCGGACGGGATCCGGACAAATCCGCCGACGCGAGCGAGGCGACGCCACCGGCGACGCTCGCCGAAGCGGCTGACGGACCGAGCACGGCGGCGACGGGAATCCACTGGGTGTTCTCGAACACCACCATGCTGGCCGGGCTGTACACCGACCGCAGATCGAGTTGCTCACCGAGCGCCTCGACCAACCCGGAGGGAACCGCCAACGGCTCGTCGGCCGTCGAGCGCACGCGGTCGACGAGGGGAACGACGAGGTACCGAACGCCGAGCGGTGCCAGCAATCGTCCGACGCGGGTCGTCGTCCGATCGCGCACCGAGGACAACGCTTCGGCGAGCACCCGATCCTCGGTCGCGGTCGGGTCCGACCAACGGTCGTCGGCCACCAAGCGACCGTTGCGAATCAGCGTGAACTCGATGTCGTCGAAGGTCGACGCCGCGCCCGGCACCAGTTCCGGTTCGCCGAGCATCAGCACCCGGTAGTCGCCACTCTCCGACGAGGAACCGAGCAATTCGTCCATCTGCTCGGCGAACGTGGCGGACGGCTGACCGAAGGATCCATCGGTGGATGCCGACAACATGGGAACCACCGCACCAACGAGGGCGACCATCGAGACCAGAGCCACGGGTTGCCGTAGTCCGAAGCGAGCGCCGCGTACGTCGACCAGAAAGGTCGCGACCAGCAGTGCGGCGCCCACCGACAACGAGACCGCCACCGGCACGAGCAGAACACCCGTCTCGGGAAGAGCGACGGGCGACCGACCACGGTCGGCCACCAGAGCGAGTCCGAGGAAGACCGCCGCCACGACGACGTGGCGTTGCGCCGCGGCCCGGCGCCACGAACGAGCGACCACCGCGCAGGCGATGAGCGCCGGGTAGGCCAGCACGGCGAGGGAACCCAACGACGCCGGACCGATCGCGAATCGAATCACGTTCCACGTGCCGATGGTCGGTGACGACGAACCCATGGCGGCGTTCCAGCCGTCGGACGACAGGTACCGAGCGGACCACGGAAGATTGAGCGCCACCGCGCCGACGACTCCGACGACCGCGGCCGCGATGGCGAGTCCGGCACTCCTGTTTCGGCCACCGACGATGCTCACTCCCAGTGCCCAGAGAACGACGGTCGACACCATCACGACCAATGCCGACGGACTGAACGCCGCGACCACCGCCGACACGAGAACGAACCACGCCATGAGCCGCACCCGACCCACGGTGTCGGGGTGAGCCACCGTTTCGTCAGCGGTCGGATCGTTGGAGTTCGACCAACCGAGCCCGGAGAAACTCCGCACGAGATGCAGTCCCCACGGAACCGCGGCGTACGCGACGATCACCGATGACCGACCCGACGCCAGCGCGGCGTACGGCACAGGCATCGCCGCGTACACGAACAACGCGACCACGCGAGCCCGCGCATCGTCGACGAGACCGGCCAGACGAAATGCTCCCCACCATCCGATCACCACCAGTCCGAGCAATCCGAACGTGTGGAGGGCACCCATCTGGGCGAAGAACGCGAGACCCGCCACGGCCAGCAACGCCAAACCGGTGGGTTGCGGAGTGGTGGATCCGAGTCCCCGATCCCACCAACCGGTGAGGTAGCCGCGAACCCCGTTCCACGGCGACTCCGGCAGAACGAAAAGATCCCCGACCGGGCGCACGCCGTCGGTGATCAAGCGCCGACCCCCCACCATCAACAGAGCGAGCGCCAACAACCAGGCGGTCGTCACCAAAGGCGAGCGTCGCGACGAACCGAACGGAGAGCGTCGCGTTCGCTCGAGGGTTCGGAAATGCCGTTCGCGACGGAAGCGATCCCAGCGAACGCTTCCACGCGCCTGCAGATCGGCGACCTCGCGATCGGCCACCGACCTCAACGAGCGGGCCCGCCGTCGTCGGGCCACGATCCGCGGCACCGCCACCAGCGGATGCCCCGCCGCGGCGAGATCGCGTGCGGCCTTGCCCGGACGACCGCGCAACAACGCGACGATCGCCGCGCCGACCGACGACACCACCAAGGCGAGCGCGACCAACGGAAGGCGAACGAGTCCGGTGAGAGCGAGCACCGTTTCGGAACGCGTGGCGGAAGACGGTGTTGGCAGGGGTTCGCCGAGGGATCGACGCCGCATCACCGCCGAGGGCACCACGACCACGCGCGCGCCCGTGAGGTGCGCCCGCCAGCAGAGGTCGAGCGACGCGGCATCGTCGTCGACGGAAACGTCGAAGCCCTCCAGGCGACGCAGTAGATCGGCGCGCACGAGCAGTCCGTGCTCGCTCAGACCGAAGACGTCCCGCACCGCATCGTGTTGCTCCTGATCGATCTCGCCGGGCTCGAGACCATCGTCGATCTCGCCGATCCGGTCGACGATCCAGCCGACCGAACGGAGAATTCGCGGGTCGTCGGCGTCGACGATCTTGGGCCCGACCAGTCCAGCGTTCGAGCGCGACAACTCGTCGACCAGTCGGCTCACGGCGGTCGGCTCGAGAACCATCCGGTCGTCGAGCAGTAGGAACAATCCGGAGTCGCCCTCGACCAGCCGCAACGCCGCGTTCATGACGGCCGGGTACGAGAGCCCGGCACCCACCAGACGGACCGGCGAACCGGCCAGACGATCGGTGGCGGCCAAGGAGGCCGTCACGCCGTCCACGACCGACTCCACGTGTTCGGCGGGGGCCGCGACCATCACCAGAACCTGGAGATTGGGGTAGTCCTGCGCGGCCAGCGATTCCACGAGATCCCGCCTTCGAGACTCGGGCGACCGCGGGTCGACTCCTCCCGGACCGGAACCACCAACCTCGTCGACGGCCCACGAGCCAGTCGCCACCACGGCCACCACGCCGGGCCGCCCCGAAGCACCGGGAAGGGATCTCTGGCCCGACGGATCGGACGCCGGGACGTCGTTGTCGGTCTGCACGATGGCGGGCAGGTTACCCCCGTACTCATCCTCCCCCGGGGTCACGTGCACCGTGTGCAGGACTTCCGCATTCCCGAACCGCTCGTCGACGCTGAGTAGCGTGAGGTGGAGTGTCCGAAGTCGCCCCCGCTCCAACCTCGCCCTCGGGTGACCGCACGCCACTGCCCGAGGGCACCCTGGCCGTGGGAGCCGGCCTGCTGGTCGCCGGCCTGTCCAGTTACGCCTTCTTCAAGGTCGGCCAAGAGGCACTCGGGAAGGACGACTTCAAACCGATCGTCGCCCTGTGGTTCGCCACCTTCGTGCTCGCGCCCGGATTCTTCTTGCCGCTCGAACAAGAAATGGGTCGAGCCCTCGCCCACCGACGCGCGCTCGGCGTCGGCGGTCGACCCGTGGTCGCTCGGGTCGTTCCGCTCGGACTCGGTGTCGCGGGAATCATCGTCGCCGTGCTGGCCGGAGTCAGCCGCATCGCCACCCGGGAGTTCTTCGAGGGCTACGCGCTCGTCACCGCGGCGCTCGTCGTCGCGTTCCTCTCGTACGCCCCCACGCATCTGGCGCGGGGCATCTGTTCGGGCGAGGGTCGATTCGCGGCCTACGGAATCGTGATGGGGACCGACGGATTCGTGCGCGTCACCGGTTCGGTGATCCTTTGGCAGGCCGGAGTCGACAACGTGGGTGCGTACGCGATGCTCGTCGCGCTCTCACCCCTGGTCGGAGTTCTGATCGTGGCCGGGCGCGGCGGGTTGCGCACCGACCCCGGCCCCGAGGCACCGTGGACGGAGGTGACACCCAACCTCGGTTGGCTGTTGCTCGGTTCGATCATGGGTGCCGGTCTCGTGAACGCCGGGCCCATCGCGATCGACATCCTCGCCTCGGCCGACGAGGCCGAGAAGGTCACCCGCTTCGGAAACGGGGTGCTCCTCGCGCGCGTTCCGCTCTCTTTGTTCCAAGCCGTCCAAGCGGCACTGTTGCCCCGGCTGGCGCGACTCGCCGCCCAGGGCGACCTCACCGAGTTCCGAGCCGGGTTCCGCCGGCTCATGTTCGTGGTCGTCGCGGTGGGAGTGTTCGGCACCGTCGGTTCGTTCGCTCTCGGTCCGCCCGTGCTCGAGGTGGTCTACGACGGAGGGCTCGATCGTCGGACGCTCACCCTGCTGGCACTCGGTAGCGCGCTGTACATGGTGGCGCTCGCCACCGCACAAGCGGTGATCGCCCTCCACGGACACGCCCGAGTGGGCATCGGCTGGCTGGCCGGCATGGTCGCTTTCCTTCTCGGGAGTTGGCTCTCGGCCGACGACCTCTATCTGCGCGTCGAGATCGGACTCGTCGTCAGTTCGCTCGTCTCACTCGTCGTCTTCGCGATCTCGCTGCGCTCGCTGCTCGCCCGTGGCGCCACGGTCGACACCGAGTCGGCCCTCGAGGCCTTCAGCGACCACCCCGTCGAGGGTTGATCCGCGCGTCTCGTCGCGACACCGGGCGGTAGGTCGCTCAGGACGGTAGCGGCAAACCGGCCTTGGCGGCCTCGACACGAAGGTCGTGCGCCACCATCATCTTCACCAGACCCGGGAAATCGACCTCGGGAACCCAGCCCAGCTTCTCGCGGGCCTTCGAGGCGTCTCCGATCAGCAGGTCGACCTCGGCCGGTCGGAAGAACTTCGGATCCTGTCGCACGTAACGCTTCCAGTCGTCGATTCCGACTTCGGCGAATGCCAACTGCACGAGTTCCTCGATGGTGTGGGTCTCTCCGGTCGCGATGACGAAATCGTCGGGCTCGGGCTGCTGCAACATCAGCCACATGGCCTTCACGTAGTCACCGGCGTAACCCCAGTCGCGCTTCGCGTCGAGGTTGCCCATCACGATCTCGTCCTGCAGTCCGAGCTTGATGCGAGCGGCGGCGTTCGTGACCTTGCGCGTCACGAACTCGACGCCACGGCGAGGTCCCTCGTGATTGAAGAGGATTCCCGAGCAGGCGTACAGGCCGTAACTCTCGCGATAGTTCTGCGTGATGTAGTGGCCGAACACCTTGGCGCAGCCGTAGGGCGAACGCGGATGAAAGGGGGTCTCCTCGGTCTGGGGGATCTCGCGCACCTGCCCGAACATCTCGGACGACGACGCCTGGTAGAAGCGAACCTTGTTGTCCTGCTGACCACCGAAGAGTCGCACCGCTTCCAGCATTCGCAGCACTCCGGTGCCGGTGAGGTTGGCGGTCAACTCGGCCTGGCTCCACGAGAGCGCCACGAAGGAGATCGCCGCCAGGTTGTAGACCTCGTCGGGCTGGGCGATCTCGAGAGCCTTCACGAGCGACGGAAGATCGGCCAGGTCGCCGCCGACGATCTCGACGTACGGGTACTGATCGCGCATCATCTCGAGCTTGGGATTGTTCTGCCCCTTCACCATCCCGAAGACCTGGTAGCCACGCCCGTGCAGGAACTCGGCGAGGTGCTGGCCGTCCTGGCCGGTGACTCCGGTGATGAGAGCGCGGGGCATGTGGTCTCCGTTGTTCGGTTCGGTTCGGTTCGGTTCGGTTCGGTTCGGGTCAGGTCAGGTCGGGTGAGTTCCGGGAACCCGGATTCGGGGAGGTCTGAACCGTCCCGAGCCCGCTGGAGTCTACGGTTCGTACACTCCCGGTGTGCCCCCTTCGACTTCGCCGCTCTCGGTGGCGTTCGATGCGGGTCCCCTGCACGGGCCCGCCACCGGTATCGCCCGAGCCACGGCCGGCATGCTCGACGCGGTGACCGACGAGGGTCTGCGCGTCGTGCCGTACGTGCTCTCCGTCCGGGCTCGACTCCGACCCGACACCACTCGCTTGCGGTATCCCGCGGCGCTGGCGTTGCGCGGTTGGTCCCGTTTCGATCATCCCGATCCGACCCGCACCCTGTCCCGCCGCGCATCGATCGATCTCGTGCACGGCACCAATTACGTCGTCCCACCCTCGCGATTGCCTCGTCTCGTCTCGGTGTACGACTGCTGGGCGCTCGAGAATCCCGGGGCGGTCCATCGCGACGTCCGCTTGATGATGGGAGCACTCGGGCGGGCGATCGCCACCGGTGCCCACGTGCACACCTCGTCCCACGCCACCGAGGTTCGCCTGCGTGGGTTCTTTCCCGAGGTGCAGGCGACCACCGTTCACCTCGGCGCACCGGACGTTCCGGTCGCCGGCTCCTGGCCGGCGGTGGTTCCCGATGATGGCCCGATCGTGCTCGCCCTCGGAACGATCGAGCGGCGGAAGAATCTCCCCTTTCTGGTGTCGGCGATGTCGGACGTGATCGGGATGGTGCCCGCCGCCCGTCTCGTGATCGCCGGTGGCGGCGGTGACGACCGGTCGGCACTCGAGTCGGCGATTGGCAACCTGCCCTCCCGTGTCGGCGACCGTGTCCACGTGATCGGACGCGTCAGCAACGAGGACGTCGTCGGTTTGCTTCGTGGAGCGGCGGTCGTCGCGTACCCGTCACTCGACGAGGGATTCGGTTTTCCCGTTCTGGAGGCGATGGGTGCCGACGTTCCGGTCGTCGCGTCGAAGGTCGGGTCGTTGCCCGAGATCGCGGGCGACGCGGCACTGCTGTTCCACCCCGACGACCGGGCGGGGTGGAGCGAAGCGCTGGTGTCGGCACTGACCGACCACGATCTGCGTCGACGTCTGATCGATGCCGGTCGCGTCCGGCGAGCCGCGTTCAGTTGGACGAGCACCGGTCGCCGCCTGGTCGGGCTGTACGACGACCTCGTCGAGAATCGCGTCCGACGGGGAGAATGAACCCATGATCACCGTGCTCGCCGGCGGAGTCGGAGCCGCGCGTCTCCTTCGTGGGGCCGTGCTCGCGGTCGACCCATCGGAGTTGACGGCCGTGGTGAACACCGCCGACGACACCGTTCTGCACGGACTCCACGTTTCTCCCGACCTCGACACCGTCGTCTACACCGTCGCCGGAGCCATCGACCCCGAACGCGGTTGGGGTCTCGCCGACGAAACGTGGCGCACCATGGAGAATCTCGTTCGCTACGAACGCGCTCGACCCGCCGGATCCGTCGCCGCGCCCACCTGGTTCAACCTCGGTGACCGCGACATGGCCACCCATCTCTATCGAACGGCACGGCTGGCCGAGGGGGCGACTCTCTCCGCGGTCACCGCCGAGATCGCGCGCGCTTGGAACGTACCGATGACGGTGGTTCCGATGAGCGACGACTCCGTGCGCACCCTGGTCGACATCGTCGACGACGACGGAGTCGAACGCACCGTTCCCTTCCAGGAGTACTTCGTCCGACGACGTCACGCGGTTCCCGTGCGTGGAGTGGGTTTCGAGGGAGCTCGGACCGCCCGGGCCACCTTCACCGGCCTGACGGACCGAAGTCGGTGCATCGTCATCGCTCCCTCCAATCCGATCGTCTCCATCGGGCCGCTGCGGTCGCTCGCCGGCGTCGACGACGCGCTGCGGCGCAACCGTGAGCGTGTCGTTGCCGTGTCGCCGATCGTCGGCGGCAGTGCGCTGAAGGGTCCGGCGGACCGCATGCTGATCGACCTCGGCCACGAGTCGAGCGTCGTGGGTGTCGCACGCCTCTACTCGCCGGTGTGCGGCACCCTGGTGATCGATCGGCAGGATCGACATCTCGCCGCGGCCGTCGAGGAAACGGGAATGAGGTGCGTCGTGACCGACACGATCATGACCTCCCCGTCGGTGGCGGCCGAACTGTTCCGTACGATCGTTTCGAGCACGGAGGATTCACCATGAATTCCATCAATCGCCTCACCGCCTGGGGGGTCACGGGCATCGGCGAGATCGAACCGGGAATGCAACTCGGCGACGTGATCGTCGACGCCTGCCGCGACGAACCGAACGGACCGCTGGCGGAGGGCGACGTTCTCGTCGTCACCCAGAAGATCGTTTCGAAGGCCGAAGGGCGTCTCGTCGCCATCGATCCCGATGATCCGCTGTCGCACAAGGCTCTCGTCGAGGCCGAGGGCGTGCGAATCGTCCGGCGACGGGGAGACCTGATCATCACCGAAACCAGTCACGGCTTCATCTGCGCCAACAGCGGCATCGACCTCTCGAACGTCACCCGCGGCTGGGCTGCTCTTCTGCCGCTCGACAGCGACCGCTCGGCACGACGCATCCGCGACATCGTCCGGGCCAAACTCGGCGTGTCGGTGGGAGTGATCGTGTCCGACACCTTCGGACGCCCCTGGCGCAAGGGCCTCACCGACGTGGCCATCGGAGTGGCCGGCGTCGCCGCCGTGGTCGATCTTCGGGGAACTCCCGATGCCCTCGGCCGCACGATGCAGGTGACCGAGGTGTGCGCCGCCGACGAGATCGCCTCGGCCGCCGAACTGGTGATGGGCAAGTCGTCGGGAATTCCGGTGGCGGTCGTTCGGGGCGTGGATCCGACGTGGATGCGCGAGTCGTCCATCGCCGAGATCGTGCGACCGGCCAACGAGGACCTCTTTCGCTAGTCGGTCGTGCTGGACGAACCGGTTTCGGCCAGGCCGGCCAAACCGGGATCGATGCCCGTCCAGGGCGTCCAACCGAGGTGCAGTCGAGCCCGCGCCGTGGAGAGCGCCGCACGCGCCGGCCCCCCATCGACGGCCTGCTGGCCCGATGCCTCCAGATACCGGCCGACCGGCGTGGCCGTTCCCGTGCCGACGTTCACCACCAATCCACCCGCGCGCACGCCAGCGCGCACCAGGGCCTCGGCCACGTCGTCGACGTGCACGAGGTCGCGGGTGCTCCGGGGCTCGCCCAGGATCGGCGAATTTCGGCGCGGTCCGTACACCGAGCCCAACGCGACCGCGGTGAACTCGACGGCGAAGACATCGCGGTGGAACGTCAGCAGATCCACGACCGAGCCGGCCACCACTCCGGCGAGAGTCGATGGTCGCCGTGGTCCGTCCTCTCGGGCCGGAAGATCACGCGTCGGGAGATCGCCGTAGTACGCCGACGCCGGCAGGGTGACGACCACCTTCACCTCACCGGGTGACCGCGACGCCCGGCGGGCCGCATCGGCGGTGGCCAGAACCAACGACGTCCACGACGACACCGAGTCGACCGTGGACGACTCGTCGACGAACGGCGCGAGCAGGTACACGACGGACGGACGTCGGCGCTCCACCAGTTCGGCGAACTCGGGACGGCGGGCATCGAGTTGTTGTATCCGCAACGAACCATCCATCGACCGCGCCTCGGCGAGATTCGCCAAGGATCCGGTGACGAGATCGTCGATCACGTCGACCTCTGCTCCCGACCCGAGCAACCGCTCGACCAGATGCGAACCGACGAAACCCGCCCCACCGATCACGAAGGCGTTCGTCGGGGTGGTGGGGGCCGACGATCGGGGCACGCGAACTCCTACGACCGGGCGGGGTCGGGAACCAGGGCTTCCACCAGTCGCTCGCCGGCCACGACCGCCCCCTCCGCTCCGACCACCGAATGCACGACCGACGCCGAGTCGCCCACCGCACCCATCACGATGCTCGATTCGACCCGTGCGTTCGTCCCGATGATCGCTCCGGGAAGAATCACCGAGTCGACGATCACCGCACCGGAACCGACCCGGGCACCGCGCGACACCATGGAGTGTCGGATCTCGGCGCCGTCACCAACGTCGGCGCCAACCTCCACGGCGACCGCCGTCAACGACCGACGTCGTCCGTCGAGCAGATCGAGGTTGGCCTGACGGTACGGATCGGGTCGACCGGTGTCGATCCAGTAGTCGTCGGTCGCCACGCCGTACACCCGACCCTCGTTGACGAGCGCGGGAAACGTCTCGCGCTCGATCGACACCTTGCGGCCGGTCGGGATCCGGTCGAGAACGGTCGCCTCGAGCACGTAGGTCCCGGCGTTGATCAGATTGGACGGGGCGGTGCCGGGAGCGGGCTTCTCGACGAAACGTTCCACCTTGCCGTCGGAGTCCATCGCCACCACCCCGTAGGCCGACGGATCGTCGACGGGAGTGAGGTGCAGGGTGGCCTCGGCTCCCCTCGCCCGATGGATCGCCACCAGCTCCGCAACGTCGACATCGGTGAGAACGTCGCCGTTCACCACCACGAACGTGTCGTCGATTCCGGCCGCTTCGGCGGCGAACCGGATGGCTCCCGCGGTGTCGAGTGGTTCCGGTTCGACCGCGTACACGAGTCGAACACCCGCGCACACGCCGTCGGGAAAGGCATCGACGAATGGCTGCGGCTTGAACCCGAGAGCCAACACGACCTCGTCGACACCGACCTGCGACAACATGGCGACGAGATTCTCGACGATCGGGCGGTGACCGACCGGAAGCATCGGCTTCGGGGTCGTGAACGTGAGTGGTCGCAGTCGGGTGCCGAAGCCGCCGACGAGGACGACCGCGCGCATCAGCCGGCGACGGAGGTCGTGGACGCCGGGACCGTGGTGCCGGGAGCAGTCGTACCGGGAGTGGTGGTGTCGGGAGCAGTCGTACCGGGAGTGGTGGTGTCGGGAGCCGCGGTACCGGAAGCAGTGGCGTCGGGAGCCACCGACGAATCCGTCGTCGGGGCGACGGTGGTGTCGGTCGATCCGGCGACGGTGGTCGTGGGTTGACCGGTCGAACCCGTGTCGGCGGCACCGAGTTCGGGCAGAGCGGCCGCCGACGGCGGAAGACCCGGATTGGTGCCGGCCGGTGCGAACACGATCGCGAACGCCTTGCCGTCGGCGTCGAGACGGATGTCGCCGAAGTTCGTGATGAACGTCGAGAAGTTCTCGGCGTCGTCGTACTGGTCGAACGCGTACACCACCAGTTCGCCGTCGACTTGCTCACCGTCGACCACGCACTTGGTCTCGCCCTCGATCCACTCGGCTCCACCCTGATCGTCGGGGAAC
>Ga0172372_10009923_pt1 | contig 12296 bp, 15 predicted proteins | sample LakKiv5m_2_FD_114544 | JGI IMG/M metagenome (GOLD analysis project Ga0172372, IMG submission 114544) | Freshwater microbial communities from Kabuno Bay, South-Kivu, Congo - kab_092012_9.5m | ecosystem: Environmental > Aquatic > Freshwater > Lake | place: Democratic Republic of the Congo...
CCCCGCCTGGTGGTGTGCCGCGGGGCCATCCTCCGCGCTTCGGGCGCGAGCGCCCTTATCGCTGCGGACGGCCCCGTGGCACACCACCAGGCGGGTAATTTACAGAAGGGATGTTGCGCTAACTTAGGACAAGAGCCTGATCCTCCAGTATGACGATTGCAATATCAAATGGAACTTGCTCTCCATATACCATTGAACTAACGAAACTATTATAGCGCGCACGGTAAACAGGATCTGAGCGGAGGGCGGTCAGGGCCTTTCGGGTCTCTCCTGCCCTGTCGCTGACATAAGCCGGATACTGGTTGCGGAATTCCTCAGCATCAGCCGCAGCAATGTCACGGGCGAGCTTGGCGACCTCGGTTGCATTAACCAGGTCTCGCAGCATGTGGAGATCGTAAATATGCCGCACGAGCGCCGGATCAGGATCACGGCTCAGACCCGCGAGTTCCATGCCGGTCCGACGTGTGAGAGAGACGAGCTTCTCAGCTGCCGTCTCCGTGACGCTCACGCACGGTATGGCGGGCACTTCGGGTTCTCGACCATACGCCTCGTTCACGAAGGACGAGACCGGCAGCACCACAGGCGGTAGCCGCAGCGGCGCATAGGTCAATTCCACCTGGATCGTCGGGCGAAGCCCCTCCCCGGCTTCGCTCGCATAGGGCAATTGCCAGATGGTGTAGCGGTTCTCATTGCGTGATTTGGTGTGCGCGGGATCTCCCGGATCGAAGGCGAAGCCGGCCGCCAGCAGCGCCTGCGTCACCTGATCGCGCAGCGACCGGAGCCGTTGCCGCAGCATGGAGCGGCTGACGGGCGCCGCTGGCCGCGGCACGATCTTGAAGTCCACGTCCTCCGACATGCGACGGACGAGTTTGTGCGCGCGGGCGAGCGCGGTGCCGCCGCCGAACACCAGGGTGAATGGCGCGGCATCGACGGCGGCGAGGGCGGCTATCGCGCGGACGACGTGAAAATCTTTCGCGACGGGCGCTGTGCCTGGCAGCCCGAAGAAATCGGCGACGGGCCGGAGATCATCAGGCAACTCATCGCTCAAATGTCAGCTCCATAGTGTTGTAACGGAGCTTGCGGCTGAAGCGGTTGCCGGGCTGGAGGCGCACGCGCGGCGTCATCGGCACCTGCGTGCTGCGACCTTCATTGTAGTCGCGCTCGGCCGTCGTCGGTTCCCAGGGCACCTTCAGCTTGTTCAGAACCTGGCGTGACACCTGACCGAACCCGTCACCGGCCAGCATGGGCTTGTTCGTGAGCGCGGAGATTTCGGCGCGGCCATAAACGCCATAGCCGAGGCGGATCAGCTTGCCCTCTTCGGTCAGCTCCCGCAGCGCGCGCAGCACTTGCCGTTCGCCGCTGAGATCAAGGAACTCGCGCGTGAGGAAGGCGTCATCGCGGCGCTTCGCCATCCGCGCCTCGATCCGCTGCCGCAGTGTCATCCGTCGTTCCCGCATGGGGTGCCAATCTGTTTGCAAAAACCTGACTCTACTCTATGCAAAAACCTGACAAAATGCAAGATAAATTCTAATTATATCATATATATAGACTTTTATGTGTCGCGGCGGTGAAAGGAGCGCGAGCCAGGCTCCGCTGGGAGAGGGCGCTCCCCGAACCCGGAGACGGGTTTCGGTCCTGCGGTAGTACCCAATCCTGCGCCCAAATTCCCTTTTTCGGGAATTTGCGCAGACGGAACATACCTGGGCGCATGATGCAGCACTGCCTCGGGGTCGGTTCAGACCGGAGGACCGTCGTAATCCCGTGGCGACCTCACGCCCCCCCAACGCCCCGTAATCTCGGCGCAGGAATGCTCGATCGCCGTCTTCCGCTTGGTGCGCCCCGACCGTGCCGGGATCAGACGTTGCCCGAACACGTCGATCCGAAGGCGATACCCAGTTTCAGCGTCGTCTCATGGCCGTGGTTCCGGCGTCACGTGCAGCGCAATGCCTGCTTGCTGCTGGAGATAGCCGAGGACGCCAAACAGATTCCGCGCCTGCGGGTTGCCGCGCGGGCCAAACATGCGGATCAGGCTCTTGGATGGCGTGTCGGTGGCCTTGCCGAGCTTCTCGAAGCCGACGGTCGCCTTGATGTAGTCGCGCAGGATCGCCTTGCCGGTGTCCATGTCGCCGGTGAGCATCGTGTCGATGCCTTCGCGCAGCAGGGCGGTCGCGAAATCCGGATCGCGCGCAGCGCGACTTTGAACGAGTTCCTTGAAGCTTTTCGTCACTGCCATCTCTGCCTCCATCACCGTGTTCGCGGCCGACGCCGCTTGTAGTCGCCCCACAACGTCTTTGCCGCGTCGATATCCCGTTGCTGCCGCTTCTTGGTGCCGCCGGTCAGCAGGATCACCAGCACATCCCCGTCTCGCCCGAAATAAACCCGATACCCAGGTCCCCAATCGATCCGGTATTCGAGTACACCCTCGCCGACCGGCTTGACGTTCGAGAGATTGCCCTGTTCCAGTCGAGCAAGCGCCACAGACACCTTCGCTGCCGCCGCTGCATCAAGATCAGCGAACCAGTATTCGAAAGGACTTTCCCCGTCCCCGGCAAGGTAATAGCGCAGCTCAATCACGTCACAAGGTAACACAAAGGTTACCTAAACTCAAGGGCTTTATGGTGCGGGCGCGCCCTGTCACTCAAGGGTGAGTGACAGGCCAGGCTCTACTCGGCGCGAGCGCCCTCCCCGAACCCTGTCACGTGCGTCGGCACATTCGGCCCTGGACTTGCCGCGGCGGACAGCGTGCAAGTGGCAGGTTTCGGCCCTGCGGGTCACGATCCTTCGCGCGGAAAGAGAGAAATCAAGAAAGGGAGAAAAAGAGAGCGACAGCGCAATCCACCTCGCCGGCCAGGGTGCGGGCGGCGCTCGCGCGTCAACGGGAATTTTCCCCTGCCCTGCGGGCATTCCTCGCGCAGCAAAATTCCCGTGTGACCCGCTCGCCTGATCCGCCCGCTGTGTCCCTGTCCGCAAGCGAGGCGGCGCGCTGCCGCTTCGCATCAACCACCATTTGAGCAGGAGATCATCATGGAGCAGGAAACCAGCATCACGAACACGTACGAACGTCACGACGCCAATCTTCGCCAGGTCGCAAAGCTGAACAAGGCGACCGTGCTGGACGCGCTCGCCGCCGCCGGCATCACGTCCGTCTGCGCCGATTTCGACGGCGAGGGCGACAGCGGCGGGATCACCAATGTCTCGGCCTACCAGGGCAATACCGGCATCGCGCTACCCGGCGGCAAGATCGCCGTTCACCATGCGGCATTCGGAAGCGATCAGCCGGTCGTGAAGCAGGAGACGCTGCGCGAGGCGATCGAAAGTCTTTGTTACGATTACCTCACCGCGGAGCATGGCGGCTGGGAGAACAACGATGGCGGTTTCGGCGCCTTCACCTTCAATGTCGCCGCGCGAACCGTCGAGCTGGAATTCAATGACCGCTACGTCGAGTTCCAAACCACCACACACGAATTCTGAGGGAGGGACAGATGCCACACGCCTATCACCACGCCCTCTCCAGCGTGAAAACCTGGGGCGGCACGGTCGAGGATTTTGCCCGTATCCATGACTGGTTCGACGGTTCGAAGCAGATCATCGCTGACTTTCGTCATCGCGCCCTGCGCCATCATGCCGAAGGCATCTTCATGGCCGAGACGCTGTTCGGTCGCACGATCACCCTGTCCTCCGGTCGCGTGGTGCCCACGCGGCTGATCGGCGAGCAGCATGTGCGGGAGGATCTGGGGTTCATCCCGTCTTTCGCCGACTGGGTGCGGGCGATCCGGCCGGAACCCTGGATGGGACGATCACGGGTCCGGCACAGGAAGAAAGACGACAACGGAAGCTGACGGATACCGCTCGCGCCCGGCGCGCCACAAGGGTGCGTCGCGCTGCGCGCTCCCGTGCCGTGCACGCCCTTGTCCCGCGCGGGCTTCGCGGTCGCCCGGGGACAGGCTGGAGCAAAGAGAAGGAGGGCATGGCGCCCTCCTGGTCCCTGCTCTGCCGGTCCCAAGAGGAGGGCGAAGCGATGCGCGGCTATGACGACGACATCCAACAACTGAAGGACTGCGTGGATTGCGGCATGGTGCTGGAACATCTGGCGCCGGGCTGGCGGCTGGACGCGCGGGAGAGCACGCGCCGCGCCCGCAAATACCGCCGCGGTCCCGGCGAAGTACTGATCGTGAGCCATGAGGGCCGCGGCTGGTGGGATCCGACGAGCGAACGCAAGGGTGACGTGTTCACCCTCGCCCGGCTGCTTGATCCCGGGCTGGATTTCGGCGGGGCGAGGCGCCTGCTGCGCGACATCGCCGGCATCGTGCCCGCGCCAGCCGGTGCGCGTCGCGATCGTGGTGACCAGCCACCTCCGGTTCCGCCCGCCTTGCGATGGGAACGACGGCCACGCCTGTCGCAAGGTTCGGCGACCTGGCTCTATCTCACCCTGCAACGGTGTTTGCCCGCATCCGTTCTGCTCGCCGCGCGCGCGGCCGACGTGATCCGCGAAGGTCCTTATGGCAGCGGCTGGTTCGCGCATCGCGACGCGGACGGCACGGTAACCGGCATCGAGATGCGCGGCCCCGCCTGGCGCGGCTTTTCGGCCGGCGGCGGCAAGACGCTGTTCCGTCTGCCGGGTGGGCCGGGTCCCCTGCCCCGCCTGGCGGTCTGCGAGGCGGCGATCGACGCGCTCAGCCTGGCCGCGATCGAGCACAAGCGCGACGACACGCTCTATGCCGCGACCGCCGGCGGCATCGGTCCGGGCACCGTCACGGCTCTGCATGCGCTGCTGCGCGACCGATCCGCTGATCCCGCCGGCATCCTGATCGTCGCGACGGACGCCGATGGCCCGGGCCGCCGTCTCGCCGCGCGGCTGACCGCCCTGGCGGCGGCCTCCGGAGTCCCGTCCGAGGCGATCCTGCCGCCCGACGGTCTGAACGACTGGAACGATGCGCTGCGCGCGCGGGAGTTGATCCCGTGAATCCGAAAAGTCACTTACCGGAATGATGGAGATGCCGAAATCAGACGCTGCCTCACCATCCACCCATTGATCCATGCCGGTGGTTTCGATTCAAAGCCGATTGACAGCGGAGGCAGACGATGCGGCTGTGCGAAGACAAGGCAAAATATGAATATTTTGTAATCTTGGGGGTTTGTGGTACGATGTCAGGCATGACGATTTCCCTCACACCAGAACAGCAGGCGTGGCTTAACGCCCATGTTGCGCGCGGTGATTTCTCATCCGTGGAAGAGGCCGTGCGCCAGCTCCTTGACGAGCGCATTGCTGAGCGGGCTGCCGAAGAGAGCGATGATCTGGCTTGGGCGAAGCCCTATGTCGACGAAGCACTGGCCGAGGTTGCGCGCGGTGAGTTCCTGAGCCGCGATGAGCATCGCGCCCGCAATGCGGCGCGCCTTGCTGCTCTCAGGGACTGATGGCGCGGGTTATCATCGCCCCATCTGCGGCGGCCGACACCGATAGCATTTTTGATGATCTTGCCGCCAAGGCAGGCTGGCGCACTGCCGTCAAATACAACGATCTGTTTGAAAGCCTCTACGACCGCCTTGGTGATCATCCTGGTATCGGAGCGCTGCGCCCGGCCATAGGCCAGAACATCCGCATCGGCATCGTCTCCCCCTATATCGTCATCTATCGCTACAGCGAGCGCGAGGACACCGTGACGGTGCTGCGCCTCGTGCATGGACGTCGTCGGATCACCGGCAAGCTGCTGAGTGAAACCCCTTGATGGCCATTTCCTTGGGTGCCCCTCCCCAAGCGACGGCTCGAGATCGGGCTCGACTCAGGTGAGATCATCGAAGCCGGCTCCTGCTGTGAACGTCAGCCAAGCAGGGCTCGCGTAGCTCATAGTGGGTCAAGGCGGCACGCGCATAAGAAAAGAGAGAAAACAAGAAAGAGGGAATTATAGAATTCCTGTGGCCGGCGGCTTCCGGCGGCGTTCGTTCCCCTGTCCTATCCACCTTTGCGAGCACGCCTGCTCATGCGGACACTGACACACTCATGTGTCCTGCCGGTGGGCACACGGGGGAGCAGGCGATATGACACCAGCTTTACCGCCCCGCCGCATACGTTGTCCTAAGCACGATCTGCACCTAGGGCATCCGGTATAATTCCCGCTTTCATGAAAGAAAGAATTCTCACTTTATCACACTTTCTGGATGAGCCCCTCATCAGGTGATATTGTCCTATTTCTCTCTTTCATGAAAGAGAGAAATATCCTTCTCGAAGGAGCGGTGGCGAGAAACTAGCGCTTTTGCCATTCAACATCGGGGCTTCTTCCGTGATCGCCGCGCGGTGTTGGGGCGATAATTCATGCTTTCATGAAAACTAGAAATATGCTATTCTCCTTTTCATGAAAACTATCGTCATTGCAAATCAGAAGGGTGGGTCCGGTAAATCCACCCTTACCGTACATCTCGCCGTGGCCGCCGAGCGCGCAGGCGATGGTCCGGTCGTCATCTCCGATACCGACCCGCAAGGTACCGCCGCCGATTGGTTCAACCAGCGGAAAAGGACCGGCATCGACACTCCGCTCTACTCGCCGCTCGATCTGAGTGAGCTGCGCAACAAAACACAGGCATTGGCCTCCGCTGGCGCTGCCTGCCTGTTCATTGACACCGCGCCATCGATCAATGCGGTGAATGCGGAGTTATTTAGCCTTGCTGACTTCGTTCTGATTCCCCTGAACCCGACGCCGGCGGACCTGCGCGCCTTGGTCAAGGGGCTGCCGCTTATCAAGCAGTCGGGCAGGCCATTCTATTTCGTGCTGTCGCGGGTGCGCCCCAATCTCAGGAACAACGAAGGCGCCGCCATGGCCCTGGAGGCACTCGGTCTCGTGCTTCCGGCGCGCATGCATGAGCGGGTTATCTACGCAGAGACGTTCGCGCACGGGAAAACAGCCTTCGAGATCGAACCCAAGGGCGTTGCCGCCCAGGAAATCGCGCTGCTCTGGGATGCGGTGAAGACAAAGTTCTAGAAGGCGATAAAAATAGAAAACCGGAAAAAGAGAAAGAGAGAAAAAGAGAATGAGCAAACGCCCTTCGATCAACCTGGCAGCGCTCACCAGTGAAGCGGCCACGCCCATGGCCGAAGCCGTGCAACGCGTGCCACGGGCAGTACAGCAGGTCCCTCCGTTGGATGCACGTCCTGCGAGGGAGGAGGGGACAAAGACCGCCAACCTACAGGCACTCGCCTTCAAGGTGCCACCTGCCTTCCGAAAACGCTTTCGCCAGCGGGCAGCCGATGCGGACCTCAAGCTCAATGAGCTTCTGTTTGAGGCGCTCGATGCGTGGGAAGAACACCGCGGCCTGAAGCGGTAGATTTAGAGATTTATATAATTCATTAAAGCGAGAAATATATAAACTGATGTGGGCGGGGAAGCTTAAGCGGATGGATAGTAGGCGGGGCTGCCGCGTGACGCATGCGACGCGGCAGCCTTGATCGGGGTAGGCAATAGCCGGAAATTTTATAGAATTCTCGCTTTCTCTATCACTCGACGTCGTTCCAATCCGAAATCGCGATCCGAGTCGGTCGCGCATAGCGGCCCTATCGCCGCGTCAAGCGGTGTATCTGACGAGAAAGACCACCATGGAAGTGTTTGATTCCAATCACTAATGAAGAATCTTTCATATAAACCTGTAGACAGACGGCCCGTTCAGTCTGAGAGTAAGCTTCCTAGTAACCGAGTCGGATTCGTCGATGTCAGGAACCGCTACGTCTGCACAGAAGGTTGCACTCTATCGCCAGCGCTTACGCGCCTCTGGCGGTGATGAAGTGCTGTTCCAACTGCCGCGCGAGACGATCGCATTCATCGACGAGATCAAGAAGCGCCAGGGTTTGCGCAGCCGCAGCCAGGCGTTGTTGCAGCTGATCGAGCGGGGGAGGGAAGCTACCCAGCAGATGACCTGAAAATGCAAAAGCCCGCCTTGCCGGGCGGGCTTTTGCGAATTTCGTGACGGGCCTGTCGGCTAGCGTCGGGCGATACAACTGTCCCCAACCTAGTACGCAGACGCCTTGAAGGCAAGCGGAAATTGCTGTTTCCGTTTACGGGAGAGGCTTGCCCGTCGCGATCCAACCAGAAGGAGGATCGAGATGGAGATGAGAGGCGCCCATGAGGCGCAAAGGGGTGGTTTTGCCCCGCTACCGAGCGGTTTCCGCCGGTTGACCCCGGGACTGCTGAGAGCGGACCGGGCGGCGGATGCCTTCGACGGTCTGCCGGAAGGCGTGGCGACGCCGGGCCAGTTGCTGGCGGCGTTCAAGGCGGCGGCCCCGCGGCTGGGGCTTTCGGCCCGCCTGGTGCACGCGGTCGACTGGCTGTTCCGGTTCACGCAGCCGCAGGACTGGGGCAGGGGAGGGCGGCCGATCGTGTGGCCGTCGTCGCTGATGCAGCAGGAGGCGCTGAGCCTGTCGGCCTCACGGGTCAAATCGGTCAACCGGGCGCTGATCGAGACCGGTCTGGTGACGATGAGGGACAGCCCGAACGGCAAGCGGTATGGCGTCCGCGACCGCGAGGGGCGGATCACCGAGGCCTACGGGTTCGACCTGTCGCCGCTGGCGGCGCGGCACGCCGAGTTCCTGCGGCTGGCGGCGGAGGCGCGGGCGGAGCGGCTGGAAGTCGGCCGGTTGCGGCGGCGGGCGACGATCGCGCGGAAGGGGATTGCGCAGACCCTCGAGACGGCGGCCGAGCACGGCCATGCGGGAGAGGCATGGACCCGGCTGCGCATGGAGACGCAGTCCCTGGTCAAGGCCTTGCGTCTGATTGAGCGCCCGGAGGAGCTGGCACTCGGGGTTGCAAGTCTGGAACGGCGGCAATCGGAAGCCCGGGTACGCCTGGAGATGCTCCTGAAAGTGGTGGATTCAGACCCCAAGGGGCCTGAAAACAGGCCCCACATTACATCTACAACCAATCTTGATAATCCGATGGATACGGTAATGGCAACCGAAGGGTGTAAGTCGATCCCGGGTGAGCACGTGCCGGACAAGGAACCACCGGCGGTGACGCGAGAGCGGCGCAACGCGGGGCAGGGGCGTGACGGCGGGCGGCCCGACCGGACGGAGCGGACGGACGCCGGGACGGTGATGCGGCTGTCGGCGGATGAGCTGCTCCGGCTGGCACCGCGGCTGCGGCCGTTCCTGCGCACCGGGTCACCAGCGTGGCCGGACCTGGTGGAGGCGGCGGACTGGCTGCGCGGCGAACTCGGAGTATCGAAGTCGCTGTGGGGCGAGGCGTGCCTGACGATGGGTCGCGAACAGGCGGCGATCGCGATCGGGATCGTGTCGGCGAAGCCGGGGGCGCATTTCCGGACCACGCCGGGGGGGTATTTCCACGGGATGGTGATGAAGGCGAAGGCCGGAACCTTGAACCTGGCGCGGACGATCTGGGGCCTGCGCGATGGCGGCCGGCGGCGTCCTGGCGCGGCCGGGCCGCGGCAGACGACGGACCGAAACCGGCCATGGTCGGGCCATGCGTAAAGGCAGGGGCCGGAGTGCGCGGCGATCCTGTTGCGCGATGGTCACAGGCTGACAGCGGCACTGGTCGGACGGCTCACATCCGCTGTACATCCGGGCCCTGGCGTGGCCTGCTGTCCGTGAATGTCCGGCGCGCACCCCCGGACGGCGGGTGGCGGGGACATGGCGCGGGATCGCGGTGGCGGATATGGGTCCGAGCGGACCGGGCGGGCGGCGGGAAGGTTGTCCCCGGATAACCGGGAGCGGCCCCGGGGATTGTGCTGATCCATGCGGCGACGGCGGCGGTATCATCCGTCCGGGTATGTCTGGACACGGCGTGGCTGGAAGAAGCTGCGATCCCGTCCGAAACCTCCTGTGCCGCAGCCGAAGCGCCCGGAGCTGTCTCCCGACGCTCTCACCTCGGCACCGTCCGATGTGAACCCGGAGGCACGGGCGGCAGGCGGTTGCGAAGATGACCTGACAGGCGCGCGCGGTGCGGGTCCCGGTGACGCCGATGGTCCGGGCGGATCCTCCGATCATATGTGCTTGGGGCGCGTTGCCGCCGGACTGATGAGACCTCGATGAGCGAACCCTACGTCCGTCCGTGTCGCCCGCAACACCTTTTTTCCCCGCCGCTGCGCGGCTTCCTCGCGGGCCAAAAAAGGGTGTTGCGGGCGCCCCGTCTCCGGTCGTGGCCGGGTCGCATCGAGGCCCCAATTCCGGTGGCTTCGCAACCCGAAGGAGGATCACATGATCATCGGAACATTCACCAAGACCAAGAAGGGCTACACCGGGGAGATCGTCACCCTGACGCATCGCGGCAAGGTCGAGTTCGAACCGTTGGCCCGTGGCGCCGATTTCCAGGTCACGCTGGACGGTGCCGAGGTTGGAGCGGCGTGGAAGAAGACCGGCCGCGAGAGCGGCAAGTCGTATCTGTCGGTCAAGCTCGACAGCCCGTTCCTGCCGGCGCCGGTCAACTGTGCGCTGACCACCCGCGAGGACGGCTCGCACATCCTGGTCTGGAGCCGCGAGGATCGTAAGCAGGATTAACCGCCTGAGCCGTTCCCGGATATCCGGGGACGGCCTTTCCTTTTTCAGCCCTGGTGATGGGAGCCATGACCACGATCACCGGCATGAACCACTATACAGTGGTGCGCATCACCCGGTCCGGGGATGACCTGCACCGCCTGTAAACAGGCTGCCGTTCGCACTGCCTGACGGCGTTATCGGCGGCGGTCGGCTTGTCCACCCTGCGAGGGGCCAGGCCGCCGGAATGGCGGTCTCGATCCTGTAACCCTGCGCCGCACCTCCCGGCTGCGGGGCAAGGGCGGCGCTTCGCTTGCCCGGGGCGCGGGTATCCCCGACTTTCGGGCGCGTCGCGCCCTGCGAGCCGGGTGATCCCCCTCCCGCGTCCCGCCCCTCCGCCCGGCAGGCACCGCGGCGCGAACGGGTTGGATCGAGACCGCCATTCCGGCGGCCCGGACCAAGAGGGAGACCCGATCATGCCGATCTATACCGCCTGCTTCGTAAGCGTCGCGAGGATACCACGGCCGTGGCGAGGCTACGCGGAATTGACGACGCCGGATTTTTCTGCCGCCCAGTTCCAGGGGAGGAGCGTGTGAAGCTCGTTGCGCTTGGCTCGCCCCGAGACAATCCGTTCCAGCACATCGGTCAGCCATGCCAACGGCTCGACATCATTCAGCTTCGCCGTCTGGATCATGCTGGCGACGATGGCCCAATGCCGCCCACCGCTATCGGCACCGGCAAAAAGGGCATTTTTTCTGCCAAGAGCCACCGGGCGCATCGCCCGCTCGACCGTGTTGGTATCCAGTTCCAGCCGGCCGTCATCAAGGAACAGAACCAACCCCTTCCAATGGTTCAGCGCATATCGGATGGCCTGCGCCAGCGTCGACCGCCCGGAGATGCGTGGCAGTTGCTCGGTGAACCATGTGTGCATGGCCTCTACCAAGGGCCGGCTGCGCTGCTGGCGAACCCGCGCGCGGTCATCAGCCGTCTGGCCGCGGATGTCACCCTCGATCGCATACAGCGCGGCGATCCGCGTCAGGGCTTCCGCCGCGATCGGCGATTGCGTGGCGGCCTGGATATCGAAGAACTTCCGCCGCGTGTGCGCCCAGCAGAAGGCAAGGCGGGGCGCGTCGGCATCAGCACCAACCAGGCGACCAAACCCGGCATAACCATCGACCTGCAACACCCCCCGGAAACCCTTCAGGTGACTGACCGGATGCTCGGCCTTGCGATCCTCGCTGTAGAGATAGGCCGCCGCCGGATGGCCAGGACCGCTCCACGGCCGGTTGTCCACCGCATAGCACCACAGCCGCCCGGTCTTGGTCCGCCCGCGACCGGGATCGAGTACCGGCAGGGTCGTATCATCGGCAAACACCTTGGGTGAGGCCAGCACCGTGCCCAGCAACACCTCATGCAACGGTGCCAGCCACCAGCACGCTCGGCCGACCCAGTTGCACAAGGTGGAACGATCCAGCGTGATGCCCTGGCGGGCGAGGATCTGCGACTGTCGATACAACGGCAGGTGATCGCTGTATTTGCTGATCAGCACATGCGCCAGCAAGGCCTCGGTGGCCAGGCCACCGGTTATGGGACGCTCCGGCGCAGGCGCCTGCGCGACGGCGCCCTCGCAGGCGCGACAGCCATAGCGCGGCCGGCGGATCACCTTCACGCGCAGTTGGGCCAGAACTAACGAAACGGCCTGCTGGTACGCATAAGCGGACAAACTGAGAACGTTTCGACGTGGCTTCCGTGGAATTCCGCCAATCTTCGGTTGGCGGGCTGGATCGGGTGGAGCTGCCGCCCTGTCGGAAAACATCTGTTTGTC
>Ga0172372_10009924_pt1 | contig 12294 bp, 5 predicted proteins | sample LakKiv5m_2_FD_114544 | JGI IMG/M metagenome (GOLD analysis project Ga0172372, IMG submission 114544) | Freshwater microbial communities from Kabuno Bay, South-Kivu, Congo - kab_092012_9.5m | ecosystem: Environmental > Aquatic > Freshwater > Lake | place: Democratic Republic of the Congo...
GCAAGGGCTGTGGGGCTCCACGGGACGATCGAGGCAGTCCGATGCAGCTGTGGCAGATGGACCCGCGATGTGGCGACGTCTGCCCGAGGAAGACAAGCGGCTTCGGCCGGGCCGCGAGCACTGGAATCGCCGCACGGAGGCCCACCCGAACACGGGCGAGAGGTCCGCCCGCTCACTGCGGCCGCCTCGGCCGCGGCATCTGAGTTCATGCCGGACACGCATGGAGCCGCGACTGCGGCGGAGAGCACGAAGACCGATGCCCCAAGCAGCGCAGGGTAGAGAAAACGGGCCACAGAGCAGACGCGGTGTCGATCCTCGCGCTTTCGCTCAGCGGAGTTGTCTCGCGGTGTAGGGAAAGTGATCACTTCGACGCCTCCTCCGCAAGTCGACGGTAGTACTCCCGTGTCAGTCGCTCGTAGATCGACGAGACGCGATCGCGGCGGCCTTGCAACACGAGTTCACGAACTCTCTCGGGAAGCTGTCCCCACTCGATGCGCGACTCCTCAAGCTCGACACCGTCAACAGTGGCTTGGTCATTCGGTCGGTCGAGCGTCGACTCGCCGTCGCTTTCCCCGGGTTGCGTCTGACCGGCGACCTGGTTTGAACTCGCGTCGCGCTGCGACGACTGCTGACCATTCTGCTCGGAAGGATCCTCGCTGCCACTTCGCCGGCTCCCAGACTGCCGCGACGATGATGATCTCGACTTCGACTTGGACTGGCTTTGTCGCTCTGCCTCTTCGAGCAGCCGTGCCAAGGTGCGCACCACATCCTCCTGTATACGCTGCGTCCCGATCCCAGGGTCCCGAGCGTCCTCAAGTCGTTCAGCCGCCGAACGCATGCCGCCGACTGCACGATCGACGAGATCCTCGAGGGTCGCCTCGTCGAGCGCCCTATCGAGTCTTCGCGTCTGTTCACGCTCTGCAGCGCTCTCGGCACTCGAGCCACCGGCACCCGTCGAGGGAACGCCGAGCAGTTCATCGAGGGACCTCGGTGGCCCAGGTGGCTTCGGCGGCGCAGAGCCGACGGCCGTGTTCGATTCCTTGCCCCCCTGAGTCGGTGTGGCTCCCGTAGCGTCGCGCTTCGGGTTACCAGCATCGGTCGAGCCTTGGTCTTGAGCGATGCGCCTCGACTCAGCCTCTCGTCCTCCTTCGCCCGCCAGGAACGGTGCTGCGCCCATCCCGTGCACGAAAGACAGCGCCAACAGGGTGGCGGCGACCCCGCGAGGTCGCCAGCCGGCCCGAGGGCGTGAGAAACATGCGGCCTCGACACCGACACTGCGGAATTGAGACGAAAGTCGGCGAATGGGTTTCATGGGGATTCTCCAAGGCAAACTTCCAGGGCCCATGCGGAGGTGGACAGCGGACGCCACGACGCGATGACCGAGAAATGGCCGACCGCACCGTCGAGTCCACGCGGGACCAACCGCGCGCGGTCACTCGTCCTATCGGGGCCCGTTGCCTCAACGCCATCGCCCTCGTCCGACCTGGCGCCCTGACCTTCATCCCGAGAGTCATCCCGAGAGTCATCATGGGCTTCGTCCTCGCGCGGCGCATCCTCCTGCTCGCTCGACCCGCCCTCGTCGGGGTCCCCGCGCGGCTGAGGCTGCCCCTGACCGCGAATCTTGTCTGCGAGCCGAAGACCGAGATCAAGAATGCGCCGCTGACGCGCGGCGAGTTCCGCGATTCCTCCAGCGCGTGCAGACTCGTCCAAGCCGACGCCCTGCTCGTCGAGCCGCCTGGTCCTCCTGACCAGTGCGTCCTGCATGGACATGAGCAGTCGGACCTCAGCGGCTGGTGGGACCGCACCCGATGGCGCGCCACCGGAGCCTCCCCCGGGCTGGCCATCGTCGGCCTCCTGCTCTCCGAACTGATCCTCGTCATCGGACGAGGCGGCTTCGTCAAGTGCGGAGACGATTGCTGAGATCGCCTCGATCGCGTCAAGCGCCGGGGGTAGGGCATCCTTCGGACGGCCTGCCGCGAGACGATCGCGTGCATCCGAGAGCGCCATGTCGATCACATCGTGCATCTCGACGAAGACCTCGGCATCACGAAGATCCTGCTCGGCCTCGATCACTCCCGCGACATCGCTCCGGATCTGCTCCTGCACGGTCGAGAGGCGCCTGCTCTCGACCGTCTCGCGACGGGTCAACTCCCGCATCTCGTCGGGCGCGACACGCTCGACAAGGGAACGCACCGCCACCTGCCGCTCGAGAATCGCCCTGTACTTCGCGACGAGCTCCTCTCGCCGCTCCTCCTCCGCCTGCTCCTCGGCCCGCTGCGCCAGACGCTCGGCCTCGGCGAGCGCTTCCTCGAGAGCACGAACGGCCGCGTCCGAAGCAGCGATCGCATCGGCACGCACGAACTTCTCCGACCGCAACCGAGATGCGACGCCACCGAGGCTCGTCGAAGCGGTCTCGAGCAGACGAGCCGCACGCGCCGACTCCCTGCTGCGCGTCCTCGCATCCGCCGCGACGCCACGCGTGTTCTGCGAGATCATTCCATAGGACACCGCAAGCGGATCACGCGCCGACCGCGCCTGATCGCCATCGTCCGATGGAACCCGTGCAAGCTCGGCTCCACGAAGTTCCGCCTCTCCGAGCAGCCTGCGAATCGAATCGACGAGCTCCTCCATCATCCTGGCGAGTTCACGCGCACGGACCTTTCTATCCTCCTCCATCGCGGCAAGCGCACGCGCCAGCGCCTCGGACGCCTGCTCGAGGGAACCGCGCGACTGCTCGAGTCGGTTCTGCCCAGCCTCATCCGCCGCTCGATCGACCTGCTCGCGCACGCGTCCGTCCTCGGTCTCCCGCGCGGCCGCCTCCAGTCCCTCCGCCTGTGCGGCGTCGTTCCCCTTCAGAAGCTCGGCGCGCTCGCGCAGGTCGTTCACGGTCTTCTCGACATCATCCGCCACGCGGTTGATCCTGGACGCGAGCTCATCGATCTCTGCACGGGCATCCGGCGACAGCTCCTCGCGCGACTCGCCCGAAGACCTCTGCGCCGCCTGCCCCGCCTCCCGCGCGAGCCGCTGAACCTCCGATGCCAGGGTCTCGAGCCTGCGACGCGCGATCCACGCGTCTTCGTCGCGATCGAGGAGCGCCACGAGATCCTCAAGCTCGGCACGCACCTCGTCCTGACGCTCCGCGACCTGCCTGCGCAGATCGGCCTGGGACTCGGTCGCCTCCCGATCCGAGCCGCGCGCCGCTCGATCGTCGTTGTCGCCGGTCCCGGAGCGATCTGCACCCGCGCCACCCGCCTGTTCGAGCTGCGCGACGGCCTCGCTTGCCTCCGCGCTGCGAGCCTCCGCCACCGACGCGAGCTCCTCGGCCTGTCGCACGATCTCCGCCAGAGACCCGTCGCCTCGACGGTTGCGCTCGATCCGTCGCCTGATCTCCTCGACCGACTCGCGCATCCTCGCAACACCCTCGGTCACGGCGGCCTGCGCGGCCGCGAGTCCCGGGTCGAGCTGCTCGCCTTCCGTCGACTCCCTTGCGCGCGCCTGCCGTTCGTCGATGCGCATCGCCTCGCGGCGCGTGGACGCCAGCGTCGACCGAAGTTGACGCTCGAACTCCTCCTCCGTCACGACGCGAAGCACGCGCTGCGCGCTGCGGGTCCGCTCGCGCGAAGACCCTTCGACCGAGACGCCGACGAGCTCGTCCTCCGCGAAGGCGCGCAGGACCACCGCATCGCCGGGCTTCGGGGAGAGCCTTGCGACATCGAGCGTGCGCTCGAGCGACGACGACGCATCCGCTTCGGCCAGCTCGACGCGCTCCTCGAGCAGCATGCTCTCCGTCGATCCACCCGCCACGCGGACCGCGATCTCGATTCCCGCGGCGCGAAGCTCGATGTCGTCCCGCCCCTCGGCCCGCATGGGGATCCGCGCATCGGGAAGAACCGACTCGTCCTGCATGGGCTCGACCAGCGCCGCGCTCGGAGGACGGTCGTCGACCGCATCGAACGCGAAGACGCACGGATCCGTCTGCCGAATGCCGTCGAGATCGACGAGATCGACCTCGATGCGCGCCGAGTCCTCGAGCAGGAACCGAACCATCCATCGCCGCGGATCCGCCGGATCCCGCGTCGGAACGAGCGCGATCGCGCCTCTTTCGGCGTCCGGTGTCGCGTCCGGCGCCGGCTCGCCCGACTCGGATGGCACGGCCACTCCCGTCGCGAGGAACGACGAAGCCGTCTCCGAAAGAGCGAGTTCACGAGAAAGCTCGAAGTCGATCACGACCTCGCTCTTCTCGAGGATCGAGCCGCGCGGGGTTCCGCGCGCATCGCGACCATCGCCGAGTTCCTCGGTCCGCTCTCCCAGCACGCGACGCGCATAGGCGGGCGGCGTGACGGTGGCGACGGCGCGGACGATCCTCGGCGGCTCGACGAGACGGATGCTCAGCGGCTCGGTCTCCGCATCGCTCGAGAGGAACATGACCTCGATGCGCGCTCCATCCGCATCGACGAGCCGCTCGAAGTCGCCCGACGGCTGACGCGACAGCGCGACCTCGTTCCACGCGGGCTCGAGATCCGACGCACCCCCGACGGGCCACACCCTGTAGCGCGCGAACACTCGTTCACGCTGGGCGTCGCCCTTCGTCAACCGCGCGCGCAGCGCCACGGGCTTGCCGCGCGGAAGGACTCCATCCGATGCGAGAAGCCCCTCGACCGCGGTGCGCGCGGGCCACGCCGCATCGCTCCACGGCAGGAAGATGCGCCTGACCGCGATCGACGCCGAGTTCGCGTCGAACGCCGTGAAGATCGCCCCCGCCGCGACGAGGGCAAGCGCCGCTCCGACCCGCACGATCGCAGGCCGCACGCGCAGCACCCCACGCAGGTCCATGCCGCGCGCGCGCTCCTCGAGATCCGCGACCGCGCGCGCCGCCAGCGCATTGCGCCACGCAAGGCCGCTCTGCGCGAACTCGACGGCGGACGCCAGCCTTCCCGCAAGCTCCGGCCGCTTCCGCTCGACCCTGAGCGCGAGATCGACCGCGCTCGGCCTGAATCGGAGCGCGGGAAGGACGAACCGCCTCAGGTCGACCGCGACGAGCAGCGCGATCACCGCGAGCACGATCATCCGCACGGGCATCGGGAAGCGCAGCATCGCGTCGAGCGAAGCCGCGATCGCGAACCCGACGAGCACGAGCACGCCGAGCGCCGCAAGCGCGGACGCGATCGTGATCGCGCGCGCAGCCAGGGCGAGGCGCTGCACGGCGCGCACGGCAGGCGGCATCCCGCCGCGATCCGCGGATCGAGTGGACTCCGCAGTCGTCCGCTCGGACTGATTCTGTTGCGGTTGCTGCTGCATGGGTCTCGCCTGGAGGCTCTTCCGTTCGTTCGTCCACCTTCGCAGAAGGTGGCGTCGGCTTCATCCGCCGACGCGCGCTACACGAGCCTCAGCAACCTCCTTCCCGTCCATTCGAGTGCGAGCAGCAGCAACAGCATGCCGAACGCAAGGGGCGTGTCCCAAAGCGACTCGAGCAGGCTCTCGTCGATCTCCCGTGCGCGCGCAGGCAGGAGCCGCGGGAGCTCCTCCATCGTCTCGGCGCCGAGCATCCTGCCCTTCGTTCGGGCCGCGAGCAGCGCAAGCGCCTCGTGATCGGCGTCGCCACGGCGCAACTCGTCGTCCGCCCGCACGACCTCGAAGGGTGCGTCGGCGGATCCAAACGATGGATCAGTCGCGACGGCCTGGAACGAACCGAGCCGATCGGCCGGAAAGCTCGCGGTCGCGTCGGCACCGTCTCGGACGAGGTCGAGCCTGGCGATCGGGTTCCCGTCGGCGCCGCGGATCTCGAGGGGAAGCGATTGCGCCGCCGCATCCGCTGCAGACTCGTCGCCGAGCCGAAGCGTCACGAGGACGGACTCGCCTGGAGTGACGCGCGACGGCGTCACGGTGAGCGTGGCGCCGCCGCCATCCGCTGCGAGCGACTCGCGCGCGAGGAGACGCACCAGCGGCACCCAGAAGCGCTCGGGATAGCGTTCGCCCTGCCCGTAGCGCCAGCGCCAGATCTCGTCGGTGGCGACATAGATGATCTCGCCTGCGCCGAACCTCATGCGCAGCACAGCCGCGGACGGATCCTCGCCGAGGGGATCTGCGCTCTCCGCCTGCGCGATGACTTCCGCCGTCGGCTTGACGCGGGCGCGCGGGACCGACTGCACGAAGCGCAGCTTCGGCCACGAGAGCGCGCGGTCAAGGAGCGTGTCGGGCCAACCCGACGGGTTGTCCGCTAGTCGAAGCACTCCGAGCCGCTCGGCGGCAGGGGTCGGGCGGATCGTGCTCGCGCCCACCCGCGGCTCGAGCGCAAGCGGCGGACGGAACGGAAGAAGATCCGCAAGCGGCGTGCCTTCCCACGACGAAGGCGTCGCCCTGTCGCCGCCGATCCAAAGAAGCCCCGCGCCGCGCTCCGAGACCTCGCTGCGGATGATCGAGAGCTGTTCCGGCGAGAAGAAGCCGCCAGGCACATCGCCGATCACGAAGAGGTCGTAGCGCCCGAACTCCTCGGCGGTGCGCGGGAGCCGCGCGATCGGCATGTTGCCCTCCTGCGCGAAGTCGCGGTCGGCGGAGAGAAGCATGACGGAGCTCTCGATGTCCTGCTCGCGGATCAAGAGGTTCTTGAGATAGCGGTACTCCCAGCGCGACGAACCCTCGACATAGAGGACGCGGATCGGTCGGTCGACCAGCTCGACCGCGACCGTGCGCGTGTTGTTCTCGCGCACGAGGTCTGGCCGCGCGGGTGCGATCTCGACGCGCATCGAGCGGCGCCCCGCATCGGTCGCCGACATGTCGAGCATCACCACCGTCTCGTCCGCAGCCGCGGGCTCCGATGGCGCGCCGTCTCCAGAGGCTTCACCGCGTCCGCCTGCGTCGACCTCATCCTCGACCGTCTCGACATCGAGCTCGGCGCCCGTCTCGGCGTCGACGAGGCGCACCGTCAGCGCGCCCTCGACTCCACCACGGTCGAGGCGCACCTCGACGGGAACGCGGTCGCGCACGAACGCGCGGCTCGGCGCAGCGACGGAGATGATCGCGGCGTCGCCGACGCGCGCGCCGGAACCAAGAGGCACCGCGAACACGGGAATCGCATCGCGCTCGAGCGTGCGGAAGGTCTCGGTCGACACGGGCGTCGCGGAACGCCCGTCCGAAAGCAGCAGGATGCCGCTCACGGGCCTGCCAGCCGCTCGGGAAAGCGACTGCCGCAGCGCACCGTCGAGATCCGTGCGGTCTCCCTTCGCTTCGCCGAACCGCGGAACGACGGACTTCGGTCGGGTGGCTGCGGCGTTCGAAGGCTCGCGTTCCTCGCCCGCACCCGCGCCTGCATCCGTTCCCGCACCCGCGCCCGCATCGGAGGCAAGCGAGAACACGCCGCCCGCGAAACCCGCGAAATCGATGTCCTTGTCGCGTGCGATCAGGTCGAGCGTCGTCCCAGCGTCCGCAAGGATGCCGCGCAGTTCCGCGTCGCGCGACCTCCCAGCGGGGCCGTCCTCGATCTCGAGCGACTGGCTGCGGTCGACGAGCACCACGAGCCTGTCGCGCTCGATGCGGATCCGCTCGAGCCGCAGCGACGGGCCTGCGATCAGGAGCGCGACGAGCACGATCGCGGCGGCCCGGAGGAGCGCGAGCGCACCGCGCGTCGCCCGCGACGCGGCCGACTGCGATCCCGACAGGCGACGGTAGCTCCACCATCCGATCGCGCACGCACCGACCACGACGAGGAACCACGCCCAGGTCGGAAGCGGACGCTCGAACACGACGCTCGCGGCGCCGACATCGTCGGGAAGCGTTGCACCCGTGACCCACTCGATCCACTTCGGCGGCACGCTTGGCGCGGGAACGGCGGCGAGCCACTTCATGCCCTGCCTCCCGCGGAGAGCGGACGCCCGTCGGCGCGAACGGTGGCGGATGGCACGGCTTCCGTCGGCGCGGAAGGCGATGCGGGTCCAGCGCCACCCGCACGGCCGCGCACGCGTCCGACGGTCGCGATCGCTCCGACATCCGCACCCGCGCGCGCAAGCGACGCATGCGAGAAGATGCGGCTCAGGAATCCCTCCGCGAGCAGCAACGCGAGCGCCGCCACAAGCGCGAGGAACGCAAGCGATGTCGCGCCACGCGCGCCCGCAGCGCCCGACGACCGCTGCACCGCGGCACTCGCGTCGGCCTCGCCCGCATCGCCGGTTCCAGCGAGGTACTGGATCTGCACACCGAGCGCTGCGCCAAGCGCCTCGGGCGCGGTCGGCGCAAGCGAGAGCCTGTCGAGCCGCGGGTTCACTGCGACGAGCGATCCGTCGTCGCCGCGGAGGACGCCGCTCGTGCGCACCGCCTCCTCGCTTGCGCCATCCGCGGAGAGCGACACCACGACGCCCGACTCGCCGCGAAGCGTCGTGGCGCTGCGCAGACGAACGCGCTCGCCCACGCTGAATCGCTCGCTCGCAGCCGACAGCTGCAGCGCCGTGCGGACAAGCTCCTGGAAGAGCGGCACCATGAGCGGCTTGACGGGAAGATTGCTCCACGCGAGCTCGGGTGCGCTGGCGAACGCGATGACGAGCCCCGCGCGCATGCGCGACGATCCGCCCTCCGCTGGTTCGGCGGGCGACTGCATCGCGACGAACGGGGTTCCGTCCTCGAAGACGAGGACGGCATCGGCAGGCGCCGTCCCCTCGATCGCGGCGAACCGGTCGACGGCGATCGGCGCGACAAGCGCGGGAAGCTCGGGCCGGATCGCCGCGAGCATCTGCGACTGCGGCTGCTCCTCCGCGAGAAGACGCGGGGCAGGGGCCTCGGTCGCCTCGACCGCGACGCGCATGGCGACGCCAAGCCGCGGAAAGAGGGTGGACGACCATGCCTGCGCAGCGGATTCGCCCGCTGGCAGCACGATCACGACGCCACCCTCGCGGACGAACGCCCCGAGCGCGTCGCATGACTCGGCGGAGAGGAGGTCGGGCCGCGTGACCACGGCGGCATCGAGCCCGAGGAGCGCGCGCGCATCGCAACCCGAGGGATCGATGTCGCGCACGCGCATGCCTGAACCGACCGCGGGAGAGAGCGCGCGCGACGCCCACAAGGACGCAGGCACGCGATCGAGATCCGATGCATCGAGCGAGCCACGACGACCGACGACGCCCACATCGACCTCGCTTCGCACATCGATCACGGTCCACGCGCGGTTCCCGAGCGCGAGCGAATCGTCGCCAAGGCGCACCTCGACCGCGCTTCGGCGCGGCCCGCGACGCTGCGCGCCGTCGATTGCCACGGGCGCGAGCTGGAACTCGACCGCCGCCTCCGCCTGCCCCGCCTCCCACAGCACGGCGCGAGGCTGCGACGCCACGAAGCCATCCGCGCTCGCACGCACTTCCGTCCTTCCCGCGTCGAGCGAACCACCCTCGCGCACAAGCCTCGCGCGGACAAGCGCGACGCCGCCCATCGGCGACGGCCGCGCATCGATCTCCGCGATGCGCGCATCGACGGGCGCGGCGCTCGCAGGCCGCAGCGCCACGATGTCGGCGTTCGCGTTCGTGCCGCGCACGCCCTCGCCGCCCGCATCGATGCTTCCTGCGCGGAACGCGCTTGCGACAAGCACCGTCGCGCGGCGGGGTGCGCCCGCCTGCGAGGCCATCGACTGCTGCGTCTCGAGCGCAAGCGCGAGCGCGGCGGGAAGATCCGCCGGGACCTCGCCTGGTGCCACGCCGTCGAGCGCGCGCGTGAACGCGTCACGGTCCCCCGTCGGCGCAAGCGCGAGTCGCGGCGGCGCAGAGGAGAGGACGAGCGCAAGCCGATCACGCGGGCCCGCCGACTCGAGCGCGCGCCGCACCTCTGCGCGCACGCGGTCGAACTCGGCCTCGCTTCCGACGATCGCGCCGCTCGTGGAGCCATCGTCGAGAACCACGATCCAGGTCCGCGACTCGTCCTCGAGCAGCGACCCGCCGCCCACGAACGGAACGGCCAGCCCGATGCCCGCGGCGAGGACGGCGAGCGACCGCAGCGCGAGCACCGTCCAGTGCTCGAGCCGCATCCGCCGCGTCGTGCGGCGCACGGCCTCGCGCAGGAGATCGATCGCAGCCCAGTCGACGGGCACGCGGCGGCGCCTGAAAAGGAGGTGAATCAGGATCGGCAGCGCGATCGCGCCGACGGCCGCGAGGGCGATTCCCGGGTGAAGGAAGTTCATCCGCCGCGCCTCCCCGCGAAGCTCATGCGCCTGTCGAGGAGCGCCGCGAGCACGGGGCCGATCGCCTCATGGGTGTCGCAGACGACCGCATCCGCGCCGAAACCGCGCGCGATGCGCTGCACGCCCTCGACATGCTCGCGCACGAGCTCGAGGTAGGTCGCCCGCACGGCGCGTGGATCGGCCTCGATGCCGCCCGCGCCCTCGAGATCCTCGAAGAGCGCGGGCGTGTCGATGTCGAAGCGCAGCTCCTGACGGTCGAGCGTCTGCACCAGCATCGCGTCGTGGCCGCGGTGGACGAGCCTCGCGATCGCGCCGCGAAGCTCGTCGAGCGGCATGAGGAAGTCGGACAGGATCACGAAGAGCGCGCGGTTCTGCGTGCGCGCGACCATCTGGTCGACGCTGCGGCCGATGCGCGCGCGGCCCTCGACGGGCTCGCCGCTCAGCACGCCGACGATCGAGCGCCACTGGTCGCGCTGGCTCGAGCGCCGCACCTGCGAGCGCACATCCTCGTCGAAGAGCGCGAGCCCGACGCGATCGCCCTGGTGGAGGCACACATACGCGATGGCGGCGGCGGCGGCCGTGGCGTGGTCGAACTTCGTCCAGACGCCGCGCGCGCGGCTTGCGTCGGTGCCGCCCCAGCCCTTCTTCCCCGCGAGCGTGCCGAAGCGCATCGAGCTCGAGCGGTCGAGCAGGACGACCACATCGAGGTTCGTCTCCTGCACATAGCGCTTCACATAGGTCTTGTCGGTGCGCGCGAAGACCTTCCAGTCGATCTGCCTGATGCTGTCGCCAGGCGCATACTGCCTGTGCTCGGCGAACTCGACCGCGAGGCTCTGGTAGGGCGAGCGGTGCATGCCGCTCATGACTCCCTCGACGATCATGCGCGCGCGCAGCTCGAACGGCGCGAGCTGTCCGAGCGTCTCGGGCGCGAGGTACTGCTCCGCGCGCATCGGACGCGACGCCGCGCCTTCGCGGCCTCGTTCGGTAGATGCGGCGCGGCCTGGTTCCACGGCGGGTTCTCCTGCGAGGGCGCGGCGGGTCGCCGCCGCCCGCGCATGCTCAGCGGGTCACTGCGTCGAGCGCGCGCGACGAACCGTCGGCGCGCACGGAGTCGAGGATCAGCCCGACGACATCGTCGGCCTTCACGCCATCGGCCTCCGCGTTGAAGTTCGTGACGATGCGATGACGCATCACGGGCAGCGCGATCGCGTGGACATGGTCGACCGTGACATGCGTGGCGCCCTCGAGAAGCGCGCGCGCCTTCGCGGCAAGCACCAGGAACTGGCTCGCGCGCGGCCCCGCACCCCACTCGAGGTAGTCGCGGCAGACCTTGAGCGCCTCGCCTTCCTCGCGCACGCGCGTGGCGCGCACGATGCGGATCGCATGGCGCATCACATGGTTGGCCACGGGCATCTCGCGCACGAGCGCCTGCATGCGCACGATGTCCTCGCCCGAGAGGATCGGCTGCGGCTCCTCGAGCCCGGTCGAGGTCGTGCGCGAGACGATCTCGAGCTCCTCGGACTCGCTCGGATAGCTCACGCGGATGTTGAGCATGAACCGGTCGAGCTGCGCCTCGGGAAGCGGATAGGTTCCCTCCTGCTCGATCGGGTTCTGCGTCGCGAGGACGAAGAACGGGTTCGGCAGGCGGTACTGGACGCCGTTCACGGTGACCTGCCGCTCCTGCATCGCCTCGAGGAGCGCCGACTGCGTCTTCGGCGGCGTGCGGTTGATCTCGTCGGCGAGCACGATGTTCGAGAAGATCGGGCCCTTGACGAAGCGGAGGCTGCGCGCGCCCGTCGCCTTGTCCTCCTGGATCACCTCGGTGCCCGTCATGTCGCTCGGCATCAGGTCGGGCGTGAACTGGACGCGCGAGAAGCCGAGGCTCAGCGTGCGCGCGAGGCTCGAGACGAGGAGCGTCTTCGCAAGCCCGGGCACGCCCTCGACGATGGCGTGGCCGCCGCAGAGGATCGCGAGGATCGCCTGCTCGACCACCGTGTCCTGGCCGACGATCGACTTGTGGACCTCGCGCCGCACGGACTCGACGGCCCTGCGGACCTCCGCGACCGCCGCGACCTTGTCGGGCCAGCCGGGCGACAGCGCGGGCACGGCGGGCAGGGGGAGCGTCGACTGGGTGGCATTCGTCC
>Ga0172372_10009925_pt1 | contig 12294 bp, 7 predicted proteins | sample LakKiv5m_2_FD_114544 | JGI IMG/M metagenome (GOLD analysis project Ga0172372, IMG submission 114544) | Freshwater microbial communities from Kabuno Bay, South-Kivu, Congo - kab_092012_9.5m | ecosystem: Environmental > Aquatic > Freshwater > Lake | place: Democratic Republic of the Congo...
AAACCTGGAGGATGTGAGGCTGCGAGGGAAAGGCCGCGAGAGCGCGTTCCAACTCGGCCTGCCATTCCCTCTGCGGCAGATCGCTGGCTACCACCACACCGCGCGAGCCCCATGCCCGCTCGGAGAATCCACTCACTTTCAAAATAAAATTCCGGCGCTTCTGGCTGAACTTTGCCACCTCGTCCCACGAATGCACCTCGAGCCTCGGAAGAACCGCGTGACGCGGCAGAGGCGAGGGATCGGCGAGCCATGTGTAGGGAATGACATTTTGCAGAGCCAAAAACGCCCGCTCACCGAGTTCCCGGCGCCAAAAGTCCTCCAGGGGCCTCAACCAGAAAAGAGCAAACCAAAGCTTTTCCTCAAGCACGGGTTTGAAAGGCGGCGTGATGTGAATTGATCCTTCGCGCAAGCGGTCCATGAGCCCCTCGGAGGCTGGCACATTGGCTAGATCGAACATCTCAAAAAACCGGTATACCCGCTCTTGCCAATCTTCGCGGGGAGACGCATCGAGCACCCTCCATTTCGCTTCGCCTGCATTCAACTCACCGGCGAGCCATTCCATTTCGGGCCTGTAAGTCGCCGCCTCCTCAGAAACCACGATGTCTCCACCCGGAAGAATTTCCGAGAATCCGCGCAGCATCCCATCGGCACCTCCAAGAACATCAAATCTCAGTGCCGCGTAGGTTTTATTCAGCCAGGCTGTGAGTCCGATTCCACCGGGCACGCTGTCGATTTCCGCCATGGTGAATCCGCTTTCTGTCAGCACGAGATCGGGGCGGATCACACGAGGGATGTCACCCGCAATTCCGTGTTCGCGCTGAAAGGCGACGATCCCGGCAGGTTTGCCTGCATCGAGGATTTCGGCGACCCAGGCGGGCTGGCGGCCTTTCACGCTCTGGCGGTAAAGCTGATCGCAGGCCCGAAGGAAGAGCATGAGCCGGTAACCGAGTTTTTCGAGTTCGGGAGCAAGCCCGTCGGGCAACAAAAATGGCGACGGCGCGATTCGCCATTCTTTTTCCTGAAAAAGCCCGCCCGAAGGCATGGCGGATTGAACAAACCGAGCGGCTTCCAGCGGACTCATGAAAGGATTTTCAAAGCCTGGCGGATCAATTCCTCGGAGGTCGAAACCTCGCCTCCAGCCTTCATTACCGTTTGGATCGCCTTGTGGGCCTCGACTTGCTTGTAGCCGAGGGAGATCAAAGCCAACACAGCGTCGTGCAGCCGAACATCCGCCGCGCCCGGAGCGTTCTTCGCACTCGATGCCTCCCACTCTGCTGCAACGCCGACTTTGTCTTTCAGCTCGAGCACAATCCGTTCAGCGGTTTTTTTGCCAACTCCGCTGATCTTCGAGATGGTGCCGGTATCCCCGGCGTCCTCGGCGGACTTGACCACCTCCACCGAGAGGCCGCTGAGCACAGCGAGCGCGATTTTGGGGCCGACGCCCGTGACATGATGCAGCAGCAATCGGAAAAGGTCGCGCTCGCCGGCCGTGCAAAATCCATAGAGCACATGCGCATCCTCGCGGACGGCCAAATGCGTGAGGATTTTCACCGCAGACCCCGGCGGTGGCAGGCGCTCATAACTTGATATGGGAATCATCACTTGATAGCCAACACCATGGACATTGACGACGACCTGTGTGGGGAGAGACTCAGCGAGTGTTCCTTCTAAAAACGCGATCATGAGATCAACCACTAACAGACGCCGAACCGCACGCGGAAGAGGTATGTTGGTTTTTCTTTGGGCGATGGCAATGGCCGCACCATTGCTCGCCGATCAATGGGCGTTGCTCGTGGAGCCATCCTTCATGGATTACAAAATGCGACGCCCGATCGAGGGATCGCAGCGCACCGTGCTGGCCATTGCACGCATCGTGGACGGAGAAATCCAACCTCTCACGCGCGAGAAAAAAAAATCTGTTCACATGACCTATCCCATGATCCGAGAGGAGGCGTTGCAAACGGCTTCGGAGGTTTTCAAGCGGATGAAACCTGTTTTTGTGAGGAACAAAAAACAGGTCATTCAATACGCATTCATCGAATCAGAGGATCCCCTCACCGCCTCCTGTGTGCTGGCGCCAGAGTTTGCGGCGACATTTGAGAAAACCCTTGGCCCCGACCTTCTCTTGGCCATGCCGACACGCAATCAGGTGCTGGTTTTTTCCAAGCAGGATGACATCCACCTGCGCATGGCCGAGGGGATCATCAATGCGTATCTCAATTCAAACCATCCGGTGAGCCGCGAATTTTTCGCGCTTGAGGATGGCAACCTCCGCTCACTGGGTGTGCTTGAATAACTTGCCTGGCACTGGTTGCCGGTTACTAATCCCCGCATGCAAGGCGATATCGAGCGCGTTCTCTACCATGAAAGCACGATCCTGAGCCGTCTCGACGAGCTCGCCCACTCGATCACGCAGGATTACCAAGGCAAGGAACTCACTGTGGTTTCGATTTTGAATGGCAGCTTCATTTTCATGGCCGACCTCTTGCGCCGCATCCCACTCCCCCTGCAAATCGACTCCTGGAGCGTTTCGAGCTACCACGGCATGAAATCCAAAGGTCGGATTGAATTTCGCCAAAAGGCGATTGCCGATGTCTCCGGCCGTCATGTTTTGATCCTCGACGACATTCTCGACAGCGGTCTCACCCTTGCGGCCATCAAGGACCGTCTTGCAGCGGAGTCCGGCGCCGCAACGATCCGCTCCTGCGTGTTGCTGCGCAAAAAACTACAGCGTGAGGCCGCTACAGTGGCCGATTATGTGGGCTTTGAGATACCTGACGAGTTCGTGGTCGGCTACGGTCTCGATTACAATGAGAAATTCCGGAACCTCCCCTACATCGCCGTTCTCAAGGAGGACGCGATCCGCAGATATGCCCGCTGAGAGAGCACTTGAGGGCGCTCAACAAAATTCCGTCCCCGAAAATAACCCGACTTAGCCACACGAAACGGCTTCCATTTTTTTTAAAAAAAAATTCTCCACATTCTCAATTGTGGAGCGAATCTTGCTTACTAGCCATTTTCAGATCTAAAACATGAACCAAGCCTTGCCATCCCGCGATTCGAACGGTCTCTACAATCCCGACTTTGAGCATGACGCCTGCGGCGTCGGACTCGTAGCCCGTATCAGCGGGGAACGGTCGAATGCCATTCTCGAAACCGCCCTGCTCTCCATATGCAGCCTCATGCACCGCGGTGCGTTGGACGCCGATGCAAAGACCGGCGATGGCGCGGGCATCACCACTCAGATTCCCTACAAAATCTTCACGACCGAGGTGGAGAAACTAGGGCACACGCTCTACAATCCCGGCGACCTTGGCGTGGGGGTCATGTTCCTGCCAGCGCACAACGAATACGAGACCGCCCGTGCCCGCGCGATCACAGACGAGGTGCTAAAAAGGCGCGAGCTTTTCGTTTTCGGATGGCGCGAGGTTCCGATCAACGACCATGTCCTCGGCGAGAAGGCCCAGTCCACCATGCCGCTGATCGAGCAGGTGTTGGTCGGCCGTCCTGCCGGAATGTCGGATGACGACTACGAGCGCCGTCTTTTCCTGGCCCGCAATGAAATCGAGGACCGCGCCGCTGCTGATAAAATCACGGGCTTTTACATTCCCTCGTTCTCGCACCGCACGATTGTCTACAAGGGCCTCCTCGTCTCGGCTTCGCTGGAAAAATTCTACCCCGACCTTGCGAATCCCGACTATGAGACGGCCATCGCGCTCTTTCACCAGCGCTACAGCACAAATACTTTCCCGACCTGGCCGTTGGCCCACCCGTTCCGCATGCTTGCCCACAACGGCGAGATCAACACGATTCGCGGAAACCGGAATTGGATGCACGCCCGCGAGGCCGAACTGAAGGCTGATTTCTGGGGTGCGGACATCGATCTCCTCAAGCCGATCATTCAACCCGGCAGCTCCGACTCGGCGAGTCTCGACAATGCGCTGGAGGTTCTTGCCATGAGTGGACGCAGTATTTTGCATGCTGTGACAATGCTCGTTCCGCCAGCTTATCGCTCGGATCCGAACCTCTCGCAGGAGCTGAAGGATTTCTACAATTATCACCGGTGCTTCTCCGAGCCGTGGGATGGACCCGCCGCGCTGGCTTTCACCGACGGCGTCGTTGCAGGAGCCTGCCTCGACCGAAACGGCCTCCGCCCCGCCCGCTACAACATCACGGAAGACGGAATGTTTGTGTTGGCCTCCGAAGTCGGAGGCTCGCAACTCGATCAACTTAAGATCGTCGAAAAAGGCCGCCTCGCTCCAGGTGAGATGATCGCGATCGACACGGCGAATGGAAAACTCCTTCGCGATGCCGACATCAAAGAAAGCCTGGCCGCCCGCCAACCCTATGGCGAGTGGCTCAAATCCAACATCAGCGCCCTGCCCCAACTGGGCGAAAAACAAATCGCCACACCAGTTGACGAACTGGATATCCTCACGCTCACACAGCGCCAGGTGGCCTTCGGATATTCCTCCGAGGAAGTGGACATGGTTATCAAACCCATGCTCAAAGATGGCGCCGAAGCTGTCGGATCCATGGGTGACGACACACCGCTTGCAATCCTTTCTGCGAAGCCCCGACTCCTCTACACCTACTTCAAGCAACTCTTCGCACAGGTCACCAACCCGCCGATCGACCCGATCCGCGAGAAGCTGGTGATGAGCCTGAACACCGTTCTCGGCTGGCGCAAAAACCTTCTCGCAGAAACTCCCGAACACGCCCGCCTCGTGAGCATCGAGTCGCCGGTGATCTTAAACGAAGAACTCGCGGCCATCGCTTCGGTCGGAGGGGAACACAAGTCCGGCACGGTATCCACTCTCTGGAACACCTCCGAGGGCGAGGACGGCCTCGAGCCGGCCATCAAGCGCATCTGCGCCGAAGCCGAGGCGGCGATTGATTCCGGCACACGCATCCTCGTTCTGTCGGATGCCGGAGTGGACCACACCAAAGTCCCCGTTCCGATGCTCCTCGTCGTGGGCGCGGTTCACCACCATCTCATCCGCGTTGGAAAGCGCATGCGCGCCAGCTTGATCTGCCAAACCGGCGAAGCTCGCGATGTCCACCAGATCGCCTGCCTCATCGGATTCGGCGCGGCGGCGGTCAATCCTTATCTCGCCATCGAGACGATTCGCGAACTCCTTGAGCGCGACGGTGCCAACGGCGACTTCGCCAAGTCAGTCGTCAACTATCGCAAAGCCGTTGAAGCCGGCATCCTCAAAATCATGTCTAAGATGGGCATTTCGGTGGTCAACAGCTACCGGGGCGCGCAAATTTTTGAAGCGATCGGCATTTCCTCCAAACTCATCGAGAAATGCTTCAAAGGCACTGCTTCACAGGTCGAAGGCATCGGATTCAAGGAGATCGCCATCGAGTCCCTGACCCGCCACGCCATGGCCTACTCCGAAGCCGTGCCGATCGAACCAGGAAAACTCTCGGATCCCGGTTACTACCGCTTCCGTCGTGGTGGCGAGATGCACGCCGTGACTCCGCCCGTGCTCCAAAGCTTCCACGCCTATGTGGGCATCAAAGGCGCCGACAAGGCGGGCAAGGCGGAGGACTATAAAAAATATGTCGACTCGGTGCTGGCGAACACGCCCGTCGCACTCCGCAATCTTCTAGAAATTCTCCCCACCACCGAGGGCCCGATTTCCCTCGACGAGGTGGAACCCATCGAAGACATCCGCAAACGCTTCACCACGGCCGGAATGTCACTCGGTGCCTTGAGCCCCGAGGCCCACGAGTGCTTGGCCATTGCCATGAACCAAATCGGCGGCAAGTCGAACAGTGGCGAGGGGGGAGAGGATCCCGCCCGCTTCAAGCGCCGCGACAATGGCGATTGGGCGAACAGCGCGATCAAGCAGATCGCGTCCGGGCGCTTCGGCGTTTCGGCCGCCTACCTCGCCAGCGCCAAGGAAATCGAAATCAAAATGGCACAAGGCGCAAAACCCGGCGAAGGAGGGCAACTTCCCGGCCACAAGGTGAGCGCCTACATCGCAAAGTTGCGACACTCGGTGGAGGGCGTGACCCTCATTTCCCCGCCGCCGCACCACGATATCTATTCGATCGAAGACTTGGCCCAGCTCATCTACGATTTGAAGCAGGTGAATCCTCGCGCCCGCATTTGCGTGAAGCTCGTCTCAACCGCAGGTGTTGGAACCATTGCCGCCGGCGTGGCCAAGGCCCATGCGGACATTATTCTTGTGAGTGGACACGAGGGCGGCACAGGTGCCTCCCCGCTCAGCTCGATCAAACATGCCGGGGGACCTTGGGAACTCGGCGTCGCCGAAGCGCACCAAGTTCTTATGCTCAATGGACTCCGCAACCGCGTCACACTTCGCACCGACGGCGGAATGCGCAGCGGCGAGGATATTGTTTATGCTGCCCTGCTCGGAGCGGAGGAGTTCAATTTCGGCACCGCCGCGCTCATTGCCATGGGCTGCGTGTATGTGCGCCAGTGCCATCTCAATACCTGCCCGGTCGGCGTTGCAACCATCGACGACCGCCTGCGTGCCAAGTTCAAGGGCCGCCCGGAAAATGTCGTCGCCTTCTTCAATGGCGTTGCCACAGAAGTCCGCGAAATGATGGCCCGCCTCGGCTTCCGCACGGTCGATGAAATGGTCGGCCGCGTGGAGTGTCTCCGCCAAAAGGAAATTCCCAACCATCCGAAGGCCAACACCCTCGACCTCTCGCGCCTGCTCGTGAATGTCGCCGCCGACGATCCCTCCGCCGTGCGCCACGCCACGCGCTCGCGCAACGACGGCCCCGAGGACTCGACGCTTGACGAAACCGTTCTCCAGGACGCCAAGGATGCCATCACAGACGGCCGTCCGATTTCGCTCTCCTACGAGGTCGAAAACACCAGCCGCTCGGTCGGAACCCAGGTCTCCGGCGAAATCGGCTACCAGTGGGGCGAAGAAGGCATTGCCAGCGGCACCGTGGAACTCAAACTCACCGGCAGCGCGGGACAAAGCTTCGGCGCCTTCCTCTCGCCCGGCGTGCGACTCCTCCTCACCGGCGAAGCCAACGACTATGTCGGCAAAACGATGAGCGGCGGCGAAATCGTCATCAAACCCGAATCAGACTCGCTCTTCGCACCGCACGAAGCGATGATCATCGGCAATACCGTGATGTATGGTGCCACAGGTGGCCGCCTCTTCGCAAACGGCCGAGCCGGCGAGCGCTTCTGCGTGCGCAACTCGGGTGGCACCGCCGTCGTCGAAGGCATCGGCGATCATGGCTGCGAATACATGACCAACGGAACCGTCGTCGTCCTCGGCCGCACCGGTAAAAACTTCGGCGCAGGCATGACCGGCGGTGCGGCCTACATCCTCGACCTCGAGAACCGCTTCGAGCGCCTCTACAACAACCAGCTTATCTCGATAGCCCGCTTGGCCTCTGACTCCGATATCGCCGCGCTCAGAGCCCTCATCCAAGAGCACCTCGATCTCACCGGCAGCCCACGCGCCGCCGAAATCCTCACATCCTGGGAAAAATTCCAACCCCTATTCTGGAAGGTCAGCCCGAGCGTTCCTGCCGCAAAACCCGTCCCCGAGCCCTCCAAAGAGCCCGAGGCCACCGGCAAGGTCATCAGCGAGGATGTCATCGCCTCCCGCTGACCCGTCAACACAACGCCAAAGAAACAGCCACAGGATGCCGCATCAGTGCTCGTGGGATCGCATGGTTGTCTCTGTGGGGATTTTTTCGTTCGAGATTTTGTTCCATCCACCGGCAAGAAGATGATTGGGACGTGCCGATTATTGGAAGGAGGTCGTCTGGGGCTTTCGAATCCAAACTTCGACGCGGCGGTTTTTGGTTCGGATGCCAGCGTCGGAACTCGATGCCACGGGGAGTGCGGCCCCGAAAGCTTCAATGTGCCGGGCCTGAAGTCCGCGTTTTTCCAGCTCGTTTCCTACGGAGATGGCTGACTGGCGGGAGGCTTCGAGATCTGCCGACGCTTGGCCCGTGTCTTCGTGAAATCCGATGAGCACGAGTTCCCTGTTCCTGTTTTCAGGGAGTGACATCAATTCCACGAGTCGACCCAAATCTAGGCGGGCCTTGGAATCAAAGGTGTTGTCGGCACCATCGAATCTGGCATTCATACCGACCCTCTCGGCACCGGCTAGAAGGCGCTTGTAGGCATCTGGCGCATTCGCGGGAAGGAGTCCGGGTTGGATCACAGGGGTCTGCTTGACAAAACCCTGCTGACTCACAATTTCCTGCCCGGCTGCGCTGGCCACAAAATCGAGGAAGGTTCTTGTCCATGGGTGGGACTTGGCGGATGGGGCATAGAAATAAAGGCGCCGCGAGAGGGCGTAATCCTCTGTGGCCACTGTGAAACGGGAGGGAATCTGAGGCGGCGCTCCGCTGTCTCCGATCGCGAGCGGTTTGCAGTCCAAAACATACGGCAAGGCGGCAAAACCGATGGCATCGGGATCGCTTGCCACGGAGCGGGAAAGTTCCGCACTGTCCTCGTGCCGTGCGGCGGTGGTGGATAAATTCCCCGACTCCAAAACGAGGGATTGGAAAAAATCGAAGGTGCCGGAATTCGCATCCCTCGCGTGGAGGTGGATTTTCCCGGAAGTTGCGCGTCCGAGTTCCGACCAGTCCGAGATTTTGCCTTCAAAAACAGCGGCAACCGTGGTGCGGTCGAGTTGGGCGACGGAATTTGAGGGGTGGACAAGGATGGCAAGCCCATCGAGCGCAGCAATCACTTCGGACCCCGGCGAACGCAGATCTCCGAGTCCGGCGGTCTTGAGTGCGAGGGCATCGGATTCCTTGATGCGGCTTGAGGACATGGCGAGATCGCAGAGATCGTCACGAAGGCCCGAAAATGCGGTGCGTGATCCGTGGGCGTGAATTTCAACAAACTCGCTCCGACCGGTTCGGGCATCGATGTATTCGATCCGTCGCTCCACACTTTCCGGGGCGGCCACTGTGTGAATATCCCGATGGCCCTGTTTGGCGAGGAAGCCCTCAACGAGAGCCGGAGCAAGCTTGGACCCGATCGTGTTCGACCCGTGGATTCGAAAGGCAGGCCGCGAATTTTTCTGAAAAAAAGAAAACATTCCAACGGTTGCAAAAGCAGACAGAACCAAACCGACACAAACCACCAGCGCAAAGTGGGGCCATTTCTTCTTTGAGACAGTTGCTTGGGGAACGGGGACCGGCGGAGCATCGACAAATCCAAAGTCGATACGCCCAGTATCACCGTCGGCAAGAGGCAGTGGGTCGGCAAGGGGAGACGCTTGGCGCACGGCGGGGTGACCGATGCCGTCCAGAGATTCCAACTGCGCCAGCGCGGCAACGGCATCCACCGGACGGTCACCGGGATTACGGGCCATCAAGCCCCTGATCCATTCTACCAAAGCGTGAGGAACATCCGGGCGCAGGCTTTGCAAGGGTGCGGCATTCCCGCCGAGATGCGCCTGAAGCACCTCGCCGGCGGTTTGCCCGGAGAAGGGAGCGATGCCCGCAAGTGCGAAATAAAAAACACAACCCAATGAATACAGGTCGCTCCGGCCATCAACAGCTCCCCGCTGGAGTTGCTCGGGCGAAATCCAATGCACGGTGCCGGTTACCATTTCCTCAACGCTTTCCTTGTCTCCGCCTGCACCCTGAAGATATTGGGCGATGCCGAAATCGAGGATTTTCACCTGATAGTGCCCTGTCGGCAACCGCACGAGCATGATATTCGCAGGCTTGAGGTCGCGATGGATGAGTCCGCTGTGATGAGCTGCTGCAATACCTTCGAGGCACTGGCGGGCGATGTCGCAAAACACGGGAACGGCAAGGGGATCGCGCCGCACCGTTTGCTCGAGCGTTTCCCCCTGCACAAACTCCATCACCATGTAGGGCGCCTCGTTGTCCATTCCGATATCAAAAACCGAGACGATGTTCGGGTGCCGGATCGATGCGAGGCACATGGCCTCCTGCCAAGCATCGCGAACATCCCCGTCGGGCTTCACAGCTTGACTAAGCCGCTTCACCGCAACCGTCCGCTTCAACTGCGTATCCCAAGCACTCAAGACCTCGCCAGCACCACCCTGTCCGAGACGGGACTTGAATTGGTATCTCAACGGCAACTCGTCATGTGAGGGATTGGAGGACATGTCACAAAATTAAATTCGACACTGCTGCGGGGAGGAGATGATCAATGTGACATTTCCGACACAAATTCCGCAGAGCGAAAAAAATGACTCCGCCAGCGGATGGCGAAGCGGCGTGCATGGTCACGGTTCCGGAGTCGCGAAACGCCTCGCGAGACTAGGCAGAGGCTACGCGCACCGCAGCCACCAGAAGAGGCAATCAAAATGCCAACCCGCCTTTCGGGAAAACCACGAGGATTCAGGCTTTGAGGACGATGCGGTAGCGCGGGCTGCCTTTTTCGAGCCGGTGGAGGGCAGCGTTGACATCCGAGAGGGCAAATTCCTCGACGAGCGGCGCTATTTGATGGCGGGCGCAGAAGTCGAGCATTCTGGCGGTGGTGGCGGGGCTGCCGAGAGGGGATCCGGAGAAGGAGCGCTGCCCGAGGATGAGTGGAAATGCACCGAGCGAGACGGGCTCGGGAATGGCTCCCACTGTGTGGAGGCGGCCTTTGGGGGCGAGTGCGGAGATGTAGCCCATCCAGTCGAGCGGAACGGCGACTGTGCTGATGATGAAGTCAAAGCGGTTGGCTTCGGATTTCATGGCTTCCGCGTCGCGGGAGTTCACAACACGGTGGGCGCCGAGTTTTTTGAGTTCTTCGGTTTTGTCGAGCGATGAGGTGAAGGCTGTGACTTCGCATCCCCATTTGTTCAGGAATTGGACCGCGAGATGGCCAAGACCGCCGATGCCGATGACACCGACGCGGTCGGTGGGGAGAACGCCGAATTCCACGATGGGATTGAAGACCGTGATGCCTCCGCAGAAGAGGGGACCGGCGCTGATGGAGGTGAGGAGTTCTGGAAGTTTTGTGGCCCAGGCCCAGTGGGAGCGGACGAGGTCAGCAAAGCCTCCGTGGCGGCCGACGATAGTCCCCTCGCCCGTGGCACAAAGGTTGTGGTCGCCGCCCATGCATTGGGGGCAGGTCATGCAGCTTTCGGAAAACCAGCCGAGACCGACGCGGTCGCCGGGGACGAGGTTTTTAACCATTGCTCCGATCGACTCCACGCGTCCGACGACCTCATGGCCGGGCACAAGGGGATATGTGGAAAATCCCCACTCGTTGCGAAGCATGCTGAGGTCGGAGTGGCAGATGCCGCAGTATTCAACACGGATGTCCACATGCTCGGGCCCGATGGGCGGGAGTTCGTAGGTGAAAGGCTCAAGCGGCGAGGCGGGAGAGTGGGCAGCGTAGGCGTGGACGGTTGGCATGGCGTGATCGGGTTAAAGGTTAGCGGATGATGCCACGCTGGCTCGACTCTACAAAAGCGAGGAGATGAGCGATGACATGAGGCTCGGAAAAATCGGAGGCGATTTTTTCGCAGGCTTGTTTGACATTGAGATTGGAGCGGTAGAGCAGGCGGTAGGCCTCGCGAAGCGTGCGCGTGTCTTCGGCAGCAAAACCTCGCCGCTCGAGTCCGACTTGATTGATGCCGCGAACTTCGGCCGGGTTGCCATCAGCGATCATGTAGGGCGGCACATCCTGAACAATTTTCGTGCAACCGCCCACGATGGAATGCTGGCCGAGGCGGCAGAACTGATGGACGCCGGAGAGGCCGCCGATGATGACATGATCCTCGACCACGACATGGCCTGCGATAGTGCCGTTATTGGAAAAAATCACATGGTCGCCGACGGTGCAGTCGTGCGCTATGTGCGAGTAGGCGAGGAAATTTCCGTGATTGCCAACGACCGTCTTGGTGCCCGGGAGGGTGCCTCGGTTCACAGTGCAGAATTCCCGGAATGAGTTGTTGTTTCCGATTTCCAGAAAGGTCGGCTCGGAGGTGTATTTCAAATCCTGCGAGCGCTGACCGATCGAGCAGTAGGGATAAAAAATATTTCCTTCGCCGATGCGTGTCGGGCCGGCGAGCGAGACATGGCCAAGCAGCCTCGTGCCGCTTCCTATCTCGACCTGCGGGCCGATATGGCAAAAGGGCCCCACCTCCACGCCCTCGTGGAGAATGGCTGAAGGGTCGATGACAGAGCTGGGATGGATTTGTGTCATTTATCGACGAGGCCGAAAAGGAGGATGCCTTCGGAGACGACCTCGCCATTCACGAGGCAACGGCAGGAGGCCTTGCCAAGGCGCTTCTTCGCGCTGGTGAGTTCGCACTCGATGAAGAGGGTGTCACCCGGCATGACGGGTTTGCGGAA
>Ga0172372_10009928_pt1 | contig 12292 bp, 10 predicted proteins | sample LakKiv5m_2_FD_114544 | JGI IMG/M metagenome (GOLD analysis project Ga0172372, IMG submission 114544) | Freshwater microbial communities from Kabuno Bay, South-Kivu, Congo - kab_092012_9.5m | ecosystem: Environmental > Aquatic > Freshwater > Lake | place: Democratic Republic of the Congo...
GCGCGCGCTTCCAGGCGCTCGCGGCGGAAGGCGAGGTCGGTGGTGAGAAGGTGCTCCTTCTCAAGCCGATGACCTACATGAACCTCTCGGGCTCCTCGGTGGTCGAGGCGATCCGGTTCTTCAAGCTCGATGCGACGCGGGATCTTCTCGTGCTCGTCGACGACATCGCCCTCCCCTGCGGCGCCATCCGGCTCCGCATGGATGGCAGCGCCGGCGGACACAACGGCCTTGCCGACATCGAGTCGAAGCTCGGAACCAACCGCTACCCGCGTTGCCGCATCGGCGTCGACGCACCGGGGCGGATCCCGCAGCGCGACTACGTGCTCGGCAGGTTCCGCGAAGACCAGCAGCCACTCGTCGACGAGGCCATCGGCCTTGCCTGCGAGGCGGCGGAATGCTGGGCCTCCCGCGGCATCACCGAGGCCATGAATCGTTTCAACCGTCGGGCGGACGACGCACCGGCGAAGTCAGTGAAGGCGCCACCGGCGAAACCGGACGACGGCGCGGGCAAGGCGAGCAGGAACTGATCCCGCTCGCCCGACCCACCAACGCGTACCACGAAGCAAACAACCACGAACCAGACCCGCTGCAGCATGCAGCACACAGATTGGAAAGACCCATGGCTGAAACCCGCATCAACGCCTACGAAGGCATGTTCCTCTTCCCGCAGACGGTCGCCGCCGACCTCCAGTCGGCCGCCGACCACGTCGTCGAAGTCCTCTCGAAGGGCGGCGCCGAGCTCGTGAGCCTCTGCAAGTGGGACGAGCGCCGCCTCGCCTACGACGTCAAGGGCAACAAGCGCGGCGTGTACTTCCTCGCCTACTTCAAGTGCGACGCGACCAAGCTCACGGCGATCGAGCGCGACGCGCGCCTCAGCGAGAAGCTGCTGCGCTCGATGATCACGCGCGCCGACCACCTCACCGCCGAGCAGATGGCGGCGATGGAAGGCCGTCAGCAACTCGCCGACGAGATCGCGCTGCGGAAGACGCAGCCGACGGCCGAGACGGCCGCCGAGCCGGTGGCCGCCGAGTCGGCCGAGTGAGCGTCGGAGACGGCCTCCCGCACAAGCGAGCCTCGTGCGTGAACGCCTGACGACGAACTGAGTCCAACCACGGAGCGGTTCGTTGCGCCGGAAGAAGCGCGACGAACCAGTCCGAATCGATCGCGAACATGCACACGGCGCCCGCAACGCGGGCGCCGTGTGCGTTACGAGGCAATGATGTTGGCCACGGTCGACAGAGTCGGCGCCGCGCATCGCGCGTTCTCCTCGCGCAAGTCGCAGTGGCGGCGAGCGCTCTTTACGGCACCGTGAGGTACACCGGGTCGGTCGTCTCGCGCACGAACATGTCGGACGCGCGTATGCCCGACCAGCGCGCGGGATGCTCGCCGAGGTCCGTGAGGTCCAACACGCCGTTCGTCCCTCGCTTGCCGGCGACCGCTTCAAGTTCTGGGATTGGCTCTTCCACAATGCGCCGCGCCTCGCGGATCCTCTCGCGCGAGATCGATGGTGCAGCGCCTCCGAATGCGGATGCAAGTTCCGCCCCGTCGGCGCGTGCGATCGCCGCATCAGGCATCACCAACGGGTCGCCGACGGACACAGCGCTCGCGCGGGATCCCCGCGTAGCCTCATCCCAGGTCGCCATCGGCGCGTCCGTGAACCACGGCACAACCATCGAACGTGATCTACACCAGATCGATCCGTCGCCGCGGCGAGCGCGCCGACGACGCGTGCGACATGAATGGCGTCAGGGAGCAATGCCACAGCCGGCGACGATCGTCGTCGCCTCCGTTGCGAGCATCGTCGGCAGAGGGTGCAAAGACCCTCAGCTGCCCCCGCTCACATCTCGAACGGGATCTCCCCTTCCTGGATGCCCGAGTGGCCGCCGCGACCGCCGCCGCCCGAGTTGCCTCCACCCGAGTTCGACGAGTGCGACGGCGAGTAGCCACCGCCCGACTCCTCGCGGGAGTAGTCGCCGCCGCCACCACCACCGCCGCCACCACCGCCGCCACGCCCCTCGACGAACTGGAAGTCCTCGATCATCACGCGCATCTTGGAGCGCTTCTGACCGTCCTTGTCTTCCCAACTGTCGAGCTTGAGGCGTCCCTCGATGAAGATCGGCTTGCCCTTCGAGAAGTACTTGGCGATGACTTCGGCGCGTGGGCCCCAGCACTCACAGTCGACGTAGGTCACTTCCTCGCGCTCCTGGCCGTCCTTCGTCTTGAACTTGCGGTTGACCGCGATCGCGATATCGGCGACAGACTGACCACCCGACGTGCTCTTGAGCTGGACGTCGCGGGTGAGATTGCCCATGAGGAGGACCTTGTTGTAACTCGGCATCAATCGTTCCTTCCGGCATCGCCGGGGTTGGAGGTGCTTGCCGCGGACGCGGCACTCCGCGCTTGGGCCTCTGTTCGCGTACCGCTTGAATCGGTGCCCATCTGCACCGAACACCGCACGGACGCGAGGCACCCTCGCGCATCTTTTCGTACCCATGCTGTTCGAACCCATGCTGGTGTAACCAGCGCGCTGAAGCCTGCCCTACGCCAGACAACCCAGCCTTGGCAGTGGTACGGGGTGCACGGCGCTGAAACGCTGCACAGCCCGAACCTAGGTCCGACATGCGCACGGTAGCGCACGTCGGATGTTCGGATTCTATCAGGGTCCGCAATCGACAGGCCTTCCACGGAAGTCTTTCCGGCGATTTTCTTGGCCGTGGTTCCGAAAACCGAAGTCTTCCGACACCATCGCTCCACGACCGATCCCACAGGCCACACGGAAGTCTCGGTCGATCAAAGAGTTCCGGCCGGTCGCTGGCACGTCCTCGTGTCACCCCTTTCCTTCGAGCGCGACTTCGGCGATACTGCGCGGCTCGCCACTCGTTGGGCGCCTCGATCGCGTTGATCGACCGCGTCCTAACTCACGGGGCCGCATGCCCCAGGACAGCGACTCATGGCACGACCAGTCGAACTGCTTCTTCTCCGCAACGTCGAAAACCTCGGCATCGTCGGTGACATCGTCAAGGTGCGCCCCGGCTACGCCCGCAACTACCTCCTCCCGCACGCGCTCGCTGAGCATCCGACGCAGGAGAAGATCGACGCGCTGAAGGAAGCCCGCGCGAAGGCGATCGCCGAGCTCGCCGCGCAGCGCGCCAACCGCGAAGAGACGATCCAGAAGCTCACCGGCGTTGCGATCAAGCTCGTACGCAGCTGCAACGATCAGGGCGTTCTCTACGGCTCGATCACCCAGCGCGACATCGCGGATGCGCTCGTCGCCGCCGGCTACGCCGTCGACATGCGCGCCGTGCGCCTTGCCGCGCCGTTCCGCCGCATCGGTAGCTACACCTGCCTCATCCAGTTCGAGAAGGACCTCAAGTCCGAGGTCACGATCGAAGTCTCGGCCGACCGCGCGCTCGAGATGCTTCAGGCGCAGAAGGAGGCCGATGAGGCCGCCGCGGCTGCGATCGAGGCCTCCGAGGCCGAAGACCGCGTGGAGGAAGCCAAGGGCCCCCGCCGCTCGAAGCCCGCGAAGGCCTGAGCGAACGAAGGCTTGAGGAGCATGAGCGCTGAGCACAGCGCTTCCTCGTTCCGAAACGAACAGCGCCCCGGCATTCGCCGGGGCGCTGTCTTTGGTGGATCGGTTGGGTTGCGGCCGAGAGGCGGGACGGGCGCAACGCGATCAGCGCTGGCCGCAGAACTCACGCTGGAGGTAGCGCGCGACGTAGTCGAGGATGCTCGAGCACTCGGGGATCTCGGGGTTGCTCGTGCCGCCCATCGGTTCGAAGCGCATGCCGCGGAAGCGCTCGCAGGCCTCCTCGACGGGAAGGCCGTGCTGGAGGCAGAGGCTGAACGCCCGGCAGAAGCCCTGAATGAGACCAGAGAGCGTGGAGCCCTCCTTCGACATCTTGATGAAGATCTCGCCCGGGCGATCGTCCTCGAACAGCCCGATCGTGAGGTAGCCCTCATGACCGTTGATCGAGAACTTGTGGGTGAGCGAGCGACGGGTCTGCGGCAGGACTTCGCGGCGCGGAGTGTTGATCGTCTGCATGGGTTCCATCCTTGGATCTCTCTCGAAGACTTGGTCCGAAGACTTGGTCCGAAGACCTGGTCCGAAGACTTGGTCGCTCACCATTTCATCCGGCCCGCACGTCCGGCGCGGGAACTCGGTCGGGTCCGACGGCCCCGCGAAATTGATCGGTCGCGCCAGTGGCGCGCGTTCAGAAATCGCGGGGTCCTCGACCCGCGGGGCGGATCCTAACGGGAACTTCAAGTCAGGTGGTCACGGACTTCGTAGGCATTTCACCCCGTCTTGCCTGAAACTCGCGCGGCCTGGAGTTGCGACATCGCCGGACGTCGCGAATGCAGCGAGCGACCACCGCAAACCGCTTCGCTTGGTCCGGCCGCGCACGCGCGAACTGAGTCGATCCAACGCCACGCCCACCGCGCTCTTGATGGCGTCCGCCGGACACCTCGCGCAACCGTCGCGCTTCAGGCGCACGGCCTCCGTCCCTCACCCGATCGCAAGTCGCTTGCGGAGGATCGCCGCCAGCGACTTCGGTTCGAGGAATGCCCTCGGTGGCCGGAAGTAGACGTCCATCAAGCCCTCCGCGTCGGCAGAGCCCACGGCCCGCACCGCGCCCTGGACGCCGGTGAGGAGCCGCTCGAGTTCGCGCGGCCGCGTGGTGCGGAAGATCACGTCTTGCTCCTTCCGGGCGACCGACCGGATGCCGAGCGTGGCCGCCCGTAGCCGGATCTCGGCCACCTCGAGGAGGAGCTTGGTCGTTGCGGGTGGCTCGCCGTATGCACTCGCAAGATCCGCCTCGACCCGCGCCAGCGCCTCGAGTGTGTCGGCCTGCCCGATGCGGCGGTACGCCTCCATGCGGCGCGCGTCGCTCGGGATCCAGCCCTTCGGAATGCTGCCCGAGAGCCCGATGTCGACGATCGTGTCGAGCGGCGACACCTTGACCTCGTTGCGTAGCACACCGACCGCCTGCTCGAGAAGCTGGCAGTACATCTCGTAGCCGACCGCCGCGATGTGGCCGGACTGCTCCTCGCCGAGCAGGTTGCCCGCGCCGCGCAACTCGAGGTCGCGCATCGCGATGCGGAAGCCTGCGCCGAGCATGGAAAACTCCTCGACCGCGTGCAGCCGCTTCAGCGCCTCCGCACGCACGGGTCGATCCTTCGGCAGCACGAGGTAGCAATATGCGCGGTGCTTCCACCGGCCGACGCGACCGCGCAGCTGGTGTAGTTCGGCGAGGCCGAACATGTGCGCGTTGTTGATGATCATCGTATTCGCGGTCGGGATGTCGATGCCCGACTCGATGATCGTGGTCGAGACGAGGATGTCGGCCTCGCGTCGCATGAAGCGCAGCATCGCCTCCTCGAGTTCCTTCGGCGCCATCTGGCCGTGACCGACCACGATGCGCGCATCGGGCGCCAGTTGCTGCAGGTCGTCGGCAACCGAATGGAGGTCATTGATCCGGTTGTGGACGAAGAAGATCTGCCCCTCGCGCGCAAGCTCGCGCAGGATCGCCTGCTGGATGCGGCGCGGGTTGTACGCAATCACCTCCGTCACGATCGCGCGACGATCGGCAGGCGCCGTCGTGAGCGAGCTGATGTCGCGGAGCCCGAGCAGCGACATGTGCAGCGTGCGCGGGATCGGCGTCGCGGAAAGCGTGAGGACGTCGGCGGTGACGCGGAACTCGAGCAATCGCTGCTTGTGTTCGACGCCAAACCGCTGCTCTTCGTCGACCACCACGAGACCGAGATCGCGGAAGACGACATCCTTCGAGAGCAACCGATGCGTGCCGATGATGACGTCGACCTTGCCCTCAGCAAGCGCGGCGAGCGTCGCGTTCGCCTCCGCGTCGGTCTTGAAGCGGCTCACGCTTTCGATGCGAAATGGATATCCGCGAAACCGCTCGCGGAAACTGCGCTCGTGCTGCTCGCAAAGGACGGTCGTCGGCACGAGTACCGCGACCTGCTTACCCCCCACCACCGCCTTGAATGCGGCGCGGATCGCAACCTCGGTCTTGCCGAAGCCGACGTCACCGCAGACGAGACGGTCCATCGGTCGTGCGCGCTCCATGTCGCGCTTCGTCGCGGCGATCGCGGAAAGTTGATCCTCAGTCTCGTCGTAGGGGAACTGCGACTCGAACTCGCGCTGCCATTCGCCATCGGCGGGGAACGCGATCCCGGGGGTCGCCGCTCGCGCGGCCTGGACGCGCAGCATTTCACCCGCGAAATCCCGCGCCGATTCCTCCGCCTCTTCCTTCGCGCGCTTCCAGCGCCGACCGCCGAGGGTCGACAGCTTCGGGCGCACGCTGCCCGCGCCCACGTAGCGCTGGACGAGTTCGATCCGCGACGCCGGGACGTGGATCTTCGCGCCCTGATCGAACTCAAGCGTCAGGAACTCCTGCTCGATCGTGCCTTGCGCGGCACTTTCCTGCGCAAGCGTCTGGAGCCCGACGAAGCGCGCGATGCCGTGATCGCGGTGGACAACGTAGTCGCCCGGCTCGAAGGTGAGGAACGCGTCCTTCGCGCGACCGCCCGCCAGCGATCGGCCACGGCGGCGCACGGGATTCCGATGCAGGACCTCGGCAGCGGGGGCAATCAGAATCGTGTCCGCGCGCGCGATCGCTCCATCGAGCGCAGCACCCGCGGCAGCGCCCGGCGCTGCGCCCTCCGCACCACGCCTCTCGAGCAAGAACCCGCGCGTGAACGGCATCACCGGCCGTGCAAAGCCATCGACCGGACCGTGCCGCGCGAGCAGCTCGGCCATGCGCGAGCGCTCGCCGTCGGAACCGCACGGAATGAACGCGCGCCGTCCCTCCGCAAGCGCGATCAACTGCGCAGCCGCCGTCGCGGCATCCTCGTCGAAGACTGGGAGCGCCCGCGCGCCAAGCCGCGTTGCATGACCGCCCGCCGAACCGAACGCATGCAGCTCGAATACCGCGCGCGATCTCTTCGCAAGGGCCGAAAGCGTGGCGGGCGGCCCGTATACCCCTCGGCCATCGCGCACGCGATCCCAGTACGCCCGCGCCTGCTCGACGATCTCGCTCATCTCGGCGAGCACCGTGACCGTGCCTTCGGGGAGGATCTCGGCGATCGGCTGTGCTCCGGCACCGGTACGCGCATCGCCGAGCACCGCGTCGAGCGCCACCGCCACGAGCTCGATCTCCTCGAGCTTCCGGTCGGAGGCCTGCGTGGCGATGTCGATCTCGAAGATCCGTTCGATCTCGTCGCCGAAGAGGTCGAGCCGCACCGGCGCCTCGCCGCCCGGCGGGAAGATGTCGACGATACCTCCGCGCACCGCCACCTCGCCCGGCGACTCGATCGCGTCGACGCGGCGATAGCCGCCTTCGACGAGCCACGCCACGAGCTTCGTCGGATCGACGCGCGCGCCGACCGCAAGCCTGCGCACGAGGTTCTCGAGTCGAGATGCCTCAGGAACCGCCTGCATGAGCGCCGCGATCGGCGCGACGATCGCCTTCGGTGGATGGCGCTCGACAAGCCTGCGTACGACCGCGAGTCGTGCGACCGTCAGCTCGGCGCTTGGCGCGGTCTCGCCGGGCAGCACCTCGAGCGCGGGAAAGAGCTCGGCCTCGACACCAAGCGCGCGCAGCTCCTCGAGCGCATCGTCCGCCTCATCGAGATGCGCGACCACATGCACCACGCACGGTACGCGCGCGCCCTGCGCTAGAAGCGCCGTGACGAACGACGGCAAACTGCCCGCCGAACCCTCGAAGGCCGTGGTACCCCGCCGCTCCCACGCGTTGTCGAGGCTCGGACCGAGGATCGCACCAATCGCGGCAAGCATGTCCTGCGCACCGACCTGCGGCGCTTCGCCACGCGATGCGGCGCCCGACGCGGCGCCCGACGCGGCGCCCTTCGACGACGCGGGTCGTCCAGACCCCCGCGCGGTCATCGGCGAGCCTCCGCGCCCGCGTCGCGCATACCCGCCACACCCGAAGCCGTCGCCACCGCTCGCAACGCCACGATGCGCGCGGGGCCGATGCCCTCGACACGCCCGAGCGCATCGATCGATCCGAATGCACCGCGCACCGCTCGATCGGCCGCGATGCGCGCCGCAAGTGCAGGCCCGATCTCGGGGAGGAGCGCGAGTTCCGCGAGATCCGCCCGATCGATGTCGATCCGATACGCGGGCACCATCACACGTCGGGGAGCGGGCGGCGAAGATGCGACCGAAGCTGTGACCGAAGATGCGATGACGCGATCCGGGTCCGACGGAGGCCACGTGTCGACTACAAGCGCAAGCGCCGCGACGGCGAGGATCAGTGTGATCACAGCCGCGTGCGCTCCACGCGCAGTCGCGGTGGGTTGCACCGCTCCGGTCGCGGCCAAGTTGGCCACCGGCGGCGCCACGCACGCCTCGCGCGGCCTTCCGCCCGACGATCCGCCCGCATGCACCGTCATCCTGTCCTGCCTCCGCCCTTCGCAAACCGGGCGGGGCCAGTCGAGAGATCACGACGAAGTCCAAGCAACCGCTCGAGGGCTGGCTTCGGTGTGCCTCGGACATCAATCAGGCCATCCGACGCGCCGCCGGGCGCATCCTGGAGCCTCGACCACCACGCGCCCTCGACGAACGAGCGCGCAAGCGCGATCTTGAAGAGCGACTCGGCCCAGTCGGCCTGCCGATCGGGAGTCCAGCCGCCCCCCGAGCGCCAGACGCCGCGCGCATCGTCCTGCGTCGAGGTCGAGGCGCTCGGAACACCGAATCCAGTCACGAAGATCGAGAGTTCGCGCCCGATGTATCCATCGAGCATGCCGCCGATCGTCATCAGGTCGCGCACCGGATCGGCGGATCCTCCCTGCGTGATGCGCACGCCGGCCGCCGTCAACGCCAGATTCTCAGTGACCAGCTTCTGGAGGAACGCGGTCGGCCACGAACCTCCTCGCGCGCCGCGCCACGATTCGGCACCGGGCGACTGGATCTCGACCACCACGCGCGCATCGCGCTTCACCTCGCGCACGGCGACGACCGCCGTGCGCGTCAGTTCGATCATCCGGTCGATGCCTTCCTCGTGCCACCCCGCGCAGTTGGAACCGCTTGCCGCGACGAAGATGGGCGTGATGTTCTGGTAGCGCGATACGACCGCTCGCACCTGCGTCCAGACGAGTGCGCGAAACCGCTGCGCGTCGCCGCGCGCCGCCAGCGCGTGCAGCGGGAGCTCGGTGGGTACGCCATCGGTGGTGCCGAAGTCGACGAGCGGACCGAGCACCAGCACCTTGCGCTCGGCGGCAGCCCACTTGACCCATGCGTCGATCGCCGCGAAGTCGTAGCGCCCCGCGGCCGGCTCAATCAGCTTCCACGGCGTGCGCAGTGCGATGATGTCGAACAACTTCGCCGCCGCCATGCTGGTCGCATTGGGCGGCACGCTGGGATCAACACCCACGCCGAGCGTGGTGGTGGTGGGCGCTTTCCGGAGAAAGCGCCGCGCGAGCAGGTTCGACGCATGACGCACCGTCATCGACTCGCCCGCATCGATGCCCAGCCGGATAGAGCGCCGCGCGAGGCGCTCCGCCTCGAGCGGATCCGTCTGCCGCAGCGCCTCACGGAACGCATCGCGCGCGGCATCCCACCGCGCGAACGCATCGCCCGACAGCGCCGGATTCCACATCTGCCACGTCTCGCACTCCTCCACGAACTGCTTGATCAGCCAGCGCGCGATCTCGAGGAAGAGTTCGTACGGCTCATCGCGCGGTGGCAGGAAGCAGGTGTGGAGCACAATCCGCCCCGCCTGCTCGGTATCGACGAGAAGCGCGATGCCGATCGGCCCATCCGCCGACGCGCAGCACACGATCTCACCATCCACGACCTCGATCGCACCGCGCGTCGGTCGCCCGTCCGGACCGAAGATGTAGGCGCTGCGGAGGTCCCAGCGAGGAGCGCCTTCGGCGGCGGTGAGCCGAAGGCCTTGAGGATCATGGACGCGGAAGTGGATCACGGAGACGGGAGTTGAACGGGCTGCGGAACGGGCTTCAGACGAGGCTTTGCAACGAGCGAGACGGGGCCAAGATGGGTCGGATCGAACATGCTGCGAGTGAATCGAACGGAGAACAGGCGCACGACCGCAGGCTCGGCCTCGGTTCGGACGACGGCGGTCGCCCTCCGAATGCGCGGCCACCCTCAAACAGAAGGCCATCCTCAAACAGAAGGCCATCTCGGCACGCACGGCGAGCCGCGGATGGACGCTCCAACCCGCGCAGCATGGCCAGCGCCGCGCGGATGACCAGATGGGGCGAGCGGACCGGCTTGGACGCCGCCCCGCCGGTCACACCGGGCAGCGCCGAGTGTACCCTGTGCCGTGATGCCTACGACGATGTCCGGAACTTCTTCCGAAGCGGTCTTTCGCACCAACCTCTCGCTCCCCGGACGACGACAGGGGAAGGTTCGCGACGTCTACCGCGCGTCGGATGCCGCGGGTGCCCCGCTCCTCATCGTCGCCACCGACCGGCTCAGTGCCTTCGACGTGGTGATGCCGACACCGATCCCCGGCAAGGGACGGCTGCTCACCGCGATGAGCCTCGGCTGGTTCGGGTTCCTCCGCGCGAAGTGCATTGTGCGCGACCACGTGATCGGCACGGATCTCTCCGGCGTTGCCGGTCTCTCCGATGCGGAGCGCGCGATGCTCGTCGGCCGCTCGATGCTCTGCCGAGCCGCGAAGGTCGTGCCGATCGAGTGTGTCGCCCGCGGATACCTCGCGGGCAGCGGTTGGAACGAGTACCGCGCGCACGGCACCGTGTGCGGACTGCCACTCCCCGCTGGCCTCGCGCTGTCGAGCCGCCTCCCCGAGCCGATCTTCACGCCGGCAACCAAGGCCGAGGAAGGCCACGACGAGAACATCTCCTTCGAGCGGGCGTGCGAACTGGTCGGGCGCCCCGTGATGGAGCGCCTGCGCGCGCTCACCCTCGCGATCTACGCCGCGGCCGCCGAGTATGCCCTCGCACGCGGTGTGATCCTCGCCGACACGAAGTTCGAGTTCGGTTTCGCGCTTGACGCTGCGGGCAACCCGACCGACGAGTTGATCCTCGTGGACGAGGTGCTCACGCCCGACAGTTCGCGCTACTGGCCGGCCGATGGCTACGCGCCCGGCCGCGAGCAAGCGAGTTTCGACAAGCAGTTCGTGCGGAACCACCTGCTCGAGCTCGTGGCACAGGGTCGCTGGAAAAAGGAGGCCCCCGGCCCGGAACTCCCGGAATCGGTGGTATCCGCGACGATCGGCCGCTACGAGGAGGCGCTTGCGCGGCTTGCGCTGCCCCCGTTCGCCGGAGGGAGCCGATGACCGCGCGGCTTGTCGACGGAAAGGAACTGTCCGCGCGCGTCCGCGCCGATCTCGTCGCGCGCATACAGGCGGCCGGTCGACCGGTGCGTCTCGACGCCGTGCTCGTTGGCAACGACCGTGCGGCAGGGATCTACGCGGAGAACCAGGCGAAAACTTGCGCCGCCGTCGGCATCGACTATCGACTCCATCGACTTCCGGATGGCGCGGGGTACGACGATATCGCCGGGCGCATCCTGCTCCTCAACACCGAGGAAGATGTGCGCGCGATCATGCTGCACCTGCCGCTCCCGACCGGAGTCGATCAGGAGCGCGTCCAGTCGCTCATCGCTCCGGAGAAGGATGTCGAGGGCGTCAATCCCGCCAACATCGGCAACGTCGTCTACGGACGCCGCAGCCTCGTTCCCTGCACGGCGCTGGCATCGGTTGAGATGATCGAGTCGACCGGAGTCGAACTGCGCGGCGCGCGCTGCGTGATCGTGGGCGCCTCCAACATCGTCGGCAAGCCGATCGCCGTCCTCCTTATGCGTGCGGAGGCGACGGTCATCTCGACCAACAAGTTCACGCGCGGCATCGCCGATCTCACGCGCACCGCCGATGTGCTGGTGGCCGCCGCCGGAGTGCCCGGGCTGATCCGCGGTGACATGGTGAAGCCCGGCGCCGTCGTGATCGACGTCGGCATCAACCGAATCACCGGTCCGGATGGCAAGCCGATGACCGTGGGCGATGTCGCCTTCGACGAGGTCCGCGAGGTGGCCGACTGGATTTCGCCCGTCCCGGGCGGGGTGGGGCCGATGACCGTGGCGATGCTGCTCCGAAACACCGTTGACGCCGCGCTCCGCTGAGGATGCCGCGCACTGCGCGAAATCACGGCCCTTTGGCGGTGGTTCCCCGACTTCTCGCCGCGCACGCGTTGGTATCCTGCGGCCCTCGCTCGCTTTCGGGCGCAGAAAGGAACCGCATGTTCATCGCCACTCTCGCCGTCACCGCGC
>Ga0172372_10009929_pt1 | contig 12292 bp, 13 predicted proteins | sample LakKiv5m_2_FD_114544 | JGI IMG/M metagenome (GOLD analysis project Ga0172372, IMG submission 114544) | Freshwater microbial communities from Kabuno Bay, South-Kivu, Congo - kab_092012_9.5m | ecosystem: Environmental > Aquatic > Freshwater > Lake | place: Democratic Republic of the Congo...
CCACCTTAAGGCGGAGCCCCTGGACCCCAAAACCAAGGGGAGAAGCCTCTTTTCAAAGGATCCTTACCCCATGTCTTAGGGATTTAAAGGGGTGAAACCCCTTTGCTGGGGCTCGGGGACCGCAGGTCCCCGAAATACAATTTTACTCCCTCCCCTTTAGGGGAGGGCTAGGGTGGGGTTAAAATAGTGGGTGCGTAGCACCCACCACCTTGAGGGGCGGAGCCCCTGGACCCCAAAACCAAGGGGCGAAGCCCCATCGGGATTCTTAAGGGCAACGCCCTTAAGGCGGGTGCGGGCACGCAGTGCCCACATTCTATCTTTGGGTTCCTAAGGGCGAAGCCCTTAGTCAAGGGGTGTGGGGACCGAAGGTCCCCACATTTCAATTCATATTCCCTCCCCTTTAGGGGAGGGCTAGGGTGGGGTTAAAATAGTGGGTGCGTAGCACCCACCACCTTAAGGGGCGGAGCCCCTTTTATGTGGGGTAAGGGGGTACCCCCCCTGCTATTTTTCTACTCGATTGTGTGGGCGGCACCCCATCCCCATCCAATCCATCGGGACAGCGAATACTCAAGCGACACCCATTCCATACCAATCGATATTGGCAACATCGCAATCCAAACCTAGCACTTGCCACCCCCCCATACCAATCATCTCCAACAATAGGCCCCAATAAAAGGGTGGCATGATACCTAATTTGGTGCCGCCGACCCGTAATCGGCACCGCTGCATAAATGGCTACCCCATCCTGAATGGATCTTAAAAAAAACCACGTTTCAGCCCATCGCCCCGCCTCACTACTGACCGCGCGCCTCACAAAATCGATCTTTCCTCGAATACGCTTAAATCGAGGGGGCGTTTTTCCCTCACACGCAATTTGAACCTCATATAATTTGCGAATCTGATGCTCTCTCATTAATGCAAATAAGGCTTTTTCCGCATGGGGGGTTTCACCAAACAAAACCAACCCACTCACCAACAAGTCCAACCGAGTAATCGCCGTTGGTTGAAACCCGCCCTTGGCTTGATTTAAATAGTTCCCCACCGAATGGGTTAAATTATACCGATGACACGCACGATCCGGCACAGTCGATAACCCCGATGGCTTAAACACCACTAGCAACCCATCTTGCTGGTAACACACCGATTCTGATGTTACCTGATAGTGCCACCCCTGCGTCGGTGACTGGTATACCACCAAGGTACTCTTGGGCGGTATCATCGCGTTGGCCTGACATTGCCTTTGCTGATTCAGCCATACCCCCCCCGATTCAATAAGGTCGTCAACTGAAACCTCGCCCCGTTTATAATATCGTTGCAACACATCCCGTAATGTCCCCCCCAATGTTGTTGTAATCCAAATACGCTTCGCATTACCAAATAATGATGTCATATTAAATTGCCCTATTTACAACTATTTTTTTCGATGATATTCTAGCTTTCGTATTCACAAATATCTATATTAATTTTAAACTTTCTTATGTTATAGTGTCTTTAGCAAATAAGGAAGCTCTCGGAGATCCCCCCCCTATCTGAGAGCTTCCTTATTTGTTTTTTGGCTGATCCTTGGGGTGATGGCAATTAAGACATCCGTGGTTACGGTATTCATGCGTTGAGATTTCATTAAATCCCCCACAATGGGCAACTCCGATATCCAAGGAATGCCACCCTGATTGCCTTGGCTTTGCTGATCTAAAAATCCAGCAATCACCAACGAAAAACCAAGGGGAACCACCACTTCATTCTGTATCATTCGGCTACTCACCACTGGGTATAATTCACCCGATAATTCCCGAAACAGTTTAATATGATTTAATTGAACCAATGTATCTAACCCAACCCCACCCTCGCCTAACCATGGCGTCACCTCTATTTCAACCCCCGTTTCGGCATGGCCCACTTGGGTCGTAGCGGTTGTATTGGTAACCACAGTGGTTAAATAGGGAACCCTATCCCCCATTTTAAATCGAGCCTTTCGATTTTCGATGGTTGTTAAACGAGGTTGAGACCACACTTTGGTGGTCGCCTGAGTACGAACAAATGATAATAAGCCCTGCAATTCTTGGTTTGGAATAACGGATAATGGATTTAAATTTGGTTTGAATACAATCGGATCCGATAATTGCAAAATCCAAGCCTGCCGAATATCGGTATATGAACCCGCCACCTCGATAATACTTACCTCAATATCAATTTGAGGTCGTTCTTTATCCAATTGCTTCATTAGCCGCCATGCCAATGAATAGTCTGGGTCCTCTCCCGACAAGGCCAATGAACGGGATCGAACTTCAATTCCCACCAATACATTGGGAAATAATTCCTGTATTAACGACTTAATTTCGGTGGGTGTTGAAAATCGGGGTCGATAGATCCCTAGTTTGCTCGTTACAGTGGCCGGAGGATTGGGGCCCTCACGAGATAGTGGAGGGGTACTCAATTCAGTGCGAATGGCTTTCAGTCGGTTGATATCAAATGGATTACCCCAGCCTAATAGGGGGCTTATCATTAAAAAGAAGATCATCCACTGACTCCGGTGCATTATGGAAGCATCCTAATGGTGGTGTGATACCCCGTTTCAGTGGCTTGTGTTTCCAGCGATGCAATCCCAGATTGATGTTGTGCCACCCATTTCCAAATGGCCCATGGTGAGTCTGTTTCATTAACCCATACGCCTTGATCCGTAAAATGCCCATCGGGAAAGGCCGTCGTTAATTGCGATTGAATGGGATCTATTCTGGTGCGATGGCGACCCCATATCAGGGCCGAACCCACCATCCCCATCATCACCACGACCCCCACCCCCCATAGAATGGCCTCCCGTTTTAAATCATATGGGTTGTCGTTCATGTACCAGTCCCCCCTGCCACGATTGGTTTAAGTCAACCCACTCCGTTTGCTCATCGAACGAGGGTCGTTCCACGCCCATTGGCAAAATAATGGAGGCTGTTCGATGCGTTTGATTAGCGGATATCGATACCATCAACCCCCCCAAGGCATCGACTTCAGATACCACCCCCATCACCCAATTCAATGACATCCCCGGAACCACGGGATCATGTGTCGGAGACGATCGCAACTGCCATCCCCACGCCACCAACATCGCCACCATGCCCAGCCACCAAATCCCCCATCGAAGTTGACGTAAGTGACGCCACGGGTATTGCCCATCAATAAACCAAGCCGCTACCCTCACGTTGGACTGGCGAATCCAATCCAACAATGGATACAAGCGCACAGGGTCAACCCGCCAATGCCCCAACCAAGCCATCCCCCATTGAAAATGGGGCGATTCCATTATGCTAGATTCACAATTGATTATCACTCGTTGACCATGCAATTGGGCTTCCAACTCCCCCCTTCTAGTAGGGTCCACCCAAAATTCTCCCCATCCACAAGAAAATCCCAATTCCAAACAAATAATATGTGATTCATTAATGGTAACAATCATTTGTCATTATTTTACAAAATAAAAAATAATTTAACAAGATATATATTTTAAAAATTATTTTTTATGACGTGATTGGTTTCCAATCCACTATCGCCCCCCCTCTAAACTAATTCTCCCCCACTGGCCGCTTTGAAAGGCCCCGATTAACGCCCGACACGATCGTTCCCAATCCAATACTCCCCCACGCAATAAAAACCCTCGTTTATGGGCATATTCCGATACAATGTCCGATACCTCTCCGTCCGTATGGATCCCCAACCCGTTTTTTAAGGCATCCGGATAATGTTGTTTCACATAATCAACCAACCAAACCGTCATTTGCTCAAAATCTAGTAAATCTGGCTTAATAGCACCTGCAATGGCCAATTTAATCCCCACCTCAGGCGGGTCCAATTTGGGCCACAGAACCCCTGGGCTATCCACCATCATTAATTGATCCGTGACCTTAATCCACATTAATCCCCGTGTGACACCGGGTAAGTTGGCCACCTTGGCCACTGAACGGCCTTTAAATTGGTTAATTAATTGCGATTTCCCCACATTGGGTATCCCCACCACCAATGCATGGGGGGCCAATTGGTGGCGTTTGGCAAGTCGCTGAATGGCTGTTTGACAGGCCAAAACAACCCGCTTTCGAGCCCCTTTCTCGGTTGCTACACATGAAATGGGTATCATTTGGGGGGGGATGGACTGCTGAAATTGGGTTAACGCCACTGGGTCTGCCAAATCATATTTGTTTAATACCAACACATGTTGCTTGCCCCTCACCCACTCCTGAACCAGCGGATTGGCGGATGAGTACGGGATACGGGCATCTCGCACTTCAATCACAATGTCAATATGCTTTAAAATAGCCACCACTTCCCGATTGGCTTTGGTCATATGCCCCGGAAACCATTGAATCATGACCAAATCCAAGACTTGATTTTAACGGTTTTAGTGGGAGATGCGGGGGGTTGGGTGGGTGGAATCCACTGCTGGGCCGGACAATGTAAGGCACGTTCTAATGCCATCTGAACTGACTTGGGGCCCTCGCGTTGAATAGTGGTTAGGGGATCTGAATCCAAAAATCGGGTCCAAAAGACCAAGCGTGCCGAAAACCCATCAAATCGTTGTTTCACTTGTAATCGATACCGTTGCATCAATTTGGTTAAAACCGTGGCTTCTGGTCCCAACCACTCCAATAATTGTCGCTTGAGTCGCTTGGCCAATAATGGGCTCACCCCCGAGGTGGAAATGGCAATGGTTAATGGACCCCTTCGAACCAATGCCGGAATAATAAAGTGACAATACGCCGGATCATCCACCGTATTGCATAAAATACGCTTGCGCCGACAAATCGCCGATACCCGCTGGTTTAAAGCCGATTCGCCGGTTGCCGCAAAAATCAAGGCATATCGGGTAGATAAATCCCAGCGTCGAAATGGGCGTTCAATGAGGGTGACCCGTCGGTTAAAACGCCGAATGGATGGTAAAATATCCGGTGATATCACCGTAATATTAGCCCCCGCTTTTAATAGATTCTCAATCTTTTCTAATGCAATGGCACCCCCGCCAATCACCAACACCGGTCGATGGCGAATATCTAAAAAAATGGGGTAATACCGCATCTAAGCCAACCAATTGGCAATCGTCTGAGCCGTTGGGTCCTCGGTCACCAGCTGATCATACGGTGATAGGGCATCTGCAATAACCCCCACATACTCCGGACGGGTTACCACCAACACCACTAAGCCAGCGGTTAACAATGCATTGGCCACCGTCACCACCGACGGCAAGGCAAATGGGGACAAGCCTTCCAATCGTATGGGGAATAGTCCCAATTCAAATAGTTCCTGCTCAAGGTGATGCCCTGCCCCACTCGCTCCGGTCACCAATACCACACCCGCCCGATGCCCCAAGCGGGTATGTCTCAATCCGGGGTCAATCGCCGACTGAATATCCATTTCCAATTCAATGGGTGGTAAATGGGGATGATCATCTTTGGCGGTAAACAACCCACCACCTGCAATATCATAATCATCAACAATCACAAAGCGACTCATAATGGGGTGATCAGCCACCAAATCAACCGCAATTGGTTTTAATGTCTCGATGACAATTTCACCCACCTCATGGCGGGCCACCTCGCTGGCTGAATCGGAACTGGTTAACTCAGCTGAATTTAACACGCTTTTAACATGGGTCACCACCATGGGCACCTTACAAGTTCCCGTTTTTAATTTATAACGACGGCCCACCCGCAACGGTTGCTTGCCGAGCCAAAATACATTGGCTCTAAAACACGACCCCACCGCTGGTTCAACCTCCCCTACCCGACTCAACACATCCCCCGGTTTAATAAATAATTGGGTACTTAACGTAAACCCAGTGGCACAATCGGGACCAACGGTGGTGCTGGTGGGCACATTAAATCCTTCAATGCGATGAATCGTCGATTTTTTCTTGGAAGGGTACACCACAATCTCGTCGCCCTGATGCAATTCACCCGATACCATGGTGCCAGCAATAATACGACGATCATCTTGATGTTGGGTAAATTTATAAACATCTTGAACCGGAAACCGAACCGGTAAATGAGACAACGGCTTTTCCTTATGAAACGAATCCATCACCGATAACACATCCATCCCCTTGTACCATGGCATGGCATCTGATGGCCCAATTAAATGGTCTCCCTGTCGGGCGGAAATGGGTACCCAAGCCGCAGGCTTGACCCCAATGGATTGTAAAAACTGGGCATATTCTGACTTAATGGCGTCAAAAACGGATTGATCGTACCCCACCAAATCCATTTTATTAATTAATACCGCCACTTGCTTAATTCCCAATAAAGATAACATCAGGCCATGTCGCTTTGAATTTTCTTTAATCCCCTCTTGAGCCGAAATTAACAAAATGGCCGCTTCAGCCCGAGCAGCACCCGATATCATGTTTTTTAAAAATTCAATATGGCCCGGTGCATCAATAATAATATAATGACGCTTGGATGATTTAAAAAAACAACGGGCTGAATCAATGGTAACCCCTTGGGCTTGCTCTTCCTTTAAAGCATCCAATAAAAACGCATATTCAAACGGACGAGAATGGGTGGCACACCACGACTGAACTGACTCCAGTTTACCCTCTGGTAACGCCCCACTATCCGCCAACAAACGCCCCGTAAACGTGCTTTTACCATGATCCACATGCCCCACAATAACCACATTCATTCGTTCTACCATGGGGTTACATATACCCCTCACGTCGCAGGGTTTCCAATCCCCCATCTTCTTTATCTTGGGCACGACCCGATCGCTCTGCGATGGTCGAGAACTTACCACTTCTTAACTCGGTCACAATATCATCCACTGTCATGGCGGTTGATTCCACCGATTGGGTACATGGGTAACACCCCAATGAGCGATACCGTTGTGAGGTGCCGGGCTTGGCAAAGTACAAATCAATAATGGGGATAGACTCACGTTGAATGTATTCCCAGATATTGAGTTCGGTCCAATCGAGCAGGGGATGAATGCGAACATGGGTACCGGGTTTAAAATCAGTTTTGTACTGATTCCAAAACTCAGGTGGCTGATCGGCAATATCCCAATCGTGATGTTGACCACGCGGCGAAAAGGTACGTTCTTTCGATCGTGACCCCTCTTCATCGGCCCTTGCCCCCACAATAACCCCCGTAAATGGGGTGGGGTTGGGATCGGGAATCAAGGTTTGGGTGGTGTGATCAAGGACCCAACGAGGCCAAGATGCATCCAATGTACCATTTAAGGCATTGGTTTTGAGGGCTTTGCAACAGGATATTCGATCCGTCGCCCCATCCGGAAAGGTTTGTTTGGTGGCCAAGGCCTCCTGATTTTGACCCACCACCAATTGCAACCCCCATTCCAGCGCCATTTGATTCCGATACGCAATCATAGCCGGTATTTTGTAAGCCGTATCAATATGAACCAAGGGAAACGGCACATGCCCAAAAAAGGCTTTTCGTGCCAACCACAACAATACCGTACTATCTTTTCCAATCGACCATAACATCGCCAATTGTTTAAATTCGCGATAGGCCTCCCGAAATACGGCCACACTCTGTGATTCCAAACGGTCTAGTTGATCCATGGATTTAGTAATATCACAGTCAAGTAAGATAGAAAAGGGGGATGAATTCAAATAATGGTTGCATGTGGCATGGCACCTCGCTATCATGCCATTTGGCATTCCACACAAGGTGGGAAGGGTCAATGGGGTTTTACACCTAAATGGACAGATGGAGTACAGGTTGAAGCGTTTTTTATTGGATTTGATTGAATTAACCAAGCCAAGAATTGTGATGATGCAATTGGTAACCTTGTACATGGGTGTGCTGGCTGTATCGGAATTGGCCCCCATTCGTTGGGGGACCATGGTCGGGTTGGGGGTGGGGACGTTGGCATCCTCGGCGGGGGCATCGGTATTTAACCACTTTTTTGAGAGGTATATTGATGCCAAGATGCATCGAACGCAAAATCGGCCCTTACCCGCAGGGCGAATACCTGCCGAGTTGGCTGGATCGTTGGGTTTTACATTGGTGGGATTGGGTCTCTTGATTTTATGGCAAACCACCAATCCAACGGTTATGTTTTTGTCATTGATTACGGTGTTTTTATACAATTTGGTATATACCCCACTCAAGCAATGGACGTGGCTTAACACTTATGTGGGTACCATACCCGGCGCCATTCCACCATTGGCGGGTTCGGTGGCCGTTATTGGGTATATTTCCCCCATTTCGTGGTCTTTATTTTGGATTTTGGTGATTTGGCAACTCCCCCACTTTTTTTCGATTGCATGGATTTTGAAAGAGGATTATGCAAGGGCAGGGATCAAAATGCTATCAGGGCATGATGAACATGGGGATGCCACCTACCAACAAATGGTGTGGTTTAGCATCGCCCTCATTGGTGTTGCCTTAATTCCCATTTATTTGGGTGTATTTGGGTGGGTATATGGTCTGATTTCGATTTTAGGTGGGGGGTGGCAAAGTTGGAAGTGTTATCAGTTTAAAACACGAAGGGGGGCCGACACCGCCAAATCAATTATGCGTGCCTCGATTCTGTATTTACCCCTGTTGTTAATGGGAATGATGCTCGATCGATTAATCGGTTTATTCTATTAATATTCAACCAACGGGCTCTTGTCTACGCTTGACGAACTCATCATCTTTTATACCCAAGCGCTCCATTTCCTTAACTGTGTCATTTGTGTCGATAGAATTCTGCATGTCTTGATAGGCAGTTATGGCTTTTTGATATTGATTTCGTAACTGAATAAGGGCGAATAATTTAAGGCTATCTTCTTTCTCTTTCATTACTTTTTCAATAAATGTTTGCATTAATAGTGGGGTTTTTGTTTCCTTGCCTATTTTGTTAAGTTGATCCTCGCATTCCTTAATAAGTGTTTCATGGCATCTCAGTGGCGTTAGGTAGTGACATACCCCAGAGCTTGATTCGCCCAAAACCATTTTATAAATACTTACCTATAATTTTTCTGTAAGCTGCTCCAATGGATCTAACTTATAATCAACACCAAAGCGATAGCCTACAAATAATAATAAGGGGGTCATTATCGTTGTCACCGCAGCTTCATAGGCCAAAACCACACCCGGTATAACTAGTAAGGCAACCTTACCCAATATATCCATTGCATTATTCGATGCTTTACCATCCTCCCCTTTCTCTGTGGCCATAGCCAGCAATAGCCACCCTATTCCAGCCACTGTCCCCACACCCATATACAAGGGTGCTTTGATGGATTTTGTAGCAATGGTTGCCACATGTCTAAAACCGTTCAAAGCAAAAATTCCAAGAGAACGTAAAATCGTTGGGATAGCCTTTGAGCTGCTAGTCTTCTCCATCATTTTTTTAATTGTTCCGTAACGTTTTTCAGAATCAATGGGAAGATCTTCTATAACCAACTTATATTGTTTAGGGGGAGGGGGAGGGGGAGGGGGAGTAGAGATTGAACCACCTGGTTTAGGTGGACGACTAGCACGGGCACCGGTTGCTATTACTTCATCAATAAAAGCACCCGCCACACCAAATAGGGTATTTTGTGGACTGTTAAGGTCATGTCTAAATTCAGCAGCTTCAACTGATGGTTGTAAAGCACCCTTTATATGATTCATAGCATTCGAAGTGCGGCTTCCCACTTGCGTAGTAGTGCTGTCAATCACATTCGAAAGGTTCTGTCCAGCACCACTGAGAAAATCAGTGACTGGGTTATTTTTCTGACTTTTAATTTTACCTGTCAATTGAGCAGCGAGAACTAATGGTTCTACACCAGGGTTTATATGATTGCTACCCTCCGAAGGGCTGCTTCCCACTTGCTTAGTATTTTCTTTAATCAAATTCGAATTGCTATCTTCAGCAACACCGAGAAAACCGAGAAAATTAGCGACTGGGCTAAGTGTCAGTAATCCAGACTGGAGATTATTCCAATCTAGAGGTGAATTTTGGGCACCTTCTAACCTAGACATTGTATATGGTTGAGCTGAACCCAATGCTTGACCGGACATCCCCCCACCTCCTTCAAAAGGTTTCATAAATTTCTCTTTTATACCCCATAGGGTTATCGACAACATTCTCAAAGAAAATGCATTTATTTTATTCGATACTAAAATAAGGGGGGGGGCTTCGCCCCCTTGGCGGGGGTTGGGCGCGCAGCCCCCACATTCTATCTCTGGGTTCCTAAGAGCGAAGCCCTTAGTCAAGGGGTGTGGGGACCGAAGGTCCCCACATTCTATGTTTGGGGTCCAGGGGCTCCGCCCCTGGTCTGGGGTGTGGGGACCGAAGGTCCCCACATTTCAATTCATATTCCCTCCCCTCTGGGGAGGGTTAGGGAGGGGTTATAATGTGGGTGCTGCGCACCCACCACCTTCTTTTTGAAACACTCAAACATTCTTTCTTATCCATTTTAGGAAGCTACCAAGTTAAAAAATAAACCTTTAAATTTAAAATAATTGAAAAATATAAACTTATATATTAAAGTAAAAAATTAAAAATTAACTTATAGGTTTAAAAATGAAAACTTCTCTATCTCATGTGCGTCAACACTTAGACAAACGCTTTCAAATGCTTAAGGAAATGTCTGTGTTTGAACGCCCTGTAAAAGGATGGATTCGGGCTATTCGAGATGCCTTAGGGATGACCTTGACACAAGCTGGAACCCTACTCAATGTTTCAGCTACTCGTATCAACCATATTGAACAAGACGAACTTAAAGGCAGTGTGACCCTTGCCACCATGGAACGCATCGCCCATGCCTTGGGGTGTCGATTTGTTTATGCGTTGATCCCCGAAACCAGCTTGCAAGACAAAGTCTACGCACAAGCAAAGCAAAAAGCCCTGGGCTTACTGAATCAAGCCAGTCATAGTATGAATCTTGAGGCACAAGGCGTATTGCCTGAAGAACAAGAAGAACAGCTTCAGCGCCTGATTGAGGACTTTCTCACAGGCAAGCCCTCTCGCTTGTGGGAGGACACAGAATGAGCGATTTATTTCAAACAGACGAAGCATCCACCCCTCTCACAGAAGAAGAAACAAGCGATTTAATTCCTTCTTACATTACATTTAGAGCTGAACTCAACGCTCTTGAGCAACGCAACATTCTTGAAGCCGAACGTGCTTACATCATCCGCAAACCTAAAACGATTTTAGAGATACACTTTCTCAAAAAACTGCATAAGCAGATGTTTGGTAACGTGTGGAAGTGGGCAGGCACTTTTCGTAAAACCGCTCGTAATATCGGTGTGGACGCGTTTATGATTCAAACAGAGTTGAAAAAACTCGTCGATGATGTTCAGTTTTGGATTGAGCAAGGCACTTACACCCCTGATGAAATAGCAACTCGCTTTCATCATCGTTTGGTGTGGGTTCACCCATTTCCGAATGGCAATGGTCGTCATGCTCGCTTGGCAACCGATTTGTTCTTGCCTCAAATCGGGCAAGCACGATTCACTTGGGGAAGCGTTACGCTACGCTCTATGAATGACACTCGTACGGCTTATGTACAAGCCCTTCAAAAGGCAGATAAGGGAGATATTTCCGCCTTGCTTGCCTTTGTGCGTTCTTAAGACCCTTAATCATGGGTGTGGGTGTGGGCGCTGCGCGCCCACTATTACAACCCCACCCCAACCCTCCCCTAAAGGGGAGGGAGTAAGAGTTAGATTCTGGGGATCTTCGATCCCCAGACCCCAGACCAGGGGCGGAGCCCCTGGACCCCAAAGATAGAATGTGGGCGCTGCGCGCCCAAACCCGCCAAGGGGCCAAAGGCCCCTTTGAACCCCCTAAACTGGGCGTGCCCCTTCGGGATTCTTAAGGGCGTAGCCCTTAAGGCGGGCGTGGGCACGCAGTGCCCACTATTACAACCCCTCCCCGACCCTCCCCAGAGGGGAGGGAAAAGAAATTAGATTCTGGGGATCTTCGATCCCCAGACCCCAGACCAGGGGCGGAGCCCCTGGACCCCAAAGATAGAATGTGGGGACCTGTTTTTATTTTTTTGGCCCCAGACCCCAGACTAGGGGCGGAGCCCCTAGGCCCCAAAGATAGAATGTGGGGACCTGTTTTTATTTTTTTGGCCCCAGACCCCAGACCAGGGGCGGAGCCCCTGGACCCCAAAGATAGAATGTGGGGACCTGCGGTCCCCGAGCCCCAGCAAAGGGGTTTCACCCCTTTAGATCCCCAAGACATGGGGCACAGCCCCTTATCCCGCAGAGGCGGGCCCCTTCGGGATTCTTAAGGGCGTAGCCCTTAAGGCGGGCGTGGGCACGCAGTGCCCACTATCAAATTTCTTTTCCCTCCCCTTTAGGGGAGGGCTAGG
>Ga0172372_10009930_pt1 | contig 12292 bp, 12 predicted proteins | sample LakKiv5m_2_FD_114544 | JGI IMG/M metagenome (GOLD analysis project Ga0172372, IMG submission 114544) | Freshwater microbial communities from Kabuno Bay, South-Kivu, Congo - kab_092012_9.5m | ecosystem: Environmental > Aquatic > Freshwater > Lake | place: Democratic Republic of the Congo...
CAGGCTTTTGACTGGCTGAATTGGTATGCCAAGCACAATTTGAAAACCTGACTTACAGCGCCTCTAAGCAGCAATTAAGTTAGGTACACCGGTTAGATTTGGTATTTCGTGGGTGGGTGGGAAGGCGGGATCGAGGATTAGATTACCGTGGCGGTTTGACCAGATGCATTGGATTCCCGCCGCAATTGCTCCGAGGACATCATTAGGGCTACCGGCAATATGGACAGTGTTTTCCTTGGAAATGCCAAGAACACTCGCTGGCAGATTGTATATAGCGGGGTGTGGCTTGTAGTAACCCGCTGTTTCAGATGAAAGAATGTGATCAAACAAGTATGCTGAAAAGTTGAGAGCGACGGCTTCGAGCATGCGCTGATCACCATTGGAAAGGATTGCCGTCTGGCAACCCATTGCCTTGACAGCAGCGATAGTAGCCTCGGCGTCAGGCCATGGTTTGATTTTATCCCAGGCCAAGAGCAGATTGCGGTGCGTATCTGCTCCAATTGTAATGTTGTGGCGACCAAGGCAGTAGTCAAGAGCCATGGCCGTACACTCGCCAAAGGATATGCGATGCCCACCAAGTGAATTGCTTATGGCAGCTCGTTCCATTTGCTTGGCCCGCCAAAGACGCACGAATGCTGCGGCAATATCGGCATCTAGGCCTAGCGTTTCCACAACGATAGGCCGGAGACTGCCCTCTATATCGAGAAGCGCCATATAGACATCGAAGGTGACTAATTTTGTACTCAAGCAGCCACTCCTTTACATTGAAATGCGTCTGTTAGGCAAAAGAGACACTAAACTTTAAAATCAAAGTTTGGATCACGCTTTTCTTTTAAGGATGCCAATCCTTCTTTTACTTCTGGCCCATTAAAACTTAAGAGTTCTAACGTTGCAGAATTATCAAAGATTGGCCCAGCCATGCGAAACCAATTATTTAATGCATATTTAGACCAGCGAATGGGTCGTTGCGCCCCCTTAGCTAATCTAGCAGCAACATCCTCTGCCTTAGCCTGTAACTCTTCATCTGGCACGCACATGGATACTAGGCCAATACGTTCAGCCTCCTCCCCCATGACTGGCTCGCATGTTAATAAATAGTACTTTGCTTTAGCCATGCCACAAAGTAAGGGCCAAATCATCGCAGCATGATCGCCTGCGGCTAAGCCTAATCGAGTATGTCCATCGATCAACCTAGCAGATTTTGCAGCAATTGAAACATCCGCCATTAGTGCCGCAGCCAAACCGGCACCAACTGCTGGACCATGGATGGCAGACACAATGGGCTTAGAGCAATTAATCATGTTATAGCAAAGATCTTTAAATTCACGTAAAGCCTCTACCTGCATTTCATAGTCATTAATAATTTTTTTGACCATACCAAAATCGCCACCAGCGCAGAACCCTTTCCCTGCCCCACAAATAATGGCAACATTGGTCTCCTTGTCTTTATCAACATCAAGCCAGACTCGAGCAAGCTCACCGTGGGCCTCCCACGGCAGTGAGTTTAATTTTTCAGGCCTGTTAATCGTAATCCTAAGGACTCGCTCAGAAGGTCTATCAAACTTTAAGTATTGATAGTTTTCATATAACTTCATTTTGGTCTCCACCTTTATAAAAAAATTACACAGTAATTTGCGTAGCTGCTGTGATGTTCTTAATTGAGGATTTAGGCATGCACATCAGTAAATTCATAATAGATTTAATAGCTTCTTCGCTGATTAACCCACTGCAGTTATCATAGAATTTCTCTTGTAAAAGGCCTTGAGAAATTGGATTATCAGGGTGCCCTATATTGATATCCAAGCGTTCAGTAATAACATTTCCATCTTTTAGAGTTACCGATAAATGCCCTGGAAATGTTTTTGGAAACATTGTGGTTGACGGATCAGCATTTTCATAACTTACTAAATCTGAAATAGCTTCGATATCACTTCTATTCAGGTTGTTTAAGGTAAATGTATTGTGATTAATTTTTTTATCCAATAGCTTTATAGCGAGTAAAAAAGGTAGGCTAAATTTAGCACCATAAGTAGTTCGCGGACGTAATTTCTCAGAAAATGGTTCACAGATTAGGGCTTGTTCAGTTTCTGGAACATAGCACTTGATACCAGAAATGGATTCAACCTGAATACCTTTTTCAAGCACGCTGCCAATGCAATCGATAAAGGCATGTGCAAAGTGACAGCAGGGGTAGGGCTTAATTGATATTCGGGTAGTTTCCCAAGTTTTAAATAATGAACTAGTAGCTATCGATAGATCGCACTCCTCTAAGATGCCATAGGTTTTAAAAATACCATCACGGCCTTCAAATACAAAATGTGGTCCAGTCATCCCGTTCTTCGCAAATCGTGTTGATACGATGCCCGAGAAAGCGCTCCAGCCTGCATGCATACTTTTCGATGATGAGCTATTGGATAAGTATTCGTTGATCCCCGAAGCTTGACTTCCTGCCAAACCAAGTGCATTAACGATTTCATTTTCACTTAAATGCAGTAACTTCGAGGCCGCAGCAACAGCTCCGAAAATTCCTGCAATAGAGGTTGTATGAAAACCTCTCTTATGAAAGCTTCCCTTAGATGCCAAACCAACCCGAGCGGCAACCTCCCAGCCACCAATAAATGCGGTTAAAAGATCGTCTTCGGATACATTAAGTTCCTCCCCTAACGCGAGGATAACGGGCGCAATGATTGTGCTGCCATGAAGAATCGAATCGGTATGTGTGTCATCAAAATCAAGACAATGGGCAGCAATGCCGTTGGCTAAAGCAGCATATTCAGTTGAAAGTTTTACTTTAGAACCCCAAACCGGTATGAAATGTGCGTTCTTATTAAGCTCAATCAGGCCCTTTAAGGAATTCACTGCATTCTCATGCGCCCTACCCCGAATAGCTACACCAATCGTATCAAGAATATGGCGCTTCGCACTGAAGAGAACTTCATCCGGGATCTGCTGATAATTTAATTGAATTAAAAAATGAGCGTATTGTTCAGCGATTGTTTTCAAGATATAAAAATATCGAATTATTTTCGAAAATTTGCAGGGCGCTTTTCTTTGAAAGCAGTAATCCCCTCTTCTCTTTCATTCGTTGCTAAAGCCAATGCAAATAATTTATTCTCATAGTCGACTCCTGACATCAAATCAAAGTCAAAACTTTTAAGTACTGCATCTCGTGCCAACATCAAAGAAATGGGCCCTTTACTTTGCCATTTTTTACACAATGATTGCGCTTCACCCATCAGCTCTTCCGATGAGCACACTTTATTAACTAGACCAATTCTTAAAGCCTCATCTGCTGAAATGGGTTCGCCTATCGTAATTAATTCCATTGCCCTACCTAAACCAACAAATCGAATTAATCGTTGAGTACCCCCACTGCCAGGAATTACCCCCAAATTAATTTCAGGAAGCCCCAAGATTGCATTATTAGAGGCGATTCTTAAAGTACAAGCTAACGCCAGCTCTAAGCCGGCACCTAGACAATATCCATTAATGGCGGCGATGGTAGGAATTCGCATAGTCTCAATTAGACGGGGCAATTCGCGTCGAAGTTGCGCCTCAATAGAGAGTTCTTTAGCGGGCGTTCTGGTGGCTACCTCATTTATGTCAGCTCCGGCAGAAAAGGATTTATCACCATCACCAGTAATAATGATGGCATCTGCCTCATCAAGCGACTCCAGTTTTTGCAAGCATGCCATCAATTCTTTTCGTAACGCAAGACTCATGGCATTTCTTTTGGGGGGATCGGTTAATGTCAGTATTGCAATACGGCTGTTAACTGAACAAGCCAATAAAGAATTTGACGCATTAGACATTCTGAACTCCAGTTAACTCGGATTTAACATTCTTACCGCCTGCATTTTTTGGCAAAAACTCTCGAAACTCAACATACCGCGGTTTTTTAAATCCTGCAATCTGCTTTTCACAAAAAGCTTGTATTTCGCCAATTTCAATTCTTACATGACCGCGGGTTACTAAATAGGCCTTTACAGCTTGACCCCACTTGGGATCATCTACCCCGACTACTGCAGCATCAAGAATATTAGGATGGGACATTAAAACTTGCTCTATTTCCGCAGGATAAATATTTACGCCACCACTAATAATGACATCATTTAGCCTGCCTGCAAGGTGTAAATATCCCTCTTCATCTAAAAAACCATAATCCCCAGTGTGATACCAGCGATCTGTGAAGGCCTCCGTAGTCTCCTTTGGTCGATTCAGATACTCAGTCATCAGAGAGGGATTGATACACCAAACCTCGCCTACCTCTCCAGTAGAGCATTCCGCACCATGCGCATTCATTATTTTTAGTTTGACGCCACGAAATGCCTGCCCAACAGATTCTGGCTTTTTTAATTGATCTTCTGGACGCAAAACAGACATGCTATTAGATTCAGTAGAGCCATAATAATCAAATAATTGCTTGCTAATTTTGTCAAGCACCCGCATTTTTGTATTCACGGGAAGCGGTGAGCCGCACGTCACCACTCGCTTTAACTTTGTAGCAGTTAAATCGTGTTTATTCTTCTCTAATTGCTCTAAAAGCATGGTAAGTATTGTGGGAACGGTTAAGGAAGATGTAATACCCTCGGTTTCAACAATTTTAATAAACTCATCAGCATCAAATTGAGGCATGATCCGCACTGTCGCGCCAACATAAAGATGCATTAATGTGAAGGTTAAGCCTGCTGAATGGACTTGAGGCATAGTCCCCAAATAGATATCTTGGCTATTTAAGCCATATTGAATCGCTGCATTCAAAACCCAAATCATTCTAGCTTTATGTGTTGCCAAAGCACCCTTTGGCTTACCTGTTGTTCCTGAGGTAAACATCAAACTAAAGAATTGGCCCTCACTACACGCTGGTATTTTTATCATGTCGGCAGTAAGCATTTTTTCTAAAGAAAAATTGCTAGAACTTTTGCCATCTATTTCGATAACAATAGGTTTATTTTCAGTCCAGCCACTCAGTACATCGTTTATATCTTTTGCTTGTTCCGCGTTAGTGAAGATGATGTTTGGCTTTGACTGCTGAAGTATTTCAGAAATTTCGACACGTTTATAACGCGGATTGATTGGTGAAAAAATCGCACCTGCACGCGCAACGCTCAACACCACCAATACATACTCTATGCAGTTCGGTAGATATGCGCATACGATATCACCCGATTTAACTCCTAAAGTAATTAAGGCAGAAGCAAGGGTATCTACTTGCTTATTTAACTCCCCATAAGTAATTGATTTTTTTCCATCGTAAAGTGCAGTCTTGTTTGGTTCAAGTTGTGCATAGTAACTTGGCACGCCACCCACAACTAAATCGGCATTAGAAAGGTTCAAATCATGCGCATGCATTAATCGAAGTCGCCTTTGCTAATTAAACCTTTTAATTTTTGCATCCCCTCTCGCAGAGGAATATCGACAGGACATACGGTAGAGCAGCTGCCAAGCCCATGGCAACGAAAGACGCCTGAATCAGTTGCAATTCCAAGTAGGCGCTTTTTGCCCAGTAAGTCCCTCTCATCTAGAGCTAGCATCAAAATTCGATTCATAGCCGAAGGGCCTAAATACTCCTCTTTAGTTGCCGACCATTCGCATGCAGAAAAACAGGCACCGCAAGTAATGCAACCACTTTGGTCTTGAATTGATTTTCGAGTTTTCTCGCCAGGCGGCATAATCCGGAGTGTTTTTCTATCAGGATCATTCGACACCAAAGCTGCATGTGATTTGATTAAGGTTTTAAAAAATGGATCCATATTACACATCACATCTTTTAATACGGGCAATGCGCGTATTGGCTCGACGCGAACGACATCGGATTGCAAAGAACCGATCGTTATTTGGCACGATAAACCTTCTTTACCATTAATAACAACAGCACATGACCCACACATGCCAGCGCGGCATGAATAGCGAAATCCTAAAGATGGATCAATATTATGTCGAACGTAAAGTAAAGCATCTAACACTCGACTATTTTTACTGGGAACAGGAACTTTAAATGAATTAACATCCTCACCATCAGTTCTTGATACTTCTAAAGTAATTTCAAAGGACTCTACGTTTGACATGTGGTTTCCCTTAAATGAACGCGCGCAATGCAACCAACCCATACAGAATCGTTGAAGCAATGGCAAATATAATGGTGTAAGTTATAAAATAAGCTAGGCGTGAAGAATTAATATAGTCGAGCAAGATGCTACGAAAGCCTAGATACCCATGGATAGATACGGAGATTAGTAATACAACGTCAATGGCTAAGATGAATCCACTTTTGATTCGATCGGATACCTCTAGAAAGGTAATTGCATCAGAATTGAAAACCAGGTACTGAAGAATCAAATGGGCAAGAACTAAAACTATTACAAAAATTGCTGAGCTACGCTGTAGCCTCCACAATTTAAGGTCCAATGAATTGCCGCTTAAATAAGTTTGCTTCATTAGCTGCCCTGTTTATTTTTGAACCAACCGCGCTCACTTGCAATAATATGAAGCCCGTTTAATCCATGACCTAAAACACAAATAACCACAATAGCTTCAACCAAACGAAATGCGTTGGACTGAAAGGCTTTCATCACTGAATCAAATACTTCTTGACCAAATAGTAAAGCGGTAGATATTGAAAGTACATGCAGTACGAAATAAATTAACAGTATTAATCCACTCACCCGATGAAATAAAAATTTCCAATTTTTAGCTGAATAAATTCTTAGCATTTCAAACCTCTGAGGTCATCTTAGAGTCGTCCGATGAATTTACATTTGCCTTGGGAATCACGGTTTCGCCACGAAGTTGTTCTGGATTTCTTCTAGTGAATTTAACAGGTCGTTTCTCAGAATGAATTTCCCCATCAATATCTTTTTTAAGATAAATGTTGTAGAGATTTTCCTGATCTATTTCCGGAAAATCTTCACGATAGTGACTGCCTCTACTTTCGGTACGCAATGCGGCAGATTCTGATATTAGCTTTGCAACTGCAATTAAATTTTCTAAATTCATTCTTTCATGTAAGGCGCTGTTGCCGGCTCTTTTTTTCGGAATTGCGATTCCCTGTAATTTCTCTTCATAGTCATCCAAACTTGTTTTCGCTATCTCAAGAGAATCTTTACTGCGAATAATTCCAATTTGATCCCATGCCATTAAGCCCAATTCCTTGCGCAAATGAAATGGATTTAAGCTACCTTGTGAAGGGGATAACTTATGTAATATTTGCTCTAAATTACTAAAGCCTGTATTGCTTGAGGCCGAATGACCCTCTAAATCATTTACCATTGCCTCACCAGCAACGCCTCCAAACACAATCGACTCGGCAACGCCATTGCCGCCTAATCGATTAGCCCCATGTACGCCACCAGCATCTTCTCCAGCGGCATATAAGCCTGCTATAGAAGTTCGACAAAGGGGATCGATTCGTATTCCGCCCATCTGAAAGTGTGCAGTAGGGGTGACCTGAATTGGATCCGTTGCCATGTCATAACCGACAGATAAGCATCTCTTGTACATTCCCGGAGAGGATTTGAGTAAAAATTCTTTTCCTAGATGCCTAACATCTAAAAAGACGCCGCCCTGCAGAGTGCCTCTACCCGCTCGAATTTCCATATAACTTGATCTGGAGACGCGATCTCTCGTGGAGCGCTCCATCTTGGCGGGATCATAGTTTTCCATAAACCGTTTGCCATCTACGTTTAATAGATATCCACCGGCGCCCCTTAACCCTTCTTCCAATACAGTTCCAGTCATCACAGAATCTCCAGCAATTAATCCTGTTGGATGAAACTGCATCATTTCCATATCGATCATTTCTGCGCCAGCCCTAAAGCCCATCGCTATCCCGTCGCCACTTTTTTCTAAAGAAGCTGGTGTAAATTTATATAAAGGCGCAGCCCCTCCTGTTGCGAGTAATACAGCCCTAGCCTTCATCTGAATTAACTCGCCTGAGTTAAAGTCCATAAGTACGGCACCAGTAACCTGCTCTTGATTGGCATCAAACAATAAATCAATACCGCGCACTTCACTCAGCTTTTTGATATCCCGAACTAATACTTGCTCAAGCAAGCGATTCATGAGCTCAATACCGGTTAAGTCTCCGCTGTGAATAGTTCGATTAAATGATTGACCAGCTAGTGCGCGCTGATGAATGCTGCCGTCGTTATTTCTATCAAAATAACAACCAAACTTATTTTCTAACTCAATGATCCTATTGGGAGCCTCGGTAACCAAAGTCCAGGCAAGCTCTTGATCATTGATCAATCCTCCGCCCCTTAAGGTATCGTCATAATGTTTATCAAACGAGTCCTCTGAATTCAGAACAACGTTATATCCACCCTGGACCATTCGTGTGCAGCCACTTTTGCCAATCAAGCCTTTACTGGCCAATACGATTTTTAAATTAGGGTTGGCATCATGGGCTTTAATTGCCGCATAGAGGGCTGCGCCCCCTCCCCCTAAAATCAAAATGTCACAGCTCTCTTCATGCATAAGAGATTTCCTTATCAGTTGATGTAGCTGAACACCCAAGTAGATTTGAAATTTTATTTGCTGCAACTACTACCAGGGGAATGAATCGATCAATGAGATCTGCATTCATTCGAAATGCCGGAATGGCCACTCCACATGAAGCAACTACCGCACCAGTGTGATCTCGTATTGGTGCGGCGATACCGCCCATTTCAGGATGGTTCTCGGCTAATGTGACTGCATAGCCGCTCACCCTTACTTTATCCAGTATTTTTTGTATCTTCTCGGGACTAGCAATCGTTTTATTTGTAAATTTTTCAAGCTTTTCTGATAAAACTTTTTGGGCAACTAAGGCATTAAAAGCAATTATGCTTCTTCCAGTTGCGGTACACCACGACGGATTAATTTGACCGAGCCTAGTTTGCACGCTAATAGACTTGGGGCTTTCAACCTTTGAAACATATACAACGCCGCCTGAGGGGTCCAATACTGCTAAATGCACAGTCTCGCCAGTTTCGGCGCCAAGTTTGCTGAGAATCGGCCTACCTTTATCAGCAATATCTAAAGCCTGTACTGCCACCGATCCAATGCGCCACGCTTTTAAAGTCAAAAAATAGCGGCCTACTTCATCCTGTTTCACAAAGCCGGTATTTACCAGGGTAGAGACCATACGATGGACTGTGCCCTTTGGCCTTCCCGTAGCAGAAATAATGGAACCTAAAGAAGAAGGCACTCCCAATTTGCTAATTGCCTCCAGCATCTCTAGGGTGCCAGCGGCTGAAGCGATCACTTGATTTCGCGTTAAATTATTTTTGTACTGCATTGCAGAATTTATTTAATTAGGTAAAAAGACTTTAAATTCATATTAAATACTTGTCAATATGTATTTTTTATCTCACAATTGTTCTTATGAAATTTGTAAGTTCTGCCATGCAGAACAATTAATATTTAAAGCTAATAATCAATGAACGCATTTCCTTACGCCCACGATGTATCAAACCATTTTGACGAAATAATCGATGTGGCAATTGTCGGATATGGCTTTGCGGGCGGCATGACTGCAATTACGTCGGCCAAGGCCGGACGACAAGCGATCATTTTTGAAAAAATGAGTATTCCAGGGGGCATATCCATCTGTTCAGGAGGCGGCTTTAGGGTTGCCACAAACCAGGGAAAAGCCTTTGAATATCTGAAAGCAACTAATGCACAAACCATTGATGAAGATTTATTAAAACAATTTTCAGAGGAAATGGTGAAGCTGCCTTCATTATTAAAAGAACTGGCTAAAGTAAACAATGCCCATATCACCATACTCGACCGACCTGCAAATTACCCTCTGCCTGGTTACGAATCATTTCAATTTATGGAATACGATTCCATTCCTGGTTTTGATCAAGCCAAAGAATTTCCTCGAGCAAAATCCCTCAAATCTGGAGCGAATGCTTTTAAGGTTATTGATGACAATGTCAAAATGCACAGGATTGAGGTACGCTATTCCAATGCAGTTAAGCGATTAATAACAGATAGCAATGGCACCATTACTGGGCTTTTAGTAGAGGTAGACAATCAACTACGTCGAATCGGAACGCGCTATGGGATAGTTCTGGCTTGCGGTGGATTTGAGGCGGGCATTGAAATGCAACGGCAATTCTGGCAGCTCCACCCTGTTTTGCCTGCTGCCACCTTAAGCAACACTGGGGATGGCATAAAAATGGCACAAGCTTTGGGTGCGGATATTGGTCATATGTGGCATTTTCATGGCAGCTATGGATTTCGCCATTCCGATCCCAAATATCCTTTTGGCATCAGAAGTAAAAAATTACCTGACTGGACAAGGGACGTGACCACTACAGATGTCCGTATGTCCTGGATTCTAGTGAATAAAGACGGTAAGCGCTTCATGAATGAGTATGAACCTTATGGACACGATACTGGCCATCGCTATATGGATCAATATGAGGCCACTAAAAATCGATTCCCAAATTTGCCTGCGTATATGCTATTTGATGAAGAGGGGCGAAAAATGTATCCAGTTGCAAAAGCGTATATTAACGACCCTAATATTGATTACTATGAATGGAGCTCTGACAATCTTAAAGAAGTGAGTTTAGGTATTTTAAAAAAAGCGAGCTCACTAGAAGAATTATCCAATTTAATGAATGTGCCTACTGATGCCTTGCTAGCCACTATTCAAGAATGGAATTCCCTATGCAAATCAAATGATGAGGATGAGTTTGGTAGGCCATGCCAAACTAGATTACCTATTCAGTCCCCCCCTTACTATTTTGGAGATGTCTGGCCGGTAGTATCCAATACCCAAGGCGCTCTTATTCACAATACAAAACAGGAGGTATTAAATACGTTTAATGAAGTTATTCCAAGACTCTATGTTGCAGGCGAAATAGGCTCAATATGGGGATTTTTGTATCTTTCAGGCGGTAATTTGGCGGAGTGCCTCATTAGCGGTCAAATTGCTGGAAATGAAGTTTCTGAATTAGAATCATTGCAATTAAATTAAAATAAATTAGATTAAATTAATTTAAAAATACTTAATGGAGATGACATGAAAAAAGTTATTTTGCTTGGTATAACGCTTTTAACATCGTGGAGTATTACATCCAGCTACGCCCAATCTAATTACCCTAATAAGTCCATAAAAATAATTGTGCCCTATGGAGCGGGTGGAAGCACCGATGTTATAACTAGAATGATTGCCCGAAAGTTATCAGAAAAACTGGGCACCTCTGTCGTAGTAGAAAATAAACCGGGCGCTAATGCGATGATTGGGACAGAGTTAGTTGCAGGCTCACCTAATGATGGATATACACTCCTAGCCGCCAGCAGTGGTAACGCAGCAAATCCTGCTTTGATGGGCGCTAAGGGTCAAATTTTTCCTGGTAATTTTGTACCAATCGTTGGGCTAGCTTCAACGCCAAATGCGATTTCAGTTAATCCACAAACGCCATTTAAATCGCTTCAAGATATAGTTGCCGCATCGAGAAAAAAGCCTGATTCACTCAGCTATGCTCATGCTGGGACCGGATCACTTCAACATATCGTCGGAGAGCATTTTAAAATTACAGCAAACATCAAGATGGTTGATATACCGTATAAAGGCGGAGGCCCCGCTTCTGCCGATGTATTGGCTGGGCAAGTTCCCGTTTTGGTATCCGGACTTACCGCATCCATTAACTTAATTAATTCTGGACGTTTACGCGCACTAGCAGTTACTAGCGAGAAAAGATCACCAAATCTACCAAATGTTCCAACAGTGGCAGAGAGTGGTTTTCCTGGATTTAATAGCATCTTTTGGGTTGCTCTCTATGCGCCAGCAGGTACTCCAGCAGCGGTAACTCAAAAATTAAATGCAGATGTCAATGAAATATTAAGTCGTCCAGATGTAATTCAGCAGCTTTCGCTACAAGCAGCAGAGCCATTCGGTGGAACAGCTCAATCACTCGATGCATTTGTCAAAAATGATGTTCAAAATTTTTCAGAAATAATAAAAACTGCGAACATCAAGGCTGAATAAACCGAGTAGCCAAAAAAGTTAAGTTTAATTTTCTGGTGGGCCCACCAGGACTTGAACCTGGGACCAAAGGATTCCGGTTTGTGCGACTTTCATCACTCCCTGGACTATGCCTTCACCGTATACAAATCGGTTTGTACTTAGGTGGGTGCCGTCTAGTCTCTACACCTTCAGAATCTTGCGATTCCGCTTGGCTCGGCGTTGGCGTATCTTGCGACTTAGCGTTCACCGAATTTGACACCATTCACACAGCAGCTTTCGCTATCTGGTGCACAACTTTCGCTATGAGTCCTCTGCTCTAACCAACTG
>Ga0172372_10009932_pt1 | contig 12291 bp, 10 predicted proteins | sample LakKiv5m_2_FD_114544 | JGI IMG/M metagenome (GOLD analysis project Ga0172372, IMG submission 114544) | Freshwater microbial communities from Kabuno Bay, South-Kivu, Congo - kab_092012_9.5m | ecosystem: Environmental > Aquatic > Freshwater > Lake | place: Democratic Republic of the Congo...
CGGGTCAAATTTTGGGAAAAATATTTCGTTTAGTACAACAGCCATATGAACAAATAACATAAGGTCAAAGTACTCCAAAAACGTACCTATTTGTAAAAGAAATATAGCTCCTTTTTGTTCTTTGTTTAATCTTCTCATGCAGAGATCACTAAAGTAACGTTTTTTAATTAAAACAGCTATTTAAGGTGGTTTTCAACTATTTATTGTATTGATTATGATAAATTGTTGAGATTATTTGTGATTTGAACTTATTTAGCACAAATTTAATACAGGGGATATTATACATTAATCTTTAGTTCAATAAGATTATTATTTGCTTCTGTTACCCTCTTTAAAAATAACTAAACCTTTGGTTTTAAAAATATTATAAAATGTATAGTATAAATATAAGCCTTAAATAAAATCATTTAATCAAAGTTATCTCATAAGCCATGTTAAATAATAATTACAAAGTAACTTACATTTTAGTATCAGACGGCTCTAAAGCCCGTATTTATGCAAGCGATATGAACAAACATAATTTAAGATTAATTAATACCTTAAGCTCAGAAACAGCTAGAATGCACAGCCATGATTTAGGCAGTAAGAAACCCCATGGAATATTTGAGAGAAATAGACCTGAGGCAAAAGTTGATCTACACGCCAAGGCCAAAAAGGACTTTGCGCACCATATAGCTAGTTTATTAAATAGCAGCTCGGTAGCTCATGAGTTTCAGAAACTGGTATTAATTGCCCCTCCTAAATTTCTGGGTAGTTTGCGCTCAATGCTAACTAAGGGTACCACGCAGCTCATAGCAAAAGAAATCAAAAAGGATTTAACTCATGCCGATGAGCAAACTTTAAAGAACTATATCTGGGAATAGGAGCTCTAACTACATAAAATCAAGAGCGCACATTAAAAACAAAAAATTTATAATTTTTTGCTGAAAAAAGCTTGTATACGACAACCGAAATAAGTTTATTATGTTCGAAAATCGGTTCCATTAGAATTACTTATTTGCTATTAATAGATGGTATAAAATATTTTTAGTTTTATAACTTATCTCTAGTTCATATGCTTCTACCACAAAAGTTTGTTTATCTTGATGAAGTAGACAGTAGTATTACACAAGACTTACGCTATACTTACAACGAAAATTTTTTGGGGAGAAAAGTGCCAGGGTATAGATCTAATAGAGCAATACTAACCAAAGACGCAGCAAAAGCTTTGTCAGCCGCCCAACAAGATTTCCTAAAAGATGGTTATTCTATAGTAGTTTACGACGCTTACCGACCACAAAAAGCTGTAGATTCTTTTTCAATGTGGAGCAGAGATATTAATGATCAGAAAGCTAAGGAGAGATATTATCCAAGTGTAAATAAAGCAGATATCTTTAAACTAGGTTATATTTCTGAAAAATCCGGCCATACTAGAGGCAGTACGGTTGATATGTCCATTATAAGGCTGGGTAATAAGCTCCATCCAGTCAAATTCAGCAAGCGAAAACTTAAAAACAACGATATTGTGCCTTTTTTAGATGATGGAACAGTTGATATGTATACCAGCTTCGATCTTTTTGGTCCGGCCTCTCATCATGAAACTGATTTAATCGAGGAAGAGTATTTAACAAGACGCAGTTACATGTATTCTGTATTATCAAAGCACGGTTTTAATAGATATCCTAAAGAATGGTGGCACTATACATTGGAAAATGAGCCTTTTCCTGATACTTATTTTGATTTTGATGTAAGGTAATGCCTTTACGGGTATCTCGATATTATCGTCACACATAACCACGTCCTAATTTAAGCTATTTATTACAAGTGCATTAGTTATTAATCTAATCTGGCGGCACAAATTAACCTGTAAAATTTAAAAGCAAAGCTTTTTTATATAAGATCCTTGAACCTGCTACTTTTGAATAAATATTTACAATTAAGAATAGTTATAAAAAAGAACTATATCTGGGAATAAGCATTTTAACTGCTTAGAATCTGATCCTTAAAAGATACAGCAGTGTTATTATAAATAACAATTAACCTCTGAATATAAGTATTTATTTGCAATAATTAACTGATTGTAGTAGATATATGCAACAATTTACATATTTAAAAAAGCGAAAGGGCTAAAGCTTATCTCAAAAAAAATCTGTATATAAAAAAAATTTACCAACCAACAAATTGATAATTTTTTTTATTAGAAACATTGAAAATTACGATGCCAAGAAATAGTAGTATAGACCTATTTAGAGGAATTGCTGTAATCGTTATAACATTTCATCATATTTATCACAGTGGATTTTTTGGCAAGCCCAGTTTTGTAATATTGCAGAATTTTGACTTATTTGCTTTGTTTAGTCGTGGCAGATGGGGTGTTGATCTGTTCTTTGTCATTTCTGGATATTGTATGGCCATGACTTACAGTCAGAAAAATACCTTAACCAATTTTTATTTAAAAAGGTTTTTTAGAATATATCCCGCATATTTAATATGTTTGGCATTTTTTGGTTTTACAGAAATTCAAAATGAGATTTATCCATCTACATTCTATAATTCTAGAGGATTAGATTTCATTTTACATATATTGAATATTCATACTCTATACAGTAAAACTTTTTTTAGCACAAACGATGTTTTTTGGTCGTTAGCTATAGAGATACACTTTTATATAATTTTTCCATTTTTGTATAGATACTATAAATCTAATAAGTTCAATCTAATTAAGATTCTAATAATAACTACATTGTTTAGTATTTTAATAAATATTGAATCAGAATTTAGTAATTTTTCAATGACAACTAAACTGCTTTTAACTCATAATCTCATTACTTTTCTTCCTGTTTTTATATTTGGAATTTTCTTGTATGAACAAGAATTGATAAAAGACTTTTTTAAGCATAGATTAAAAGTTATTTTGCTTATTATTTTGACTATTTTTTTTCTTTTTTATAAAGATAGTGCGGTTGGCTATAGTAAGTTATTTAATCTAGGAAGGTTAGATCATGTCATAACTGGCTGTATCATGGGTTTGTGGATGAAATTGTTATTGGATAAGCAAGATGAATCCATTATAATTTTACGTCCAATTTCTCTCATTGGTGTAGCAAGTTATTCTATTTATCTTTATAATTTTATATTCTGGTTTTACATGAAAAGTTATTGCAATTATTTTAACAATTTGTGTCATGGGTACTTGTTTTTTTCTTGGGTTATAAACTTTATTATAGTTATTTCCTTTGGCATTTTAATGTATTACTTAATTGAGAAACCAATTTTATTATGGCGAAGTAAATTAATTAACTAGACACTGTTAGCTAATTATTAATATCAGCTACAAAGCGCCAGGGTTTATCTATTGCTTTATTAATACCTATACGGGTAGTAATATCAATATTTTCAATATTTATCCCTTGTGTTAGATAAAAATTATCATCGCTTATTAAGTTAATGCCGTTATCCCTGGTGGTAATACCAAGATAACGGCATATCTTTCCTGGCCCGTCAAGATGGATATCCGGTAATCTCAATCCCCGAATTAATACGGCACTTGGCTGCCCTACCTCTTCTGTTACAACGTTAATGCAGTAATACATCCCGTATATCATATATACATATAAATATCCTGGTGGACCAAACATAATAGCACTTCTATTGCTCATGCCTTTGTAAGCATGGGAGGCTTCATCATCGCTTCCTCTATAAGCCTCGGTTTCGGTAATAATACCTTGGAAGTTACCAAAAACTAAATTTTTACCAATTAAGTCTCTAGCAACTTCCACTACGTTCCTTTTATAAAAATCGTAAGATAACCTCATAAATGATTCATATTTCAAAAATTCTGGTTAATTCCCGCTATACTCACTTTCTGTAATCATTAGATAAGATTCTCCCATTATAGAAATACCATCTGCTGTATCAAGACCATCCTTTGTACTAAAATCAAGCGATAGAGGATGTTTTTTTAGCACTTCTTGCTGATTAAAGCTAGCATAATTAAAATAGTTATGCTCTGCTGCATTTTTAATATATTCATCCCCTTGTTTGGTCTTATCTTTCTTCAGGATATGGCCTATTGCTGTTAAAGCCTTGGATTTTATCTGATCATCTTTAGCTAAACTCTGCGCATATTGATAGTATTTAATGGCTTTCTCGTTAAGCTCTACTGAGCTAAAATATTCCGCTACCATCATCATGGTATCAGGGTTTTCAGGATTTTTTTCAATTAATTTCTTAATACAGGTTTTTATCTTAAAATCATGTTTAACTGCTTTATAATATTCAATAGCGACTTCATACTTTCCTTTAGAGAAAAACAAATCCCCTGCTTTGGTATAAGCCGGTGTTAATTCTTTATCTAGTTCTATAGCCTTAAAGTAATGCTGAAAAGCTTCGTTAGTATTACCTAGTTTATCGTATATCAGTCCTAGATAATAGCAAGCTTTAGCCTTATTTTTTGTGCATTCAGGTGCATCTCTATATGGAGCTTGAGAATCATCCAAATATTTAACAGCAGTTTCATAATATGAGATCCCTTGATCCGGTTCTATAACCATTGACTTGATTGCCCTTTCAAAATCAAAGTCAATTTTCCCTTTGCACTCTATTATTGTATCTTTTAACATTTCAAAAAATTCCGGCATTTCCTTATCACAAAGTTGACTAAAGAGCTTTAAATAATCTACTTGCTGTTTAAGCGCATAACCATATTCCTAAATATATTTTTTAAGTTGTACTTTTTTATCGCCGCTAGCAAATTCCTCAAATACCAGTAATATATTATGCAGCATTTTTAAACCGGCTTCAAATGAATCAACTTTACTACTTAGAACCTTCTGAAGGGCGCACATATAAGATAAATTAATGAAATGTTCTGAACTATTATGGTCAGGTAAACGAATTAGCGGTTCATATTCTATTGATTGTGGTAGAAGTTTGCTAACCTCTGCATAAAAGCTAGTAAATGCACTATCATCTCCTTTTATATAACTTTCTGACTTACTAACTGCTTGCGCAATAATACTAACAATTTTTTTAAAATTGCTCGCCGCAGTAGTTAGTAAACTCTCTGCATAACTTTTTGACTGAGGCGAAATCGATAGGTTAATTGAATCCGCCAAATTACTTGTATATGAAGTTGATGAGTTAATTTGATTAAAGAGGTTATATTGTGTCAATATTTCACCTTCTGCTGAAGGTTTATAGAAAATATGCACAGAATCAGTTAAATATTCCAATATTTTTGCTGTAGTTGCAGTATATTTTTTTGTTAGCGCAGATTTTTGGGGTAGGATCCTATTAATAAGATTTTCAATATGCTCTACTTTCTTGCCTGGGCTGGCATGAGTTACCACTAAGGCTACACTTCCCTTTACTACTTCAATATTTTTAAACATCTTGGCAAATTGATTAGCTATATCAATAAAATCTAAGCTTTTATCAGAAAATGACGCTTCGGATACTACTAGAACAAATTTTAACTGCCTGGTATTTTCGACAAGTTTAGTAATGTCATAACCGATTGCTACTTCCTGTACTATTCCTGCAGTATCTTGAAATCCTGGACAATCCCAAACTAAAGCATCCTGAACTTTACATTTATTAGGTATTGTAGTTTCAAAAGTTGAATTATGACCGATTGTTATTTTGTTAGGTATTGTAGTTTCAGATAATGAACTGTGGCCAATCCTAATTTCACTGACATCAGATTGCTCTACAATAACTTTATCGTGAATGATTTTTATACCCTTAATAGGCTGTAACGTATCTATTATGAACTCACCTATTTCATCATCAAATATAGACTGCAGTTTTCTCCCTGCTAAAACGTGCGCCAAGGTGCTTTTCCCTGAACCGGTTTTACCTAAAAGTAATATACCATTTTCGGCTACATGATTAATTCTGTCATTACCTTCCTTCACCAAAGCCGAAATTTCTTTTAATACCATTTGATCAAGGGAAGGGGCTATTTCCCGACTACTTAAAGGAGAAACCGAACTGCTATTTTCTGGCTTTGGTAAAACCTCCGGAGCTGGTTGAGGTTTTATACTATCTTCCTTGACCTGTTGTATTTGGGATTGTGGGGGATTTTCTTGTGGCTTATCGATAACTACAGCCTTTACTTCTGCTGCTGGAATAGGATTATTCTTATCGCTATCTCCGCTAGCTAAACCCGAGGCATCGTTTGATACATCACTATTAATTGAAGCAGAAACTTCCTGGCTAGTTGGAGGAGAAACCGAACTGCTATTTTCCGGCTTTGATAAAACCTCCGGAGCTGGTTGAGGTTTTATACTATCTTCCTTGATCTGTTGTATTTGGGGTTGTGGGGGGTTTTCTTGTGGTTTATCAATAACTACAGTGCTTGCTGTTATTTCGCTTGTTTGAGTTTTTAAACCTTCTTCTTGTGCATTTTTCATAATATCCTCTCTTTATTTATTGCATAACATCCTCTCCTTCATTCTAGGTAATATTTGTAAATTGTTATTAACTACTAGGATATCAATCCTATTGATACTCGCCACTTCTTTGTACAAATTCTATTTAATCCTAAGTTTATTCTTACACTCTATGATTTACATAACCCAGACGGTAAAGATTTCAGGAAACTTAAGGATGTTTATACTTATAGGTTATCACAAAAAATATGCGGAAACAACTGTGAGTTGTATAAGCCTAATTATTAGGGGTTGTATGGATATTTTGAGAATATTTTATCAGCGCTGGTAACAAGTTAATAAGTAAATCAGATTTTTAAGTACTTAGCACAATACCATCATAGCTATCCCACTCCATTTGCAGATCTTTACGATCCTGTTCTGAATGAGGGGTTAGGATTATTAATATTGCACCACCTGTAAGTTCCTTTTTAAACTGCTCTGCATGGTTTGCGGAAATACCCATATTGATTAAAGCTCCCACCAGACCGCCGGCAACTCCCCCTGCTACTGCTCCTGATAACCAAACAGCTATAGGCCCAGAAACAGCAACACCAATCCCTGATATTACTACAAAAGTTCCAAGTGCCATTAAAGCACCGGTAATAGCGCCCGTAGTAACTCCTAGTGACCCCCCTACCCCTGCTCCTTCTATAACTTCTCCTTCTGTTGAAAGTTCCGGATGCTTTCTTTGATAACTATGCTTTTGTTTAGTTTCCGCAGACATGAGTATATTGATTTCATCTTTTTGATATCCACGTTTCAATGCGGCATTATAGGCCTTTCCAGCGTTATCATGCTGCCTGAATAAACCTGTAAGTAGTTTTTTTTCTTGCATTACTTTTTCTACGTACAATTCTAGATTATAATTTTAGTATGATCTAAACCACTACCCGAATCAATACTAATAGTAGGTTTATAAGAATAATTATCTACCTTTAGGTAGGGTTATCAAAATTATAGGGAAATGGGTAATATATCAAAAATCCGATCCATACAACAAAACCTGATCAAAAGAAGTTAATACTTTCCAGTAATCAAATTAAATTATAGTGCGGTAGGAAATTAAGGGGTCAGTATTATTGTCTACTGACCCCTTAAGAAATTTCTAAACATTTCTTAAGCATTATTTATTTTCTGCTTATTTATAGAAATAAGCGCATAAAGACTGAACCTTCTAGCACAGTCTCCATATCGTGATAAGTAGTTAGTATAATCAAGACATTGCTATAGGGTTACTACTTAAGTTTATTATGTTTAAAGATATCGTCAAAATTTTTAAATTATTTGGCCATATTCACTTGAGTGGGCTACTGATTCCTCTCCCATAAGACCCAAATTAGAAGTATAATCTAATTCCTGTACCACTGGAGTTTCCGTATATTCTTTTTCGAACACATGACGATTGTGTCCAAATTTAAAATCATCTTTTATATATTTACAACCAATTTTTTCAAGAATTCTTTTGGAAGCAGGATTATCATCCCTCGTAGTAGCCTGCAACTTTATAAATTCACTTCCACTTTCAAATTCTTGTCTTTCCTCGTTATATGTTTGATTTATCTTTTTCTTCGCTTTAAATAATGATTCTCCGTATACTAAGGATAAAGCCCCTACATTTTCATATCCGACATTTTGAATTGTATTACTTCTATGACAGTGTTTATTAAATAAATATGCTAATTCACCAGTATTATCTATACCGGAATTTCCTATAACTTCATACCCCACAACTGCACCAGTTTCCTTATCAGTTACTATAAATGCTGCAAAAGGATAACCTTTTTCCCAGCGCATCGACTGTAAATTTACCGTATTCTGGAATTGTTCAGGAGTTCTTGTGGTACCTGTAGCAAATTTCTCCATTACTATAGGATCAGCAAAAGTTACTTGATAGAGCTGTTGAATATCTTCGCTATATTCGTCATAAGTCTTTTTAGAAGAATATAACGACCTAGCAATAAATCTATCTGTCTCAATATATACTATCTTTCCCCTATGTGAATCTAGTATATCCTCGTAACTTACAGTAGGGCACGTAGAAAATTGACTTAAATACAATTCTAATGGAGATAACGAACTGTTATCTTCTGCGATTTTTGATTCTGCAGCTTTTGACATAAAAACTCCTTATTTAATTTATTATTAAGTTATATTGTTCATATTTAACATTCACATGACTCAACTAAGAAACCAGAAGGTTTTAATAACTCTCGTAGGGATCGTTAAAACTTTTATCTAACTGGAAGTCAAGTTGTTTGGCTAATATCTGGTTAGGTCAAAGCTTTAATTTTAACTTCACTACTATAGTTAATTTGACCATATCTTTAGCGACCTATAATTATCCTTATCTACAATCAATTATAATTTAAATTAGGCCAAATTCTTAAACCAGCTTATAATAAATTTTAAACGGCGAGTTATGTTATGATGAAAGTTTTATCAATTGATGGTGGTGGTGTAAGGGGCATAATTCCTGCGCGCATACTACAGGAAATAGAAATCAGGACTAATAAACATATTTCTCAATTATTTAATATTGTTTCAGGAACTAGCACCGGGGGGTTATTGACTCTTGCCCTTACAAAACCTGATACCCAAGGTAATCCAGAATTTTTTGCTGGATATTTAGTAGAACTTTATAAGGAACGCTCAAAAGAGATATTTGCTAAACCATCTATTATAAGAAAGATAAAGACCGGTTTTGGTTTATGGGGAAGCAAATATGATAGAGCTGCTTATGATGAAATTCTATTAGAAATTTTTAAAGATACTTTATTAAGCCAGAGCCTCTGCCCTGTTTTTATACCAATTTATTCGTTAGGAAATTCCAAACCGTTTATTGCAAGTAGTTATTTTGCTACCCGTAATAAAGAAAACGATTTTTACCTAAGAGATATAGCAGGAGCGGCAAGTGCTGCTCCTACATATTTTGATCCTAAAAAATTTAGAAGCCCTAATAGCACTACAGTATATCAAGGAGTTGACGGCGGGATATACGCTAATAATCCTGAATTAATTGGCGTCACAGGAGTTTATCTTCTTCATCCGAGCTTTGAAATAGGAAATATCCTATTACTTTCTTTAGGTACGGGCGATACTATAAAAAATAATCAGAATAGCGGTAATGATGGAGATATTGGTTGGCTCAAAAATAAGGATATTATTGGTAGTATGATGGATGCGGAAAGTGCCATAGCAGAAACCGCTGTAACTGCTATGTTAAAAAACAGCAACCATTTTAGATTTCAATTACATTTGCCAAATGAATTAGCTGCTATGGATAATAGTAGCGATAGTAACTTAAATGCTTTATTAGAACCAGCTGAAGATTTTATCCAGCAAAATACTAACTCTATAGACAATTTATGCAAAAAATTAGCTTAAATTATTAAGTGCGTGATAAATCCTCTATTCTAGCTTGAGGAATTAAAAGCCAAATACATTCTTTATACAAATCTAGTTCGTACAACAGCACCATATGAAATAAATATTGGTGACTCAAATATGATAGACAAGCAAGACACTTTATCTTACTCTGAGCAATTATTATAAATTACAGCTAAGAAAGGTAAATATGGCAAAATATGCTTTTCGCAAATTAGTACCTACTGTTGTAGGTATCGGAATTTTAATTCCTACTACTTACTTTGCGTATGATGGGTACGCAAAGTCTACAGCACCATCTAATTTTGAGATAGCTGCAAATAAACTGGGCTTTACAGGCTATAAAAAAGCAGGTAAGGCTATAAGTGCTCAAGAACATCAAGAAGCACTGCTAAATCAACTGCAAATCGCAGGTTATTTGCAACCGACAAATCTATGGAAAGCTATTATTGGTTTAGGAGTAAAAGATCCTGTAAATGCTTTTAAACAAATATATCCTGCCATAAAAAAATCTCAAGCTGACCAAAGTGATCCAAGTAAATTTAACGCTAAAATATTACGTAAAAACCTTGGGAAAGGAACAGAATTAGATGAATAAGATACAATGGATCTTCTTTTCTATCTTGCTCAAAACGCCTTTGGTCACAAATCCGGCCAAGAACGTAATGAACTCTCTTCTCAAGACTGGATGAAGAAATATGAAGAACTATATTTCAGTAATGCAAAAGTACTACGCCTAATTGATCGTGAAGTTCCGGAACTTCAGAGTTATGACGCCGCCTGGATTGCGGGAGCCTCACGTATAGGCGTCATGGCACGTCTCATAGATTACCATAATACACTATCAAAATATAACATTAAAGTAAACGGCGAAACGGCAGTATTAGCAGGAGCACGGGAGTTATGGGCTAATATTGATGGGATTATACCTACAGTACGTGATAGGTTAGTAGAAGCTTATAAAGCTAAAACCGATTTAGATACACTAGATATTTCCCTACCTGTAGGTGAGGACCAAGCTCGTATTGCAGAAGGTAGAGAATACATGCAAGGCTTAGCTGTCCGGTATAATATCAGACTGAATGAATTCTCCCCCTTTATTCAATACAAGACAAAAGAAGAGTGTCCACCAGGATATTTCCCAGGTAGAGTTTATCCTAATTATGCAGAAGGAGAAAATAGGAAATTAACAGAAACTTTAATGTCCCGGGATTTACTTGCTACTTACCTATTAAACGATGGTAAAAGCATTACTATAGTTGATACACTAACAGAGCAAGATCAGAGACCTAATACTGCCAGCACCGCACGTGACGCTGCAAAAAAATTAGTTGAGCGAATCATGCACGGTGAATATGGGGATAAAACAGAATTCGTTATTTTATTTGAAACCAATAATCCATATATTGAGCAACAAACTATTGCAACACAAAGAGAGATCAATAAAATATTGAAAGAATACAATTTGAGCAATAAGGGATATATTGTAAAAGCTGAAGGAGTAGGCTTTAAATGCAAACAAGACGTTGCAACAATACATTCAGAATTTGGAGCATTAATAGCCGAAAAATGGAAAACTGCGGTTGAATCCCAAAAAGAATCAGGCATATTACCAAAACGGGCTATTGAAAGTTTACAATTCCAAACTCGTGATAATTCCGGACCTCTCACCCCTGAACCTGATGTTTCTGATGTAGATCTATCAGGTAATTTCTTTCAAGGACTATTTGATGAATATCTACCATAACTTAAAAACACCCAATCGGTTATTACAATAAAAAAGGCCAGGTGTTTTCAAGTTATAGGCCACCACATAAAACAGGTTTTAAACAGTATTTAATATAACTAGCTAGTAATTTTGTTATTAAACTTTTTTAATATTTTTTTACTTTTCGTAATTTATAGTTGTTTTTAAATTTAAATACTTTTACTTTTGTTAAAAGGCCCTATTACAGCTTTTCCTGTTCTTTATTAATTCTAGAAAAAGAATTCATATAATAAAGCAATTATTATAAAAATGCTTCCTAGGATTCAAAAAATAGCTCCGCACGGTACCAAGTAATACTACCTGGTATATAAGTAACAATTGAAATTAGCAAAACCTAGTATCAGGAAAAGAAGAGAAAATAGTAATTATTATCTCTAGCAGTAATGAGGAATTTTATAATTTATTAACAAATTTGAGAGAGGTATCTTATGCAAATTTACGACTTATTAAAAACTGATCACGATAAAGTAAAGGATCTTCTAACCTCTATAGAGAAAAAACAGGATTCAGAGTTATTCCAGCAATTAAAAAAAGAAATGATTATACATAACGAAGCAGAAGAAGAAGTTTTTTACAGACGGCTACACGAGAAAGCAGGAAACCTGAAAATAATAGTAACTGCAGGTAATAGTGAGCACGAACTAGTTATTAAAATGCTAAAGCAATTAGATAAAATAGAGAATAAAGAGGAATGGTTGCAATTATTTTCTGTAGTTAAAAAAA
>Ga0172372_10009933_pt1 | contig 12290 bp, 8 predicted proteins | sample LakKiv5m_2_FD_114544 | JGI IMG/M metagenome (GOLD analysis project Ga0172372, IMG submission 114544) | Freshwater microbial communities from Kabuno Bay, South-Kivu, Congo - kab_092012_9.5m | ecosystem: Environmental > Aquatic > Freshwater > Lake | place: Democratic Republic of the Congo...
CGCGCTCGACGCGCGATTCGCGAGGAAGGAGCGTGTCGAGACACGCGACTGACGAGCGGCGGCGACCCCGGCCCGGGGGGGCGAGCATGCGACGGGAGGGTTTTGCAGCATCCTGCTAGAGGTTCTGGAGCAGGTACTCGACCACCGAGCGGCCCCGGCCGTCGGTGTTGGCGGTGAGCCGCCAGCTCAGGAACACCACCCGCCCGTCGCCAGCCTCGAAGCTCGCCATGAACGGGCTGTTGCGCTGGGTGTAGGTGTCGAGCCCGATCCGGTACGGGGCGTCGCCCACCAGGTAGGGGGTCACGGCCTCGTCCGACCCGACCACGATGGGCCAGGTGTCGAGATCGAAGTGCACCGGGACGGTGGCGTCGCCGACCGCGGCCTCGAGGTCCGACTGGGTGACCGACGCGTCCACCGTGTCGGGCGTGCCGAGTTGGGCGTCGTTGGGGATCGAGTCCTCGCCCAGGAAGTCGAACTTGTTCGGCCAGGCCTGCTCCACCACGTCGTAGGACCAGTCGGTGGCCACGACCGTGCCGCCGGCGTCGACGTAGTCCTTCAGGGCCTGGACCACCCGGTCCACGTTCCCAGCGGTGTCGTCGCCGTTGGTGTCGTAGAACACGTCCTCCTCGATGTGCCCGCCCGCGAAGAAGATGGCGTCGTACTGCGCGAGGTTCTCGGCGCTCTGGAGGAACTGCACGAGGTCGTCGCCGGTCTGGCCGTTCACCTCGTAGAAGTCGGTGACCCCGAAGCTGGGCAGGACGTCGGCCGGGCTGTCGTAGTCGCCCGAGACGATGGCCACCGTGCTGTTCACGTCCGCCGAGCACACCGGGTCCTCGAGGACGAGCTCCTGGGTGCCCTCCATCACCACGTCGAACATGTCGATCACCGCGGATCCGTACTGCACGTAGACGGTGTAGTTCGTGTCCCCGCGCAGCTCGCCGAGGAGGTAGCGGCCGTCGGCGTCGGTGACGGTCTGAGCGGTCCCGATGAGCTCGCCGTCGGAGGTGATGATGTGGGTGTAGACGGTGGCTCCCTCGAGCCACACGTTCCGCGTGGTGTCGCACACGCGACCGGCGATGGAGGATTCGTAGACGCCGCCGTAGTCCTTGACTTCGGAGAAGCCCTGCTCGTTGCAGGCGGCGGCGAGGAGGACGAAGGGAATCAGGGGGGTGCGCATGTTCGTCGGCCTCACATCGAGTTCCCGGGGACGACCACGTAGATGTCCAGGGTGTCCAGGAGCACGCTCCCGTCTCCCAGGACGTTCAGGGAGAGCCGGTACACCTGGTCCTCCTCGGCGGCCGGCACGGCGCCGCGGAAGGTCAGGGTGAACTCGACCTCCTCGCCGCTCGAGTCGGTGACCGCGACCTCGTCCGGCTCGATGTCCACCACGAAGCCGTGCTCGTCGCCGTCCACCTGCAGGGAGACGGAGTCGAACTGGATGGAGCCGACCAGGTCGGTGATCGCCTGCACGATGGTGTCGCGCAGCGTGGTGCTGGAACCGGACCAGCGGAACACCAGCCGGTCGTCCGCCGCGCCGTCCCCGTCGGTGTCGGCGAGCGAGCCCGTGGCGGTGGCGAGGTCGTTCATCTGGGACTCGGGGGTGGACCCGCTCACCGAGATGCCGATCAGCTTGGCGCCGATGGCGTTGGCGGCGTTCACGACCGAGTCGCGCCCGGAGTCCTGCGGGCAGCCACCGGGCGAGCCGTTGTAGGTGCGGTTGGTGGACTCGGGATCCCGCATGTAGTTGTCGGTGGCGTACACCACGATGGGGAGGGCGTAGTCGCGGAAGCCCACCCCACCCACGGTGCCGGTGCCCGGGACGGTGGAGTCGTAGTTCTGGCCGCCGGCACCGCCGTAGGGGTCGGAGCTCGAGGAGAAGAACGGGCGCACGTCGGTGCTGGTGTCGTACCGGCCGTTGCAGTTCAGGTCGTGGCCGGCGCCGGTGAGGGTCTGGTACAGGGCCTCCATCCCCGACTCGGGCCCGTCCCCGCCGGAGTGGATGCGGAGCCCGTTCAGCGCGGTCTGGACCCCGGAGGAGTCCGAGGTGACCTGCTTGTTCATCCAGAACACCTTGTCCACCCCGGACGTGCCGTACCCGCCCGAGGGGTAGTCGTCGAAGCTGGCCACGGCGTACTGCGCGTCGGGGAGGGTGGTGGTGAGCTGGGAGAGGATGGTGCCGAACTGGCCCGACACGCCCGAGAGGGTGGTGCTCATCGAGCACGTCGTGTCCAGGAGGAACACCACGTCCCCCATCTCCACGCTGAGCGTGAACTGGAAGGTCTCCTCCACGCTCGTCCGCTCGTCCACGGTGACGTAGATGCCGTCGATCACCGAGCCCGCGTCCAGGGGGTCGGTGCCGGCGGCCTCCTCGGCCCCGTCGGTGAAGCCGTCCCCGTCCGAGTCGGCGTCGTAGGGGTCCAGGCCGCGGGTGTTCTCGGCGCGGTCGGTGAGGCCGTCGCCGTCGGAGTCGCTGTCGTAGGCGTCCGCCGTGCCGTCCCCGTCGGTGTCGCGCGGCGGGGTCTCGGCGTCGCCTCCCGTCGCCCCCTCCGCGGAGTCGCTCATCCCGTCGCCGTCGGAGTCGTCGTCCAGGTAGTCCGGGGTGCCGTCGCCGTCGGTGTCCCGCGGCTCCTCCACCCATGCCGAGGTGCCCGCCTCGTAGAGGTCCCCGATGCCGTCCCCGTCGGAGTCGAGGTCCTGGTAGTCGGCCGTTCCGTCCCCGTCGTGATCGGGGGCGCCGCAGTCGGCCCCCAGCTCGATGGTGTCGAGGATCCCGTCGCCGTCGTCGTCCAGATCCGCGAAGTCGAGGATGAAGTCGACGTCCAGGTCCCCCTGGCCCTCCTCCCGGTCCTGGATGCAGTTCCCGTCCGAGTCGTCGTCCAGCACGTCCGGGGTGCCGTCCGCGTCCGAGTCCCAGGGGAGGGTGAGTACGTCCTCGTCGCCGGCCTCGATGATGTCCTCGATCGTGTCGTTGTCGGAGTCGGTGTCCTGGTAGTCCGGGGTCCCGTCGCCGTCCGAGTCCAGCGAGGGCTCGCCGCTCTGCGGGTCCACGTAGCCTTCGTGCAGGTCGATGATCGAGTCGCCGTCGGCGTCCGCCCAGGTCTGCACGGGCACGCCGTCGCCCTCCTTCTTGGGGCCGCTGTCGGTGCTGCCGCAGCCGGCGAGGAGGAGGAGGAGCAGTGGGCGGAACGTGGACATGGCGACCCCGAGCGGGGGGGAGTGTACTCGACCCCCGCGCCGCGCATCAAGCCCGGAGAGGGTCGCGGAACGCGGTTCCGACAGGGGGCGGGTGGACAGATCGCCCCCGCCATGTTCCCATTCGGCGCCATGCTGCCGCTCCTCCTCCTGTCGTCCTTCGCCTCCGCGCTCTCCCCCACCGGTGGGGTCGCCGGGGGTGTGCTCGTCCACGGCCCCGAGAACGACCTGCCCACCGGCCCGGTGGTGGTCGGTCGCCTGGGCGTGCTCATCACCCCCAGTTGGATCGTCGAGGCCAACATCGGCACCTCCTGGGGGACCGAGAAGGAGCGGGACTTCCCCTACACGCTCTGGAACCCCCGGCTGGACGCGCTGTACGGCTTCACCCCGGACAGCCGGCTGAACCCCTTCTTCCGGTTCGGCGTCGGCGGCCAGCGGGTCACCAAGACGCGCGAGGCGGACCCGAACGACCCCCTGGACTTCGGGTACAAGGGGAAGAGCGGGGACTTCCTGCTCGAAGCCGGCCCCGGCCTCTTCGTGCACCTCGCGGGGCCGCTGCAGCTCCGCGCCGACGCGGTGATCCAGCCCTCCTTCGGGGACGCGGACGAAGGCGCCCGCACCGACATCTTCATGAACTACGAGCTCACCCTGGGGCTCCACCTCCGCGCGCCGCCCAACCCGGACGCGGACGAGGACGGCATCAAGGACAAGCAGGACGCCTGCGTCGACCAGCCCGAGGACGCCGACGGCTTCCAGGACGAGGACGGCTGCCCCGACGCGGACAACGACAACGACGGGATCGCCGACGCCGCGGACAAGTGCCCGAACGACGCGGAGGACGTGGACACCTTCCAGGACGAGGACGGCTGCCCCGACCCCGACAACGACGGGGACGGCGTGCTCGACGCCGCGGACCAGTGCAAGGCCGAGGCGGAGGACGCCGACGGCTTCGAGGACGCCGACGGCTGCCCCGATCCCGACAACGACAAGGACGGCATCCCGGACACCTCGGACAAGTGCGTGAACGAGGCCGAGGTCATGAACGGCTACCGCGACAAGGACGGCTGCCCCGACGAGGTTCCCGCCGAGGTCCAGAAGTTCTCCGGGAAGATCGAAGGCATCAACTTCGAGACCGGCAAGGCCACCATCAAGTCCAACAGCTTCAAGGTGCTGGACGCCGCGGTCGCCGTGCTCAAGCAGTTCGAGGACGTGAAGCTCGAGGTGCAGGGCCACACCGACGACGTGGGCGACGACGGGAAGAACCTGAAGCTCTCGCAGGATCGCGCGCAGGCGGTGGTGGACTACCTGGTGTCCAAGGGCGTCGCGGCCGACCGGCTCACCGCCAAGGGCTACGGGGAGACCAAGCCCGTCGCCCCGAACGACTCGACCGCCAACCGGGCCCTCAACCGGCGCGTGGAGTTCGTGCTCGTCCAGTAGGCCCCGGCCGGGCTACGTCGGCGCGTGATCCTCGCCCTCCTCCTCGCGTGCGCCCGGCACCCGCCGTGGCCGCCGGGCGGGCGCGCCGCCGGAGATCCCGTGACCCCGAACGAACCCGCCGCCGGCGTCCACGACGCCGGTCTCCGCGCCCTCCTCACCGAGTCCTGGGAGGAGACGATGCGCATGGACCCCCTCTTCGCCACCTCGGTGGGGGACCACCGCTACGACGCGCTCATGCCCGCGGCGGGCCCCGACGCGGTGCGCGCCCGCCGGGTGGCCCGGGACGGCTGGCTCGCCCGCGCCCGCGCTCTCCAGCCCAGGTCCCCCCAGGACGCGCTCACCCTGCGCCTCTTCGTGGAGGACCTGGAGACCGACGCCGCCACCGACGTGTGCGAGGCGCACACCTGGATGGTGTCGGCGCGGTCCACCCCGGTGGTCACGGTGAACAACCTCGCCGAGCTGACGCCGGTGGAGAGCATGGAAGAGGCCCGCCGCTACGCGGCGCGCCTGCACGCCAGCCGGGACTACGTGGACGGCGTCCTCGCCGGCCTCCGCCTCGGCATCACGACCGGGCGCACCCCGGCGCGCGAGTCGGTGGAGCGGATGATCACCCAGGCCCGCGACGCGCTCGCGGTCCCGCGCGCACAGCGGCCCTTCCTGGCCCCCCTGACGCGCTTCCGGGACGGACTCCTCTCCACCGCCCGGGACCGCCCGCTGGTCGACGCGATGGCGGCCGGCGCGGAGGACTCCGTCCACTCCGACGGGGTGAGGTGGCTGCGCTTCCTCGAGGAGGAGCTCCTGCCGGCTGCCCGCCCGAGCGAGCGCGAGGGCACCCTGCACCTGCCCGACGGGCAGGCCTGCTACCAGGCGCTCGCCCGCCGCGAGACCTCTCTCGAACGCACCGCCGCCGAGCACCACCAGGTCGGGCTCGACGCGCTCCGGGAGATCCACGCCGAGATGCGGGTCCTCGGCCAGAAGCTGTTCGGGACGGACGACCTCCCCACCCTCCTCGCGCGCCTGCGCGACGACCCCGCGCTGCGCTTCTCCACCGGCCCGGAGATCCAGGCCAAGGCCGAGGAGGCCCTCGCCCGCGCGAACGCCGCCGTTCCCCGCTTCTTCGGCCGCCTCCCGCGGGCCGGCTGCGAGGTCAAGCCCATCCCCGACTACGAGGCGCCCTACACCTACATCGCCTACTACAACCCGGTGGTGCCCGGGGTCCGGGGGGGCGAGTACCGCATCAACCTGTACGCTCCGGAGACGCGCAACCGCTTCGAGGCCGAGGTGCTGGCCTGGCACGAGTCGGTGCCGGGGCACCACTTCCAGATCGCCATCCAGCAGGAGCTCCCCGAGATGCCGGCCTTCCGCCGCTACCTCGGCACCACCGCCTACGTGGAGGGCTGGGCGCTCTACACCGAGCGCCTCGCCGACGAGATGGGGCTCTACACGGGGGATCTCGACCGGATGGGCATGCTCTCCTTCGACACGTGGCGCGCCTCGCGGCTGGTGGTGGACACCGGCCTGCACGCCATGGGCTGGACCCGCGAACAGGCCGTCCAGTTCATGCTCGCCAACACCGCGCTCGCGGAGAACAACATCCGCAACGAGGTGGACCGCTACGTCACCTGGCCCGGCCAGGCGTTGGCCTACAAGACCGGTCAGATCGAGTTCTGGGCCTTGCGTCGGGAAGCGGAGCGGCGGCTCGGGCCGCGCTTCGAGCTTCCCGCCTTCCACGACCAGCTCCTCGCGCAGGGGGCGGTCACCCTCCCGGTGCTCCGCGACCAGGTGGAGGCGTGGATCGTGGCCCGGGGTGGTTGAGGCGCGCTGCCCGGCTCAGGGCGTGGGGCCCGCGCCGGGGAGCGGCGCCGCGTCGGGTGCGTAGGGGAACACGTAGAGCGCGGTCCAGGTGGAGAGCCAGGCGTGCCCGCGCTCCAGGTCCAGCTCCAGCTCGCGCACCATGGGCATGAAGGTGCCGAGCCGGTCGACGATGGCGCCGTCCGCGAGGCGCTGCACCCACACCTGTCCGGTGGCCACCGACGCGGTCACGAGCAGCCCCCGCGCCGCGTCCACGGCCACGGGGCGGACGCCGGGCTGGGTGGGGACGGTGTCCACCACCTCGCCGCGGGCGGGGTCGATCACCACCACCCCGAACCGGTTGGGCTGGGCCACGTAGAGCCGGCCGGTGGCCGCGGACCAGGTCATCTTCCCGTTCATGGTGGGAAGGGCCACCCAGGGGGTCAGCCGCCCGTTGTCCGGGTCGAGCAGGTAGAGCCGGTCGCCCCAGTTGGGCGCCACCACGAAGCGGCCCAGCGGGGGCAACCACTCGATGTCGCGCAGGGTGGGCGCAGGGCGTCCGTCGAGGCTGAGCGGGCGCCGGATCACCGGGCCGAGCGCGGGGGTGGGAAGGAGGAGCAGGCTGCCGTCGGCCGGGCCGGTCGTGGCGTTCACCGCGATCAGCGCGAGCTGGGAGCGCTCCGGCAGCCAGCGGGTGTAGAGGTGATGCTCCGGCCGGGGCAGGGGAGGGGACGCCCCGGCATCGACCCAACCGGTCCCGTCCATTCGCGCCGCGGACACCCGCCGGGGGCCGTCCAGGAACCAGGTGAGCCCGGAGGCCGGGTCCGACTCGGCGTCGAGCACCAGGCCGAAGATCTCCCCCCAGGGCGCGGGCAGGGGCCGGACCAGGGGCGGGGCGTCCAGGTCGCGCGGGAAGGAGAGCAGCCGGTGGCTCCCCTCCGCCACCACCACCACCCGGTCGCCCACGAGGTCCACGTCGTGGTACTCGCAGATGATCCCCGGCCCGGCCTGTTCGACGAGCCGAGCCCGGGGGTCCACCCGGTCGGCGGGCCACTGCCCCACCTCTTCGCGGCGCGCGTCCCCCACCACGAGGGCGTCCGCGGCGAGCCAGACCAGGAACAGGAGGGGGGCGCCGAAGGTCGCCACCACCCGCTCGAGCCGCGGCCCCGCCCCGAGCGCCAGGGCCACGCCCCGCGGCAGCAGGAGCTCCGCGCCCGGTACCCAGGCCAGCGCGGCCGGGACCCGCAGCGGCAGGAGGTTCACCGCCGAGAGGAAGAGGAAGGGCGCGAAGGCCGGCCACCAGGGGTCCAGGGGGAGGAGCACGAGCGCGACGAGGAGCCCCGCCAACACGACGCGACGGGGGCGCTCGCCCAGGGCCACCGCCAGGCCGCTGCCGAGGAGCAGGAGCGCGACGGCGGCGAGGGCCGCGGGGGCACGCCACAGCACCACCATCCAGGCCGAGAGCCCCCACTTCACGAGCCCGTGGGCGTAATCGGCGGAGCCGAGGAGCCCCGCCAGGAGCTCGCCGGGCAGCGACGGGCGGAGCACGACGGCGAAGAGGGGCCCGACACACCGCAGGGCCACCCACGCCCGGAGCCAGTTCATCGCGGAGGGCTAACCCCGTCGCCCCGAAATGCGGGTGCCGGCCCCCCCGGGCCGCGGGTTAGGACCGGACCCCCATGGACACCAAGCCCAACAACTTCCTCCGTCAGCTCATCGGGGAGGACCTGGCCGCCGGGCGGTACACCGCCGTGCGGACCCGCTTCCCGCCCGAGCCCAACGGCTACCTGCACATCGGCCACGCCAAGTCGATCTGCCTGAACTTCGGGCTCTCCCAGGAGTTCCCGGGCCGCACCCACCTGCGCTTCGACGACACCAACCCCGCCAAGGAGGAGCAGGAGTACGTCGACGCCATCCAGGCCGACGTGCGCTGGCTCGGCTTCGACTGGGGCGAGCACCTCTACTACGCGTCGGACTTCTTCGACCGGATGTACCAGCTCGGCGAGAAGCTCATCCGGGACGGCAAGGCCTACGTGTGTGGCCAGACCGACGAGCAGATGCGCGTGGGGCGCGGCTCGGTGGAGGAGCCGGGCACCCCGTCTCCGTGGCGGGACGCGCCGCCCTTGCAGTCGCTCGACCTCTTCCGCCGGATGCGCGCGGGGGACTTCCCGGACGGCGCCTACACCCTGCGCGCCCGCATCGACATGAGCGCGGCGAACATGAAGCTGCGCGACCCGCCGCTCTACCGGATCCGGCACGCCACCCACCAGCAGACCGGGGACGCGTGGTGCATCTACCCGATGTACGACTACGCCCATCCTCTCTGCGACGCCTTCGAGGGGATCACCCACTCGATCTGCACCCTGGAGTTCGAGAACAACCGCGACCTCTACGACTGGGTGATCGAGGCCACCGGGGTGCAGCCCGTCCCGCACCAGTACGAGTTCGTCCGCCTGCAGCTCAACTACACCGTGCTCTCCAAGCGGAAGCTCATCCAGCTCGTACAGGACGGCTGCGTCCGCGGCTGGGACGACCCCCGCATGCCCACCATCGCCGGCCTGCGTCGTCGCGGGGTGCGCCCCTCGGCCATCCGCGAGTTCGCCGAGCGCGTGGGGGTGGCGAAGGCGAACAGCGTGGTGGACCTCGGCCTCCTCGAGCACGTGATCCGCGACGACCTCAACCCCGTGGCTCCCCGGTACCTCGCGGTGCTCGACCCGCTCCCGGTCGAGATCGTGGACCTGGACGCCCCGGTGGTGAGCGAGGCGCCGCGCCTCGAGGGCGGGCCCACGCGCCCGTTGCGCCTGACCCGGCACATCCTGGTGGACCGCGGCGACTTCGCCGAGGTGCCTCCCCCGGGCTGGCACCGCCTGGCCCCCGGCCGGGTGGTGCGGCTGCGTCACGGTGGGCTCCTGCGCTGCGACGAGGTGGTGCGGGAAGGGGATCGCGTGGTGGGCCTCCGGGCCTCGCGGCCGCCAGAGGGCGGGAAGGTGCCGGGCACCATCCAGTGGGTGAGCGCGGACGACGCGGTCTCCGTGGAGGTGCGCCTCTACGAGCGCCTCTTCGCCGTCGAACGTCCCGACGCCGAAGGGGACTTCCGCGCCCACCTGAACCCGGAGTCCCTCGTGGTGGTCACCGCGCGCGCCGAGGCGGCGCTCGGGGCCCTGGGGCCGGGCGTGCACGTGCAGCTCGAGCGGCTCGGCTACTTCTACACCGACCCCGCCGACAGCCGGCCCGGCGCCCCCGTGCTCAACCGGGTGGTGTCGCTCAAGGACGGCTGGGCCAAGGTGGCGCCCAAGCAGGCCCCCGCCGAGGCACCGGCCAGGCCCGCCGCCCCGGCGGCGCCGCCCCGGGTGTTGGAGGTCACCGAGGCCATGCGGCCCTTCGTGACCGCCGGGGTGGGCGCCGAGGCGGCCGCCGTGCTCGCGGCCGAACCGGCCACGGCGCGGGTGTACGACGCGGCGGTCGCCCACGGCGCCCCGCCCGCGGAGGCGGCCCGCTGGCTCGCCACCGCGACCTCCCGGGAGCAGCGCACCGCCCTGAAGCCGGACGGCCGGGCGCTCGCGGCGCTGGTGTCCCGGGTGGCCGACGGCACCCTGTCGAGCCGGCTCGCCCGCGAGGTCTGGGCCGAGATGCTCGAGACGGGCGACGGCGTGGACGCGATCGTGGCCCGTACCGGCGTCACGCAGGTGTCCGACCGCGCCGCCCTCGCCGCCGTGGTGGCCGAGGTGGTCCAGGCGAACCCCGACAAGCTCGCGGCGTGGCGGGCCGGGAAGACGGCGCTGGCCGGCTTCTTCGTGGGGGAGGTCATGAAGCGCACCAAGGGGGCGGCCAACCCCAAGCTCGTCCAGGAGCTGGTGGTGGGCTACCTAGCCACATGAGCGACGTCGCCGATCCCCTCAAGGCCGCCGTGGAGGGTCGCCTCCCGGTCCACCTCATCTCCATCCGCCACGAGGCGCGGTTCGCGGCCCGCCTCCTCGAGGTGGGGGACGACGGGGTGCTGGTGGAGCTCGGTCCGGGTCACCCGCTGGGGGCCTGGGACATGGTGAGCTGCTCCTTCTCCTGGGGGCCCCGCACCTACACCTTCCTGGCGCCCGTCACCGAGAGCGAAGACGCCCGCGTCTGGCTGTCCCGGCCGCGCGAGGTCGTCTCCGCGGAGCGGCGGATCACGCCCCGGCACAGCATCCGCCTGCCCATCGAGGTCGAGCTGCTCGGGGCGCACCCCGCGAGCCGCCCGAGCCTGGTCGATCTGGCGCTGACCGGCATGAAGGTCGCGGTGGCGGCTCCCCCCGGGATCGAGGTGGGTGAGCGGATCTCGGCGGTGCTCACCCACGAGGGGAGGCGCATCGAGCTGACCGCCGAGCTCCGGCACCAGACCGGCGACGGCCTGGGCTTCTTCTTCCCCGAGACGGTGCGGAAGGGCCGGCTGGCGCCGCCCCCCGCGCTGGCGGCCCTGGTCGAGAAGCTCCGCCGCGCCGCCGGATGAGCGCAGGCGGCTCCGCGCTCGACGCGGCGCTGTTCGCCGAGCGGGCGCGGCTGGGCCGCCGCTCTTCGCTGGTGCGGGTGGTCGGGGTCGCCTGCTGGCTGGCCCTCATCCTGAGCTTCCGGTGGGAGCAGTGGGGGGTGGTCGGGGCCTACCTCGTCGCGTCGACGCTCCTCGCGGTGGGGGCGTACCGCAGCCCCACCGTCGCGGCGCACGCGGCGTGGGCCACGCCGCTGCTCGACGTGCCGGTGTTCACCGTGATCGAGGCCACCGCGGTGGTGGACGCGCCCCATCGTGAGCACCTGGTCGGCTTCGTGACCGCGATCTACGGGCTCCTGGTGGTCAACGCGGGGCTCTCCCTCCGGCCGGTGATGGTGCTCGTCACCGCCGCGCTCGGGTACGCGGCGACGCTGTTCCTGGTCCCTCGCGCTGGGCTCCCCCTCGCCCCCGACACCGTGGCCGGCCCGCCCGTCGTGTACGCGCTCTTCGTCCTCGCCGCGCTCTACGCGGGCGACCAGACCCGCCGCCTGGTGGCCGGGGTGGCCGACGAGCAGGCGCGGCGGGGCCGGCTCGAGCGCTACTTCTCCCCGGCGGTGGCGGCGCGCATCGGGGCGGTGGGCGGTCCGGGGGAGCGGCGCGAGGTGACCGTGCTGTTCGCCGATCTCCGCGGGTTCACGCGGCGCTGCGAGGGCCTCTCGCCCGAGGCGGTGGTGGAGCTCCTGAACCGGTTCCACGGGGCGATGGTGGAGGTGGTCTTCGCTCACGGCGGCACCCTGGACAAGTTCATCGGCGACGGCCTCCTGGTCTACTTCGGGGCCCCGTTGGAGCAGCCCGACCACGCCCGCCGCGGCGTGGATTGCGCGCGGGCGATGGTGGCGGCGCTCGAGGGGATCCAGGGCGAAGGCCCCCCGCTCCGCATGGGCATCGGGCTCCACTCCGGGCCCGTGGTGGTGGGCGACATCGGCTCCGAGCGTCGGCGGGAGTACACCGCGGTCGGGGACACGGTGAACGTGGCGTCCCGGGCCGAGGGCCTCACCAAGGAGCACGGCGCGGCCATCCTGGCCACGTCCGCCACCCGCGAGGCCGCCGGGGAGGGGCTCGACTGGCGGGAGGTGGGGGACGGGGTCGTGCGCGGGAGGAGCGGCGGCGTGAAGCTCTGGACCCTCGACTGAGCGGAGCGCGCCTCAGACCACGTGGCGCCGCGCGAACCGGGTGTATTCCTCCCACTGGGGCCAGCCGCTGGCGAGGCCGGGGTCGTTGGTGGCGCCGGCGGCGCACACCCGCCGGGCCTCCACGCGGGCGCCGGGGAAGAGCTCGCCGAGGCGCTCGACGAGGCGCTTGAAGGTGCGCCCGGTCGCGCCCACGTCCACGTCCTCCCAGCCGCGGAGGC
>Ga0172372_10009934_pt1 | contig 12290 bp, 16 predicted proteins | sample LakKiv5m_2_FD_114544 | JGI IMG/M metagenome (GOLD analysis project Ga0172372, IMG submission 114544) | Freshwater microbial communities from Kabuno Bay, South-Kivu, Congo - kab_092012_9.5m | ecosystem: Environmental > Aquatic > Freshwater > Lake | place: Democratic Republic of the Congo...
GAGGACCGCGAATCGGGGCGAAATCGGCCTTCAAACCACCCCCGCGAAGCTGAAATCGCCGCCATCCGAAATCCACTGCATCAACTCACGCAGCCGCAGGTGTTGTGCAGACCTTCCCTAGCGCCAACATGCTGAACGACCTATTCGGTGCCTCGCCAGCGCCGCTACCCACCCGACCGAAGCCACCTGCCGCCGCGCCTGACACGGTTGACGATGACGCTGCTCCGGCCCACCCCAAGCGCCGCCGCTCCACCGAAGTCCTCCCCCTCCCCCCCGACGACACCACCCGCGCCCTCGCCGTCCGCCTGAACCCGCGCATCCGCCTGGGTGCCTCGACCTTGAGCTACCCGGGCTGGGCCGGCATCGTGTGGGACGAGGGGCCGTACAGCGAGGCGGTGCTGGCCAAGAACGGGCTCGCTGCCTACGCGCAGCACCCGCTGCTGCGCTGCGTGGGCATCGACCGGTCGTTCTACCGCCCGCTGACCGAGGGGCAGTACGCGCGCTACGCGGGCCAGGTGCCCGACGACTTCCGCTTCGTGGTGAAGGCGCCGGCGCTGGTGACGGACGCGCTGGTGCGCGGCGAACAGGGCCAGGGCCGCCAGCCCAACACGGCGTTTCTGGACCCGGTGCTGGCCACGCAGGAATTCATCACCCCCGCGCTGGCGGGGCTGGGCGACAAGGTGGGGGTGGAGGTGCGCGACCCGGAGTGGCTTTCGCCCACCATCGCGCCGCAGCTGGCGGCCGTGCTCAAGGAGACCGGCGCCACCTACTGCCTGGGCCTGCACGCCAAGATGCCGCGTCTGGCCGAGCAGTTGCCCATCCTGCGCGCGCTCTGGCCCGGGCCGATGGTCTGCCGCTGGAACCTGAACCCGCTGCACGGCGCCTACGGCTACGAGGACGCGCAGCGCTCCTACGAACCCTACGACCGCATCCACGACGTGGACGCCGAGACGCGCGGGCTGATCGTGCGCACGGTGCGCGGCGTGACGGGCGCGGGGCAGAACGCCTACGTGACGATCAGCAACAAGGCCGAGGGCTGCGCGCCGTTGTCGGCGCGGGCGCTGGCGGAGGGCTTGGCGGCCGGCGAGGCGCTACCAGCCACGTGAACGCGGCGCGGCGCGGGTGTTCGTTCAGTTCGTCTGGGCCGCCAGTTGCATGGCAGCTTGCTTGCTTCATATACGGCATTGCCGTATATTCCACGCATGCGAACGGTTGCCGAAACGCCCATTTTTCAGCGCTACGCGGCGGATGTCTGGTCCGACAGCGAGCGCATCGAGTTCATCAACTGGATCGCACTCAACCCCGAAGCCGGCGACGTGATTCCGGGCAGCGGCGGTTGCCGCAAGGTGCGCTGGGCGGCGTCCGGTCGGGGCAAGAGCGGTGGCGCGCGCGTCATCTATTTCAACGCTGTCGAGCAAACCATCTGGCTGCTCATCGTTTACACCAAGAGCAAGTTCGACAACTTGCCCACCTCGTTTCTCGCCGAGCTCAAGCAAGGAGTTGAAGATGCCCTCTGAAATGCAGAAATTCCAGCAAGACCTGCTCGAATCGGTCAAGCAGATGCGCGCCGGCAAGGCCGCGCGCGTCACCCAGGTCCGCCTGCCGACCGCCGCAGAAGCTCGCGCCCAGGTGGGCTTGTCCCAGATGGACTTTGCCAACCTGCTGGGCGTGTCCGCGCGCACGTTGCAGGACTGGGAGCAGGGACGGCGCGAGCCCACGGGCGCAGCCAGGACGCTGCTGCAGGTGGCGGTGTCGCATCCCGAGGTTTTGCTCGAATTGCGCGGGTGAACTGTCTCAGCCTTCCGCCGCCGGCGCCATCGCCGCCTTGTAGATGCTGTTGCGCGGCGATGCCATGAGGCGCCGCAGCATGGGCTCAAAGGTCTCCAGCGGTTCGGCTTCCAGCGCGGGGTCGAAGGCCCGGTTGTCGTACAGCTCGACGAATTCGGCCGTGCGCGCGTAGTGCGGGTGGTCCTTGAACTGGTCGCGCATGTTGCGGTCCAGCCCGATGTGGTGGAAGAAGTTGTAGCCCTGGAACACGCCGTGGTGCTGCACCATCCAGAGGTTTTCGTCGCTGACGAAGGGTTTGAGGATGGCGGCGGCGATGTCGGGGTGGTTGAAGCTGCCCAGCGTGTCGCCAATGTCGTGCAGCAGCGCGCAGACCACGTATTCCTCGTCGCGCCCGTCTTTGAGCGCCAGCGTGGCGGTCTGGCGGGAATGGGTGAGCCGGTCCACCGGGAAGCCGCCGAAGTCACCGTCGAGCAGGCGCAGGTGGTCGAGGATGCGGTCGGGTAGCGCCTTGGCCATCTTCATGGCTTCGGGGACGATGAGTTGCCAGTCTTCCCGCATGCTGTCTTCCATGCGGGTGAAGCGGGCGCGAGTGTGGACCTGGTCGTTCATGGTTTGTCTCCTTCGTTGTGGGTCACCGGTGGCGGGTCAGAGCCGCCCGCATGTTCACAGACCCGCGAACAGGTCGGGTGTCCCGCCTGGGACGGCGCCTTCGATGGCCAGCATGCGCAGCTTGGTCAGCGCCCCGCCGCGCGCGGAAAACCCGCCGGGTCGGTCGCCCGCCGCCAGCACGCGGTGGCAGGGCACGACGGGGGCGAAGGGGTTGGCGCCCATGGCCTGGCCGACGGCACGGGCCAGCCCGGGGTCGCCCAACTCGGCGGCCACTTCGCCGTAGGTGCGCGTCTGGCCGGGCGGGATGGCGCGGGCGATGGCGTAGGCACGGCGCTGAAAGTCGGTGAGGCGCGCCATGTCGAGTTCCAGTTCCAGCAACTGCCGGGGTACACCGTTGAGCAAAGCCTGCACGCCGGTGATGGCGGCGCGGATGGCGTCGGGCGGTTTCTCCACCGCCTCGCTGGGGCCGGCATGTTTCAGCAGCCGGGCATGGGTGGCCTGCGGGTCCTGTTCGGGCAACTGCACCGCCGTGATGCCTACAGGCCCCCAGGCCATACCGCACACACCGATGGCCGTGGGGAACAGCGTGTGGCCGGAGGTGCCCAATTCAGCCCTTGTTGCTGTAGCCAGCCTCGGGCTCCTGCGCCAGCTGGTGACGTTGCGCCGGCTGCGGACGGATGCGCTCCATCACGCCGCCACGGCTGACGATCAGTTCGGTGCCGGTTTGGGCCGCCAGTTCGCGGGCCCGCTGCGCAGCACGTTGAATGGCTTGCCAAGATCCGCGCAGATCGGCGTTGTTCGCCTGTTCAATGCTCTTGCTGTTCATCGTTCGCTCCAGTCCAGCAGTACCGGTGTTTCACCCGCGTTGTTGTACAGCACCCAGGCATCCACTGCCGGCGCATACAGACGATGGAAGTTGTCCAGCCCAGCGGCAAACCGTCGACGAATCACATCGGCTGGTATGTCGTGACCGCCTTGCCTCACACGCTGCTGCACACGTGCCACCGCCTCATCCGCGTGGTTGAGCTGCAGAAAGATCAGTTCGACCCGGTAGCCCGCCTGTTGCCAACGCCGGATGTGGCGCAGATAGGCCCTGCCGGACAACGTGGTTTCAAAAGCGAAGCTGTTCTGCGCCTGAAAGTGCCGGTTGAGTTCTTCCAGCATCAGCCGCCCCGCCTGCACCGCAGCCGTTTCCGGAGCAAACGGAGCAAGTCCGGCGGCAATCAGGTCGGCATTCACAAACACCTGGCAGGCCGCCTCGCGGGGCAAAAACTCGCGCGCAAAGGTCGTCTTTCCCGCGCCGTTAGGCCCGGCAATGATGATGACCTTGCGTTCGGTGTTCACAGTGATGGGTCCAGCTTGCTTTGAGCCGGATCAGTGTAGCGGTGCCCGCTACAGTTGGCCCCGCACCCCTTCGAAGATCACCCGGCGCGCAGCGCCTGCCGCAGCCCTTCCCCGATATCCGGCCGCTCGGCAAACGGGTCGGCCGGGTTGGTGCCGGCCACGATGGCGTCGAACCGGGCCTTGGCGTTGCCCAGGGCCTTGGGGTGGCTGTAGATGTAGAACTGGTCGTGCCGCATGGCGTGGAACACCATCTCGGCCACCTGGGCGGCGGTGATCTTGCCCGAGCCCACGGCCTTGTCGCTCATGGCCTGGCCGATCAGCTGGCTCTGGGTGGGCTTCTCATCGGACAGGCTGGCGGGCTTGTTGCGGTGGCTCTGGCTGATGCCGGTAGGCACGAAGTACGGGCACAGCACGCTGGCGCCAACCTGGTCCGTCACCAGCTTCAGGTCCTGGTAGAGCGTTTCGCTCAGGCTCACCACCGCGTGTTTGCTGACGTTGTAGATGCCCATGTTGGGCGGCGTGAGCAACCCGGCCATGCTCGCGGTGTTGACGATGTGGCCGCGGTAGGCCGGATCGGCCTTGGCGGCGGCCAGCATCATGGGGGTGAACAGGCGCACGCCGTGGATCACGCCCCAGAGGTTGACGCCCAGCACCCATTCCCAGTCCTTGACGGAGTTTTCCCAGACCAGGCCGCCCGAGCCGACGCCGGCGTTGTTGAAGACGAAATGCGGCGCGCCAAAGCGCTGCTGCACGGCCAGGGCCAGGGCTTCCATCTGCTCGGCGCTGGACACGTCGACCTTGCGGGCCAGCACTTGCGCGCCGGCGGCTTCGAGTTCGGCCTGTGCTTTGTCGAGCGCGTCCTGTTGCACGTCGACCAGCACCAGGTTCATGCCCAGCCGGTCGCCGATGCGGGCGCATTCGAGGCCGAAGCCGGAGCCGGCACCGGTGAGCACGGCGGTTTTGCCTTTGAAGTCTGCAATCACGTGGTTGTCTCCTGGGGTTGTTGTGGGATCAGGCCCGAATCATTTCGAGATGCGGGATGCCGTCCTCGATGTAGGGCTTGTTGTCCGACACGAAGCCGTGCCGGTTGTAGAAGCGCTCCAGATGCGCCTGCGCGCCGATGCGGATGGGCTGCGGGCCCCAGAGCGCTTCCAGCAGGCGCACCGACTCGGCCATGAGCGCGTGACCGATGCCGCCGCCGCGCGCGGCCGGGGCGGTGACCACGCGGCCGATGCTGGCTTCGGCAAAGGCCACGCCGGGTGGCACCAGGCGGGTGCTGGCGTGCAGGTGCGGGGTACCGTCTGCATCCACCACCTCGCCTAGAACATGCAGGCACTGCTGGTCAAGGTTGTCCAGGTCCAGGAAGACGCAGTTCTGCTCGACCACAAACACCTCGCTGCGCAGACGCAGCAGGCGGTAGAGGGTGTCGGCGCTCAGCGCGGCAAACGGCAGGCAGCGCCACTGGGTCTGGGCGCTGCGGGGGGAAACGGTGATTCCGGTCAAGCTCTCACTTCCTTCAGTACATATCCGATGCGGGGGAAATGTACGTGCAGGCGCCCTGCCCGCTCGTCGGTACGGGCCAGCGTGTAGTGCGTGCGCGTGGCGGCCACCAGGGTGCCTTCGGTGGTTTCGGTGCCAAAGCTGTGTGCGGCAATGGTCACCCGGCTGCCCAGGGCAATGGCGTGGTCGTCCTGGAAGGTCTCGTCCGTCAGCGGGGCCGGCTCGGCAGCAGCGGCGATGGCAATCGCCTCGGTCGAGCTGAGCTTGCCCGGCTTGCCATGGCCGATGGCGGCCATGCGGTCCATCCAGGCCAGCACACCCGGCGTGGCATCGAGGATGCCGGCCATGTTGGGTGTGATGGTGCGGGTGAACCACAGCGGGTGGTAGGCCGCAAAGTCGGCGATGCAGGGCTGCTGACCGAACAGGAACGGCTGGTCGTGCAGCATGTGGGCCAGGCGCCGCAGGTGGCTGCGGTAGGCGCTGGCCGCATCGCCCGGGCGCAGGCTGGTCATCCCGGTGCGCATGGCGCCGCGGTCGGCCGCAAAGGCCTGGGCGGCTTCGGGCGGCTGCCCCGCAAACAGCGCCGCAGCGCCCTTGGGGCTGAGGTTGTGGCCCATGGCCGACCAGAACAGCTCGCTGTCGGCCCACTGCGCCACGATGCGGGACACGCCCTTGAGGTGCTCGGGGAACAGCACCGGCGCGGGCCGGATGTGTTCGAGCACGGTGGCGATGAGCGCGGTGTCGCAGTAGATGTCGGCCCCGATCTGCAGCAGTGGCGTGCGGCGGTAGCCGCCGGTGAGGGCCACCACGTCGGGCTTGGGCATGACGCTGGGGATGAACACGCTTTGCCAGGCCAGGCCCTTGAAGCCGAGCATGAGCCGCGCCTTTTCGGCGAACGGCGACATGGGGTAGTGGTGCAGGATGGGGGTGTTCATGGTCATGCCCTGCCCGGTGGTTCAGACCAGCTTGACCAGCTGCTTGCCGAAGTTCTTGCCCTTGAGCAGGCCCAGGAAGGCTTCGGGTGCGTTTTCAATGCCTTGCGCGACGGTCTCGCGCGGGCGCAGCTTGCCCTGTGCCACCAGGGTGCCCAGCTCGGTCAGGGCTTCGGGCCAGACTTCCATGTGCTCGCTGACGATGAAGCCTTCGATCTTCAGGCGGTTGACCAGGATCAGCGCCGGGTTGGCCAGCGGCAGGGGCTGGCCGTCGTAGCCGGCGATCATGCCGCACACGGCAATGCGGCCAAAGGCATTCATGCGCAGCAGCACGGCATCCAGGATCATGCCGCCCACGTTTTCAAAGTAGCCGTCGATGCCGTTGGGGCATTCCTGCTTGAGCGCCTTGGCCAGCGAGTACATGTCGGCGTGGAGCTTGTAGTCGATGCAGGCGTCAAAGCCGAGTTCGTTGACGGCGTAGGCGCATTTTTCCGGGCCACCCGCGATGCCGACCACGCGGCAGCCACGGGCCTTGGCCAGGGCGCCGTAGGCACTGCCCACCGCGCCGGTGGCGGCGCTGATGACCACGGTTTCACCGGCCTTGGGATTGATGATCTTGACCAGGCCGTACCAGGCGGTGACGCCGGGCATGCCCACGGCGCCCAGGTAGTACGACAGCGGCACATGGGTGGTGTCGACCTTGCGCAGCGCGCCGGGCTGGGTGGCGTCGACCACGCTGTACTGCTGCCAGCCGCCCATGCCGACCACCTGGTCGCCGGCCTTGAACTTGGGGTGCTTCGACTCGACCACCTCGCCCACGGTGCCGCCGATCATGACCTCGCCCAGCGGCTGGCTGGCGGCGTAGCTCTTGCTGTCGTTCATGCGGCCGCGCATGTAGGGGTCCAGGCTGAGGTAGTGGTGCTTGACCAGCACCTGGCCCTCGGCCAGGGCCGGGGTGTCGGTGGTGACGAGCTTGAAGTTGCCGACGGTGGCTTCGCCCTGGGGGCGGTTGTCGAGCAGGATTTGCTGGTTGGCGGGCATGGGGTGTCTCCTTTGTAAGGGGGAATATCAGTCGGTTTTGAGGGTGTTGAGCGCGTTCGTGCCCTTGCCCACGGGCAGGCGGGGCACGAACTTGAAGGTGCCGGTGGCGTGGGCGCAGAGCTTGCCCTCCCCGTCCACGATGCGGCCCTCGGTGAAGGCCATGGTGGCCGTGCGGTGCAGCAGCGTTCCGTGCGCGGTCAGCGCGCCCTTGGCCGCGCGCATGAAGCTGGTCTTCATTTCGATGGTGACGCAGCCCATGGCCGGTTCGACCGAGCGCGCGGCGTGGGCCATGACCACGTCGAGCAGGGTCATGCTGGCGCCGCCGTGCACCACGTTGAACGAGTTCTCGTGTTCGGGCTGCGGGTTGAAGGTGATGGTGGCTTCGCCACCCTCGAACCGCTCAAGCTCGAAGCCCAAGAGTTCAACAAAGGGAATGTGGACTTGGAATTTCATCAACGTCGATGCTTATCCGTTCGCCCTGGGCTTGTCGAAGGGCTTTCGCTGAAGTGGTGCGAAGGCTTCGACAGGCTCAGCCCGAACGGATGGGTGTGCGAGCAACGGAAAGGGCCTCGTTCAGCCACCGGTGATGACGGAAACACCGCCATCCACCGCCAGCCACTGGCCGGTGATGTGCTTGCCGGCGTCGGAGGCGTACAGCAGGGTCAGGCCCTTGAGGTCTTCGTCGTCGCCCAGACGGCCCAGGGGCGCGTGGGCGGCCAGCTTCTCCTCACCCATGGCCTTGAGGGTGCCCTGGGTCATCTTGCTCGGGAAGAAACCCGGGCAAATGGCGTTGACGCGAATGCCGTGCGGACCCCACTCGGCGGCCAGCGCGCGGGTGAAGTTGATCACCGCCCCCTTGGAGGTGTTGTAGGCGATGGTGTTCATGCCGCGCGGGTTGCCACCCAGGCCGGCGATGGACGCGGTGTTGATGATGCTGCCCGTCTTGCGCGGGATCATGCTGCCCTTGGCGATGAGCTGGCTGAGCAGGAAGTAGCTGCGCACGTTGAGGTTCATCACCTTGTCCCACGCCTCCAGCGGGTGGTCTTCGGCGGGCGAACCCCAGGCGGCGCCGGCGTTGTTGACCAGGATGTCCACATCGCCCACGCGCTGCAGGGTCTCGCTGGTCAGGCGGCGGATGTCTTCTTCGTGCTGGCAGTCGGCCGCGATCCAGCGCGCGTCGATGTTGGCAGCCTGCAGTTGTGCCGTGGCTTCTTCCAGATCAGACGCCTTGCGCGAGCTGATCACCACGCGCGCGCCGGCTTCGCCCAGGGCGTGGGCCATCTGCAGGCCCAGGCCGCGCGAGCCGCCGGTGATGAGGGCGGTCTTGCCCTTGAGGTCGAACAGTTGCTGGATGGTGCGGGTCATGCGGGTCTCCTGTGTGTTGGAAGGGTCAGAAAGCGTCTTCGGCCAGATCGGCGCAGGTCAGGTCGCGCTCGCGCACGACCTGCAGCCAGGCGCCGATCTTGGGCAGCTCGTAGTGGAAGAAGAAGCGGGCAGCGGCCAGGCGGCCGGTGCGGGCGCTGCTGTCGGGGGCGGCATGCGCGGCCAGCGCGACGTCGAGCCAGATCCAGGCCAGCACCGTGTGGCCGAAGGCCTGCAGGTAGGGCACGGCATTGGCCAGCGCCTCGGTCGGGTTGGCGGTGGCCCAGGCGGCCTTGGTGGTGGCGCCCACGTCCTGCAGGGCCTTGCCCAGGGCGTTGGCATGGGCCGCGAATTCGGGCACCTGGATGGCGCGCTGGATCGTGGCGTTGATGCGGCCGGCCAGCAGCTGCAGGCCCTTGCCGTTTTCCATCAGCACCTTGCGGCCCAGCAGGTCCATGGCCTGAATGCCGTGCGTGCCCTCGTGGATCATGTTCAGGCGGTTGTCACGCCAGTATTGCTCCACCGGGAAGTCGCGCGTGTAGCCGTATCCGCCGTGCACCTGGATGGCCAGCGAATTGGCCTCCAGGCACCACTCGCTGGGCCAGCTCTTGGCAATCGGCGTCAGCACCTCCAGCAGCAGGCGTGCGTCGTCGGCCGCCTCAGGCGCACCGGTGTGCTGCTCGTCCACCAGCCGGGCGCAGTACAGCTCCAGCGCCAGCGCGCCTTCGGCGTAGCTCTTTTGCGCCAGCAGCATGCGCTTGACGTCGGCGTGTTCGATGATGCGCACCTGCGGCGCGGCGGCGTCTTTTCCGCCCGATGTGACCGGTCGTCCCTGCGGCCGGTTCTTGGCGTAATCCAGCGAGGCGTGGTAGCCCGCCATGCCCAGCATGGTGGCCGCCATGCCGACGCCGATGCGGGCCTCGTTCATCATGTGGAACATGCACTGCAGGCCCCGGCCGGGCTGGCCGACCAGATAACCGATGGCGCCGGCCTCCGCTCGTCCTGAGCCTGTCGAAGCGACCGGGTACTTGCCTTCGCCGAAGTTCAGCAGCGTGTTGGTGGTGCCGCGCCAGCCGCACTTGTGGTTCAGACCGGCCAGCGCCACGTCGTTGCGTTCGCCGGTCAGCTGGCCGTCGGTGTCCACCAGCCGCTTGGGCACGATGAACAGCGAGATGCCCTTGACGCCCGGCACCAGCTTGCCGTTTTCATCGGGAATCTTGGCCAGCACCAGGTGGATGATGTTCTCGGTCAGCTCGTGTTCGCCAGCCGAGATCCACATCTTGTTGCCCTTGAGGCGGTAGCGTGGACCCAGCGGGTCGGTCTCGAAGCCGGCTCCATCCGGCACGGCGCGCGTGGCCACGTCGCTCAGGCTGGAGCCCGCCTGCGGTTCGCTCAGGCACATGGTGCCCGACCAGCGGCCCGAGAATTCGTTGAGGGCGAACACCTTCTTTTGCAGCTCGCTGCCATGCTTCATCAGCAGGTTGGCATTGCCCACGGTGAGCAGGCCGCTGCCGATGGAGACCGAGGCCATGGCAAAGAAGGCGTTGGCTGCGGCTTCCACGGTGTAGGGCAGCTGCATGCCGCCGATGTCGTAGTCCTGCGCGGCACTGAGCATGCCGCTCTCGGCATAGGCCTTTTGCGCATCGTGCGTGGCCTGCGGCAGGATCACCTTCTCGCCGTCGAAGTGCGGCTCCTGCGTGTCCACCAGGCGGTTGAACGGTGCGTACTTCTCACGTGCGATGCGCTCGCAGGTGTCGAGCACGGCGTCGAAGGTGTCGCGGCTGTGATCGGCAAAACGTTCGCGCTCGTTGAGGGCGTGAACGCCCAGCCAGTCGTGCAGCAGAAAGTCGATGGTGGGACGAAGGCTCATGGCAACGGTCTGGGTTGAAGAACAGTGGCGTCGTAGTGTGCCGGGCACACGCGCAGGAGCAAGCGCACAGGTGTCACACAGGGGGCCATTCCGTCCCTCACGGGACAGTCCGCTGCGGGACAGCGCCGCCTGGGCGCCGCCCCGCGGTGGCATTTACTGCGGCTCTATCTTCGCGTCGCGAATGGCCTTGGCCCACTTGGCGGTTTCGGCCACGCTGCGCCGGGCCAGGTCTTCAGGCGTGCCCGGCTCGACGGCAAAGCCGATCGGCGCAAAGCGGTCTTGCACGTCCTTGCTGCTGGCCGCGGCGTTGACCGCCCGGTTGAGCTTGTTGACGATGTCCGGCGGCGTGCCGGCAGGGGCGAACACCGCGAAGTAGGCGATCAGCTCGTAGTCCTTCAGACCCAGCGCTTCGTTGACGGTGGGCAGTTCCGGCACGGCGGGCGAGCGCCTGGACGAGGTGACCGCCAGGCCGCGCACCTTGCCGGCCTTGACCTGGGGCAGCATGACCGCGAAGTCGGCACTGAACATATTGACCTGACCGCCGATCAGGTCGGTCATGGCGGCCGGGCCGCTCTTGTAGGGCACGTTGGTGAGCTGGATGCCGGTCATGCCGGCCATCATCTCGGTGGAGACCAGCTGCGAGGTGCTGGCACTGGCGAAGGTGACGTGTGTGGGCTTGGCCTTGGCCAGGTCCACCAGTTCGCGCAGGCTCTTGGCGGGCACATCGTTGTTGACCGCCATGATCAGCGGCACCGAGCCCATGTAGGCCACCGGGGTGAAGGCTTTGTCCTGGTCGTAGGGCAGTTGCTTCATCAGGCTCTTGAGCGCCGCGTTCGTGCTGTTGGTGCCGATCAGGATGGTGTAGCCGTCCGGGGCCGCTTTGGCCACCGCATCGGCGCCCAGCATGCCGTTCACCCCGGGCTTGTTGTCGATGACGATGGGTTGGCCCAGCACCTCCTGCATCTTCTGCGCGAAGGCGCGGCCGATGGTGTCGGTGGCGCTGCCGGCGGCAAACGGCACCACGGCCTTGATGGGCCGGTCGGGCCAGCTCTGGGCGAGTGCGGCGGTGGTGCAGGCCAGTGCGGCGGCGGCCACGGCAAGGCGTTTGAAAACAGTTCGCATGCAAGTCTCCTGGTGTTGTGGTGAAAGCGGCGTTTCAGTGTAGGCGTCAGAGCGGCAGATCGAGCAGGGCCGAGCTGAGGGTCTTGCCGTGCGCGTCCAGGGCGAGCGAGCGCGTGACACCGCCGGCCAGTGCGTCGAACAGCACGAAGTGCACCGCAGCCAGCCCGGGCAAGGTGTAGCGCTGCACCGGGCCCTGCACCACGCCGGCGTACCAGGCCTGCACCCGCTCGACGGTGAGCAGGCGTTCGAGCACCGGGTAGTCGGCCGGGTCCAGCGCGATGACGCTGAGCGTGGCGCGGTTGCCCTTGTCGCCCGAGCGCACCAGGGCGATGTCGCGCAGCGTCGCGGGTCTGTCGGCCGGTGGGCGGGTGTTCGGCATCAGGCCCGGCCTTCCAGATCGAGAAGGGTGCAGCGCGGCTGAACCGCCGCACGCGGCACCAGGGCCGAGGCCACGGCAATCACCTCGCGCACGGACAGGGTCACCCCGCCCCCGCCGGCCGGGCCATTGAGGTACAGCGCCTCGACCTCATGGCCCACCGCCTCGGCCTGGGCCCGGCTGGTGCAGCGCACGGCCAGCCGCACGCGCACTTCATACGGTTCGCGGTCGGCACCCAGCTGCGGGCCGTGCATGGCGTTGACGCCGATCAGCTCGGCACGTTGTTCCAGCCCGGCCAGCCCATGAGGCAAGCGGCTGTCTTGCAGCCGCTGGCGCAAGACGTGCA